>JABAOH010076177.1_pt3 | contig 46524 bp, 49 predicted proteins | sample 7062181 | NCBI WGS metagenome assembly JABAOH01 (sample SAMN14538630, study PRJNA623070) | marine sediment metagenome | biome: marine biome [ENVO:00000428]; feature: marine pelagic biome [ENVO:01000023]; material: deep marine sediment [ENVO:00002113]; isolation source: pool of 5 deep marine... | reverse complement strand
AAGGCCCGAAAAAAAGTTACTCCTTTGGAAGTATTTTTGGTCGCGGGCGCAGGCGTGCGGGTCGCGCGCCCTGTCGCTTGACTTGCGGCGGTGCTCGGGGTACAAGCCCGCAGCCTGTTCCACAGGGAGTACCAGTTCTCCGGTCCCGAGGGGCCCCGCCGGTCCGCGAGTTTCGCGCACTGGCGCGTTTGACGTTGGAGTGTGCGCGTAATCATGTTCGATGCGCTGAGCGAACGACTGGGTGACATTTTCGACCGGCTGCGCCGCCGCGGCGCGCTGAGCGAATCCGACGTCACCGCCGCGCTGCGCGAGGTGCGGATCGCGCTGCTCGAGGCCGACGTCGCGCTGCCGGTGGTCAAGACGCTGGTCGAGGCGGTGATGCGGCAGGCGGTGGGCACCGAGATCCTGCGCTCGGTCACGCCCGGCCAGATGGTCGTCAAGCTGGTGCACGACCAGCTCGTCGAGATGCTGGGCGGCGAGGCCGTCGGCCTCGACCTCGCGGCGCCGCCGCCGGCCGCCATCATGCTGGTCGGCCTGCAGGGCTCGGGCAAGACGACGACCACGGCCAAGATCGGCAAGCGGCTGCAGGAGCGCGAGAAGAAGAAGGTGCTGATGGCGTCGCTGGACGTCGCCCGTCCGGCCGCGCAGGAGCAGCTGCGGACGCTCGGCGAGCAGGCCGGCGTTGCCACCCTGCCGATCGTCGCCGGCCAGCAGCCGGCGGATATCGCCCGCCGCGCCATGCAGGCCGCGCGCCTCAGTGGTTGCGACATCGTGCTGCTCGACACCGCCGGTCGCCTGCACATCGACGCCCAGTTGATGGACGAGGTTGCCGGCGTCCGCGCGGCAACCGAACCGGTGGAAACGCTGCTCGTCGCCGACGCGATGACCGGACAGGATGCGGTCAACGTGGCCGAGGGATTCCACGCCGGGGTCGGGCTGACCGGCATCGTGCTGACCCGTGTCGACGGCGACGCGCGGGGCGGCGCGGCGCTGTCGATGCGCGCGGTCACCGGCCAGCCGATCAAGCTGATCGGCGTCGGCGAGGGCCTGGACGCGCTCGAGGACTTCCACCCGGAGCGGATCGCCGGCCGCATCCTCGGCATGGGCGACGTCGTCGGGCTGGTCGAGAAGGCGGCCGAGACCATCGAGCAGGAAGAGGCCGAAAAGCTCGCCCGCAAGATGCAGAAGGGCACGATGGACCTCGACGACCTGGCGCTGCAGCTGCGCCAGATGCGCAAGATGGGCGGGTTGTCCGGCGTCATGGCCATGCTGCCCGGCGTCGGCAAGGTGCAGAAGCAGATGGCCGAGGCGCGCATCGACGATAGGGAGATCCGCCGCCAGGAGGCGATCATCTCGTCGATGACGCCGAAGGAGCGCAAGAGCCCGAAGATTATCCAGGCGTCGCGCAAGCGCCGCATCGCCGCCGGGTCGGGGACATCGGTCTCCGAGGTCAACAAGCTGCTCAAGCAGCACCTGATGATGATCAAGGTGATGAAGAAGGTCGGCAAGATGGGCAAGAAAGGCCTGATGCGCCACGGGATGCCGGGCATGCCCGGCCTGCCGGGCGGTCGCTAGCCGGCTGTTGAGTTTATACGTTTAATTACTTGCGTCAGATAGTTACGGAACCAATCTAACCTAAGGACTGAAGGACAGATCGGACATGTCGCTCAGAATTCGTCTCGCCCGGGGGGGTGCCAAGAAACGCCCCTATTATCGAATCGTCATCGCCGATTCGCGGATGCCCCGCGACGGCCGCTTCATCGAGCGGGTCGGGTCGTACAACCCGATGCTGCCAAAGGACCACACGGACCGTGTGGTCCTGCAGGAGGACCGGATCAAGCATTGGCTGTCGGTCGGTGCCCGGCCGTCGGACCGGGTCGCCCGGTTCCTCGGCGCGGCGGCGCTTGCGCCGGTGCCGGCGATCCGGGAGCAGACCAAGAAGAGCCTGCCGAAGGCGAAGGCGCTGGAGCGCATGCGCGAGGCCGAGGAAAAGGCCAAGGCGGCCAAGGAAGCGCCACCGGCCCCGGCGGAGGAGGCGGCGGCCGCCGCTGCCGTGGACGCCGCTGCGGAAGCGCCGGCCGAGGAGGCGGCGGCTGAAGAGTCGCCGGCCGAGGTTGCGGCGGCTGAAGAGTCGCCGGCCGAGGTTGCGGCTGAGGTGACGGAGGAAGCGCCGGCCGAAGCGGCACCGGCGGAGGAGACCCCGGCCGAAGCGTCAGCCGAGGAAGCGCCGGCTGAGGCGGCTCCCGAGGAACTGGCGGCGGCTGACGAGGCTGCTGCAGAGGCGGCACCGGCCGAGGAAGCTGCGGCAAAGGAGGCTCCTGCCGAGGAGGCGCCGGCGGAAGAGGCGGCACCGGAAGAGGCGACACCGGCCGAGGAAGCGGCGGCAAAGAAAGCGGCTGCGGACGAAGCCCCGGCGGACGAGGCGGCTGCCGAAGACGTCCCCGCCGAGGAAGAGCCGGCCGAACCTGCGGAAGAGAAGAAGTAGGGAGGACGGCGTGTCGGCGGCGGCGGACATCATGTCGGAAGCGCGGCTCTGCGTCGGTGTCATCGTGGGCGCCCACGGCGTTCGCGGCGACCTGCGCGTCAAGAGCTTCACCGACAGGCCGGCGGATCTCGTGTCCTACGGGCCGTTGACCGACGCAAGCGGGACGCGGGAGTTCGCGCTGCGGCTCCTCGGCAGCGGGCGCGGCGTGCTGCGTGTCCACATGGACGGCATCGAGGACCGCGATGCCGCCGAGGCGCTGGCCGGAGTCGAGCTCTATGTCGCGCGGAGCCGGCTTCCCGCGCCGGCGCGGGACGAGTTCTACCATACCGACCTGATCGGCCTGCGTGCGGAACGGGCGGACGGGTCGCTGTACGGCACGGTGCAGGCGCTGCACGACTTCGGCGCCGGCGACATGATCGAGATCGCGCTGGCCGCGGGCGGGACGGTCGTCCTGCCGTTCACCCGGGCGACGGTGCCGGTGGTCGAGGTCGAGGCCGGGCGAGTCGTGGTCGAACCGCCGGAAGAGCTTGTCGCGCGCGGCACCCAGGACGGAGACGGATCATGAGTGGCGCGACACGGAGCTGGACGGTGCGGGTGCTGACCATCTTCCCGGAGATGTTTCCGGGAATGCTCGGCCTGTCGATCGCCGGCAAGGCGCTGGAACGCGGCCTCTGGTCGCTGCACACCGTCGACATCCGCGACTCCGCGGAGGACCGGCACGGCACCGTCGACGACGCGCCCTTCGGCGGCGGCGCCGGCATGGTGATGCGGGCCGACGTGGTCGATCGCGCGCTGGACCATGCCGTCGCGGCGGCCCGCGCCGACGGTACGATGTCTCCGTTGATCTATCTTTCGCCGCGCGGCCGCGTGCTGGACCAGGCACGGATCCGCGACCTCGCCGGTGGGCCGGGCGTCATCCTGCTGTGCGGGCGGTACGAGGGCGTCGACCAGCGCGTGCTGGAGGCGCGCGATGTCGAGGAGATCAGCCTGGGCGATTTCGTGCTGTCCGGCGGCGAGCCCGCGGCGGTCGCGCTGATCGACGCATGCGTGCGGCTGCTCCCGGGCGTTATGGGGGCCGAATCGTCGCTGCACGAGGAGAGTTTCGAGGCCGGGTTGCTGGAGTACCCGCATTACACGCGACCAGCCGAATGGTGCGGCCGTGTGGTCCCGGAGGTCCTGCTGTCCGGCCACCACGAGAGAATTCGCGCCTGGCGGCGCGCCGAGGCGGAACGGATCACCCGTGAGCGCCGACCCGACCTATGGGCGCGCTACGCGGCTGCCCGCGAGGCGGCGAACCGGAAAGAAGCCGATTAGTTTCAACGACTAACGACCAGTATCGAGGATAAGACCATGAACACGATCGAACAGTTGGAAGCCGAGCAGATCGAGAAGCTGACAGCCGAACGGCCCGTTCCCGACTTCCAGCCGGGCGATACGCTTCGCGTCCGCGTGAAGGTGATCGAGGGAACGCGCGAGCGCATCCAGGCCTTCGAGGGGGTGTGCATCGGGCGCAAGAACGCCGGCATCAACAGCTCCTTCACCGTGCGCAAGATCTCGTACGGCGAGGGCGTGGAGCGTGTGTTCCCGCTGTACAGCCCGCGCATCGACGGCATCGAGGTGGTGCGGCGCGGCGACGTGCGCCGTGCCAAGCTGTACTACCTGCGCGGCCGCCGCGGCAAGGCCGCCCGGATCGCCGAGCGGGCGATGCGCCGCGATTCCGACGCCGCGGTCGAGGCAACCGCGTCGCCAGAGGAAAATGGCGAGAGCTGATCGCGGGCCTGGCCGCAGGGCAAGGGACAGGAGACGGGAATCCGATGGCGAAGCCACGTACGCTATTCGACAAGATCTGGGACGGCCATGTCGTCGACCGGCAGGACGACGGCACCTGCCTGATCTACATCGACCGGCACCTGGTCCATGAGGTCACCAGCCCGCAGGCCTTCGAAGGGCTGCGCATGGCCGGACGCACGGTGCGGCGGCCGGACGCGACGCTGGCGGTGATCGACCACAACATCTCGACCGATCCGACCGGCGGCGACGTGTCGGAGGATTCGCGCATCCAGATCGAGGCCCTGCAGAAGAATTGTCGCGACTTCGACGTTCCCCTGTTCGACGTGCCGGACATGCGCAACGGCATCGTCCACGTCGTCGGGCCGGAGCAAGGGTTCACCCAGCCGGGCATGACCATCGTCTGCGGCGACAGCCACACCGCGACCCACGGCGCCTTCGGCGCGCTCGCCTTCGGCATCGGCACCTCCGAGGTCGAGCACGTGCTGGCGACCCAGACGCTGATCCAGGCGCCGGCGAAGAACATGCGCATCACGGTGGAGGGCACGCTGCCGGCCGGGGTGACCGCCAAGGACCTGATCCTGGCGATCATCGGCAAGATCGGCACCGCCGGCGGCACCGGCCATGTCATCGAATACGCCGGCGAGGCGATCCGGGCGATGTCGATGGAACAGCGGATGACGATCTGCAACATGACCATCGAAGCCGGTGCCCGCGCCGGCCTTGTGGCGCCCGACGCGACGACCTTCGAGTACCTGAAGGGGCGGCCGATGGTGCCCAAGGGCGCGCAGTGGGAGCAGGCCGTTGCCTGGTGGAGCACCCTGCCGTCCGATGATGGCGCGACCTACGATACCGAGGTGACGATCGACGCCGCCGAACTGATTCCAAAGGTAACCTGGGGCACCAGCCCGGAGGACGTGGTGCGCATCGACGGCTCGGTGCCGGACCCGGCGCACGTCACGGACCCGGACAAGCGCGTCGCGATCGAGCGCAAGCTTGCCTATATGGGGTTGACGCCGGGCATGAGGGTGACCGACATCCGCATCGACAAGGCGTTCCTCGGCTCCTGCACCAACGGCCGGATCGAGGATCTGCGGGCCGCCGCCGCGGTCGCAAAGGGGCGTCGGGTGGCCGACGGCGTGACCGCACTCGTCGTTCCCGGCTCCGGCCTCGTCAAACAGCAGGCGGAGGAGGAGGGCCTCGACAAGATCTTCCTCGAGGCCGGCTTCCAGTGGCGCGAGCCGGGCTGCTCGATGTGCCTGGCCATGAACGCCGACCGGCTCGAGCCGGGCGAGCGCTGCGCGTCGACCTCGAACCGCAATTTCGAGGGCCGCCAGGGCCGCGGCGGGCGCACCCATCTGATGAGCCCGGCCATGGCTGCCGCCGCCGCGATCGCCGGACATCTGACCGACGTGCGCAACCTGGACGAGGGGTAAGACAATGGACAAGTTCACCACCCTGACCGGCGTTGCCGCGCCGCTCCACATGGTCAATGTCGACACCGACATGATCATCCCCAAGCAGTTCCTGAAGACGATCAAGCGCACCGGCCTCAAGGAAGGGCTGTTCTCGGAGCTGCGCTGGGAGCCGGACGGCACATCCAAGGATTTTGTCCTCGACCAGGCGCCGTACCGGGAGGCGAAGATCCTGGTGGCGGGCGACAATTTCGGCTGCGGCTCGTCGCGCGAGCACGCGCCCTGGGCGCTGCTCGATTTCGGCATCCGCTGCGTCATCGCGCCGAGCTTCGCCGACATCTTCTACAACAACTGCTTCAAGAACGGCATCCTGCCGATCAAACTGCCGCAGGAGCAGGTCGACCGGCTGATGGAGGACGCGGCCAAGGGCGCCAATGCGACCATGACCGTCGACCTTGCGGCGCAGGAAATCACCCGCCCGGACGGCGGGAAGGTCGCCTTCGAGATCGACCCGCATCGCAAGCACTGCTTGTTGAACGGGTTGGACGATATCGGCCTGACACTCAAGAAAGCGGGGAAGATCGACGGTTTCGAGGCCGGCCGCAAGACGACGCAGCCCTGGCTGTAGACGCATCGAGAACAACGGGCCGGAAAGGACAGGGTATGGCCGCCAACAAGAAACTCCTGATTCTGCCGGGCGACGGCATCGGCCCCGAGGTCATGGTGCAGGTGCGGCGCATCGTCGACTGGTTCGATAAGCGCCGCACCGTGGGCTTCGACATCCTCGAGTATCCGGTGGGAGGCGCGGCCTACGATCGACACGGCACGCCGCTGACCGACGAGGCGCTGTCCGAGGCGATGGAGGCGGATGCCGTGCTGCTCGGCGCCGTCGGCGGGCCGCAATACGACACGGTGCCGCGCGACAAGCGCCCGGAGGCCGGCCTGCTGCGCCTGCGCAAGGAAATGGACCTGTTCGCCAACCTGCGCCCGGCGCTCGTGTTCGACGCGCTGGTCGACGCCTCGACCCTGAAGCGCGAGGTCGTCGAGGGGCTCGATATCCTGATCCTGCGCGAGCTGACGGCCGGGGTCTATTTCGGCGAGCCGCGCGGCATCGAGACCCTGGCGGACGGCACCCGCCGCGCGATCGACACCCAGAGCTACAGCGAAGAAGAGATCCGCCGGGTCGCCGAAGTCGGCTTCGAGCTGGCGCGAAAGCGCGGCAACCGGCTGCATTCCGTTGAGAAGGCGAACGTCATGGAGAGCGGCGTGTTCTGGCGCGAGGTCGTGACCGCCCTGCACGCCGAGCGGTTCCATGACGTCGAGCTGCATCACATGTATGCCGACAACTGCGCCATGCAGCTGGTGCGCAAGCCCAAGCAGTTCGACGTCATCGTCACCGACAATCTGTTCGGCGACATCCTGTCCGACTGCGCCGCGATGCTGACCGGCTCGCTCGGCATGCTGCCTTCGGCCTCGCTGGGCACCGAGGATGAGACCGGCCGCCGCCGCGCCATGTACGAGCCGGTGCACGGCAGCGCCCCCGACATCGCCGGCAAGGACATGGCGAACCCGCTGGCAACGATCCTCAGTTTCGCGATGATGCTGCGCTATTCCTTCGGGCTGGGCGAGGATGCCGACCTCGTCGAGCAGGCGGTGCAGAATGCGCTCGCCGCCGGCTGCCGGACCCGGGACATCGTCGGTCCCGGCATGGAACCGGTCTCGACCACGCAGATGGGCGATGCAGTCCTCGCCGAACTGGATCGCCTCGCGGCCTGATTGCCGGCGTGCGGCGGCCTGCGCGGCCGGTTAGCGTTTCGTTAAGGAATTTTCAGCACAATTATCCGGTGACAACCCGACCGGAAAGGGTCCCCTCAATATGGAGGTGCATCATGAACAAGATCATCATGATGACAGGGGTCGCAGGGTATCTGTTGGGGTTTGGTGTCTATGTGATCATCTACTCCGCCGCTTACTGGGGGGATGACATGGACTACTTCGCCGCCAAGTTCGTGGAAGGCGTGGGTTCGGGCGCTGTGTGGCCGTACCTGCTATTCCGCTACCTGGTGGATGGAATCCCGATGATGTAGGACAGGATTGAGTTCGATCGATTGTTTGATGGCCGGCGCCGGGGGGCGCCGGCTTTTCGTTGACGGCAGGAACGGCACTACATCTTCATGCCGCCCATGTGCCCGCCGTCCGTCGTGGCGCCCTCGGTCATCAGCATGCCCATCATGCCGAACTGCATGTGATAGGGAAACATGCACATGTACATCCACGTGCCCGGCCGCTCGACACGCAGCACGACCTCGAAGCTGTCGCCCGGCAGGATGATCGGACGTTCGAACGGCGCCGCGTGTTCCAACAGGTTCCAGTCCGCCCGTTCCAGCCGGTAGTTGACGGCTTTCATTGCCGCTCCTGACATGAACATGAACTCGTGCGGGATGTTGCCTTCGTTCTTCAACACGAAGTGAACCGCCTCGCCGGGCGTCACCGTCACGCTGGCCGGGGAGAAACCCCATTCGCCGATCTCGATCTCGACCGTGCGGCGCGCCATCTTCGCCATGCCGCCGGTGAGGACGATGAGGCCGTCGCCGCCACCGTGTCCACCAGGCTCCTCGCCATGACCCATGGTCATCGGCATGTCCATCTTGCCGGCCGGAGCGTCGGCATGGCCCGCCTCCGTCGCCGCGTGCACCGACGGGTCGCCGTGTCCTTCGACCGCCGGTCTACCCTTTGCGGCCTCCGCCATGCCTTCCATCGGCGCCGCCCCGTGCGAATCGCCCTGCGACGCCATCGTCCTGTCCGGTTTCGCCTCCGGCGCGTGCCCGCCCTCGGCCATCTCCTTCGCCGCAGAGCCGTGCTCTTCGGTCGGTCTGGCGCCCTCCATGGCCTCCATCATGCCTTCCATCGGCGCCGCCCCGTGCGGATCGTCCTGCGTCCCCATCGTCATGCCCGGTATCGCCTCCGGCGCATGCCCGCCCTCGGCCATCTCCTTCGCCGACACCGAGTCGGCGGCGGTGCTTTCGTTCGTTGCCATTTCCATGCCGTGCATCCCTGCCATCCCCGTTGCGTCGCCCTGAGCGGCAAGCGATCTGGCAAGGTGCTCGGCATCGGACGGCGGAATCTCGAAGATTTCGTGGCCGATGGTCTCCGAGAGGGTCATGGCGTTCCGCTTCGGAACCAGACCGGCGTCACGGTACTGCGCGATCGAGCTGTCCGACGATCGCTGGAACGGCGCCGGCGACAGCGGCACCATCAGCAGCCACGCTGCCACAACGATCAGGATTCCGGCGACTGTCACGAGTCGTACGATCATCTCCCTTCCTCCTACTCCGCCGGCAGCGCCGCCGGGCCCGCCGGCCACGGATCACCGGAAACAACGCCGCCACGCTGCGCGCTCATCACGAAATTGACCGCGAACACCAGGAACCCGATCCCGATCATAAAAGCGGCTACCGTCAACCAGAGCTGCGCCGAAACCCACTCCGGCAGCGGCAGGTAGTCGACGACCCAGCGCGGGAAATAGGCGTAACCCAGGGCATACATCAGCATGACCTTGGCGAAGATGCCGAACTGCCAGAGCCAGAAGTGCAGGTTCGCGAGCCGCAGGTTGTACATTCGCCCGGTGAAATACGGATACAGATAGTAGATGCCGGCGATCGCCATCTGNNCGGGTATCCAGTACGTGTTGTGGATGAAGTCGGTGTCCACCGCAATCTGAGCGTTCAGGAACCCCGTGACGCCGCCAACGATCAGCATGAAGATGGCGCCGATCAGGAACCGGAACGGCACGGCATCGCGCGCCGCTCGCGGAATCGGCCCCTGCCACAGGGTGGCGATCCAGTTGAAGACGTGCAGCGTGCTGGGAATGAAGATGAACAGGGTGAGAATCTGGAACGCCCGCTGCAGCGGCGTGTGAACGGTCACGTCCGGCTGAAAGTGATGGTGGAACACGACGAAAGACAAGGCGACCAGCAGCATGAAGGCCACGACCCCGGACCAGTAACTCCACAGCGGACGCCCGAGATAGCGCGGCAGCAAGGTGTAGACGATGGCGATCGCCGGAACCAGCGGCAAATAGACCGCCGGGTGGCCGTAGAACCAGAACATCCAGAGGAATGTCTTGACGCTACCGCCGCGGGCCGGATCGAAAACTGCCGTCAGGCCGCTCCAGTCGGTGAGCAGGAGCAGCCCGACCAGGGCAAGCGCCGGGGTCGAGAACAACAGCAACAGCCCTTCGGACAGCATGCCCCAGACCATCATCGGCGCCTGCGACAAGGGTCCACGCCAAGCCACGGCGTTGCGCAGCAACACTGCGCCGGCGAGGAATTCCGATACCGCGACCAGCAAGATGGCAAGGTAGCCCATCCAGATCTGGTCGCCACCGACCCGCAGACTCATCGGCGCGTAAAATGTCCAGGTGAAATCCGGGCGCCCGATGATCAGGAATATCGCGGCAGCGACCAGTGCCCAGTAGCTTGCTTGTGCAGCGCCGGCCCACAGCAGCCGGTGGTGGCCCATGATTCTGGGCAGCAGGTAGTAGCACAGCGAGATCACCACCGGGATGACGAAACCGAACACCATGATCATCCCGTGCACGGTCATAAGACCCATATACGGCCGGGCGCCGAAAAACTGGATTCCCGGCTGCGTCAACTCGGCCCGGAACGTCAGGGCGAACAGGCCGCCCAGCGCCAGCATCATCACCGACGTGAGAATCCCCTTGATGGCGATGATCCGGTAATCGTTGCCGAACAGAAACTCGCGAACCGTCATCCGGCCCAGCAGATCCTCCGGCTGCCAGGTCGGCGGCTGGCCCTTTGCCAGAGCTTCACTCGCCATGATGTGCCTCCGCTTGGCCCGGCACGCCGGCCGCATCGCCGACGACCAGCCATGCCTTCATCTGCGCGTGCCCCAGACCGCAGTAGTTCAGGCACTGGATGAGGTATTTGCCCGGCTGCTCCGGTGCGCGGATCCAGATGCTGCGCGTTTCGCCCGGCTCGAATTCCGTCGTCATTCGCGAAACCGGCACATTGAAGCCATGGATCACGTCGTTGGCGGCAAGCCGGAACAACACCGCCTCTCCCGGGGCGACCCGGACGGCGTTGCGACTCGCAGCGCCGTGTTCGTCGAGGAAGACAAATCCCCACTGATAGGCGAAGACGTTGACCTTCCTGTCGAATTCCACGTCCCCACTGCTCGTCCCGATCCTGCCGGACAGCGCCGCGGGCTCCGGCAGGCCCGCCTCGTAGGCCTGATAGGTGGCCGCGCTGCGGTGGTCGGCAAAGATCGCAAGGCCCGCCAGCAACACGACAAAACCGACCTCTATCCGGGATTTCAGCTGCCAGCGGCGCGGCCAGAACAACGCGGCGAAAAGCGCGGCCACGCCGGCGACGCCGAGGGCCATGGTAATTCCGACCATCAGCGCCTGGTCGCCCATCAGGCCGAGCGCGTGTTGCATTGCGTCCTCCCTTGCCGGTCGGCGTCGTCCGCACGGACCAGCCCCGGTAATTATTATTCGTTCACGCGGGTCTTTTGGCCCGGTTATTTCAGAAAGGTAGCACTTTATGATATTTCAGTCCAACACATGGCGTGCCGGGTTGTGCGAAGAAACGCAGTCAAATCGCGGAATTTTGTTGCCGACGACCGGTATGCACGCGCCGGCCGGCGCACGCGCGAAGGTATGCACGCGCTTGACGGTCTAACCATTAGGCATTACGCTTTGGATTCGTAACCCGAGAGGGAGTAGAGACATGCGCAAGGTTCTTGCGGTTCTTATCGCCATCGCCGGGATTGTCGGCTTCGCGACGACTGGCTTTGCGGCGTGTGCGGGTCATCCGGACGTTGCGGATACCAGCAGCACGACCGTTGCGAGCGAAACGACGACCACGCCGATCGTTCCCGATCAGAGTGGCGGCTGAGTACCGACTGATAGGTTGATCGCAAAGACGGGCCGCTCGATCGAGCGGCCCGTTTTTTTCGACTGCTGCGGCTGTCATGCTTGCAGTTTTGGTGATTCGGCGGTACATCGGCGCCAAACCGGCACACGGGGATTGATCAGATGGGATTCAAGGTTGCGGTCGTCGGCGCGACGGGGAATGTCGGACGCGAAATGCTCCAGATTCTCGCCGAGCGGAAATTCCCGGCCGATGAGGTGGTGGCACTCGCAAGTTCACGGTCGGTGGGCGTCGAGGTGTCGTTCGGCGAGGACAACGTGCTCAAGGTGCGCGACCTCGCCACCTATGACTTCAAGGGCATCGATATCGTGCTGTCCTCGCCCGGCGCCAAGGTCTCGGCCGAGCACAGCCCGCGCGCCGCCAAGGCCGGCGCGGTGGTGATCGACAACACCTCGCATTTCCGCATGGATCCGGACGTGCCGCTGGTGGTGCCGGAGGTCAACCCGGAAGCCATCGCCGGGTTCACCAAGAAGGGCATCATCGCCAACCCGAACTGCTCGACCATCCAGATGGTGGTGGCGCTGAAGCCGCTGCACGATCTGGCGACGATCCGGCGCGTCGTCGTCGCCACCTACCAGTCGGTGTCGGGCGCCGGCAAGGATGCCATGGACGAGCTGTTCAACCAGACCCGGGCGATCTACGTCAACGACCCGGTGAGCAAGGAGCGCTTCACCAAGCAGATCGCCTTCAACGTCATTCCCCATATCGACGTCTTCATGGACGACGGCTCGACCAAGGAAGAATGGAAGATGGTCGCCGAGACCAAGAAGATCCTCGATCCGAAGATCAAGGTCTCGGCAACCTGCGTGCGCGTGCCCGTGTTCATCGGCCATGCCGAGGCGGTGAACCTCGAATTCGCCATGCCGATCACGGCCGAGCAGGCGCGCGCTGCGCTCAAGGAGGCACCGGGCGTCACGGTGATCGACTACCGCCAGGACGAAGGCTACGTGACACCGCACGAATGCGCCGGCGAGGACCCGGTCTACGTCAGCCGCATCCGCGAGGACACCACCGTCGAGAACGGCCTCAACATGTGGGTGGTCGCCGACAACCTGCGCAAGGGCGCGGCGCTCAACGCGGTGCAGATCGCCGAGGTGCTGGCCGACCGATACCTGAAGCAGAAAGCGGCCTGACGGCACTTACCCGTCACGGCGGCGCGCGACGCCGCCCAGCGCTCACACCTGGCGGCGGACCTCGATGATGCCGGGATCGTCGGGATCGGGTATCGACGAGAAACCGAGATCGCGGGCCATGTTCAACATGTTCTCATTCTCCCGCAGCACCTCGCCGAAGATCGTTCCGATGCCGCGCTCGGCGGCGTAGTTGAGCAGACGGTTCATCAGCGCGTAGCCGAGGCCGCGGCGCTTCCAGTCGGTGCGCACGATGATCGCGTACTCGGCGGTGCGCACGTCGGGGTCCGCCATCAGCCGGGCAACCGCCGTGATCGCCTCCGGCTCCTCCGGGTCGAACGAGATGAACGCCATCTCGCGGTGGTAGTCGATCTGGGTGAGCCGCGCCGCGAGCTGTTCCGGCAACCGGCGGATCGGCTGGAAGAAGCGCAGGCGCACATCCTCCGGCGAGGCCCGCGACACCATGTCGTGCAGCGCCGGCGCGTCCTCCGGGCGGATCGGCCGGACGAACACCTGGCTGCCATCGCGCAGGAAAACGGGCCCTTCGAGCTCCTTCGGATAGGGCCGGATCGCGAGCCGCGCCTGCGCCGGGCCCCCGGCTCGGCCGATCCGGATGCGCGCATCGAGCGCGAGCACGCCGCGCGCGTCGGCCAGCAGCGGGTTGATGTCGAGCTCGATGATCTCGGCGAAATCGGTGGCGAGCTGGGCCACCTGGATCAGCGTCAGCGCCACCGCGTCGAGAGCGGCCGGCGGCTGGTCGCGGTAGCCGCGCAGCAGGCGGAAGATGCGCGTGCGCTCCATCAGCGAGCGGGCCAAGAGCGGGTTGAGCGGCGGCAGCGCCATCGCCGTATCGCCGATCTCCTCGACCGCGAGGCCGCCCTGGCCGAACAGCACGACGGGCCCGAACTGCGGATCCTCGCTGATGCCGACGATCAGCTCGTGCGAACCGGGCCGGCGCACCATCTGCTCGACGATCACGCCGTCGATGTCGGCCTGCGGCGCCGCGTCGCGCGCCCGGTCGAGGATCGCCTGGGCCGCGATGGCCACCGCCTCTGGCGTCGCGAGGTCGAGGGTAACGCCGCCGACGTCGCTCTTGTGGATGATGTCGGGCGAGACGATCTTGACGACGTACGGACCGGTCAGCGCCGCCGCGGCCTCGGCCGCCACCTCGGCGGTCTCGGCGGTCGCGAATTCGCCGACGGGGACACCGTAGGCCCGCAGCACCGCCTTGGCGGCAGGCTCGGTGAGCCAGCTGCGGCCGGATGCGAGCGCCTCGTCGAGCAGGGCGCGGACGGCCGCGGCGTCCGGCTCGAACTCTTGCGGCACCGACGGCGGCACCTGCATCAGCAGCTTCTGGTTCACATCGTAGCGCACCATGTGCATGACGGCGCGCACCGCCTCGCCGGGGGTATCGTAGCTGGGGATGCCGCGCGCGACGAAGATCTTGCGGGCCGGCGCCGAGGCGTTGGTGCCGAGCCAGCAGGTCAGCACCGGCGGGTGCTTGCCGCCCAGCTGCTCGGCCACCACCTGTGCCGCCGCCGTGCTGTCGGCCACGGCGGTCGGGGTGTTCAGCACCAGCACCGCGTCGACTCCCGGGTCCTTGAGCAGCAGCTGCAGCGATGCGGCATAGCGTTCCGGCGGCGCATCGCCAATGATGTCCACCGGGTTGCCCCGACTCCAGGTCTTCGGCAACAGGGTATCGAGCTGGGCGATTGTGTCGGGCGCCAGCTCCGCAAGCTGACCGCCCTCATCGATCAGGGCGTCTGTCGCCATCACCCCCATACCGCCGCCGTTGGTCAGGATCGCCATGCGCGAGCCTCGGAACCGGGGGGCGCGGGACAAGGTTTCGACCGCGTCGAACAGCTCCGACATGTCGATCACGCGCAGCATGCCGGCGCGCCGGAAGGCAGCATCGTACACGGCGTCGGAGCCGGCCAGGGCGCCGGTATGCGAGCTTGCCGCCTTGGCCCCTTCGGCGCGCCGCCCGCCCTTGACCACGACGACCGGCTTCATGCGCGCAGCCGCGCGCGCCGCCGACATGAACTCGCGCGCCTCCTTGATCGCCTCGATATACAGCAGGATCGCCCGCACCTCCGGCGCCCGGGCGAGATAGTCGAGCGTATCGCCGAAATCGACATCGAGCATGTCGCCAAGCGCGACCATGTGGGAAAAGCCGATCCCGCGCGCCGAGGCCCAGTCGAGGACCGAGGCCAGGACCGCGCCGGACTGCGCCACGAAGGCAAGGTCGCCACGCAGCGGCGCCTTGTGGGCAAAGCCCGCATTGAGGCCCACACCGGGCACCATCAGCCCGAGGACATTGGGCCCGAGGATGCGCATGTCGCCGGCCGCCCGGCGCAGCGCTTCGGCCCGCTCGACGCCGACGCGGTCGCCGCCCTCGCCGAACCCGGCGGTGATGACCACAGCCGCCTTGCAGCCCTTGTCTCGCAATTCGGCGATCACGCCGGGAACGACGTCGGGCGGGGTACAGATCACCCCCAGGTCGGGAACCACCGGCAGCGCCGCGACGTTGGGCCAGGCGAGGGCGCCGCCGATGGCGCGGTGCTTGGGATTTACGGGCATGATCGGCCCGTCGAAGCCGCCGCTCATCAGGTTGCGCGCCAGCACCCATCCGATCGAGCCGGGCGTCTTGCTCGCGCCGACCAGGGCGATGGCCGAGGGGTGGAACATGCATTCGAGGCTGCGGACGGTCATCGGTCGCCGCCCTCCAGTGCGTCGCGGAAGGCCGCGGTGGCCTCGCGCCCGAAGGTGGCGAAGACGACGCGCTCGAGGCGGCCGGGGTCACGCTCCAGCTCGGCCCGCACGGTCGAAACGGCAATACCCGCCGCGCGCTCCAGCGGGAAGCGGTAGACGCCCGTTGAAATCGCGGGGAAGGCGATGCTGCGCACGCCGGCCTCGCGGGCGAGGGCAAGGCTGCTGCGGTAGCAGGACTCGAGCAGCGCGTCCTCGCCGCGGCCGCCGCCGTGCCAGACCGGACCCACGGTGTGGATGACGTGTTTTGCGGGAAGGTTGTAACCCTTGGTGATGCGGGCCTCACCGGTCGGGCAGCCGCCGATCGTGCGGCATTCAGCCAGCAGGTCCGGCCCTGCGGCGCGATGGATCGCGCCGTCGACGCCACCGCCGCCCAACAGGGACTCGTTGGCGGCATTGACAATGGCGTCGACCTCCATCTTGGTGATGTCGCCCTCGACGACTTCGAATTGGGTCCGCATTCTGGGGTCCTCTGATGGGTCTGTCCGGCCGCGTCCGCGGCGGCCGCTCAGCGGGTCGCCACGACCGCCGTTCCGGACTTCGCGCGGGCGATCGCCTCCTCGATCAGGCGGGTCGCCTCCTCGGCCTCGCCCCAGCGCGTCACTCGGGCCCACTTGTCCTTTTCCAGGTCCTTGTAATGGGAAAAGAAATGGGCGATCTGCTCGCGCAGGATCTCCGGCAGGTCGCGGTAGGACACGACGTCGGTGTAATAGGGGTGCAGCGCGTCGATCGGCACGGCGAGGATCTTCTCGTCCTGACCGCTCTCGTCCTCCATCAGCAGCACGCCGACGGGGCGCGAGCGCACGACCGCGCCGGGCACCACGGGCACCCGCCCGACCACCAGCACGTCGCACGGATCGCCGTCGCCCGACAGGGTGTGCGGGATGAAGCCGTAATTGGCCGGGTAGAACATCGCCGTGTGCAGGAACCGGTCGACATAGATGGCGCCCGATTCCTTGTCGAACTCGTACTTCACCGGGTCGCTGCCGAGGGCGACCTCGATGATGACGTTGACGTTCCAGGGCGGGTTCGCGCCGACGGGGATCTTGGAGATGTCCATCCGCTCTCTCCGTTCTTGTTCTTGGCGACAAGTATATAATGGACTTTGCTGCACCGCACAATAATCAGCGGCGAATAGCCGCATGCATCAATTCGGGCATGCTGCATGCGCTCAGTCTCGGGTGCCGTCCCGGGCCGTTGACAGGCCCCCGGCGAACAGTACCAGCAGCAGAACCGGCGCGCCCAGCACCGCGGTGCCAATGAAAAACCTAGCATACCCCACGGAATCCACAACCATGCCCGAATAGCCGGCGATGAGCTTCGGTAGAAGCAGCATCAGGGACGTGAACAGTGCGTATTGCGTCGCCGTAAACCGCGTGCTGGTCAGGCCGGAAAGATAGGCCACGAAGGCCGCCGAGGCCATACCGCCGCTCAGGTTGTCGGCCGCGATAACGGCCATGAGCATGGGGATGGAAGGGCCGATCGTGGCGAGCAGCGCGAACAGGATATTCGTGCCCGCAGCCAGTACCGCGCCGGCAAACAGCATGCGCATGACACCGTAATGCGTGATCAGAAGTCCGCCGACGAATCCGCCGAAGATCGTCATGACCAACCCGAATCCGCCAGAAATCCGCCCGATTTCCTGCTTCTCGAAGCCGAGATCGACGTAAAACACGTTGGCCATCACTCCCATCACGACGTCGGCGATGCGGTAGGTCGCAACCAGCGCCAGGACCAGCAGCGCGGCGCTGCCGAAGCGGCCGAAGAAGTCGGCAAACGGCGCAACATAGGTCTCATGCGCCATGGCACGCGGCACCACCCCGGCGCGAACCAGCGCCAGTCCGGTAAGGACGGCGCCGGCCACCGCTGCCAGCAACCGTGTCGCCTCCACGATCAGACCGCTCAGCGGGCCGGCTGGTTCAACCCCTCCCGCGAGCGCCGCCTTGGCCGAAACCGACAGATCGTGGCTGAAGGCGAAAATCGCAAAGAAGGCGCCGGCGGCGGCGGCAAAGGTGGCGAGGAACCGGACGTAGTCCCCGACCGCCCAGACCGAACCGCCGGTCGCCGCGTCGCGTGCCGGCTCGCGTATGAGAAGGGTGGTGGCAATGCCGACCGACATCACGCCCGCCATGGCCAGCCAGGTGGCCGTCCACGGCGCGAACTGATAGCTGTCGGGGTCGGGATCGAAGGCAGCTGCGATCTCCAGCGCGCCCGCACCGGCGACGATCATGCCCAGCCGGTATCCTGCGATATAGGTGGCCGACATCAGCCCCTGCAGGTCGAGTGGCGCAGATTCGATGCGATAGGCATCGATGACGATGTCCTGTGTCGCCGAGGCGAAGGCCAGCATGACCGCAAACAAGGCAGCCGCCGGCAGGTTGTCGGCGGGGTCGTTGAAGGCCTTCAGCAGCAGCGCGGCGACGATCGCAAGTTGTGCGGTGAGGATCCAGGCCCGGCGACGCCCCAGCAGGCCGTCCAATACAGGTAGCGGCAGCCGGTCGACAACCGGCGCCCAGACGACCTTGAATCCGTAGGCCAGCGCCGCCCAGCTGAAAAAGCCGATGGTCGCACGCTCGACCCCCGCCTCGCGCAGCCAGATCGAGAGCGTGCTGAACACCAGCAGTAGCGGCAGACCCGCGGAGAAGCCGAGGAACAGCATCGAGATCACCCGCGGCGACAGGAACGCCCGGAAGGATTCCGACCAGCTTCTCATGGCCCCAAAATGCTCCTTGCCGCGTCGGCCGCGCTGCGACTCATCGCCGGAGCATAGCAGCGCTTGGCGGCGCGGGGAGCGTTAAATGCGGACGGCCTGGGTCACCCCGCCTCGGCGTCACGCCGGCGCTGGTCGCGCTTGCGTTCATGCGGATCGAGGATCGCCTTACGCAGGCGGACGTGGCGCGGCGTCACCTCGACCCGCTCGTCGTCGGCGATATAGGCGATGGCGTCTTCCAGCCCCATGCGCGTGACCGGCGTCAGCCGCACCGCCTCGTCCTTGCCGGCGGCGCGGATGTTGGTGAGCTGCTTGGCCTTGAGGGGGTTGACCTCGAGGTCGCTGCCCTTGGCGTGCTCGCCGATGATCATGCCCTCGTAGACCGCGTCGCCGGGCTCGACGAACAGGCGGCCGCGCTCCTCGAGGTTCCACAGGGCATAGGCCACCGCGCTGCCCTGGCAGTTGGCGGTCATCGAGCCGGCGCGGCGGCCCGGGATCGGGCCCTTGTAGGGCGCATAGCCGTGGAACAGCCGGGTCATCACGCCGGTGCCGCGGGTGTCGGTCAGGAACTCGCCGTGATAGCCGATCAGCCCGCGCGACGGCACCAGGAAGGTGATCCGCGTCTTGCCGCCGCTCGACGGGCGCATGCCGGTCATCTCGCCGCGCCGCACGCCGATCTTCTCGACCACGGCGCCGGCGTAGTCATCGTCGACGTCGACCACGACCTCCTCGATCGGCTCCAGCCGCTGGCCGGTCTCCGGGTCGGTCCGGTAGATCACGCGCGGCCGGCTGACCGAGAGCTCGAAGCCCTCGCGGCGCATGGTCTCGATCAGCACGCCGAGCTGCAGCTCGCCGCGGCCGGCGACCTCGTACGCGTCCTTCTCGGCGGTCGCGGCGACCCGAATCGCCACGTTTCCCTCGGCCTCGCGGAACAGCCGGTCACCGATCACGCGGCCGGTGACCTTGTCGCCGTCGCGGCCGGCCAGCGGCGAATCGTTGACCGCGACGGTCACCGCCATGGTCGGCGGGCTGACCTCGCGGGCGGGCAGCGGCTCGTCCACCTCCGGCGCCGCCAGCGTGTCGGCCACGGTGGCGCGCGCGAGGCCGGCAACGGCGACGATGTCCCCCGCGCAGGCCATGTCGATCGGCTCGCGCTTCAGGCCGCGAAACGCCAGCAGCTTGGTCAGCCGCGCCGATTCCAGCACTTCGCCGCTGCGCGACAGCGCCCGTACGGTCGTGTTCACCCGTGCGCAGCCCGACTCGATTCGCCCGGTCAGCACGCGGCCGAGATAGGGATCGGACTCGAGCGTCGTCGCCAGCATCCGGAACGGCGCCTCTGGATTGCCCGTCGGCGCCGCGACGTGCCGCGCGATCAGGTCGAACAGCGGCTCCAGCGACTCGCGCCGATCGCCGAGGTCCCGGACGGCCCAGCCTTCCTTGGCCGAGGCGTAGAGGACCGGAAAGTCGAGCTGCTCCTCGCTGGCGTCGAGCGCCGCGAACAGGTCGAAGACCTCGTCGACAACCGCGTCAGGCCGCGCGTCGGGCTTGTCGGTCTTGTTGACCACGACGATCGGCCGCAGCCCCTGCACGAGCGCCTTGCCCAGCACGAACTTGGTCTGCGGCATCGGGCCTTCGGCGGCATCCACCAGCAGCAGCGCGCCGTCGACCATCGAGAGGATCCGCTCGACCTCGCCGCCGAAATCGGCATGGCCCGGCGTATCGACGATGTTGATGCGCACGTCGCGCCAGTCCACCGAGGTGCATTTGGCCAGGATGGTGATGCCGCGCTCGCGCTCGAGATCGCCGGAATCCATCGCCCGCTCGGCCATCGCCTGGTTGGCGCGCACCGCGCCGGACTGGCGCAGCATCTGGTCGACCAGCGTCGTCTTGCCGTGGTCGACATGGGCGATGATGGCGATATTGCGAAGGTTCATCGGGTTCGCTCTGTCAGCAAGGATCCGGCCCGTCCGGTCGGGACGGGCCGCGCCGCGTATATAGGGAGTCGCAGGGCATCCGGCCAGCCGAATCTCGTCGGCCGCGCCCGACTAATCCTCGGCCGGCTTCGGCAGCTCGCCGATGTTCGCCGCGACAAGCTTCGCCAGGTCCTGTTCCGGCCGGGCGCCGTTATGGGAGATGACCTCGGCCGCGCAGATCGCGGCGATCCGGCCGCACAGGCCGAGATCGAGTCCGCGCGTGTAGCCAAACAGAAAGCCGGCGGCATAGAGGTCGCCGGCGCCAGTGGTGTCGACGACCTCGCGGACCGGCTCGGCGTCGATCACGTGCACCTCGCCATCATGGACGATCACCGAGCCCTTCTCGCTGCGCGTCAGGCAGGCAATGTCGACATGCCCGAGCTTCTTCAGCGCCTGGAGCGCGTCGTCGAAGCGCTCGACCTGGTACAGCGAGAGGATCTCGTCCTCGTTGGCGAACAGAATGTCGATGTGGTCGGCAACCAGTTCGCGGAAGGCGTCGCGGTGCCGGTCGACACAGAACGGATCGGACAGGGTGATCGCCACCTTGTGGCCGGAGTCGTGCGCGAACTCGGCGGCCCGCACGAAGGCGCGCTGGGCTTCCGGCCGGTCGAACAGATAGCCTTCCATGTACGTCACCTTGCTCGACTGGATGACGCCGCCATTGAGGTCGGAGACGCCGAGCATACTGGCCGCGCCGAGGTCGGTGCACATGGTACGGTGGGCATCGCGCGTCACCAGTACGAGGCAGCGCCCGGTCGGCGGGCCGTCGGTGGCTGGCGCGTTCGAGAACTGCACGCCGATGGCGTCGAGATCATGACGGAACACGCGGCCGAAATAGTCGTCCCTGACGCGGCCGATATAGGCGCCGCGGCCGCCGAGCATCGCGAACCCGGCCATCGTGTTGCCGCATGACCCGCCCGACACCTCGACGCCGGGCGGCAGCTTGCCGTACAGGAAGTCGGCGCGCTGCGAGTCGACCAGCGTCATCGTGCCTTTGACCAGTTCCTGCTCGGCAAGGAACCCGTCATCGACATGGCTAACGACGTCGACAAGCGCGTTCCCGATTCCCACCACGTCATATTCGGTCATGCATTGCCCTCTCGTTGCGCGCGCGAGACTATAATTCGCCGCAAGGCACTAGCAAACGGTAAAGACTTGCCCCCGCGCGCCCGCATGCGATACACCCCTCGACCATGATTCGCTACTTCGCCATGGCCCTGGGGCAGCTCACCGATCCGCGGATGCGCGGGGTGTTGTGGCTGGGCGTACTCGGCGCGCTCGCCATCTTCGTCGCGCTATGGGCCGCCGTGTGGTCGCTGCTCATGATGTTCGACCCGTCGGCGATCTGGGGCCTGTCGACGCTGATCGAATGGTCCGGCGACTACTTCGCCTGGGTCGCCGGCGCCGCCTTCGTCGGCGCCATGCTGGTCGCCACCTTCCTGTTGTTCCCGGCGGTCGTCACCATCGTCGTCGGCCTGTTTCTCGACCGGGTCGCCGATGCGGTCGAGGCCCGGCACTACCCGGATCTGGGCGCGCCGCGCCCGCAGCCGCTGACGGAAACCCTGCTGTCGACGATCAAATTCGCGATCGTCGTCATCCTGCTCAACATCCTGATCCTGCCGCTCTACCTCGCGCTGCTCTTCCTGCCGCCGGCCAACCTCGTGCTGTATTACCTCCTGAACGGCTACCTGGTGGGTCGCGAATTCTTCGAGCTGGCCGCCTTCCGCCGCCTTGCGCCGGCCGAGGCGACGCGGCTGCGCCGGGCATTCCGGTCGCGCGTGCTGGTCGCCGGGATCATTCTGACCTTCCTGATGACGATCCCCATCGTCAATCTCCTGGCGCCGGTTCTCGGGGCTGCGTTCATGGTCCACGTGGCGCACGACCTCATGCGCCGGCGGGCGATGTTGCCTGCGACGGGCGGGCCCGCCGCGGCATAAAATCGACGCTCTGCCTTGATTCGGTCAAGATTTGTGGTGAATATCCAACAAATTGATGACGCTTCGCGCATCGTTTCAACGACAAACCGATCCGGCATGGGCTTCGCGCAACTGTGTGCCATGGCCGCCGGATACTCGGGCCGCAAAGGAGACACAGCAATGGGCACGGTCAAGGAGATCACCAAACCCGACCAGCCACGCCCGGCCACCTCGGCCCGGCCTGGAACCGGTCTGCAGCGCAAGACGGGACCGCTGTCGATCCAGGGCGACGCGAAGCGCCTGACGGTCGGTCGCGAGATCAGCCTGTCGGGCGAGATCAGCTCGTGCGAGAACCTGGTCGTGGAGGGGGCCGTGAAGGCGACACTCGACGGCTGCAAGACGCTCGAGGTCGCCCGGCACGGCAGGTTCGACGGCACCGCCCACGTGGCTGTGGCGGATATCGCCGGCCTGTTCGACGGCACCCTGATGGTCACCGAACGGCTGGTGCTGCGCGGCACGGGCCGGATCGTCGGCACAATTCGCTACAACGAGATGGAGATCGAACGGGGTGGCCGCCTCGAGGGTACGGCCGAGCTGATTTCGGGGCGCGAATCGGCGGATGCCGGCGTCACCGCCAAGCATCCCCTGCAGCGCTAGCCGGACCATGATCGGGCGATACGGCCGCGCGGTTCTGTTGGCGGCCCTGGTCGGCCTTACCGCATGCGAAGCGGCCAACCGCCCCGACGACGCGGCGGAGCCCCTGGCGCCGTACAGCGGGATGGCGGTGGTCCCGCCGTCCACTGCCGATCCCGAAGAACTGCTGGGCCTGAGCGGCGACGAAATCACCGCCAAGCTCGGCAAGCCCACGCTGGTCCGCCGCGACGGCGATGCCGAGGTCTGGCAGTACCGACGGGTCAATTGCGTGCTCGACCTGTTCCTTTATGGCGGGCGCAAGCAGGTCGAGCATGTCGACCTGCGAGACCGCGGCGATGCCAGCGAGGCGGCGGTGCAGGCGTGCTTCCAGCGGATGCTGGACGAGGTCCTCGATGCGACCTGAACGGCGGCGCGCTTACAGCGTCTTCGCCTTGTAGCCGCACAGATCGTTGACGACGCAGGCCGGGCATTCCGGCTTGCGCGCCTTGCAGACGTAGCGCCCGTGCAGGATCAGCCAGTGATGGGCGTGCAGCTTGTAGCGCTCGGGCACCACTCTCTCGAGCCTGTCCTCGACGGCGCGCGGCGTCTTGCCCGGGGCGAGCCCGGTGCGGTTGCCGACCCGGAAGATGTGGGTGTCGACGGCGATGGTCGGCTCGCCGAAGGCGACGTTGAGGACCACGTTGGCGGTCTTGCGGCCGACGCCGGGCAGCTTCTCGAGCGCCGCGCGGTCCTGCGGCACCCGGCCGCCGTGCTCGTCGATCAGCGCCTGGCTGAGGGCGATGATGTTCTTCGCCTTGGTGTTGAACAGGCCGATGGTGCGGATGTAGTCGCGCAGCTTCGCCTCGCCCAGCGCCACCATCTTCTGCGGCGTGTCGGCGACCGCGAACAGCGGGCCCGTCGCCTTGTTGACGCCGGCGTCGGTCGCCTGCGCCGACAGCACCACGGCGACCAGCAGCGTGAACGGGTTGATGTACTCGAGCTCGCCGCGCGGGTCCGGGTTGCGTTCCTCGAACCGCCGGAAGAATTCCTCGATATCCGCCTTTTTCATGGCGGGGAGCTTAGCGGCCGGCCGCGCCGCCGCCAAGCGCCGCGCCCGGACGCGTGGAACGAGCCCATGCGTTAGGGTTTTCCGCGGGTTTCGGCGCCCCTCCGGCCGGCAAGCATGGCGGCGTCCCGCTGCACACCCCTCTGGACAGCACCGGTGCGGCGGAATAGCCTCAACCCATGGCGGAGAGAGAGGATCGGGGCGGCGCGCCCCGGCAGGGCGACGGTCGCGTGTTCTTCGACGCGGTGCTGCATCCGCACCGCAGCCTGACGCGGGGCGGGGCCGCGAGGGTCGTTGCCGCCGCCGCGGCCGGGCTGTTCGCGGTGGGGCTTTTGTTCACGGTGATGGGGGCGTGGCCGGTGATCGGTTTCTGCGGGCTCGAACTGCTGCTTCTGTATGCTGCGTTCCGCGTCAGCTTCCGCGATGCACGGGCGGCGGAACGCATCCGGCTGAGCGACGCCGGGCTGGAGATCAGCCGGCTTTCGCCCGACGGCGCGGTGACGAAGACCTGGCGGTTTCCGCCCAACTGGCTGCGCGTGACGCTGGACGAGCCGCCGCGGCACGACAGCCCGCTCATCCTGTCGAGCCACGGCCGCGCCCTCGTCATCGGCCGGTTCCTGACGGCGGAGGAACGCGCGGAGCTCGCCCGGGCGCTGCGCGCGGCGCTCGACCGCTGGCGCTGCAAGCCGAACCCCTGCGCCGCCGCCTGACCCGCGGTGGCGCCCCCGCTGTCCCGTCCGGGCGCCGTCGAGATCGCCCTCCTCATTTCGCTTGCGACGCTGTGGAGCTCGTCCTTCGCCTTCATCAAGGTGGCGGTGGAAACGGTGCCGCCGCTGTCGGTGGCAGCGGGGCGGCTGACGCTGGCCGCGGTGCTGATCGTCGCGGTCGCCCGGCTGCGCCGCGTGCGCTTCCCGGCCGAGAGCGGTCTGTGGCCGAAGTTCTTCGCCATCGGCCTGTTCGGCAACGCGCTGCCGTTCACCCTGATCAGCTGGGGCGAGGTGACCATCGACAGCGGCCTCGCGGCGATCCTGATGGCGGTGATGCCGCTGGCGACCCTGGTGCTGGCGCACTTTTACACCAGCGACGAGCGCATGAACCCGGCACGGATCTTGGGCGTAGTCTTGGGTTTCGGCGGCGTGGTGGTGCTGATCGGCCCGGCCGCGCTGGCCGGGCTCGGCGACGAGGCGTTGCGGCAGAGCGCGGTGGCCGCCGGCGCGGTGTGCTACGCCATCGCCACGGTCACCGCCCGGCGGCTGCCGCGCATGCCGCTGCTCGCCAGCAGCGCCGGTGCGCTGAGCGCCTCGGTGGTGCTGTCGCTGCCGTTGGCACTGCTCGTCGACCGGCCGTGGACGCTGGCGCCGTCGGCCGAGTCGCTGGGCGCCGTCGCCGTGCTCGGCCTGTTCCCGACGGCGCTCGCCATCCTGATGTACTTCGCCCTGCTGCAGCGCACCGGCGCCACCTTCATCGCACTGAACAACTACCTGATCCCCAGCCTCGGCGTGATCTGGGGCATCCTGTTCCTCGGCGAGGCGCTGTCGGGACGCGCAATCCTGGCGCTCGCCATCATCCTCGCCGGCATCGCGGTGACGCGAATCGGCATGCGCCAGGGCGCGCCGAGGGGGTGATCATTTGAACCACAGAGACACAGAGACGCAGCGATATTCCCGGACTCACGGTCCTCTCTGTGCCTCTGTGTCTCTGTGGTACGATATCGCCTTTGCCGAGAGGTTCAGCGTCCTAGAGCGTTATCCGGTATGCCGGTCGCGGCGGGATCGGCGCGACCTCATGGTTCGGGGCGCCCCTCCGGGACTCCTCAGCATGGAGATCTTTGCGCGAAACGGATGACGGCGCCATCCCCCTCCCCAACCCCTCCCCGCGTGGACGGACCGAGCATTCCGTTATGCGCCGCCGCGAGGGAGAGAGGCTTTAGCTGAGCATGCGGGACGACGAGCCCCTCTCCCTGGCTCCGAGAAGTGCGGGGGCGCCTTGCCGTGGGGGGAGGGGCGAGCCGCCCGGCAAGCGCGGAAAACGGCCTGTGCAACTGTCTCCAGCATGAGGACACGAATGTCGGAGCCTCATGCTGGAGACCTTTGCAGGGAACGCCAAATCGTCATTGCGAGGCGGCCGAAGGCCGACGCGGCAATCCAGGATGCCGCGGAAACGAGAGCTTTTCCTGGATCGCCGCGACTGCATTGCAGCCTCGCGATGACGAAATCCTGTTTCGTGCGAAGGTCTCCATGCTGAGGAGGGCCGCCGCGCCGAGCAGCCGCCGCGAGGCGGCGTGTGCGAGCCGCGAAACAGCGGCCCGTCTCGAAGCATGAGGTCGCGCGGATGGCCTGATTCGAGTCCAAATGAAGGGGCACTGTGCTGGCCGACCAGCCCGCGCACGTTGTCGATCGCCGCCAGCCCCGGCGTTCGCCCCCTGGTCCGCGGCGCCTCGTGGGTCCGCGCGTCAGGTTGCTCGTTTTTTCTGATACCGAAGGAAGTCCCTGGCTGCCTTGCGTGCGCGCTCGTCCGCGGCCGGGTGGGTCTGTGCGGCCCGCAGCCGATCCATCCAGGTCTCGCGCTCCCGGAGCTCCGAAATTCCATTGAGAAGCCGGTTCACCATCCACAGCGTAATGCAGGTCGGTTTCCTGTCGAGAGACTCCACGAGCACCGCGTGGTAGTCGGACTCTTCCTCGATGAAGTGGACGAACGGGCCCGGATTTCCGACCTCCTTGTCCGCGTTTGCCTCGAAGAACTGGAAGAGGTTCGGGATGAGTGCGCGCCCGCCTTTCGTAGTGCTTATCCGCTCGACCAGTTCGTACATGGCCGCAAGGTCCGCCTCGCCATCCCTGAACTCGATTCGATGGATCTTCTCGGCAAGTTCGGTCATGAAATTCGGCATGCGCCTCACACCGCCAGGCCGAGCACGTCGCGCATCGAATAGAGGCCCGGCTTCCGCCCCTTCGTCCAGAGGGCGGCGCGCACCGCGCCGGCGGCGAACACCTGGCGGCTCGCGGCCTTGTGGGTGAGCTCGATGCGCTCGCCCTCGCCGGCGAAGACCACGGTGTGGTCGCCGACCACGTCGCCGCCGCGCAGCGTCGCGAAGCCGATCTCGCCGCGCGGCCGGGCGCCGGTGTGGCCCTCGCGCGCCATCCGCGCGACTGCATCGAGATCGACGTTGCGCCCCGCCGCCGCCGCCCGCCCGAGCCCGAGCGCGGTGCCCGAGGGCGCGTCGACCTTGTGGCGGTGGTGCATCTCGACGACCTCGATGTCGAAGGAGTCGTCGAGGATGCGGGCGACCTGTTCGACGAGCGCCAGCAGCAGGGTGACGCCGGCGCTCATGTTCGGGGCGACGATGATCGGCACGTGGCGCGCGGCGCGGCGCAGCGTCTCCATATGGGCGTCGGTAAGGCCCGTGGTGCCGATCACGATGGCGGCGCCGGCCTGGGCGGCGAGCTCGGCATGCGCCACCGTTGCGTCGGGCGCCGTGAAGTCGATCACCGTATCGACGCCGGCGATCATCTCCGCGGCGTCGCCGCCGATGGCGATGCCGATCTCGCCAATGCCGGCCAGCGACCCGGCATCCTCGCCGAGCGCCCCGCTGTCCGGCCGTTCCGTCGCCCCGGCGAGCGCGCAGGACGGGTGTTCGCAGACCTGCCGCACCAGCATCCGTCCCATGCGCCCGGCCGCGCCGACGACGCCAATCTTCATGTCACTCGCCATGGCAAGCTGCCCCTCCGTCGGTGTTCGTGGGGCGTTAAAGCACATTCGGGAGGGGGATGCGAGGGGGAGGGGGTGGCCCGTCTATGAACCGGCACCGCGCGACAGAGCCGATCGGCTCTAGTCGCTGACCGGAACCCCGTCGAAGCGGCCGGTCCCGGCGTTCCACCCGAACAGGCCGGTCACGCTCTCGAACAGGCAGCATTCGATGCCGGCATGCTCGAGTTCGACCGCCTCCGGCTCGCCGGGGGCGCAGCCGTCGCCGTAGCCGGCGCCGCAGGCGGTCACGTACCGCCCGGGCGGCCGCGCAAGGATGCCGAACTGCTTGAAATCGACGGGCAGGGGATGCTCCAGGATGCGAACCGGCTGCAATCGCCAGCCGCCGCCCGGCTGCGACAGCCAGGCAAAGGCGCCGATCGCCGCGGGGCGGCCGCCCGGCCCACGCGACTCGGCGACGAGCACGAGGGCGGCGTCGACCTCCCCGTCGCCGTTGAAGTCTGCGGCCGCGCGCAGAAACCCGTGCGGATCGTCGGTCCGCCACGGTGCCGCCATCTCGGCGTCCGCCGGCAGGCGCCAGCCCTCGGGAAGCGGTCCGGTCTCGGCCCGCGCCGCCGCGAGTGGCAGCAGCATTGCCGCGATCAGAAGCACGGCGACGTGGCAGGAATCAGGCGGCGTCATGGCCCGACGCTTATAGCGCGTCGGGTCTTACCATGCGGTTACCGGTCGGGGCGGCGCGCTGCCGCTAGTCCGTCAGGTCGTCCCAGAATTCCTTGACCTTGGCGAAGAAACCGTGGTGTTCGGGCTGGTGCTCGGCGCCGCCGCCGCCGGCCTTGTCGAACTCCTCGAGCAGTTCCTTCTGGCGCTTGGTCAGGTTCACCGGCGTTTCGACCTGGGTTTCGATATACATGTCGCCGCGGTTCTTCGAGCGCAGCACGCTCATGCCCTTGTTGCGCAGGCGCAGGCGGTGCCCCGTCTGCGCGCCGGCCGGGATGTTGACCTTGGCGCGGCCGCCCTCGATGGTCGGCACCTCGATGGCACCGCCGAGCGCCGCCACGGTCATCGGCAGCGGCACCCGGCAGTACAAATCGGCGCCTTCGCGCCGGAACAGCGGGTGCGGCGTGACCGAAAGGAAGATATAGAGGTCGCCCGGCGGGCCGCCGCGCAGGCCGGCCTCGCCCTCGCCGGGGACGCGGATCCGGTTGCCGTCCTCGACGCCGGGCGGGATCTTGATGGCCAGGGTCTTTTCCTTGCGCTCGCGCCCGGTGCCGCGGCAGGTCCCGCACGGGTGGTCGATCACGCGGCCCTGGCCCTGGCAGTTCGGGCAGGTGCGCTCGATGGTGAAGAAGCCCTGCTGCGCCCTGACGCGACCCGCGCCATGGCAACTCGGGCACGAGACCGGCTGGGCGCCGCCTTCGGCACCGGAGCCGTCGCAGGAGCTGCAGGTCACCGATGTCGGCAGGCGGATCTCCGGCTCGCCGCCGTGGAACGCGTCCTCCAGTGAAATTTCCATGTTGTAGCGCAGATCGGCGCCGCGGGTCGCGGTGGTGCCGCGCCGGGCGCCGGTGAACTCGCCGAACATCTCGTCGAAGATGTCGGCGAAGCCGGAGGCGAAGTCGAAGCCGCCGCGGAAGCCGCGGGCACCGGGTCCGGCGCCGCCGTTCTCGAAGGCGGCATGGCCGTAGCGGTCGTAGGCGGCGCGTTTCTGATCGTCCTTAAGGACTTCGTAAGCCTCGTTGAGTTCCTTGAAACGCGCCTCTGCGGCCTTGTCGTCGGGGTTGCGATCCGGGTGGTACTGCATCGCAAGCTTGCGATAGGCCTTTTTCAGGGCCGCCGAATCGGCGTCGCGCGGCACGCCGAGCAGATCGTAGTAGTCCGACTTCTCCATCCCAAACCTCTAGACCGCTCTTCGTCGTGACGGGGCCGGTGCGATTCGCCGGCGGGCACCATAACCGGCACGGTCCCGGCGACCCTGGGCCGCCGGGAACCTGCCGGAACTTGCATCAGCGCCGCGCCGTCGCGCGGCCGGGCCGTTACGCCGACTTCTGGTCCTTGTCGGCGTCGTCGACCTCCTCGAAATCGGCGTCCACGACGTCTTCGCGCGACTCGCCCGAATCCGCCGACTCGCCGCCGTCGGCACCGCTGCTTTCGGCCTCCTGGGCCGCCTTGTACATTGCCTCGCCCAGCTTCATGGACGCCTCGGCGAGGGCCTGCGTCTTGGCCTCGATCTCGCCGGCGTCGTCGCCCTCGAGCGCCGTCTTCAGCGCGGCGATCGCGTCCGTGATGGCCTCCTTGTCGGCCGGCAGGATCTTGTCGCCGTGCTCGGCAAGGCTCTTCTCGGTCGAATGGACCAGGCTGTCGGCCTTGTTGCGGGCCTCGACGACCGCCTTGCGCTTCTTGTCCTCCTCGGCGTGCGCCTCGGCGTCCTTGACCATCTTCTCGATGTCGTCGTCCGACAGGCCGCCGGACGCCTGGATGCGGATCTGCTGCTCCTTGCCGGTCGCCTTGTCCTTGGCCGAGACGTTGACGATGCCGTTGGCGTCGATGTCGAAGGTGACCTCGATCTGCGGCACGCCGCGCGGCGCCGGCGGGATGCCGACGAGGTCGAACTGGCCGAGCAGCTTGTTGTCCGCCGCCATCTCGCGCTCGCCCTGGAACACGCGGATCGTCACCGCGGTCTGGTTGTCCTCGGCGGTCGAGAAGATCTGGCTCTTCTTGGTCGGGATCGTCGTGTTGCGGTCGATCAGCCGGGTGAACACGCCGCCCAGCGTCTCGATGCCGAGCGACAGCGGCGTCACGTCGAGCAGCAGCACGTCCTTGACGTCGCCGCGCAGCACGCCGCCCTGGATCGCCGCGCCGATCGCCACCACCTCGTCCGGGTTGACGCCGCGGTGCGGCTCGCGGCCGAAGAACGTCTTGACCGTCTCGATGATCTTGGGCATGCGGGTCATGCCGCCGACCAGGATCACCTCGTCGATCTCGCTCGCCTTGAGGCCGGCGTCCTTGAGCGCCGACTTGCAGGGGCCGACGGTCTTCTGCACCAGGTCGTCGACCAGGGCCTCCAGCTTGGCGCGGGTCAGCTTGATGTTGAGATGCTTCGGCCCCGACGCGTCCGCCGTGATGTAGGGCAGGTTGACCTCGGTCTGCTGCGCGCTGGACAGCTCGATCTTGGCCTTCTCCGCAGCCTCCTTGAGGCGCTGCAGGGCCAGCTTGTCGCCGCGCAGGTCGATGCCCTGCTCCTTCTTGAACTCGTCGGCCAGGTAGTCGATGATCCGCTTGTCGAAGTCCTCGCCGCCGAGGAAGGTGTCGCCGTTGGTCGACTTCACCTCGAACACGCCGTCGCCGATCTCGAGGATCGAGATGTCGAAGGTGCCGCCGCCGAGGTCGTAGACCGCGATCGTCTCCGCGCCCTTCTTGTCGAGCCCGTAGGCGAGCGCCGCGGCCGTCGGCTCGTTGATGATGCGCAGCACCTCGAGCCCGGCGATCTTGCCGGCGTCCTTGGTCGCCTGGCGCTGGGAATCGTTGAAATAGGCGGGCACCGTGATCACCGCCTGGGTGACCGTCTCGCCGAGGTAGCGCTCGGCGGTCTCCTTCATCTTCTGCAGGATGAAGGCGCTGATCTGGCTGGGGCTGTACTTCTTGCCGTGGGCCTCGACCCAGGCGTCGCCGTTGTCGCCCTTGATGATCTGGTACGGCACCAGGCCCTTGTCCTTCTCGACCTCCTTGTCGCCGTAGCGGCGACCGATCAGGCGCTTGATCGCGAACAGCGTGTTCTCGGGATTGGTGACGGCCTGGCGCTTGGCCGACTGGCCGACGAGGCGCTCGCCCTCCTCGTTGAAGGCAACCATCGAGGGCGTCGTGCGGGCGCCCTCCTCGTTCTCGATGACCCGGGCGTTGGAGCCCTCCATGACCGCGACGCAGGAGTTCGTGGTCCCAAGGTCGATGCCGATAACCTTGCTCATCGTCTCACTTCCCTTTCAGCGGGCGCCAGCGACCCGATCCATCGGCGCCGTCCGGAGCCCCCGGTGGCAATTGAAAAACCTGTCATTTCATCTTCGCGCCCCGCAACGGGGCGGGTCTGAGGGCTATATAGGAAAGGGGCCGGAGCCATGCAACCGTCGGCGCGGTCAAATCGGCGGCGCGGGCCTCCGGGGCTGTCCGACAGGCCGGATCGCACTATTCTTGGCGTCGCCATGATTGTATCCGCAAGCTACCGCACCGACATTCCGGCGCTGTACGGCGACTGGTTCCTGTGCCGCCTCGCCATCGGCGAGGCACGGGTCGCCAACCCTTATGGCGGGCCGCCCTACATCGTGTCGCTGCGGCCCGGCGCGGTCGACGGCTTCGTGCTGTGGACCCGCAACATCGGTCCGCTCGCCGGCCGGCTGGAGTCGGTGGCGGCGATCGCGCCGTTCGTCGTGCAGTTCACCGTGACCGGCTATCCGCGCGCGCTCGAGGCGGGGGTCATTGAGACCGCCGCCGCCGTCGCCCAGATCCGCGACCTCGCCCGGATCTGGGGCGGGCGCGCCGGGGTCTGGCGCTACGATCCGATCGTCGACACGGACATCACGCCGGCCGACTGGCACCGCGAGAATTTCGCCGCACTGGCGGCGGCATTGGCCGGCGCGGTCGACGAGGTGGCGGTCTCGTTCGCGCAGATCTACGCCAAGACAAGGCGCAACCTTGACGCGGCGGCGCGCCGGCACGGCTTTTCCTGGCGCGACCCGGGCGACGACGAGAAGCGGGCGCTGATTGGCGATCTCGCAACGATCGCCGCGGGGCATGGCCTGCAGCTGACCGTCTGCACCCAGCCGTATTACACCGTCGCCGGCACGGCGCCGGCGCGCTGCATCGATGCGGCCCGGCTGTCCGATGTCGCCGGGCGCCCGATCCGCGCGTCCGTCAAGGGCAACCGGCCGGGCTGCCTGTGCCACGAGTCGCGCGACATCGGCGCCTACGATTCCTGCCCGCAGGGCTGCGTCTACTGCTATGCGGTGTCCAGCCGGGCGGCGGCGAAGCGGTGCCTCGCGGCGCACGATCCGTCGGGCGAGAGCCTGGGCGCGGTGCGGCGTTAGATCAGGAATCCCGTGTCGCCGCGCCAGCGATGGTGGCACGACCGGCACCGGTGCCTGCGGCTCAAAAAGAGCAGCGGCAAGAGTAGGGGCCATACCATAATTAGCAGGGCCCATGATGCCGGGCGGAAGAATTCATCCGAGCCGCAGGCAGGGCAATGCTCGTCCTCCGGCACGTCGATCTTCTCGGACAGATCGGCAAGCAGGCGGCACGCCGTCTCCGCGTCCCGTTCCGGCACCATGAGCCGGACGCCGCCAAGCGCGAACAGGTACAACCAGTTCACACCGGCAAGACGATGATCGAACAGAAAGGCGGGTATGCCGTGCTGGTCAAGGAGGGCCCGGGCGACGATCGCCTCCGAAACGTCGAAATGCTTCGACACGGTGACGAGCATCGGCAAATCGCCCTAGTCGGGCTTGTCCTGGCCCGTGCCGTTCCCCGACGCAGCCTCGCCCGTGGCCGGCTTCTCCGGCTTCGGGCCGCCCTTCGAGACGCCGACCATGGCGGCGCGCAGCAGCCGGTCGTGCAGGCGGTAGCCGGGCTGCATCAGCTGGACCACGGTGCCGGCGGGTTTCTCCGGGTCCTCGAGTTCGAACATCGCCTGGTGGAAATTGTGGTCGAACGGCTGGCCGACCGGCTCCAGCTTCTCGATACCATGGCGCGCGAAGGCGTCCAGGAAGTCCTTCTCGATCAGCTCGACGCCGGTGACAAGATCCTGGGCCCAGCCGGGCCCGTCCGCGCGCGCACCCTCCGGCACCGCGTCGAGCGCGCGGCGCAGGTTGTCGGCCACGCTCAAGAGGTCGCGCGCCAGCCCGACGGCGCCGTATTTCGACGCCTCCTGGCGGTCGCGGTCGGCGCGGCGGCGGGTGTTCTCGGCCTCGGCCAGGGCACGCAGGAGCTGGTCCTTGAGCGCGGCGACCTCCGCTTCCAGCGCGGCGATGCGGTCTTCCGACTCCGCCTCCGCGCCGACGCCGCCGGCGACCTCGCTGGTCTGGTTGGCGTCGGCGAGGGCCTCTTCGGCGGCCTCGGCCTCGGCCGCGGCGCGCGCCGCCGCTGCGGCGTCCTGTTCGGCCCGCGTCTTGTGGGCAGCCTTCTTCTTTTCGGTCATCTGGGTCCTTCCCGTCTCGACGGATTGCCTGTCAGCCGATCACGCGGCTGATCAGCTTGGCGGTGTAGTCGACCATCGGAATGATGCGGCCGTAGTTCATGCGCGTCGGCCCGATCACGCCGATCGCGCCGACCAGTTTTTCCTCGCGGTTGGTGTAGGGGGCGATGATCATCGAGGCGCCGGCCAGGGTGAACAGTTCGTTCTCGGCACCGATGAAGATCTGCACCCCGTCGGCGACATCGGCCGCATCGAGCAGCTTGATGAGCGCCTCCTTGGTCTCCAGCGCCTCGAACAGGGCGCGGATCTGCTCCAGCTGCGCCAGGCCGGCGACGTCGTCCAGCAGGTTCGCCTGGCCGCGCACGATGAGCACGCCGGATCCCGAGTCCTCGGACCAGGTGGCGAGGCCGGTCTCGACGACCTGCGTCGTCAGTGCATCGATCTGGCCGCGGTGGCTCTTGATCTCGTCGAGGATCTCGGCGCGCGCCTCCTGAAGGGTCCGGCCGACCAGCTTGGCGGCCACGAAGTTGCTGGCCTCCACCAGGCTCGAGGCCGGCATGCCGAGCGGCAGGTCGATGACCCGGTTCTCGACGCCGCCGTTCTCGTCGACCATCACAACGAGGGCGCGGCCGGGGCCGAGATTGACGAACTCGATGTGCTTGAGTCGCAGGTTGCGCTTCGGCGCCAGCACCAGACCGGCGCAGTGCGACAGGCCGGACAGCAGGGTCGTCGCCTCCTCGAGCACCTGTGGCACGCTGCGCCCGGACACCCGGCACTGGCTCTCGATGCTGCTGCGTTCGTCCTTGGTCAGTGCGCCGACCTGAAGGATGCCGTCGACGAACAGCCGCAGGCCCTGTTCGGTCGGCAGGCGGCCGGCCGAGGTATGCGGCGCGAACAGCAGGCCGAGCTCCTCCAGATCCGCCATGACGTTGCGGATCGTCGCCGGCGACAGCGCCATGCCGAGGCGCCGCGACAGCGTGCGCGAGCCGACCGGCTCGCCGGTCTCGACATAGGCCTCGACGACGTGCCGCAAAATCTCGCGGGACCGTTCATTGAGTTCGGTGATCATCGTGCCGCGAATGTAGTGAGCGCCACGGGGAGCGTCAATGTATGGCGGGGCTGGACGCGGCGCGCCGCAGCAGCTAGGGTCCGCGCGCCGTTGACCAGTTTGCAGCCCCCGGGAGAACAGCCAATGCGGCCCTCCAACCGCGCGCCCGACGAACTGCGTGCCGTGAGCCTCGAGCCCGGTTTCTCGAAACATGCCGAGGGCTCGTGCCTGGCCCGCTTCGGCGACACCCACGTGCTGTGCACCGCCAGCGTGATCGAGCGCGTGCCGCCGTTCCTGCGCAATTCCGGCAAGGGCTGGGTGACCGCCGAATACGGCATGCTGCCGCGCTCGACCGGCTCGCGCACCGACCGCGAGGCGGCGCGCGGCAAGCAGAGCGGACGCACGCAGGAGATCCAGCGCCTGATCGGCCGCAGCCTGCGCGCGGTCACGCGTCTCGACGGCTTCGGCGAGCGCCAGATCACCGTCGACTGCGACGTCATCCAGGCCGACGGCGGCACCCGCACGGCCGCGATCACCGGCGCCTGGGTCGCGCTGCACCAGGCCTTCGCGCACATGCGGCGGATCGGCGCGATCGCGGCGATCCCGCTCGGCGACCAGGTGGCGGCGGTGTCCTGCGGCCTGTGGCAGGGAACGCCGGTGCTCGATCTCGACTACGCCGAGGATTCGATGGCCGAGGCGGATGCGAACTTCGTGCTCACCGGCGCCGGCGGCATCGTCGAGGTGCAGGGAACGGCGGAAACCGACCCGTTCTCGCGCGAGCAGCTGGACGCGATGATCGAGCTGGCGCGCAAGGGTATCGCGGAGCTGACGGCGCTGCAGCGGCAGGCGCTCGGCCTGTGACGCGTTGCCGGCCTATGCCGGCAGGCGCTGGGCCACGGCGTCGGACCGGCGCCGCTCGATGGCATCCCAGATCAGCGCCGCAACGGAAACGTTATCGAAGCGGTCGATCTCCTGGATGCCGGTCGGCGAGGTGACGTTGATCTCGGTCAGCTAGTCGCCGATCACGTCGATGCCGACGAAGATCAGCCCCTTGTCGACCAGGGTCGGGCCGATCGCCTCGCAGATCTCCTGCTCGCGGCTGGTCAGCGTCGCCTTCACCGGCTTGCCGCCGGCGTGCATGTTGGAGCGCGCCTCGCCCGGGGCGGGGATGCGATTGATGGCACCGGCCGGCACGCCGTCGACCAGGATGATCCGCTTGTCGCCCTTGCGCACCTCCGGCAGGTAACGCTGCACGATCGCCGGCTCGCGGTAGAGCTCGGTGAACAGCTCGAGCAGCGCGTTGAGGTTCTCGTCCTCCGGCGGCACGTGGAACACCCCGGCGCCGCCGTTGCCGAACAGCGGCTTGACGATGATGTCCTTGTGCTCGCGCCGGAAGGCCAGGACCTCGTCCTTGCTGCTGGTGATCAGGGTCGGCGGCATCAGCTCGCCGAAATGGGTGACGAACAGCTTCTCCGGCGCGTTGCGCACCGAGACCGGATCGTTGACCACCAGCGTCTCCGGGTGGATGTGCTCGAGCAGATGGGTGGCCGTGATGTAGGCCATGTCGAAGGGCGGATCCTGGCGCATCAGGACGACGTCCATGGTCGCAAGATCGACCCGCTCCTTCGCACCCAGCGCAAAATGATTGCCGCGCTCCCGGCGCACAGTGAGCGCGTTGGCGTGGGCGTAGACCCGCCCGTCCTCGAAGGTCAGCGCATGCGGCAGGTAGTAGAAGATGGCGTGGCCCCGCCGCTGCCCCTCGAGGGCAAGGGCGAAGGTGCTGTCGGCATCGATGTCGATCGACTCGATGGCATCCATCTGGATGGCGACGGCCAGACTCATTTCGGCATCTCCGTCAGGGTCGGTGGACGCAGGTCCGGCGCGCCCGCACGATCAGCCGGACTGCCCGCGCAGCCGTTGCAGCAAGATAGCGGCATCGTGCCGCGGCCCGTCCCGGGTCTCGCGCGAGATGTATTCCTCGAGCGCGGCGACCGCATTGTCGATGCGTCCAAGCCGCGTGTCGAGCAGGGCCTTCTCACGCCACAGCGTCGTATCGTCGGGCGCGATCCACAGCATGCGTTGCAGCGTGGCGGCCGCGGCCTGGTGGTCGCCGCTGCGCGTCTGGCGCAGCCGGATGGTGTTCTGCAGCCGAATCAGGATGTCCCGGTCGGGCACGGCGGCATGATGCTCCGGCCGCAGCTCGGCCGCTTCGTCGCCCTGTGCCTTGAGGAGCGCGCGCAGCTCGTGAGCCGACTGCGGCGTGCATCGGGCGAAGGGATCGAGGATCGCGCGTTGTCCGAGATGGTCCATGCGCAGGAGAAAGTGCCCCGGAAAGCTGAGGCCGGCGATCTCCCAGCCCTGCGCGCGCACAGTGTGGATGCACAGGATGCCGAGCGCGACGGGCAGGCCGCGGCGGCGGTCGATCACGCGCATCAGGTTGGCGTTCTGCAGGTCGTCGTAGGTGCGTCGGTCGCCCTGGTAGCCGTAGGCGGCGAACACCACCTCGCGGAGCGCTCGGATCCGCGTGTCGAGCGAATCGGCGCCGCCGGCCGCCTTACGCAGGTCCTCGGCCAGCAGCCCGAGATGGTCGCGGTAGCGATCCAGCGGCACGCCCGGGCGGTCGAGCGCCGCGAGCACCAGCGCGGCCCCGGCGATATCGATGGTATCGCCCGGCCCTGCGCCGACGCGGCGCATTACGGCTTCGGCTTCCTCGCCCGGATCCAACCGTCACCCTCCCGTGCCAGGAGAATTGATCCGGACATAGGGCACGACGCGGCGCACATAGTCAATGTGCCTTGCGTGCGCGACGACCCGGTCGAGCTCACCCTGGCTCTGCGCGATGCCCATCAGGTACACCGTCCGGTTCACGGTATCGATGGTGTAGTTGATGCTCTTGATATCCTTGTCGAACAGGATCGCACTGCGCAGCTTGGTGGTGATCCATGAATCGCGCGCGGCGTCCGACAGGGTGCTTGTATCGTTGACCTCGATCTCGTTGATCACTTCGGCAATGCCGTTCACCTGCCACGCCAGTCGGGCCGCGTCGATGCGGTTCTGGGGGTCCGGCACGATTCCGGTCAGCAGCACCTTGCCCTCGACCACCTCGATGTCGACCCGCTGGAACACCTCCACATCGAACTCGATGAATTTCCGGTTGATGTTGGCCTGGATCGCGCTGTCGGCGATCGCCGTCCTGACCGGGCGGTCCTGCGCCGCCACCGTCGCGCCGACCGCAGCGCCCCCGACCACCATGGGGGCACACCCGCCGAGCGGCGCCAGCGCCGCAAGCAGGAGGAGGATCCCTGTTTGAAAACGGTTACGGAGACAAGCAGTCAGCGGCATCTCTTGACCTGTCGGTTGGGCTACCAGATCGTCTGTTGACGCGAGGAATGTAGCCACTGCGGGTCCGCGCGCCAAGCGTCAACCATGTGCCGCGGCCAGCGCCACGGCGTCACCAGCATGACGTCGAAACGGATCTGCAGCGCGGCGAGGTCGGGCCGCCCCGCCACCACCCAGCCCGCCGCCCGGACCAGTCGCTCGCGCTGCCGCGCCGTCACCGCCTCGGCCGCCGCGGCGGTATCGGGCCGTGCCTTGACTTCGATGATCGCCAGCACGCGACCCCGCCTTGCGACGATGTCGATCTCCCCGACGGGGCTGCGCAGCCGGCGCTCGACGATGCGGTAGCCGCGCAGCAGGAGGCTGGCGCTGCACACCGCCTCGGCCCAGCGGCCGCGCCGGTAGGCGCGGTGGCGATCGGCGCGGCTCACCGGTCGTCTGCCGCGTCACCGGCCCCGGCGAGCGCGAGGGCGCGGGCATAGACCGCACGGCGCGGGGCACCGGTGGCGTCGCTGACCGCGGCCGCGGCATCGCGCAGGCTCATGCGGGCGAGGGCGGCGCGCAACAGCGCGTCGATATCGGCGGGCGCGGCGTCCGAGGGAGGCGGCGCGACGACGAGGACCACCTCGCCCCGGGGCGGACCGGCCGCGCCGTAGTGTTGCGCCAGCGACGCCAGCGTGCCGCGCCGCACCTCCTCGTGCAGCTTCGTGAGCTCCCGTGCCACGGCGGCCTCGCGCGGGCCGAATACCTCGGCCATATCGGCCAGCGACGCCGCGAGCCGGCGCGCCGATTCGAAAAACACGAGGCTGGCGGGGACGTGCCGCAGTTCCCTGAACGCGGCCAGGCGCGCCGCATGGCGCGGCGGCGGAAATCCGGCGAAGAGAAACCGGTCGGTCGGCAGGCCGGCGGTGACCAGCGCCGCAATGCCCGCGGACGGCCCGGGAATCGCATGCACGGGGATGCCTTCCGCGACCGCCTCGCGCACCAGCTTGTAACCCGGATCCGAGACCAGCGGCGTCCCGGCATCGCTGACGAGCGCGACCGAGTCGCCGGCGCGGAGACGCGCCAGCAGTTTCGGGCGCATCTTTTCCGCATTGTGTTCATGATATGGAAAGGTTTGTGCCGCAGTAATGCCATAGGCGCGAAGTAACTTTGCGGTAACCCTGGTATCTTCGCAGGCGAGAACGTCGGCGGACGCGAGGATATCTAGGGCACGCAGGGTTACGTCGCGAATATTGCCGATCGGTGTGGCGACCAGGTACAGCGCCGCCTGCAGTTTACTTTGGTCAGTCATACAGATAGGCTGCCACCGCGATCGATCACTGGCAATTAATCGGCCGGAGCCGTCAGTAGATGCTGTCCTGTTTTCGTCGTTTTTCTTTGACACATTCGTTTCTCATCGCCGTCGTCGGCCTTGCACTCGCAGTGTCCGGCTGCGCCGCGCCGTCGGGAGGAACTGTAGGGTCACCGAGGGACCTCAGGCAAGTATCGGCCGCACGCCAGACCAGCCCCCCGTGGCCGGCGGCGCCGTCGCTGCCGCCGCTCGCGGACCTCGAGCGGGAGATCACGCCGCACGGCGTGGCGCAGTTCCCGGCGGAGCAGCTGGCCGCGACCGTGGGTGTCCCGGTCGCCATCCTGCTGCCGCTCAGCGGCCCGCGCGCCGAGCTCGGCAAGGCGATGCTGGACGCGGCGCAGCTGGCGGTGTTCGAGGTGGCCAGCCAGAATTTCGTGCTGCTGCCGTATGACACGAAGGGGACGCCGGAAGGCGCCGAAGAGGCGGTCGCACGGGCACTGGGCCGGGGCGCCAAGCTCGTGCTCGGGCCACTGCTGGCCGACTCGGTGGCCGCCGTCGCCGCGCAGACCCGGATTTCGGACGTCAACGTGGTTGCCTTCTCGAACTCCAAGCGGGTTGCCGGGAACGGCGTCTACATCCTCGGCTTCGCGCCGGAACAGCAGGTCGACGCCATCGTCGATTACGCGGCGGCGCAGGGCTTCACCAGCTACGGCGTTCTGGCCCCGTCCAACGACTACGGCGAGGTCGTCGTCCAGGCGTTGTACAGCTCGACCGAACGGCGCGGCGCCGTGGTTACCAAGACCGGCTATTACGACCCGTCCGCCGCCGATTTCTCTGAGCCGGCCCGGGCGCTGACCGACTACGATTTGCGGCGTGAGGAGCTTCTTCAGCAGATGGCGGCCCTCGAGGGCAAGACCGACGAGGTCTCGAGGCAGGCGCTGGCCAAGCTGGAGGTGCTCGACACGATCGGCGACCCGCCGTTCGATGCCGTTTTGCTGCCGGACGCCGGGCAGAACCTGCGCACGCTGGCGGCGCTGATGAACTTTTACGACGTCGAGCAGCCGACCGTGCGGTTCCTCGGCCTGCGCGCCTGGGACGGCACGCCCGAGGTGGTGGCCGAGCGCGCCCTCCAGGGCGCGTGGTTCGCGGCGCCGCCGGTCGAGGAGCGGCAGAAATTCGAGATCCGCTTCCGAGCCGCGTTCAGCTACGACCCGCCGCGCCTGGCTTCGCTGGCCTACGATGCGACGGCACTGGCCGCGTTGCTGGCGCAGTCGCCGCGGGCGACCGACTTCTCGGCCAGCGCGCTGACCGATCCCAACGGGTTCCGGGGCGTGGACGGCATCTTCCGGCTGACCGCCGACGGCACGGTCGAGCGCACCTATGCGATCCACGAGGTGACCCCCGACGGCTTCCGCACCATCCAGCCGGCCGCGGAAAGCTTCCAGACGCCGATCAACTGATCAGGCGAGCAAATGGGCGAGCAGCGCATTGAGGCGCTGCCGCCCGCTCGCCGTCGCCCGCAGGCCGTTGGCGTCGTGCGCGAGCAGGCCCCCGTCGATCAGGTCGCGCAGCCGCCGTGCATCGAGGGCATCTTCAAGGCCGCAGCCAGCGAGCGCCCGGAACCGCGTCTCCAATACGCCCTCGGCAAGGCGCAATCCCATCATCAGGAGCTCCGTGACCCGCTGCCCGCGGTCGAGCGGCACGGCCTCGACCGTGCCGGCACCTTCGGCTTCGACGCTCTCGAGCCATCGCTCCGGCGCCCGGTGGCGGCGATAGGCGACCGTCTTCGCATCGCCGCTGATGCGGCCGTGGGCGCCGGGCCCGATCCCGACGTAATCGCCGCCGCGCCAGTAGACCAGGTTGTGGCGCGACTCGGCGCCGGGGACGGCATGGTTGGAAATCTCGTATCCGGGAAGACCCGCTTCATCCATGATGTTTTGCGTTATTTCGTAGAGTCTTGCCGAATAATCTTCGTTTGGAAAATGAAGTTCACCGCGGCCATGCAGCGTATGGAACGCCGTGCCCTTCTCGATGGTCAGCTGGTAGAGCGACAGGTGGTCGCCGGCCTCGCCCAGGGCCCGTCGCAGCTCCTTGCGCCAGGCCGCCGCCGTCTGGCCCGGGCGGGCGTATATGAGGTCGAAGGAATAGCGGTCGAACAGCCGCGCTGCGGTGCGCACGGCCTGGACGGCTTCCGCGGCGCCATGGGTCCGGCCGAGCGCTTTCAACGACGCGTCGTCCAGCGCCTGCACGCCGAGCGACACCCGGTTCACGCCCGCGAGCCGGAACGCCGCAAGGCGCCCCGCCTCGACCGAGGTCGGGTTGGCCTCCAGCGTGAACTCGACATCCGGCGCCAGGTCCCAGTGGTCGGCGGCGCGCTCGATCACGGCGGCGACCGTGTCCGGCGCCATCAGCGACGGCGTGCCGCCGCCGAAGAAAATGCTGGTCAGCGGCCCGAAGCCGGGCGCCTCGGCCGCCGCGGCATGATCGAGCTCGCGCAAGAGGGCGGCGCGCCAGCGCGCCTGGTCGACGGTCTCGCGGACGTGGCTGTTGAAATCGCAATAGGGGCATTTGGAGAGGCAGAACGGCCAGTGGACGTAGAGCGCGAAGCCGCCCGCCGGCGCGGCGCTCATGGCACGGCGCCCCGAAAACAGGCGCTGACGAGCTTGTCGAAGGCGTCGGCACGGTGGCTGATCGCGTGCTTCTTCTCCGGGTCCATCTCGCCGAAGGTGACATCGTACCCGTCGGGCCGGAACACCGGATCGTACCCGAATCCGTGCACGCCGCGCGGCGGCCACACCAGCGTGCCGTCGACCCGGCCTTCGAAGCCCTCGACATGGCCGTCCGGCCAGACCAGGGCGAGGACACACGCGAAATGCGCGCTGCGGTCGGCCTTGCCCGTGAGCGCCGCCTCCACCTTCTGCATGGCGACGCCGAAATCGCGACCGTTCCCGGTCTCGGCCCAGCGCGCCGAATGGATGCCGGGCTCGCCGCCCAGCGCATGCACCGCAAGGCCGGAATCGTCGGCCAGTGAGGGCAGGCCAGAGGCTTCCGCAGCCGCCCGCGCCTTCAACTCGGCGTTCGCGGCGAAGCTGTCGCCGGTCTCCTCCGGCTCCGGCAGGTTGAGCTCGGCCGCGGACACGACGGCCACGCCGAACGGCGCCAGAAGGTCCGCGATCTCGCGCACCTTGCCCGCGTTGTGGCTGGCGATGACCAGGCTCGGGTCCGTGAACTTGCGTGCCATGGCGGGATATATGGCGCGGCGCGGCGCGGCTGGGAAGCCCGTTCTACCGGTTTGGAGCACCTGATGGCTCGGTTTGCCCCACATCTTGTGGATAACTTTCCACGAAATACCGTATATGGCGTTAAACGGGCTCCGGTGGCCGCTGGCGCGCGGTGCGAAATCCGGGCCTGGGGTGCGGCCGGGCCGCGAGAGGCGATTCAGCGAGTCCCGTACGGACTCGAATTTTCCGGCGCCGATACACGCAAAAAGAGTCATGTCCGGCGATTCGTGCTGGCGTTCTGCTTTCGTTCTTATTAGAGTGACAGCACCGCAGGAGCAGGGCAGGGGGCCAACCCCATGGTCGCACGCGTCGGCACGGTGGCGTTCCAGGGCATCGACACGTTGGGCATCGACGTCCAGGTGCAGATGTCCGGCGGGCTGCCGGCCTTCACCGTGGTCGGCCTGCCCGACAAGGCGGTCGCCGAGAGCCGGGAGCGGGTGCGCGCCGCCCTCGGCGCCATGGGCCTCGCGCTGCCGCCGAAGCGGATCACCGTCAACCTCTCGCCGGCCGACGTGCTGAAGGAGGGCAGCCATTTCGACCTGCCGATCGCGCTCGGCCTGCTGGTCGCCATGGGCGTGCTGCCGGCGGAGGAGATCGCGCGCTACACCGTGCTGGGGGAGCTGGCGCTGGACGGCGCGATCGCCCCGGTCGCCGGCGTGCTGCCGGCGGCGATCGCCGCCGCGGCCGAAGCGCGCGGCATCATCTGCCCGGCGGCGACCGGCGGCGAGGCGGCCTGGGCCGACGGCGTCGAGGTGCTGGCGCCGGCGACGCTGCTCGCGCTGATCAACCATTTCAAGGGCAGCCAAGTGCTCACCCCGCCGCAGCCGCTGCTCGCCGAGGCTGGCGCCATGGCGCCAGACCTGTCCGACATCAAGGGGCAGGAGACGGCGAAACGGGCGCTCGAGATCTGCGCCGCCGGCGGCCACAACCTCCTGATGATCGGCCCGCCCGGCGCCGGCAAGTCGATGCTGGCGCAGCGCCTGCCCGGGATCCTGCCGCCGCTCGATGCGCGCGAGGCGCTCGAGGTCAGCATGATCCACTCGGTCGCCGGCCTGCTGGAGGGCGGGCGGCTGTCGCGCCAGCGGCCGTTCCGCGACCCGCATCACTCCGCCTCGCTGGCGGCGATGGTGGGCGGCGGAATGCGCGCCAGACCTGGAGAAGTAAGTCTCGCGCATAACGGCGTGCTGTTTTTGGACGAGTTGCCGGAGTTCCAGCGCCCGACGCTGGAGGCGCTGCGCCAGCCGATCGAGACCGGGGCGGCGGTGGTGGCGCGGGCCAACGCCCACGTCACCTACCCGGCGCGCTTCCAGCTGGTCGCGGCGATGAACCCGTGCCGCTGCGGCCATCTCGACGACCCGGCGCTCGCCTGCGCGCGGGCGCCGCGCTGCGCCCAGGACTACCAGGCGCGGATCTCCGGCCCGCTGTTCGACCGCATCGACCTGCATGTCGAGGTGCCGGCGGTCAGCCCCGCCGACCTCTCGCTGCCGCCGCCGGCCGAGGGCTCGGCCGAGGTCGCCGCCCGCGTCGCCGCCGCGCGCAAGGTGCAGGCCGACCGCTACGCCGGCCTACCCGAGGAGCGCCGCATCCGCAGCAACGCCCAGGCCGACGGCAAATTGCTGGAGGAGGTCGCCGCCCCGGACGCGCCGGGCCGCAAGCTCCTCGCCGAGGCCGCCGAACCCCTGCGCCTGACCGCCCGCGGCTACCACCGGGTCCTGCGCGTCGCCCGCACCCTCGCCGACCTCGACGGCGCCGCGGACGTGCGCCGCATCCACATCGCCGAGGCGCTGAGCTACCGGCGCGTGGCGCCGGGGCGGTGAGGCGGCGCCTTTAGCGGAATCGTAAGGGTTTTGCGGTATCGACGGCGCATCTTGTGCCGTTGCTGGAAGGAGAAGGCATGTCGCAGACGGATACGCAACCCGCGATGGCCGGCGGGCTGGTGCAGGAGGCGTCGCCGCTGCGGCGCCATGCTCGGCGGGTCGCGCTCATCATCAACCTCAAGGCCGTCGTCGTGTCCGGCCTTGCGGTCGCGTCGACCGCGCTGTCCGCCCGCTACGGGCTGCTCGCCGACTTTCCGCTGACCCTGATCGCCACGGCGATCATCTTCCCGATCGTGTTCTCGATCAGCGGCGCCTACAAGCGCCGCGAGACGGCGCTCGACCATTACGGCCAGATCAAGGCGCACGGGCGGGCGATCTACTTCGCCGCGCGCGACTGGCTGGCGGAGCCGGACCCCGACGCGCTGCCGCGGGCGAAGGAGACGCTGGGCCGCCTACTCGGCAACTGCCGGGCGCTGTTCGGCGGGCCGCTCGGCGGCACGGTCGAAAACGAGGCCGCCGTGTACCGCGACTTCTCGCAACTCTCCCTGTTCATCAAGGGGTTGCGCGAGCGGGGGCTGGCCTCTGGCGAGGTGTCGCGCTGCAACCAGTACCTGTCGAAGATGATGGTCTCGTTCGAGACGATGAAGCACATCTACCAGTACCGCACGCCGGTGACGCTGCGGGCCTACAGCAACATCTTCATCCTCGTGCTGCCGATCCTGTATGGCCCGTATTTCGCCTATCTGGCGACGGAGTATTCGCCGGGGCTGGAATATTTCATGCCGGTGCTGTTCAGCCTGATCTTCGTCGGCCTCGAGAACATCCAGTCGCATCTGGAAAACCCGTTCGACCAGGTCGGCGAGGACGACATCGCCATCAACGCCGAAAAATTCGTCGAGCGCCTGGAGCTGTAGCGAGCAGCACGGCGAGCCGGGGCCTGCGGCGTCCTTTAGCCTTGCAGAGCCGCATAAGCGCGTGCTGCGCACGATCGCGCACAGCCGCAAGGCCTGGGTCATCAGCGCCAATATGGGCAGTATGCTGCGCGATCTCGGGTTCCCGGGCACGCAGGAGGAGCTGGCGCACTACGTTGCCGGCACATCGCCGGCGACGCCGTTCTGGCGCCGCTGGTTCGGCTGACGCGGCCCGCCGCGTCGGCCCGGCGGTGCCCGCCGTCGCCCAGCCGCTTGCCTCACGAGAATTTCAGTTGCATTTCGTTGGTGCACACGCCATCTTGCCGCCACCGGTACCATGACGTCCTGGCGTATCCAACTAGACGCCCATTCGCGCTTAGCTATCTACCCCTCGACCAAATGAGACCACGAACCTGGCGACGCCGGGCGCTTTCGCGCGGCGTCGCGACTTAACTGCTAAACTTCTACGAAGGACAAGACTATGGCCAAAGGAACCGTCAAGTGGTTCAACGCAATCAAGGGCTACGGCTTCATCCAGCCGGCCGACGGCGGACGCGACGTGTTCGTCCACATCACCGCGGTCGAGCGTGCCGGGCTGCCCGGCCTCACCGAGGGCCAGATGGTCACCTACGAGGTGACCCCGGGCCGCGACGGGCGCAGCTCGGCCGAGAAGCTGGCCGCCGCCTGAGCGGCTTTCGGCGCGAACCGATGGCCGGCCTTGCGGGGCCGGCCATTTCGTTTACGGGGATCGCGGGCAAGATGCGATCCGGGCGGANNCCACCAGAGTGCGGTCAGGCCAGCGAGTACGACGATCGCAGCGAGGGCGGCCAGCCACCAGCCGCGGTCGACCGTCAGCGTGACCGTTGCGATGAACTCGGCCTGCGGCTCCGGCAGGGTCTGCAGCGGTTGGGTCTGCGCCCGCATCGTCGCCCGGGCCTCCCGTCCCCCGGTTTGCGCGTGTGCGATCTTACCCGGCCCGCGCGGCGCCGGTAAGCCGGTTCGGCATGGCGTTGTAACCGCAGCAGCGCGCGTGTTGCCTGCTATCCTCGCATGCGGAACGGCCGCGGGCGCCGGCCATTGAATATACAGACAACAAACGGGAACCCCGCCATGAC
>JABAOH010003406.1_pt1 | contig 46613 bp, 44 predicted proteins | sample 7062181 | NCBI WGS metagenome assembly JABAOH01 (sample SAMN14538630, study PRJNA623070) | marine sediment metagenome | biome: marine biome [ENVO:00000428]; feature: marine pelagic biome [ENVO:01000023]; material: deep marine sediment [ENVO:00002113]; isolation source: pool of 5 deep marine... | reverse complement strand
AATGCTTAATATGTGCTTTGCTATTTTGACAATATTGCGCTGTGGGAATAAAATTTAGGAGATGAAGATAATCGTTCGAGCACCCAACTGGATAGGAGACTCTATCCTTGCTGTTCCAGCTGCTTATAGTTTAAGCAGAAACTTTCCCCAAGCACAAATATGGATTGCTGCCAAAGAATGGGTAAAAGACCTCTTCGTCTCTCATGATTTCATAAAGAGTATATTCCCTCTTCCAGACGAAGACGGCTTTAAAAACCTTGAAGGATTCAATACAAAAAATAAAAAGGCTCCATTTTGATATCGGAGTCCTTCTTACCAACTCTTTCTCTTCTGCTCTTCTATTCTATCTTGGCAAGATTCCTGAAAGATGGGGATACTCTACAGATGGCCGCAGAGTGCTTCTCACTAGGGGAGTGGCTACAAAGAAAGGAGAAGACAGTTCCCACCAATTAAATTACTATCTGGACCTCATTTCCGGCTTGGGTCTTAAAACTTCCCCCCCAAAGATATCTCTACCCGTAACTAAAGAAGAAAAGGAGAAAGCCAAGGAGATGCTCCTCTCCTTAAATGTTGATTTAAAAGAGCCTCTCATCATTCTCAATCCTGGTGCTTCTTATGGCCCTTCTAAGAGATGGCACGCTGAAAATTATGCAAAGCTCGCCATTTTATTGCAGGATAGAAAAAAGGCAGAAATCCTCATCACAGGCTCCAAAGGCGAAGCCGAGTTGTTTGAATCCATAGCCTCCTTCATGAAAAAAAAACCTCTTAATCTGGCAGGAAAAACAAGCCTTCGGCAGCTCGTAGGATTGATCAGCAACGCAGATCTTTTTATCACCAATGACTCAGGCCCGATGCATATAGCGAATGCCTTAAAAATACCAGTTATAGCAATATTTGGACCGACTAATCCTAGCCTTACGGGTCCCTTCCAACAACCTGCTGCTGTCATCAAGAAGGATGTTCCTTGCTGGCCATGCAGCTACAGAGAATGCCCGTTTGATCACAGATGCATGATAAGCATTGATCCCGAAGAGGTCTTCGAGGCGTGCCGGAAATTTTTATGATGAAAAAAAGAGCAGTCTTTCTCGATAGAGACGGGACAATCAATAAAGATGTGGGGTATCCCAGCTCGTTCAGCATGATAGAAATTTTTCCTTACAGCTTCGAAGCAATAAGGAAAATAAACGAGGCTGGTCTTTTCGCCGTTATCGTAACTAACCAATCAGGGATTGGACGGGGACTCATTGTTGAGAAAGACCTCCATGATATTCATCAGAAATTAAGAGCAACATTTGCCAAACATAACGCTCATTTTGACGCTGTCTATTACTGTCCCCATTACCGGCTTTCCTCTATCCCTCAGTACAGAAAAAATTGCCAGTGCCGCAAGCCAAATCCTGGGATGGGCCTTCAAGCTGCTGCTGATCTTAATATTGATATGAATAATTCTTATATGGTGGGAGACAAGGTAGAAGATATCCTTTTTGGTCGCAACATTCAAGTCAATCCTATACTCCTCCTTACAGGGTTTGGTCAAAAAGCGCTGCCTAAGCTTAAGAAAAAGGGGATAGTGCCTGCTTACGTAGCTACGAACTTGCTTGATGCTGTAAACTGGATACTGCAGCAGGAAAAGAAAATGCCCTGAAGGAAGTGACGCTGCCCTTTAGTGAACCAAGGTTAAGGCCAATGATTAGATTTGACGATATCTTAGAAAAGGTCTCTTCTTCTTACAGCGAGAAAGACATAACTCTCCTTCAGAAAGCTTATATCTTTGCAGCCCAGGCTCATAAGGGTCAAACCCGACGCTCCGGAGAGCCCTATCTGAGTCATTCCTTGGAAGTTGCAAGCATGCTTGCCGACATGAAATTGGATAAAACAACTTTAGCAGCGGGCCTCCTCCATGATGTATTAGAGGACACCGACGTGACTGCCGTAGAGCTTCAGCAGGCCTTTGGCAAAGAGATAACTCATTTAGTAGAAGGGGCTACAAAAATCAGCCGTGTTCAGGAATCATCGCCGGAAACTAGGCAGGCAGAAAGCATCAGGAAAATCATCCTGGCCATGATTGATGACCTAAGAGTCATTTTCATCAAATTAGCTGACAGGATTCACAACTTAAAAACCCTAAAATATTTACCTGAGGATAAACAAAAAAAGATTGCCAAAGAAACCCTGGAGATATATGCCCCTATTGCCAACCGATTGGGCATGGGACGAATAAAAGCCGAATTGGAAGAACTTTCTTTTCGCTATGTAGATCCAGACGAGTATTTCCAGGTGGCCTCTCTCGTTGACCCCAAAAGGGAAGAGGCCGAAAAGCAACTCAAGAGAACCAAACGTGCGCTTGAAAGCTTAATGAAAGTTAGTCATATTCCAGCAAAAATATCCTACCGGATAAAAAGGCTCTACAGCGTCCATAATAAAATGATAAGACAGAATACTGACTTCGACCAAGTTTATGATTTCATGGCCCTGAGGCTAATCACCAACTCTGCTAAGAATTGCTATTCTGCCCTGGGAATGATTCATCAGAAATGGCCTCATCTTCCTCATCGATTCCGAGACTTCATCGCTATGCCCAAGCCTAATCTTTATCAATCTCTTCACACAACAATCATCGCCGAAAAAAAACAAACTGTCGAAATTCAAATCCGAACACATGACATGCATAATTTGGCTGAAAACGGAATCGCCGCCCACTGGAAATATAAAGAAACAGATACCCGCCACATCATGAAAGAGGACAAAAGACTGCATTGGCTGAGAGAAATGGTCGATCTTTACAAAGAACAAAAGAGCCCCCGAGAATTCTTGAAAAGCCTGAAAACAGACCTCATTCCTGAAGAAGTTTATGTCTTCACTCCTAAGGGTAAAGTCATAAATTTACCCCTTGGAGCCTCTGCCCTGGATTTTGCCTTTAAGATTCATTCTGAAATAGGGCTGCACTGCGCAGGGGCAAAGATTAACGCCAGGATTGAAGCTTTGAAGACAATCTTGAAGACTGGAGATATAGTAGAGATTTTAACCTCACCCGAAAAAACTCCAAGTCGAGATTGGTTGAATATTGCCTTCACATCCACCGCCCGACACAATATAAAACGCTGGCTCAACCTACAGGATAAAATAAAGAATACTGCCCTCGGGAAAAAATTGTGGGAAAAAGAAATCAAGCATTATAAAGTCCCCGCGGATTTTTTAAAAGAAGAAAATCTCCTCAAGAATCTTTCTTCTGTAGCAAATGTGAGGCTTAAAAAGATGGAAGATTTTTATGCTTATGTTGGATTTGGGAAAATAGTGCTTGAAAAAAAATTTATGGAAAAGCTCCTCCCCACAGAAAAAATCGAAAAGAAAAAGGATACATTCCTGAAAAAAGTTGTTACGAAAGTGGCCAAGAAGCCAAAGCCTGTCATCCAGGCTAAGGGCGTCCATTTAGCCAAATGCTGTTCCCCTATCATGGGCGAACCTATCATAGGATACATCACATCAGGCAAAGGAATAACAGTCCACTCCCTGCGTTGTCCCCTGGTTGAAAGAGAAGTTCTGGATAACCAGCGCATGGTCGAGGTTTCCTGGGAGGATACTCCAAAAGGAAGCTTTAAAGGAAAACTCTTGATAAAGGCGGTGGATTCTCCTGGAGTCCTCGCCAAGCTTGCCTCTACTATTTCACATTTAGGCGGAAATATCACTAAGGCTGAAGTGACAACTTTCCACGACAAGAAAGCTCAAATTAAGCTCATCCTGATTATTCGAGACATAAAACATCTTGAAGCAATGATGAAAAAACTTTCGAGTATAAGAGAGATTTCTTCTGTCGAAAGAATCTGAAAGAATGGGAACTGTATGATCTCCCGCCAAATTATTCCTCAGGGGGAGGTGAAGGCGTTGAATCGGGAGGGGCTGCTTTGGGGAGCGTGCCCTTGGTTACCTTGGTTACTTTCCCTGAACGAAGACATCTGGTGCAAACCCATATTCGCCTGATCCCTGAATCTGTCTGGGCTTTAACATGCTGCAAATTCGGCTTCCATTTTTTTTTGGAGGCTTTATGGGAATGACTCACGCTATGTCCAAAAAAAGGCCCCTTTCCACAAATCTCGCACACTTTTGGCATTTTCGTTCTCTTAAAGTAACTTTTTATAACATATCTTAAGCAAAAATCCAAAGATATTTTTAATTTACGCTTAGCCCTTTATTAGGCCAAGTTCCGCCTTAGCTTAAAGGCATCCAGAGTATTCCTCATAAGCATGGCCACTGTCAGTGGCCCTACGCCCCCTGGCACTGGAGTCAAAAACTCGGCTTTATCGATAACCTGAGGATGGACATCGCCTATAAGCGTATACCCCTTCTCCCTGAGGTCCTTCTGCCTGTTCTCATCCTGCCCAAACAGCTGCTCTACTTTAGATTTATCTGTAAGGTTATTCATTCCCACGTCCACAACAACGGCGCCCGGTTTTACAAATTCCGGAGTTATGAATGCCCCCCGACCTATTGCCCCAACAAGGATGTCCGCCTCTGATGATACTTGAGGGAGGTTTTCAGTTTTGGAATGGCAGATAGTCACAGTTCCGTTTTCATTGGTCATCATGGCAGCCAAGGGCTTGCCTACAATACGACTTCTGCCTATAATGACCACCCTTTTCCCTGCAATCGGTATCTCCCGAGATTTCAAAAGCTCTATTATGCCCAAAGGCGTGCACGGTTTTAATCCTTCCTGATTCATCATCAAGTTCCCTAAATTAAAAGGATGAAATCCATCCACATCCTTCTCCGGGGGGATAGACGCAATTATCTCGGGAGCACTGAAAGAGGATGGCAAAGGAAGCTGAACAAGGATACCATCTACATCTTCCCTGGAGTTCAACTCCTCGATGTTAGACTTTAAAAGAGATACTTCTATATCTTCAGGAAGATAAAGAATTTCTGATCGGATGCCCAACCTTTCGCAGTTTCTCTCCTTGGTTCGCAAATAAATCTTGGAAGCCCTGTTCTCTCCAACTAATATTCCTACTAGCCCCGGGACTTCCTTCCTCTGCTTTGAGTATTGAGCCACTTCATTTTTTACTTCTTCTTTTATTTTCTTGGCTAAGGTTTTCCCTTCAAGCCAGCTGCCCATGTGCTCCTCCTCTGTATATTTTCTTACTCATTATACATATGTCTCTTTTTTGTGACAACAAGAATCCTTTTCACGTCAGCATCTCCATTTTCTCTAGCAATGAGTTATAACGGATATAAGAATGCTTCTATCTTTCACTCTGTGATTTTGCCCTATAATTTGGTATGAATTTTGCATATAATACTTAAGCCATGTTGACGTACAATTCAAAAAGAAGTACCTTAAAAGTGGCGGTGAATAATTAGAAAATAGGCAACTTAAGTGAATGAGGCAACACGTGCATAAGAAATTTGTATTTCACCTTCTTGTTTTCCTGTTTCTTATCATCTCTTTTTCTAGCTGTGGCCGCCAGCTTATGGATAACCAGCTCACATTTGGTATCCAGGCCGCAAGGCAAGATCTCTGGGACGAAGCCATTTTTCGCTGGAAAAAAGTAGTTCTTGCCGATCCAAATTCTGCTGCTGCCCACAACAACTTAGCCGTTGCCTACGAAAAAAAAGGCCTCTGGGAAGAAGCAAATGATGAATATGAGATCGCTTTAAAGCTTAGCCCTAACAATGCCCATATAAAAGCCAATTATAATAATTTTATGAAAAATAAAGAGGCTCTCAACAAAGACAAAAAAGATGAAAAAAATTAGGATATTCCTGACAATCACGATCTTGTTCTTTTTCTCATGTACCTCAAACAACTACTTGAAATTAAAGATTGAACTCCCTGCTAGGACTGCGTTCAATCTAGATCAATATGGCGAAATTGTCCTCACCAATTTTTTGATCAAGGAAGAAACAAAAGATTTCGATCTCAATCAAGAGCTCGTAGATTATTTTTCCTTCGAGATCGGCCAGAACTTCAAAGGAAACGTTTCCTCAAAAAAAATCGCGTTTGAAAAAGAAGAGTCCTTTAAAGATGAAGCCTTCTGGAAAGATTTATTGCCCGCCCAGGAAAAGGCTATTCTTTTCACCGGGAGCGCTCAATATACTGAAGAAATCAGGAAGGCCATTTTAGAAAAAAGGAAAGAGTATTTCGAAGATCCTTTTATTTCTAAAAAAAGGAGCCTGGCTGAGCGAAGATTTTACACCCTTAATCTCGACCTCTATATTATTGATGCCAAAACAGGAAAAATCCTGTATACGAGAAATTTTAAAGAATCCAAAGGCTATGAAAATCCAAAACAAACAGCCCCTTTTGCCTTCTTTGAACTTATCCAGAGAGTGAAAACAAAGTTTTTCCGCAACATCCTTGGGGAAGCAAGCATCCAAGAAAGATATCTAATCTACGATTAATTAAGGAGAAATACCATGAATCATTACTTCAAATACATCTTTTTTCTCATTTTCCTCATGATCTGGGTACCCTTAGGTATTGCCCAAACAATTTATTTCCCTTATTACGGAAAAAATAAAGTCCTGTATGAAAACTTTAAGTGGAGCTCTTACAAGACTGAACATTTCAGCATTTATTATTACACCGAAGGCATTCAAGTTTTAAAAAATATTGCAGATATGGCTGAAAGCGCCTATCAAAGAATAAGCACAGAGCTTAAGCATCCGCTCTCTGCTCCTGTTCCTCTCATTTATTATAAAACATCTACGGATTTTGAGCAGACAAATCTCTTTCAAATGCCTGCAGGAGTCCTGGGAGTGGCTGAACCGATTCTTTTTCGTATCGCCATTCAAGGAGATATGACTCTTGATGAAATTCAGGATCTTATAGAGCACGAATTAACCCATATTTTTGAGTATGACCTCCTCTACGGAGGCCCGGGCGGGGCGATTTATGCTGTGAGTCAACCCCCGCTGTGGATTATAGAAGGACTTGCCGAGTATCACACTGAGACCTGGTCTTCCTGGTCCTCCCTAATTGTCAGAGACTCTGTCCTCAACGACAGAATCCCCGAGCTCACAGCATCAGGAAATCTCTACTCCCGCCACCCCTTGCCTCGTCCGCCTGCCTATGACTTTGGCCATGCCATATATGATTTTATCGAGTCTAAACACGGAAAAAACGGGATAAGGGAGTTCTGGCACTCTATGAAGCGCTCTCCTTATTTAGGAAGAAGAAATCCTGTAAAAAGAGCTTTCAACATGGAGTACAAAGAGTTTAATCACGAATTTAAAAAATATCTCCGTGCGAGATACAAGGATTTTCTTTTAAGGGAGAATCCAGAAGATTACAGTATCCCTCTTGGCCCTGAATTCCCGATTAATCCTTATTATTTTTCCCTTTCCCATGCCGTTTCTCCTTCTGGGGATATCGTCGCGGTCATTACCCAAAACGTCAAAGACTATGATATCGATATCGTTCTCATCTCAACCAAGGACGGCTCTGTGGTTAAGAACATCACAAAAGGTTACACCCTCAAGTACGAGTACATAAAATTCGAAATTGATCCTGCGAAAGGAAAAGATCTAGCCTGGTCCTCTGATGGAGACAGGATAGCTTTTTTTGCTCGCGTTGGACAAAAACATTCCCTATTTATACTCAATGCCCTAACCGGAAAGACCCTAAGAAAGATCAAGATCCCTGTTGATCAGCCCTCCTCCCCCTGCTTTTTTCCCCAAGGAGAGGAGCTTCTGTTTACAGCCTTTCACGAAGGATTACACGACATATTCAAGATAAATCTTTCAACCGAAAAAATCCTGAACATGACTGAAGACGACTTTTTCGAGAAAGCCCCGATGATCTCTCCAGACGGGACCAAGGTAGCTTATACGATTCATCTCGATACTTACGATAAACTATTTCTATCGCCAGTAAACAATTTGAAAAAAAGGACACAGTTGACTTTCGGGAAAGGGAACACAATCGCACCTCATTTTTCGGCTGATTCTAAAGAATTATATTTCTCAGGCGATATGAGGGGCGCTTATAATATTTATTCCCTGAACCTTGAAAATGGAGAACTAAAGCGTTATACAGATGTCAGGACCGGCAATTTCTTTCCCATCCCCCTTCCCAATGATCCGAAAAAGGTCATTTTTTCTTCTTTTAACAAGGGCTCATTCCAAGTTTTTAAAAGCGAGCTTGAAGGGGAGGTGGAAAAAACCATTACCTTTACAGAAGCATCACCAGATGAGGAATTTAAGAAGTTTGAACCCATCATCTCTTTAGATATAGATAAAGAGAAAATTAAGCCCTATAAAGGTCTGGGAAAATTGTATCTCACTTCCAGGCCGCCCATTGACACCGTCGTTTCCACTGACGGCTCTATCTACGGCGGTTCCGCCATAAGTTTTTCTGACTTATTGGGGGACTATACTTTCTTCTTGATGGCCTATCAGGTAAGAAGCTATCGTTCTTATCAGTTTTCTTTTTTAAATCAAAAAAGAAGATTCCAATACATGGCCAGCGCTTTTCAATATACCCTGTATTATTACCTTAACACATACTACGATCCCTTTTACTACGACCGTTATACTTACTTTGATGCCACAGCTGTCCGAAGGATTACAGGCGTAAACTTAAGTGCCTATTACCCTTTTAGCAAGTACCATCGAACACAAGCATCGATTGGTTATTATAATTATGAGGAAGATTATCTCATTCCATCTCCTGGTACATATAGCCAGTTTTGGAACGGAAGCATACTTTCTGCCAGCGTTTCCATAATCGGAGAAACCACTCGCTTTAAATATCCGTACGGACCGATTGCAGGAAACACGTTCATGCTATCTGTATCTCAAGCACTCCCTGTTTCCAGCAGCTTTTTACAGAATACAACTCTTGAAGCAGACCTTCGGAAGTACATAAATATTGGCTCAAACACGCTCTTTGCTGTGCGTTTTAAGGGCTTCTTCAGCCGAGGAAAAAATCCATTTGTTTTTTATTGGGGAGGAAATAACCAGGTACGCTCTGTCGGCTATTATAGCATTATCGCCAACGAAGGGTGGTATGCAAACCTCGAATTCAGGCTGCCTTTGATAAATGCAGCATCTACAATTATCGGCCAAATCGGGCCTATCCGGGGAACCCTTTTCTTTGATATCACTCGAGCAAAAATCAAAGGATATCCAGCTACATTTGCCATGGAATTTCTTGGGTTTGATGACCAAGGATTTCCGCTAATTCGAGAAGTCGACGCCATTGGATCAATTGGTTATGGGTTTGAATTCTTTTTTCTCGGTCTTCCAATACATCTTGAATTTGTAAGAAGGCTCGAGTTTCCGGATCTTTCTAGACCCTTCGATTGGGACAGAAAAGGGGATTTCAGGACTAGATTTTGGATAGGATTTGATTTTTAAAAATTTTTTATAAACTTCTTGAAATCCACTCACAACAGTGCTATAGTACCCTAGCCTTCTCAGCCGTTAACCAGCAAAAAAAGAAGGTTTTTCCACAAATGTGGAAAAACCTGTGGAAATCTAATACAAGAAAATGGAACCCAAAGATAAACAAAATCCTTGGCTCCAAATCATGGATTCTCTTCAAAAAAAGATCGATAAAAATAGCTATGAAACTTGGTTTGAGCCAACATCATACATAGGACAGGAAAGCAACTCTCTCTATATTAAGGTTCCTAATTCTTATTTCAAAGACTGGCTTGCCTATCATTATTTAAGCACGATAAACAGTTGCTGCCAGGATCTCTACGGGAAGGCTTTTGACATCAAATTTATCTTTGACGAAGACCTCTCTGCTTTCATGCGGCGTTCCCCTCAGGAGAGAAAATCAAAGCGAGGCACACTGCTAAACCCAAACCTGAACCCGAATTATACCTTTGAAAACTTCGTAGTCGGATCCTGTAATCAATTCGCCCATGCCGCTTCCACAGCAGTAACCAAGAATCCTGCAAAATCATATAATCCTCTTTATATCTATGGCGGCGCCGGCCTAGGAAAAACGCATTTAATGAACGCTATAGGACATCTTATTATTCTCAATAATAGCGAATTTAAAGTATTTTATATAACAACCGAGCAATTCATGAATGACCTGATTAATCATCTTCAATACGGGAAAATACTTTCATTTCGCCAAAAATACAGAAATGTAGATGTGCTCTTGATGGATGATATTCATTATCTTTCAGGAAAAGAAAGAACAAAGGAGGAATTTTTCCATACGTTTAATCATCTCTACGACAGCCAGAAGCAGATAGTTATATCCAGCGATTGCCCTCCTAAAGAAATTCCCCATCTTGAAGAAAGATTTCGTTCTCGCTTTGAGTGGGGATTGATTGCAGACCTTAAACCTCCTGATATCGAAACAAGAATTGCTATCCTCAAGAAGAAGTCAGAGTTTGAAGGAGTCTCTCTACCCGAAAGTGTAGCCCTCTACATAGCCGATAAGGTTCATTCTAACATAAGGGTTTTAGAGGGATATTTACGCCGGGTTATTGCCTTTGCCTCTTTGAAGGGTGAAAAAATTGATTTAGACCTCACAAAAGAGGCATTAAGGAGCTTGCTCGATTCTTCTTCAACCGTGGTGACTATTGAAAAAATTCAAAAGATCGTGTGTCATCAATTCAATATAAAGCTCTCTCAGCTTAAGTCAAAAAACAACTCACCAAAGGTTGCTTTTCCTCGCCAGATTGCCATGTATCTTTCCAAAGAGCTAACAAAAGCCTCTCTTCCTGAAATCGGTAAAAAATTCGGTGGAAAACATCATACAACTGTTATCCACAGCATAAGGAAAATAGAAAAAATGCACAATGAGGACGCAGAATTCAACAAAGAATTAAACAATCTGATCAGCTATATTCAGTAAAAGAATCAACGCTTTATAAAGTATTTTCACTTTTCATTTGCTTTTATTTATTTTATTATTTATCTTAAAAATATATTAGATTAATATTATTAAGTTTTAGGAAAAGGTGGAAAAATGAAATTTTCTATTCAAAAAGAGGATATTTTGGCTGAACTTCATCTTCTGCATGGAATAGTAGAGAAGAGAAATACGATGCCGATTCTTGCTAACATTTTGGTAACTGCTTCAGGAGGTGAAGTTGAGCTTAAAGGCACTGACCTTGAGGTTGGTTTGAAAACTCATTTTCCAGCTAATATTGAAGAGGAGGGCTCTATAACACTATCCGGAAGGAAAGTTTTTGAAATTATAAAATCTCTTGCTGAAGGTGAGACAGTTACCTTCAAAGAGGGAAAAGATCTTACTATGGAGATCACGTCAGGAGCAAGCGAGTTTAAAGTTCTTTGCTTACCCAAAGAAGATTATCCTCAGGTTCCGGAACCTAAATTTGAGAGAAATATCATTCTTCCATTGGAAAAATTTCAAGACATGATAGACAGAGTCTACTATGCAATAACTCAAGAACAAAGGTATTATTTGAGCGGAGCCTTGTTGATAATCAAGGATAATTCCATGGAGCTGGTGAGCACAGATGGACATAGACTGGCTTATACTTCAAGTGCGTTAGAAAAAATGAAGCTATCAAATGAAATAAGGGCAATCGTAGCAAAAAAGACATTGAGTGAGCTGAGAAAATTTGAGGACGATTCAATAGAGTTTGACCTGGATGAAAGCAACCTCTTTTTTAAGGTGAAGAACAGAACTTTGATATCACGGATTATTGAGGGAAAGTTTCCAAATTTTGAAGCTGTCATCCCTAAAGATAATCCGAACACTTTCACCGTTTCAAAAGAAGAAATAACAGATGCGGTGAGGAGAGTTTCGCTCTTTTCGACAGAAAGATCAAAAGGAATAAAATTTTATATAGAAAAAAACAAGATAAAGCTTTTCTCATCCAATCCAGAGATAGGAGAAGCCCGAGATAAAGTCGATGTTGAGTATAAGGGAGAAGATTTAGAAATTGGATTTAACTCTCAGTATCTCCTTGATTTTCTGGCTACGGTCAGTGCAGACACAGTTCGTTTCGAACTAAAAGACACTAACAGTTCCGTTCTTATAAAGCCTGAAGTTGAAGAGGATATAAAGTATATATATGTACTCATGCCCATGAAATTATAAACGGGCGTACTCATCGGAAAACTCCTAAAGGCCGTTTTTTCCCTCCCAATAAAGGGATGATAAAAATATTGTGTGTTTCTAACCTATCGCCGTATCTATATAATAAGAACCTTCGATTTCTAGAAGAAAATGATTGGGAGCACATATAATGCGCTCTCCCGCTAGAGAGACGGGAGGAGTGAAGTGGCAGATTTTATGGCGGCAGGTAGAGCCTGATACCAAGGCGTTTCCTTTTTCTACGATAACGTTAATGCTGCCTCTTTCGGTCTGAAACTTTTTAAAGACATTTTTCTCCAAAGAAATACTTTCTACCTTTTGTCCCTCTAAATAAATAGATGCAGTGGCTCCTTGATAATGATCCACATGCCTGCTGTTGAACGAGGCAATAGTTAACCAGGAGGATGGACTTTGGCTATTCATCTCCTTCCAGAGAGTGTAAAGTTTTCTTGATCTTATATCCCAAACCTTCCCTTCTTTTATGAACGTGAAAGACGGTAGGGTCTGGTGATGGAGGTGACAAAAAGAGAGAGAAAGGTCGGCTGGGCAAGATTTCGGGATAAGGCACCAACCTTCTTCAGAAAAGGTTCTTTTAAGTGCCTTCTCTTCAGGATGCAGATTGAGGATATTAAAGTTATTCCCGTGAATCATTCCGCATTTTTGCAGTTCGTGAAGGATTGTAGGGAGGAAGACCTGGGGAGAATCAGCAATAACATAAAATTGGAAGCCTTTTTGTTGCGATTTGGCATTCAGAATAAACGGGGCAAGCAAAGGAGTGTAGAGAATTGTTCGAAAAAAACTACGTCTATCCATGACGTTCTCCTTTTTTAGTTATAACTTTGATTACAGGATATAGAGATACTTTGTTTTTTGCGCGGAAATAACGTGAGAGGAAAATTCCCGCTATAATTAGAGCGCACAGGAGCCCAAGAAGGCTTGCTGCCGAAGAAGAAAGAGGTAAGAGAGGAGCTAATAATGATCCTAATCCTAATCCAACGAGAGAAGCAAGGAGAAGGGTACCAAAGAGCAGGATCAAGGATCTGCTGTATTTTGTGTCAGGGATCTCAATCTCAACTTCATCGCCAGCAGATGCCCGTAAAGGATTCCTGACCATAATCAGACCTTTTGATTGATTTTTCCCGACGCACAAACTTCGAGCCGAACAATTCTGGCAATGCTCAGTAAAACACTGAACCTCAACCTGAGCCATATCTTCTTTTGTGCTGACGACTAAACCCTTATCCTTCATCTTCCTTCTTCAAGCGGCCGATGGCATCTGTGGGGCATTTTTCAATTTCAGGAATTTTCTCCGGATCTATTTTCTTATAATCGGTTATTATTGCCAGATTGTTTTCGATGATGATGGCTTCCGGACAGGCCCGCGAACATATTCCACAGGCAATACAAGCATTTTTACAGACCTTTCTTGAAACGGGCCCCCTGTCCACGGAACGACAGAAGACGATAATTCCTTGAGAAATGGGATGGAGCTCAAAGAGATTTCTCGGGCAGGCCTCGACACATTTCCCGCAAGCCGTGCATTTATCTTCTATTACTACAGGAAGCCCTTCTTCACTCATGTAGAGTGCGTCAAAAGGGCAGGCCCGTACACAATCGCCAAAGTGTAGACAGCCATAAGAACACTGTTTGTTTCCTCCGACCAGTTGAGCAGCATCGCAGGTTGAAATTCCAAGGTAAGTTCCGCTATTTTTGGCAGCTTCATGAGTTCCGCGGCAGTGGAGACGCGCCACTTTTTTCACAACCTCCGCAGCCGAGACTCCTAAAGTTGCAGAAATTTGTTTTACTCCTTCAGCGTCACTAACCGGGCAGCTGTTTATAGTGCTTTCGCCTTTAACAAGAGCTTCAGCAAAAGCTCTGCATCCTGCGTATCCGCAAGCTCCGCAGTTAGCCTGGGGCAAGAGCTCGGCAACTTGTTCTATCTTCGGATCTTCATAGACTCTTAGTTTTCTGTAGGCAATAACAAGTCCGAGAGAAAAGAGGATGCCCAGGACTCCCATCGTTATTACGGGCACTAGAACTTCCATTATTTTATCATCCCTGAAAAGCCCAAGAAGGCAAGGGCCATGATTCCGGCGACAATAAGAGCGATGCCCGCTCCCTTCAGTGCTTCCGGAACTTCCGCATGGTCAAGCTGTTCCCTTATTGCTGCCATGAGGATAATAGCTAGAGTGAAACCAAGTCCAGAACCGACACCAAATATGATTGATTCCACAAAATTATACTCTCTCAGTGAAGCCATGAGGGCCAAAAAGAAGATAGAACAGTTCGTTGTTATAAGTGGAAGATAGATGCCCAGCGCCTGGTAAAGAGGCGGGCTTATCTTACGGATGAACATTTCCACTAATTGAACGAGAGAAGCGATGACTAGAATAAAAGACACAATCTGAAGATAGTCAAGTTTAAAAGGAATAAGGATCCAGTGGTTAATGACCCAGCTGACAACAGCAGTTATACTCATGACAAAAGTTACGGCCAGGCCCATCGAGATAGCCGAATCGATTTTTTTAGAGACACCCAGGAAAGGACATATTCCTAAAAAATAGCGAAGCACGAAGTTATTGATCAAGATGGCAGCGACGAAAATAGCGAGAAGTTCCATACTTATTTCCTCGATTTTGTTCTACGTTCAATCTGCAGAGCAATAGCAAGAAGGATGCCCAGCGTGATAAAAGCACCTGGGGGTAGGATCATTATAATCCAGGGCTTAAACCATGGCCCCATGACTTGATATCCAAAAAACGTCCCGGCCCCAAGAATTTCTCGGATCGCGCTCAGCACCAGCATAGCCAGGACAAATCCTGCGCTCATGCCCAGCGCATCTGTCACAGAGCGCCCTACTGTGTTTTTTGAAGAGAAAGCTTCTTGACGCCCCAGAATAATACAATTAACGACGATTAAGGGAACATAGGGTCCAAGGCTTTTAGAAATAGGAGGGAAAAAGGCAGCTAAAAACCTGTCAGCTACGGTTACAAAACTTGCTATGATAACAATGTAGCTGGCAATCCTGACTTGGCTTGGGATGAGTTTTTTTATGGACGAAACCACAAGAGAACTGAAGATAAGGACAAAGGTTGTTGCCATCCCCATAGCAAAGCCGTTGATGACAGCATTGGTCACAGCAAGCGTCGGGCAAAGTCCCAGGAGCTGGCGAAAGACAGGATTTTCATCCCATAAGCCTTTGATGAATTCTTGTCCGATGGTTTTAGTTGACATCTTGGGCCTCGCTGCTGAGTTTTCCTTCTTGTATTAATTTCCTTACTTGTTCCAGTGATCCATTGACTATGCTAAGGACAGCTTCAGAGGAGATTGTAGCCCCTGTGATGGTATTGACTTCTGTAGGCGAAAGCTCTTCTGGCGAACTTGCTGCAGGCTTGTGCAGAGTAAGGGGTACACTGCAGTCTCTATTTTCCCAATATGTTAGAAAAAATTCGTAATCAGTGATCTTAGCTCCTAATCCTGGCGTCTCCTTCTGATCGAGGATAGCCAGCCTGTTTGTTCTCTCAAGAGATGAGTTTGTGCCTAACATGAGGGAGATTTTATCTTGAAAGCCTATTCCTGAAGCATGAATGGCAAAACCGATAATATTTCCCTCATTGTCCTTTCCACCATAGACAGAAAGATCTCGCTCTTCGTACAATCTTTGACTGCTCACGGTTCCAGGAACGACCTGGATGATAGCCGCTTCTATTTCACGCTGTTTGTTTAGTGCGATTCGTTCCTTTGTCAAATGGCCAACAGTAGCCAGGAAGCTGCCAGAAAGAAGTCCGATCGAAGTAAGGACAACAACCATTCGAACGGACAGCTTCATGCCTTTCCCCCTTCGCCAAGGATCCGAGGCCGTGTATAGCGGTTAAGAAGTGGAACAAAAGCGTTCATAAAGAGGATAGAATACATCACGCCTTCGGCAAAGCCGCCGAAGAGACGGATCAAGCCGATAACAAGGCCTATTCCTAGGGCATAGATCCAGGTGCCAAGAGGAGTGATAGGTGAAGTAATCAGATCTGTAGCCATAAAGAAAGCTCCGATCAGAAGGCCTCCAGCCAATATATGAAAGAGAGGAGAGGCATATTTTTCTGGGTTAGCGAGCCAGAAGACCCCTGTAAAAGCTGTAAGAGAGAGGAGAATGCCCAGAGGAATCCGCCAGTCAATCACACGACGGGAGAGGAGGTAAAGGCCTCCCAGAATAAGGGCAAAAGAAGAGGTTTCCCCCAGGCAGCCGCCGACATTTCCTATAAAAAGATCCTTAAGAGGAGTAAGCGTGCCCTTAGCTATCGCATCCTCGAACCTCAAATTAGCCAGAGGAGTGGCATAGGTTGCAGTCTGGATTTTTAAGGCTACAGGAGGAATCCAGGTCGTCATAGCCACAGGAAAGGCAGTTTGGAGAAAGGCTCTTCCTACCAAGGCTGGGTTAAAAATATTATATCCTAAGCCTCCGAAAACCTGTTTCCCTATAGCAATAGCCATGACTGCCCCGATAATAGCCAATTCTAAAGAGAGAGAAGGAGGGAGAGTCATTGCCAGGAGTAATCCTGTGATAACAGCCGACCCGTCTCGGAGGGAATGAAGAGGTTTTCTCCTTAGCCAGAGGAAAAGTGCCTCAGTTACCAGGCAGGCAGCAACGCAGCAGAGAAGCAAAGCAAGGGCTTTAAGTCGGAAGAAATAGAGGGAGGCAGCCACAGCAGGGACAAGGCTGGCGATCACGGCATACATGATCTTAGGGACAGAATCTTTATCCCTGAAATGAGGGGATGATTGAAGGATGAAAGCGTTATCGGTCATTAAGCACTCTTTTTTTGTTTCATGGCCATAATTCTATTCTTGCCCACTCGCATCCAGTGAACAAGGGGAATCTTTGACGGACATATATACTGGCAGCAGCCACATTCGACGCAATCCAGGACACCCCATTTTTCAGCGGAAGTAAGGTCGTCGAATTTGACATATCTTGCGAGTTGGGTAGGAACGAGGGTCATGGGACAGTTGTCTACACAGCGGCCACAGCGGATGCAGGGGTATTCCAAGCCTGGACGAGGAGCTGCCCAAGCCAATATGCCGGATGTTCCTTTGACAACCGGCACATCTAAAGTCCACTGGACGATTCCCATCATCGGCCCACCCATAACCAGAATGTCAGCATCTTCCTTTAATCCTCCACAGAATTCGACCACATTTTTAAAGGGTGTTCCGATTCGGACGAGAATGTTTTTAGGCTCTAGGATTCCCTGTCCTGAGACTGAGATGACTCTCTCATACAGAGGCTTTCCTTTGCTTACAGCCTCCCAGATAGCCTTGGCTGTTCCTACATTCTGGACGACGACTCCTACATCAAAAGGAAGTCCTCCCGTGGGGACTTCCCGGCGCAGAAGTGCATAAATCAAGTTTTTTTCAGCCCCCTGCGGATATTTTGTCTTAAGAAGAGCAACCTCTCCCTCAAAATTTTGAATTTTATCCTGGAAGATTTGAAAGGCTTTCTTTTTATTGTCTTCTATGCCCACGATAATTCGCTTTGCACCGGTAGCGATGCGGGCCAGCTCTGCACCCTTTAGTATGTCCTCAGGCGCTTCCAGCATGAGCCTGTAATCGGAAGTTAACAGGGGCTCACATTCGCAGCCGTTTATAATGATTATCTCGATAGGCTTGTCTTTGGGAGGAGAGAGCTTCACAGCGGTGGGAAAAGCTGCTCCTCCCATCCCAACAACTCCAGCTTCCCTGACTTTTTGGCGTATTTCTTCGGGGCTGAAGGAAAAAGGATCCTTTGTTTCCTCTTTTTCAGAAAATGGAAGGTCTTGACTATCATTTGTGATCGATACAGCAGGAATGGGATTCCCTCCTGGATGATTGTAATTGTCAACAGAGATAACCTTTCCAGAGACGCTTGAATGAACAGAAGCTGAGAAGAGTGTCTGTGCTTCACCAATTTTCTGGCCAAGAAGGACTTGGTCACCCTTCTGGACTAATGGCTTGGCAGGCTTGCCAAAATGTTGAAGAAGGGGGATCATAACTTTTTCCGGTAGGGGGAGGGATTCTATGGCTTTCTCAGCCGTGAATTCTTTAAACTCGGGGGGGTGGATTCCGTGAGGAAAGGTTTTAACTCTCATTGAATTAGAGATGGTCTGAAAAAATAGGTATAAAATTTTAGTCATTCTCCCATGGAGTTGTCAACCAGAAATAAGGATTTGGCAAGATTTGCGGTCAAGTCTTGTTTTTGTCTGTCTCAACAATACAAACGCATTATAACTTCATTATGAAGATGAAAGCGACACAGACACCTGCTGTCTTCATGATGAGATTACCACCCTCCCCCTGGCCATTTATAAAAAGAACGGGAGCGCACGCCTTGTGATGCATTAGCATGAATTGTATTTGTATGAACAAAAGCAAAAAGCAAGACCTGCCCCCAGCGATATGCTGGGGCATCGTTTTTTTTTATTGATTTTTTTGGGATAATATAGGATAAAACTTAAGGACAAGAAAATGGATGTTGATATAAGAGAAGTCAAAACAAAGAAGGATTTGAAAACATTCATCTTTCTTCCTGAGAAGGTCCATGCCAATCATCCCAATTGGGTACATCCCGTATATATGGATGAATGGAAGTATTTCAATCCGAAAAAAAACGGGGCTTTTTCCTATAGTGATACGGTTTTATTGCTCGCTTTCCAAGGAGAAAAAGCGGTAGGGAGGATTATGGGTATCATCAATTCTCGCTACAACGAGTACAGAAAGGAGAAAACGGCAAGGTTTGGGTATTTGGAGACAGAGGAAGACGAGGACATTGTTCGGTCCCTGTTGAGTTATGTCGAAGGTTGGGCAAGGAAGAGAGGGATGGCTAAAATTATAGGTCCCTACGGATTCTCAGACCAAGACCCCGAAGGATTTTTAATAGAAGGATTCGAGAATCGGGCGACGATTGCGACCTATTATAATTTTGAGTGGATGCCTCGCTTTGTTGAAAAGCAAGGGTATGGGAAAGATGTGGATTATTTTGTTTACAAACTGGATGTGCCAAAAGAATTCCCTGAATTCTACAAAAGAATTTATGAGAGAGTTCAGAGGAAGGGAAACTTTGAAATGGTCGAGTTCCGTAAAAGAAAAGAACTGAAGCCTTGGATCAAGCCGATTCTGCGTCTTATGAATGAGTGTTACACTGGAAGCAGCATTTATGGATATGCTCCGTTGGATGAAAAAGAGATGGAGGACCTGGCCAAGCGCTACATGCCCGTTCTCGATCCTAGGTTTGTGAAGGCAGTTAAGAAGGATGATGAAGTGGTGGCCTTTATTGTTGGCATGCCAGATATTACCGAAGGCATTCAAAAGGCCAAAGGTCACCTTTTCCCTTTTGGCTTCCTGAAGATATTGCGGGCAGCGAAGAGGACAAAACAGTTGGACCTGCTTCTTGGTGCCATCAAGGAGAAATATCGAGGCCGGGGTCTCGACGTCTTTATGGGAGTAAAGATAATGCTCTCAGCTCATGAGGCTGGCTTAGAAGTGATTGATACTCACCATGAGTTGGAAGAGAATGTAAAAGTTAGAGCGGAGATGGAGAAAATAGAGGGAAAAATATATAAGCGCTTCCGTGTCTTTCAAAAAGAACTCTAAAGCTTCCATTCATTGTAAGAGGGAAAAAGCAAAAGGATTTGATCTTACTAATTTAGTGGAATCAATTCTGAAGCAGTAGTCTGATCGAAATAGATTATCCAATTGTAGTGGGCCCGAATATAGGTCGACCTATAATAATTTGATGGATTACCATTAAAAACGGCTCCAATAATCAAGAGAGGTCTCGGTGTCTTTAGCCAGTTATCCCACTGGGAATCAGCGGGAATAGCATCCAGGTTAAAGGCGAAGTTTGGGTACGAAGCATGATAATAAATAAAATTAATCGATTTCTTCTGGGTTCTGTGGTGATTTCATGGGTCATTGTGCCGGTGTAATTCCCGTATTGATCTTGACCTACTGCTGTAAAGCTGCCTAACGAAAAACTGAAACCCACTACCTGGTACAGATTACTTAATTCTTGATTCAGGTGATGTCCCATTGATCCACTTCCTCCATATAATGGATCCTTGGCGATGTGGCCATTATGGGCCCACAGTGTGATTTTGGCGTTTTGGCCCAAGAAATCAGCGATCCATAGAGCATTTTCAGCCATAAATTGATCCCGCCAATTAGTATCGGAAATGCTTTTAGCCGAATGATACCTCACGATAAACGCTTGCTTGAAGGTGTTTAAAAGTTGCTTATTGATCTCATATTCCCTTGAGGATGAATTGGCTGTCAACAGATCTTTATTTTCATCAAACTGATTTTCCAATGCTTCATTTGAAAAAATTCCTTTGTCCCATGAGTGGCCTCTCCCAGAGCCACTAATCTTGCATCCTTCAACTGATCAAAGAAAATCAGGTGATTATCAGTCAGATTAAGAGGCGATTCGTAAAGGCGGTATAGCCATTGATTCAGTTCCTGGATGAGGAGTTGTTCCTCTTCAGTCAGCTGAACAAGGTAAGGTGGCTTGTCATTCTCCCTCGTTTGGCAAGAAATGGAAATGAGCACTTGGAATAAAATGAGGATTATAGGGATAATAAGCTTGGTTTTTTTCAACATTTCTGATTATAAAAAACATTCGATTTAAGCATAGGAATTTCCTTTTTTTGCTGAGAAAGGAGGATCAAACTTAATACTCCAAAGAATTATCCTGTTTATTTTTAGGCTCCTTTCTGGTTCACATCTAGGCATTTCGAAGAGAGGGTTATCTATATCTTGCCACCATTAATTTAATCTTTTATTCAACTTCTTTCTCTTTAAATCAACAAGAAATGTGCCAATAATATACGCCTTAGATTAAAGCGGGGATGGATAAAATTTGTCCTAAATAAGTGACGGACGTTGCCTTGAGATCAAATGGCATTTTACTTTGCTTCGGCCCAGTTCACTCCCCAACTGAGATGAACCTTCAAGGGCACGTTTAAGGGAAAAACATTTTCCATGCTTTTCTTGACTAAGATCTCCATTTCATCTTTTTCTTTATCTGGAACTTCAAAAACCAGCTCATCGTGTACTTGAAGAATCATCTTACTCTGCAGGTCTCTCTTTTTTATTTCGCGCCAGATGTCGATCATGGCTTTTTTCATTAAATCAGCGGCAGAGCCCTGGATGGGAGTGTTGAGAGCGATGCGGCGGCCTGCCTGCTGGGTCATTTTATCTTTTTGCTGGAGCTCTGGGACCTGTCGCTTCCTCCCAAACAGAGTTTCAGAGAAACCTTCTTTCTGAGCATCCTTTACCCTCTTTTCCAGAAACTGGTGCACTTTTGCGTATTTCTCGTAGTAGAGATCGATAAAATCCTGAGCTTCAGAGGTTGAGGTTTCGAGCTCTTTTGCCAAGGAGAAAGCTGAAGCGCCATAAACCATACTGAAATTTATTATTTTTGCTCTTCGTCGTTTTTCTTCTTTAGAGAGAATAGAAGAGTTGCCGAACACTCGCTCCGCTGTTTCTTCATGAATATCCCGGTCATGACGGAAGGTATCTATCAATGCTGGATCTTTTGAAAGATGTGCCAGAACCCTTAGTTCTATTTGGGAGTAATCGGCTGAGAGGAAGAGGTGCCCTTGAGCAGGGATAAAAGCTTCCCGAAATCTGCGTCCTAAGTCTCCTCTTACAGGGATATTTTGCAGATTCGGGTCACTGCTGGATAGTCGGCCCGTCGCAGTCACTGTTTGGTTGTATGAGGTGTGAATTCTCCCTGTTTCCGGGTTGAGAAGGAGAGGAAGTGAGTCAGCATAGCCTGACTTCAGCTTGGCGAGTTGCCTGTATTCTAAGGTATGTTTTGCAATCGGATAGTCCCTTGCTAATTCCTGAAGGATGCTAACGCTCGTCGAATAGCTCTTGGTTATTTTAGTTTTTCTTGATGCGGGCAGGTTCAATTTATCGAAGAGAATGCGGCCAAGCTGTTGGGGAGAGTTTATGTTGAACTCTTCTTCGCTTATCTTGTAGATTTTCTCTTTGAGATGGCCAAGTTCGTGTTCGAGTTCAGAGGATAATTTTTTTAAGGCTTGGGTATCAATTTTCACGCCCCACATTTCCATATCAGCAAGTACCTCGATAAGGGGAAGTTCTAATTTAATGTACAGAGGATCTAATTTTTCCTCTTGGACTTTAGGCCATAGCAAAGAGCTGAGCTGGAGGGCTAAATCTGCGTCCTGGCAGGCATAGGGAGCAACCCGGTCTATATCCACGGCATTGATTGTGACCTCATTTTTCCCTTTGCCGACAATCTCGTTGTAAGGGATGGCTTTGACCTGGAGATAAGTTAGAGCCAGCTTGTTCAAGTTGTGTTTGCCCCAATTTGGCTCAAGAAGATAGGAGAGGACCATCGAGTCTAAATCCATGCCTTTGACTAGAATTCCTTCTCTTTTAAGAACAATATAATCATATTTGATGTTCTGGCCGATTTTTTTAATTTTTGGATCCGAGAGAACTTTTTCGAGAAGGCTTAGTGCCTTCTCTTTGGGGATTTGCGATGGAGCATTTGGATAGTCATGACGGAGAGGTAGGTAGGAAGCACGGTTTGGTTTTGTAGAGAAGGACAGGCCGACCAGGCTGGCCTGGGTGGGAAAGGCACTGTCTGTTTCTGTGTCAAGGGATACAAATTTTGCTTGATCTATCTTTGTGATCAGCTCTCTTAGCTCTTTTTCTTTAAAAATAATCTTGTAGTGTTTTTTGGTGCTCTTGGGCTTTTTCATGTATTCAGCTAAGAGGGAAGAAAATTCTAATTCCTGGAAGATCGGGATCAATTCTTTATAGTTTGGCTCTGATACAGAAAAATCTTCCAGGTTGAATTTCACATGCAACCCTTTTTCAATCGTCACGAGTTGCTGGCTCAATTTCAGTTGATTTAAGTTCTGTTTGATTTTCTCCTGGATTCGAGTTTTCTCTATAAGATCCAGATTTTTAAGGAGCTTCTCTAGAGAGCCAAATTGATTTATAAGATCCTTTGACGTTTTTTCTCCTATTCCGGGAACTCCCGGAATATTGTCTGAAGGATCTCCCCATAGAGCGAGAACATCAGCGACCTGGGAGGGTGAAACACCAAAGTGTTCTTTCACCTTTTTTTCATCCAGCGCGATTTCTTTTACAGGATTGTAGACAATTGTTGACTTATCAACGAGCTGGAAGATATCTTTGTCAGTAGTGACGATGATAGATTGAATATTCCGGGAGGAGGCCTGGTGAGCCAGGCTGCCCAATACATCATCTGCTTCATAATTTTCCTGCTCGAAAAAAGGGATGTTGAATGCTCCTAAAATTTTTTTAATGACTGGAATCTGGACCACTAAATCCTCTGGCATGGGTTTACGGTGAGCCTTGTAGTCTTTAAAGGCTTTATGGCGAACTGTAGGGCCTTTAGCATCAAAGACTATTCCAAGGTAGTGAGGCCTCTCCTTCTCCATCAGCTTTTTGAGCATACTGATAAATCCAAAGACAGCATTAGTGGGGAAGCCTTTGGAAGTAGACAGGCGCTGGATGGCGTAATATGAGCGATAAAGGAGAGAATTACCGTCGATTAAATATAGTTTTTTTTGAGCCATTAGGGTCAGAGTTCAAAAAAAATAATTATATTCTAGCGAAAAAACCTTATTATCTACTTTTCCTTTTTATATCTTAAACTAAAAGATTTTTCCTGTTGATGAAATTGCTTTATCATGTATTATTATACTCTTAAATATAGAGATATCAAGCTGGGAGTCTCTGATTGACCTCAGTTGACAAAGGAAGGTAAGATGTTATAATAGGTAAACTTATTTGGAAGAGAAGATGATTATAGACGTTGAAAAACTGCCCAAGGAAGGGCAAAAAATCTCTAAGGATTTTGAATTCCTCAGTGCGGCCCTTGTTGAGGAAAGCGCTGTTTTGCTTAAGCCTGTCCACGCTGAGCTAACTGTGAAAAAAGTAGGAGAGGAAATTCTAATAAAAGGGAAAATCGTCACCTCCCTCAGCTTAATATGCAGCCGTTGCCTCGTTCCGTTTAAATCTTCATTTGATTCAAGGCTTGATCTTGTCTATCTTCCTGAAGAACTCGATGTGATGCAGGATCAATTGGAGAGTGATGATATAAATAAATTGTTTTATTATAACGGCAAGATAGATATCGAAGAAGTGATTTTGGAACAGTTGAATTTAGTTTTTCCTGCCAAGCCTTTATGTTCTGATGATTGCCAGGGAATCTGCCCCGTTTGCGGGAAAGTCATAAGAGAGAGCAAATGTGTCTGTGTTACGAAGGACTCTGATCCTCGTCTCAAGAAATTAAAAATATTCATAAAAAATAAGAATTAAATGGCTAATCCGAAAAGAAAGCATTCCCATTCAAGAAAAAAGAAGAGACGAGCACACGACGCTCTTTCCGTTCCTTCTTTGGCTCTTTGTTCCAACTGCGGAAATCCTAAACTTCCCCACCGAGCATGCCCTGAGTGTGGCTTTTACCGTGAGAGGCAGGTTATCGATGGCTCTGAAGATTAATGAAGGGTGACGGATGAAGGTTGCTGTTGATGCCATGGGCGGAGACTTTGGTCCCAAAGTCACGGTGGAAGGGGCCCTGAAAGCATCCCGAGAGTATAAGATTGAAGCCCTTCTCGTAGGGCTTGAGGACCTTATAAAAAAAGAGTATGATAAGCTCGACCATTCAAAGTCAAAAGTAACAATTATCAATGCCGCAGAGTCCATTGGCATGGGGGAGGGGCTCCTTTCTTTCAGAAGAAAGAAGAGGTCTTCTATCCGTATAGGGGCTGAGCTGGTCAAGAAAGGGGAAGCAGAGGCCTTTGTCAGCACCGGAAATACGGCTGCCGTTGTCTACTTATCCAAAAAAATATTGGGGGCTTTAAAGGGAGTTGAGAAGCCGGCCTTATCCCTCCTTGTTCCTAATCTAAGAGGTCTTACCCTCCTCATAGACGTAGGTGCAAACGTCAATTGCCGTCCGCATCATTTGGAGCAGTTCGGTGTGATGGGCCATATTTTTATGGAGAGTGTCCTAGGTCTAAAGAACCCCAGAATAGGATTGATGAGTATAGGTGAAGAAGACTCAAAGGGGAATGAATTAACCAAGGAAGCATTTGAAAGATTTCAAGCCTCCCCTTTAAATTTTATCGGAAATGTAGAGGGTAAAGATATTTATTCTGGAAAAGCCGATATCATTGTTAGCGACGGCTTTACAGGAAACGTGGCCTTAAAGGTAAGCGAAGGAGTTGTGGAAACCTTTTTTTACATGGCTCGCACTGAGCTCATGAAAAATTTCTTTTCGAAAATCGGACTTTTTTTAATGAAGAGAAACTTAAGGAAGATTTATAAAAGGATAGATTATGCAGAATATGGTGGAGCCCAACTTTTAGGAATAAACGGAGTCTGTATAATCGGCCATGGGCGCTCAAATGCCAATGCCGTGAAGAATGCTGTGGGATTAGCCAGGGATTTTGTCCAGAACAAGGTTCAAGAGAAAATTCAAAATGGGATAGCCAATATTTCCTACGCTATTGGAAAAGCCGAGGGTTAAGATGGATTTTCAGGGAAGGACCTCAATTGTAACTGGAGCTTCTCAAGGAATTGGGAAGGCCATTGCGCTTGAGCTTGCCAGGGAAGGAGCTGAGGTCATTCTGGTTGATATTCAAAAAGAGAAACTTGAAGATGTGGCCGATGAAATCAGTGAAAATAAAGGCAAGGCTGCTGTCTTTACCGCAGATGTTTCTCGGATGGACGAGGTTATGAAGGTTGTAGAGGCGGTGGTAAATAGCAGTCAAAAAATAGATTACTTGGTTAACAATGCAGGCATAACAAGAGATAATCTGCTGATGCGGATGAAAGAGGAAGAATGGGATTCAGTTTTGCAGGTGAACTTAAAAGGAGTTTTCAATTTTTCCAAGGCCGTGATAAGGAATATGATTAACAATCGATATGGCCGAATTGTTAACATCTCATCGATCGTGGGCTTGATAGGAAATGTGGGCCAGTGCAACTATTCCGCTTCAAAGGCAGGCGTTATCGGATTTACTAAATCCTTAGCCAGAGAAGTTGCTTCACGGGGCATAACCGTGAATGCTGTAGCTCCCGGCTATATTGCTACGCCGATGACCGAGAGTCTTCCTGAGTCTGTTAAGCAACAATTTCGAGATTGGATTCCTGTGAAAAGGTTTGGAACGCCGGAGGAGATAACTCATGCAGTAAAATTTCTGCTTTCTGATGAGGCTGCTTATATCACAGGCCAGGTCATAAACGTAAACGGCGGTATGTTTATGTAGGCATAAGAGAATAATTTGTTAGTAGTAAATCTAATTAAAGAGGAGGAAAAGAATGGAAAGAGATGAATTATTGAAGAAAATAAAAGCTATTGTCTCAGACAAACTCAGTATCAGTGAAGATCAAGTTACTGAAGAAGCGTCTTTTATTGACGACTTAGGTGCTGATTCCCTGGATACAGTAGAACTAGTCATGGCCCTGGAGGATGAGTTTGGTATGGATATTCCTGATGAAGAGGCAGAGAAGCTTACTACCGTTGGCAAGGCTATGGATTATATATTGGCTTATCTATCTAAGTAAGAAACCTCAAAGTTTCTGATGGGAAATTCCTCTTCTTCCCGCAACAGGCCTGGAGAAAGGCGAGTTGTAATTACCGGGATTGGTTTGGTTTCTCCTTTAGGAATTGGTGCGGAAAAAAACTGGGAAGGCCTCTCAAAGGGCAGAAGTGGGATCAGCCTTATATCCCGCTTTGACATATCTAAGTACTCAAGCAAGATCGCAGGCCAAATCAAGGACTTCGACCCTCTTTGTTTTATCGAAAAAAAAGAACTGCGGAAGATGGACCAGTTTATCCAGTATGCAATGGCTGCCGCTCAGTTGGCGGTTCAAGATTCCGGTCTCAATCCTGCTGCTTTGGAAGGAGACAGATGTGGGGTTTATGTGGGATCTGGAATCGGAGGGATTGGTTTCATCGAAAAAACACACCAAACACTGCTCGAGAAAGGGCCAGATCGCGTCTCGCCCTTTTTCCTGGTCGCAACCATCATTAACGAAGCTTCAGGTCAGATTTCCATAAAATACAGAGCCAGAGGTCCGAATTCAGCCACGGCAACGGCCTGTAGCACAAGCACGCATGCTATTGGTGATTCCTTCCGCCTTGTTGCCCGAGGAGACGCTGATATCATGATCGCTGGAGGCTCAGAAGCCCCGATTACGCCACTCGGAATTGCCGGATTTTGTGCTATGCGTGCCCTTTCTTTAAGAAACAACGAGCCTGAGAAGGCATCGCGTCCGTTTGATGCGGAGAGGGATGGATTTGTCATCGGAGAAGGAGCAGGAATACTTATTATCGAGGAATTGGGAGCAGCCCTCAAACGAGGGGCTGATATTTATGCGGAAATCATCGGCTATGGGATGAGCGGAGATGCCTATCATGTAACAGCCCCCTCGCTGGACGGAGAGGGAGCTGTACTTGTGATGAAGAGGGCCCTTGATGATGCTGGCGTTGATCCTGAAGAGGTAAACTATATAAACGCCCATGGCACTTCCACACCTTATAATGACAAGATCGAAACGGCAGCTATCAAAAAAGTTTTCGGAGAACATGCCTACAAAATTGGCGTAAATTCGACAAAGTCGATGATAGGGCATCTGTTAGGTGCGGCGGGCGGAGTTGAGGCTGGTTATACTGCTTTCTGCCTGAAAAATCAGGTTATGCCTCCTACAATCAACTATGAGTATCCTGATCCAGAATGCGACTTGGATTATGTTCCCAACAAGGCCCGGCCAGCTGAAATTCGTTGTGCTCTGAGTAATTCTTTTGGATTCGGGGGGACCAACGGCACTCTTCTTTTGAAGAGATTCGAAGATTAACTCAAAATAAAAATAGAGATTTATTGTTAAAAAAGATAGAAGAGGCGAGAGAGTAAAAGCAGCTGCAAAGTCTCTCTTTTCCTATGCAAAGCCGTCGGTTTAGCTTTGCTAGCAAACCATAAGAATGGTTCAGGAAAGGAAAAATTACCTTTCTCGATCGTCTACCTTGTCTTGCTTCGTCCTTGCTGGACGAAGGGAAGCAAATGCTAAGAGGAGGAATAAGTGAACATCTTTGTTTTTGTCAAAAGGGTTCCTGATACTGAATCAAAGATAAGGATAAACCATGAGATGGGGACAATTGTTGAAGAGGGACTAAGCTTTGTTCTCAATCCCTATGATGAGTATGCAGTTGAGGAAGCACTTCGTTTACGAGAGACAGGAGGCGGGAAGGTCACTGTCCTTTCGGTTGGAGCTGATGAGTCGCTGGTTATTTTGAAAAAATGTCTGGCTATGGGAGCTGATGAAGCTTTTCTTTTGAAGGATAACACACCTGAAACTTACGATGGGTTGAGAATGGCAAAAATTATCGCCCGGGCTTTAGAGAAAAAATTTCTCGACTATAGTCTTCTCTTGTTTGGAAAACAATCCGTTGGCGCTGATAATGCCCAGGTGCCTTCTATGGTCGCAGAATTACTGGGCTTGCCTCAAGTTAACGTGGTGACAAAGCTGGAGATAGAAGGGACGAAGGGCACTGCCCATCGAGAGATTGAGGGAGCCCTGGAGAAAGTCTCTTTTTCTTTACCCGCAGTTATCAGTGCTCAGAAAGGATTGAATGAGCCTCGCTATGAAACCTTAAAAGGAATAATGATGGCCAAAAAGAAGGAAATTCCAATCCTCGCTTTTGAGGATCTGGGTCTGAAGGAAGAAGATGTTGTTCCCCTTTTGGAGTTGGCCAAGATGGAAAGCCCGCCTCCACGGAAGGCAGGAAAAGTCATAGAGGAAGAACCTGAGGAAGCGGCAAAGAAAATGGTGGAATACTTGCACAACGAAGCCAAGGTTATCTAGGAGGAGGAATAAGATGATTTTAATTTTTATAGAAGTTAGAGACGGCAAGGTCAAAAAATCTTCCTTGGAAGCGCTTTCAGAGGGGAAAAGAAGAGCAGACGATCTAAATACAGAAGCAAATGCTGTTCTTATCGGCTACAATTTGGAGGGTTTGGCTTCCGAGGTTTTGCTTTATGGGGCCTCAAAGGTTTATGTTATGGAGAATTCTCTCCTCAGCCATTATTCTGCCGCAGGTTTTTCTCAGGCCCTTTTTTCCTTAGTGGAGGAAATAAAGCCGGAGGGTATCTTTTTTTCCGCAAGCTCGATGGGCAAAGATTTGGCTCCTCGTCTGGCCGCCAAACTAGGAGTGAGCCTAGCTTCTGACTGCACCAGAACGATTGCAAAAGACGGGAAATTGGAAGTAGTCCGGCCCATCTTTGCTGGCAAGGCTTATATAACCCTGAATTTTAAATCTTCACCTATGATGGCTACACTCAGGCCAAATGTTTTTCCGCTTGCAGAGCCAGGAGAGAAAAAAGGGGAAGTGGTTAGAAAAGACGTGGTTATTCCTGAAGATCAGGTAAAAGCTCCGGCACTCGAGATTCTGAGAGAAGAAGGATCAGAGATTGATGTGACCGAAGCTGAAATAGTGATTTCGGGAGGAAGAGGGATGAAAGGTCCAGAAAATTTTGATCTTCTTAGGGATCTCGTTTCTCTCCTTCCTCATTCAGCTGTGGGAGCATCGCGCTCTGCAGTGGATGCTGGCTGGATCGATCATCAGCATCAAGTCGGCCAAACTGGAAAAACCGTCTCTCCTAGTCTTTATATAGCTTTTGGAATTTCAGGGGCCATCCAGCATTTGGCAGGAATGTCTTCCTCGAAGTTCATCGTAGCTGTTAACAAAGATTCTGAGGCTTCTATTTTTAAAGTTGCCGATTTCGGCGTAATCGGCGATTTGTTTCAGGTTATTCCTTACTTAAAGGAGGAACTAAAAAAGATTGCCTCAGAATGAGTATTAGGCTTTGTCGCAAATTTACTTAATTATATCTTATTGCGAGAAACGCAGTTATATTGTTATTGCGAGCCCTGAAAGGCGAATCAATCTCATAAAAAGGTAGGGATTGCCGCGCTTCGCTCGCAACGGAGGATTGCCACGCTCCGTTCGGTCGCTCGCAATGACAATACCCAGTAGTTCATTTTTTTCATTGCCAAAAGCCGTTATTTATGCTTGAATTGAATCGAGTAAAATCATAAAATATACAAAATTAAAGTTTCATGAAAGGAGGCCATTATGAAAAGACTTCCTTATGCGCTTTTAATCCTAGCCATGTTGACCACAATTATCCTCTACCAGGCTGTTGCTATTAAGGCTCAGGAGGCTGAGGCTATAGAAGTAGCTGAAGCCGCTATCTGTCGGGATGTAGTTGAAAGGGAACCCATTGATGCCGGAGACAGCTTTGAGGTTGCGGTAGCGAAGCTCTACTGCTTTACAAAAATTGTAGGTGCTCAAGAACCTATTGAGATCGCCCATGTCTGGTATTACGGAGATGTAGAGAGGGCAAGAGTAAACCTCTCAGTAGAAGCCGCTAGCTGGCGTACCTGGTCCTCAAAAATAATCCAAGCTCATGAGATTGGAGACTGGCATGTGGATATAATAGGCCCAGACGATGAGGTGTTGGAGACAGTAGAGTTCGAAATCACTCCGTAAAAAGGGGGTTTTATACAAGCTAAGCAGCAACTGGTAGCACCTGCCGAGGCGCTCTCTGTCATAAGTGGCTGAGACAAGGAGATCAGACCTAAGTCATTCGACGATAAGTCAGTAAGGAAAAGGGTGGAGTATCTTCTTCCAAGATAAAATCTGATTCTGCTCTTCTAGAAGAACTCAAGAATTCTAGTAAATAACAGCTTCTTTTATTTTCTAAAAGAGTCCCTCTTCCTCTTTTATTATATCAAGGAGGAGCTGATTCGTTTCAGAGCGGCTTTCTCCCACACTCGTTACATAAATCGCAGGTTCATCAACGACGGGACATTTGGCTTCGCAAATCCCGCAACCGATGCAGAGGTCAGTATTGATAACCGGAGCTAATGGAGTTTTTATGGTTCCGTCAGGAAGCTTAACCTCTTTTTTCACAAGCTTTATTGCCTTTGGAGAAGTAGGGCAGTGCTCCTCGCAGACGATACAGGGAGTACCCAGGTTATAGGGAATACAGGTATTTTTGTTGACCCAAGCTAATCCAATCTTGATTTTTGTTTTTTCTTCCACTGTGAGTTCCTGTATAGCTCCTGTAGGGCAAACCTGAGAACAGAGAGAGCAGTAATATTCACAATGGCCGATCTTGGGAACAAGAATAGGAGTCCAGATTCCTTCAGGCCCGGCTTCGGCGAGTGCTGGCTGGAGGCCATTTGTCGGACAAGCCTTCATGCATTCGCCGCATTTAACGCATTTTTTAAGAAACTTCTTCTCGGGGAGAGCTCCTGGAGGCCTGATCAGCTTGGGAGAGGCACGCCTCGTAGCAGGAGATAGACGGAAAAAGGGAATAGCTGCTATCCCTAAGAGCGAGGTAAAAATAAGCTTCCTCCTTGAGAGATCGACCCGCACGATTTCTTCAGGCTTGGATTTCAACGGAAAACTAACAGCACTGGTGGGACATATAGCGCTGCACGTATAACAATATACGCATTCGGAACTTTTCCAATCTTCTTCGGGATAGGGCCTTGCTTGAGTCTGGCAGTGAATGGTGCAGAGCCAGCAATCGATACATTTTTTGGTATCTATTTTAAGCTTCATAACATTCCATCTTGAGATGAGTCCAAGAAGAGCTCCCAACGGGCAGAGGTAGCGGCACCAGTATCTTTCTCTGGATAGGTTAAGAAACAAGATGCCGATGAAAAGCACTCCCAGGAAAAAGCCCTGGCGAAATACGGAATTGACTGCTAGGTTCTCGAAGAATTGAACGAGGGTATCACCTAATGAGGAGATGTTCACTTGATAAAGAAGGCCAATAAAAGCAGATAATCCAAGGTTTATGGCAGGGAGGATGCTTGCTACAAAGGAACGATAGAGTAAAGAGAGGGGATCGAATATTCCCACCAGGTCCAATGAGAAAAGGGTGCCTACAAGAATAAATATCAGGAGATAATATTTCCAGGCCGTCCGGTTGTCGCCGTTTTTCTTAGGTTTTAGAAGCTTAGATTTCTTGAAGATAAAAGAGAAGAATTGGTGGGTAGAGCCCAGAGGGCACACCCAGCCACAGGCAACCCGCCCCAGGACAAAAGTGAGCACCACTGTCGATGCTGCAAGAGAAAAGGAAACAAAAAAGGCTCGGGAAGCGATAAAGGTTGCTATGGCTAGAAGAGGATCAAAATGGAAAAATATCTCTACACGACCGATATAATCCTCCCCAGGAAAATGAGTTACCAACAATAGATAGAAGAAGAGGATGAAGAAGATCGACTGACTGAGGATACGAACGGCTTGGATAGCTCTATATTTTTTAGAGCGTTCTTTTTTCAATTATTAACTTCTCCAATTCGATTTCTCCAAATCCTTTTTGGTGGGCCACTCGAAGATAGGGCAACTCTTGAGGTTCTAGATCAAAAAAGGTGGCGCCTGCTGCATCAACAGCCACATAATCCACTCCTGCTACAACGGTTTTGTAGAGCTTTGTATCAGAGACCCGGCCTCCTTGAGGGCCGTTCCGGATGAGTATCCGGTAGCCGTCCAAGACTGTAAGGCAAGGCCTAAAGAAGGAAGCCAGATCGATCATAGACTGGTCAAGCTTTTGATGGAGCTGGTTGCGGTTTCCTCCTAATGCTCCCAGCCAGTTTTTCATGCCCATGGTCAGCCTTGACAGGCTGTGGGTTTTAGCAATGGGCACGTTTATGATTTTGTCAGCTTCGACAAAATCCGTATAGACTTCCCATTCTTTAAGCCATTCTCCATGTAGCGCCATTTTTTTCAAACGGTGCGGATTGGGGAGGAGAACCTTCGCTCCTGCTTCTTTGGCGGCTGCTGCAATACCAGAGCGAACATATGTTCTTCTGGCCGGGTTGCAGGGATTATCCATAATCTTAACTTCTTTTGCACCCGCATCAAGGCAGAGTTCGACCAGAGTCTTGACGACTTCAGGATTGGTGCAGGCTGCCAGTTTAGGAGTTCTGTCCCAGCCAATATTGGGCTTAACGACCACGACATCCCCTCTGGAAACGAAACGTTTCGCTCCTCCTAACGAAGAGAGAGCTTCTCTTGTTATCAAAGAGGGGGAATCGCCATGGATCCAGGCTAAGTCTGGAACGCTTTTCTTCTGAGCCAGAAGGGAAGGATGGAGCTTCAGCAGAAGGCTTCCTGCGGCTATATCCTTAATAAAATCTCTTCTCTTCATGGCTATTTTCCTTTCCCTAATGAGTTCACGTATTCTATTAGTCCTTCATAAATTCCCTGGGCAACACGCTGGCGGTATTCTGGACTCTTAAGCCTTTTTTCTTCAGTTGGGTGGCTTAAGTGAGAGATTTCAACGAGAGCAGAAGGCATCTCTCCTCCAATAAGAACCCAAAAGGGACCTCCTTTGACACCCAGGCTTCTGACATCGCTGTATTCTTGAGAGAGACTTTTCACCAGGCTGTTTTGGATGCTCTCAGCGAGTTCTCTTGATTCAACAATCTTGCTGTTTTGGACGATTTTCTCGATGATTTCCTTCATTTTGCTGATGTTCTTGGTAGAAGTTGCATTCTCTCGGGCCGCTATTTCGATGACAGAAGGATCCTGGCTGAAATTAAGATAAAATGACTCAACGCCCGAAAGCTTCCGGCTGCGGTTGGCGTTGGCATGGATGGAGATGAAAAGATCTGCCTGTTTCTGATTGGCTATCACCGTCCTGCTTTCCGGATCAAGAAAGATGTCTGATTCCCTGGTCATTATCACTTCGAGGTTTTCTTTTGATTCAAGTATTTTTTTAAGACACGTGGCCACATCGAGAACTATCCTTTTTTCCATGAGTCCGCTTTTTCCGATGCAACCAGGATCTTTGCCTCCGTGGCCAGGATCGATGACAATTCTCTGGATTCCCAAGCCTAACTGGCGAATTATGCTTGATCCTGATTTGGCAGGCTGGGGAGGCAGGGGGATACTCGGGAGTTTGGAGGGATATATGTCAATGATGATCCTGAACGGGTCAGGGAGGTGCCAGACTCGAAAGTATGCTTTCTTGAAATCAAGGTCAGCCACAACTCTGACTGTAGAAGATGTCTTTTGAGCTACACGTATTTGCCTGAGGTAGTCATTCTCCACAAGAAATGCTTTGCCATGTAAAATGGGATTCAGCTTGGCCTGGTAGATATCAACATAGACTCGATCTGGAGAGGGAAGCTCGCTGAATACGTATTCCCTCAATTTCCCGATATCAACAACAACCCTGGTATAAGAGGGATGTGTGTGGTAACGAACGCTGTGGATTTCCACTCTTGAGTCAGGATGAGAAGGGAACGTTAAGAAAATAAGGGAAAAAAAGAGGATTATCCACAGCCAGCAGCTTTTGTATTTTTGCATCAATAATCTCTATTAATTCTATAGTACAACTCAGTTAGTGTCAACGGAAAGAGACCTCAGGCTCCAAATTTTTTTAGTTTTCCCGCATGGGCCAGCATCAAAGGCATGGCATAAATTGCTTGAAATCTTCCCAGGTAGCCCTGGCTGCACTCCTTTTCGGTAAATCGGCTCACCTTATCAGCCAGGGAAGCTTCGGAGAAAAGGAGGAATGGATTGGGGTGCCAGGAATGAGATTTTAAAAGAGAAGGCGTAGAATGATCCGAAGTAACGACCAGGACTTCAGGTTTAAGGGCAAGAAGGCGGGGAATGTAGGTGTCTGATTCTTCGATGGCTTCTTTTTTTGCCTTAAAATTTCCATCCTCACCCGCAGAATCCATTTTTTTCACGTGGATATAAAAGAAGTCATAGTCTTTGTAGTTTTTTTCTAAGGCCGCGAAGAGTTCGGGTAAGTTTTGGCCTGCAGCGAGAACGTCCATCCCTACAAGCCTGGACAAGCCTTTGTACATGGGATAGTTAGCTATGGCAGCAGGTTTTAATTTATAAAGCTCACCCATGCTCGGAAGAGAGGGATATTTAGAGAATCCCCTTAAAAGGATGGCATTGGCACTCGGAGTATCCCTCAAGAGATCTATCACCTCATCAATAAAATCATTTACTAATCGGGCAGTTCCCGCTGCATCTTTGGAAATTGCTTGAGCAGGTACTCTGGGCTTGTTTTCCTTTTGAGGGTCTGCATCCGTGAGAGCCTCTGAGAGCCCTTCTCCGCTGAATTTGACCACAAAGCGGTGCTCTTTCCCGGGGAAAAGGGTGATTTCTGCACCCTTGATACTTTTTAAAGAGCTGTTGAGTTTCTGGCAAAGTTTTTCATTTTCGCTGGTGGGGATTCTGCCCGCTCTTCGGTCAACAATAAGATTGTTTCTCAAAGTTGCAAAATTTCCCCTGGCTACCAGATCATTTTTCGCTACCTCTACGCCAGAACCGAGAGCCTCTAGGATTCCGCGGCCCAGGACGTATTTCAAAGGATCGTAACCAAACAGAGAAAGGTGGGCTGGTCCGCTCCCTGGAGTGATGCCCATGAAAACCGGGTCTGTTAAACCGCAAGCACTTTTTGCGGCAAGACGGTCGAGATTCGGTGTGTGAGCGGCTTCGAGTTCTGTTTTCCCCTGAACGGGAAGTCCACCCAAACCATCCAGAACCAAAAGAATGATTTTTGAAGCTGTTTTTATGCTTATTTCTCGAGCAATTTTTTCCCAGTTCATGGTCAAAACAACTATAAAATAATAGAGAATTGAAGTCAATTTTCTTTCTATTATCACAAGCATTTCCAATTCTGTTATTAGACAAGGTTTTGGGAAATAGCCCAGCTCCCTTCAGATTTTTAGCGCAGCAAAGCCTTGATCCGAGTTGCTTTTGACTCGCTGGGGCAAAAGCAAAGTGTTTTAGAGCCATATAGCCTGAGCCTTTCTTCAATGGTCGCTGCAGCTATTTCCCAAAACCTATGCTTCGACCATTGCAGTCAGCTGTTGTAGAATTGGAAATGCTACCTCTGTTATCCTGTTTTCGATAATTGCGTTTACAATCCTTAATTCCTCTGCTAAAATCGGTACATGAAGAAGGTCATTGTCCTCGATTTTGGTTCCCAGTATACCCAGCTTATCGCTCGAAAAGTAAGGGACTTAGGAGTTTTTTCCGAGATTTTCCCCTTCAGTGTTCGTCCTTCAAGAATCAAACGAGAAAATCCCGCTGCTTTAATACTCTCAGGAGGCCCCCAGAGTGTTTATGGTGAAGAAGCTCCTCTTGTTTCTAAAGAGATATTCGAGATGGGGATTCCAGTTCTGGGCATATGCTACGGATTGCAGCTTATGGCTTATTTATTGGGAGGCAAAGTGGCCTCTTCCAAGAAAAGAGAATACGGATTTGCTGCTTTAAGGATAACAGATAGAGGAGGATTGCTCTCTAGAATCAAAGACAACGGGCAGGTCTGGATGAGCCATGGGGATAGAGTAGAGACGGTTCCACCCGGCTTTATCGTATCTGGGCAGACATCTCATTGTGATGCGGCTGTTATGGAAGAGAGAGAGAGAAAGCTTTTTGGCGTCCAGTTCCATCCAGAGGTAGTTCATACTAAACAGGGAAAAAAGATCTTGTCGAACTTTCTCTTTTCTGTTTCGGGATTGAAGCCTGAATGGAGAATGGGTTCTTTTGTGGCCCAAAAGGTGGAGGAAATCCGACAGCTTGTAGCTGGGAAGAAAGCTATCTGCGGGCTCAGCGGCGGAGTCGATTCTCTGGTCACGGCGCTTATCGTCCACAAAGCCATAAAAGATAATCTTTTCTGCATATTTGTTGATAACGGGCTTTTGAGAAAAGGGCAATACGAGGAATTGATGAAAAAGTTCAGGAATAAATTGGCCCTTAACATCATCGGCGTTGACGCTTCCAGGATGTTTCTTGAAGGGCTTAAGAAAGTGATATCTCCAGAGAAGAAGAGAAAGGTCATCGGAGAGAGGTTTATCCGCATTTTTGAAAAAGAGGCGGATAAAATAGGAGATGCGGGGTTCCTGGCCCAGGGCACTATTTATCCTGATGTGATTGAAAGCAATCCTGTCAAAGGCCCTTCTTCTTCCATTAAATCTCACCACAATGTGGGTGGATTGCCCAGCAAATTGAAGTTTAGGCTTATAGAGCCTCTCCGAGAGCTTTTTAAAGATGAGGTGAGGGCCGTGGCCTCGGAGCTTGGGGTGGACGAGGAATTTATTCGTCAACACCCTTTTCCAGGCCCTGGCCTTGCGGTAAGGATCGTGGGGGAAGTTACGCGAGAGAGGATTAAGCTTTTAAGAGAAGCTGACGAGATTCTCCTCCAGGAGGTAAAGAAAGCAAATATTTACAGCAAGCTATGGCAGGCGTTCGTAGTTTTACTGCCTGTTAGATCAGTCGGAGTCATGGGAGACCGGCGGACTTACCAGAGCGTTGTTGTTGTCCGCCTCGTCCGAAGTGTGGATGGGATGACAGCTGAATGGTATCCTGCTCAGCCGCAACTCCTGTCACGCATATCGAATCGGATAGTTAACGAGGTTGAGGGTGTCAACCGGGTGGTTTATGATACTACCAGCAAGCCCCCAGGAACAATAGAATGGGAATGATAAAAAAAATGGGGCCAAAAAAATGGGGCCAGGCCCCATTTTATTAAGAGATAAAAATGGAGCTTACGTTTATTCATCTTCATAACCATTCAGAATTTAGCATCCTAGATGGTGCTTTAAAAACCGCATCCTTGGTGGAAGCTGCCTATAACAACAATATGCCTGCGGTTGCTCTGACCGACCATGGAAATATTTTTGGAGCGGTGGGCTTTTTCAAGCAGGCAAAGGAGAAAGGAATAAAACCGATCCTGGGTTGCGAAGTCTACATTGCTCCCAAGAGCCGGTTTATCAAAAGGTCTGAGGGGAAAGGGCCGAACCATTTTCATCTCATCTTGCTCGCTAAAGATGAAAAGGGGTACAGGAATCTCTGCCAGCTAGTTACCAAGAGCTATTTGGAGGGCTTCTACTATAGACCCCGTATCGATAAAGAGCTTTTAGCTCAACATAGCGAGGGTTTGGTCGGGCTTTCTGGGTGCTTAAAAGGAGAGATTGGCCTTTATCTGGAGTTAGGCCGGGAGGAGAAAGCAGAGAAGGCAGCCCTTGAGTATGCCACTATCTTTCCCAAGGGTGATTTTTACATAGAGATCCAGGACCATGGTCTCGAGGAACAGAGGAAAATTAATCCTTCACTCCTCAACCTCTCTCGAAAACTCAATATTCCTTTAGTTGCCACGAATGATGTGCACTATCTATCAAAAGATGACGCTGAGAGCCAAGATATCCTCCTCTGCATTCAAACCAACAGAAGGGTGACAGAGCAGGATAGAATCCGTTTCGGAACCGAGCAGTTCTATTTTAAGTCGAGCGAAGAAATGATAGATCTCTTTGGCGAGATCCCTGAAGCCATCCAGAATACAGCCAAGATCGCAGCGCAGTGCAATTTTGAATTCCCCCTTTCCGGATATTTCTTGCCGCAATTCAAGGCGCCGGAGGGGACATCTTTGAGTGAATATTTTGATAAGGTCGTTAGGGAAGGATTCAAGAGGCAGATCGAGATCGTCACCAAGGCGAAGAAAAAGGATGCACATGCGCACCTTGTTGAGGAATATGAGGAAAGACTGGAGAAAGAGATAAAGCTCATTAAAGAAATGGGCTTCGAAGGATATTTTCTGATAGTCTGGGATCTCATTCAGATGGCCAAAGGCAAAAATATTCCTGTGGGACCAGGAAGGGGCTCAGCTGCAGGGAGCCTGCTGGCCTATAGTTTAGGAATAACAGATATTGATCCCCTGGAATACGACCTTTTGTTTGAGAGATTTCTCAACCCGGAGCGAATCAGCCTGCCTGATATTGATATTGATTTCTGTGGAAGACGAAGAGATGAAGTTCTCGCCTATGTTACCAAAAAATACGGACAGGAAAACGTCTGCCAGATCATCACCTTTGGGACCATGGCTGCTCGTCAGTCTGTCAGAGATGTGGGGAGGGCTCTTGAGGTCCCGCTTCCCGAAGTAGACAAAATTGCCAAGATGATTCCTCCTTTCGGTCCGGATGCCACTATCGAAGGGGCATTAAAGAATATTCCCCAGTTAAAGGAGCTGAGGGACAAAGATGCCAAGATTGCCCACCTTCTCTCTGTGGCCCAAAAATTAGAGGGACAGGTTCGTCATCCCTCCATTCATGCAGCGGGAATCGTCATCACTCCGAAACCGCTGGTGGAGTTTATGCCGCTCTTCCAATCCGTCAAGGGTGAGATTACGACTCAATTTCCTATGCAGGATATCGAAGCCATCGGCCTGCTCAAGATGGACTTGCTCGGGCTTCGCAACCTGACTGTTATTCAAGATACGGTTGAACTCGTCGCCAAAGAAACAGGCGAAAAGATAGACATGAAGAATATTCCCCTGGATGATATGGAAACTTTTGAGGTCTTCAAGTCAGGCAATACAGATGGTGTCTTTCAGTTTGAAAGCTCTGGAATGAAGGATTTGCTCCGCAATTTTAAGCCTGAAAACTTTCGCGACCTGATTGCTTTGAATGCTCTCTACCGGCCGGGCCCGCTCAAGAGCGGAATGACAGATGAATTTATAAAACGCAAAAACCACCCTGAGCGAATTAGCTATGAATGTGCGGAGTTCGAACCGATCCTGAAAGAGACTCAAGGCCTGATTGTCTATCAGGAGCAGGTAATGGAAATTGCTACGGAACTGGCAGGATTTTCTATGGCTGAAGCCGACATACTGCGGAAGGCCATGGGGAAAAAAGTTACGGGCATGATGAAGGCCCAAAAGCAGAGATTTGTCCAGGGGGCAAAGAAGAAAGGTCTGAGCCAGGCCAAAGCAAATAAGATCTTTGATCAGATAAAAGATTTTGCCGGTTACGGGTTTAATAAATCTCATAGCGCGGCCTATGCCTATTTGGCCTACCGCACTGCTTACCTAAAGGCCCATTATCCTTCCCATTTTCTGGCGGCTCTCTTGACTTCAGAAGCGGAACGAGGTGCCACTTCTCAAGTTGCCAAGTACATCATTGAATGCGAAGAACTGGGAATTAAGATTCTCCCGCCTGATATTAACGAAAGCGATTTCAATTTTACTGTCACTAAGGGAGATATCCGCTTTGGCCTTTCAGCCGTAAAAAATGTCGGTGAAGGAGCGGTCCGGGCTTTGCTTCGGGCGAGAAAGGAGAGAGGAAAATTTACCTCGCCCTTTGATCTCTGCGAGGTGGCAGATCCCAAAGCCTTAAACCGTAAGGTCATTGAAAGTTTAATAAAAGCAGGAGCCCTGGACTCATTAGGATGGAGAAGATCACAGATGTTTCACCTCATAGACAAAGTGATCGAGCATGCTCATGAGATGCAAAAAATTAAATCTTCAAAACAGAGTCTCCTGTTCGGCTCAGGTCAAATCGAGCCTCCCCCCATTCCTCCTGAGTTGGAGGAGATGCCAGAATGGGATGAATCTCTTTCTCTCTCCTATGAGAAGGATGCTTTGGGATTATATATCACAGGTCATCCTCTGGCCAAATTCGGGAAGCAATTAAAGAGACTTGTTTCCCAGCCAATAAGCCAGCTGGATGAGGAAAAAGATTTTAATAGCGAAATCAGAGTTGCAGGAATCATATCTTCCCTTAAATCCCTTAAAACTAGGAAGGATGAGAGGATGGCCACCTTTATCTTGGAAGATCTGAGCGGCCGGATTGAGGTCGTTGTCTTTCCTGATAGTTATAAGAAATATTATGACCACCTAAGAGAAGACCAGCTAGTCTGGGTTAAGGGGAAGTTTTTAGGAGAAGGAGAGAGCCAAAGGATCCATCTTCTCCAGGTTATGCCCTTAGCAGATGCCATCCAAAAACAGGCGAAAAGAGTAATCTTGAGGATTTTTCTTCCCGGCATCGAGGAGTCAGTGTTTGAAGAGTTAAAGGGGATGCTGGACAAGAATCGAGGGGATTGTCCGGTGTTTTTTGAGCTTGAAACTCCACATTCCTACAGAATGGTGGTTCAGTCTAGGGATGTCCAAGGCATATCTCTCTCAGAAGAAATAACAACAAGAATCGAGAGCCTGTTAGGGGAAGACTCTGTCTTCATTGAATATTGATGGGGTCAGACCTTTAATACTTTAAAAACTTTAATAATTTGAATATTATATGCTATTAACATAATAAGCTTAGCCTTAGAGGAATAAACAAGGAAAAAAATAAGCTATAAGAGCTTTGAAGGTCTGATCCCGATGAAGAAAAAACATATTCTGGAAAAAGTTTACGATCCTAAGCCTGTTGAGGAAAAATGGTCGAAATTCTGGATCGATGAAGGTCTGTTTGTTCCTCGGATTCCTTCCTCCAAGAAGAAATTTTCTATGGTCCTTCCCCCTCCAAATGTCACAGGATCTCTTCATATAGGACATGCCCTCTGCTTCACCCTGCCTGATATCATAGTTCGTTGGCGCAGGATGCAGGGATACAACACTCTCTGGCTTCCCGGGACAGATCATGCCAGCATCGCTGTTCACAATGTTATTGAACAGAGTCTGGCTGAAAAGGGATTGACGCGGGAGAAAGTCGGTCGAGAAGAGTTTCTGAAAGTAGCCTGGAACTGGAAGGAGAAATACGGTGGGATTATCATCCATCAGCTGAAGAGAATCGGGACTTCTTTAGACTGGACAAGAGAAAGATTTACCCTGGATGAGGGTTTCTCCAGAGCAGTGAGACACGTTTTTGTCGAACTCTATAATGAGGGTCTTATCTACAGAGACTATTACCTTGTTAATCGCTGCCCCCATTGTGGAACAGTTCTTTCAGATATCGAAGTTGAACACAGGGAACGAAAGGCGAAACTCTACTACATCAAATATCCCCTCTTGGATTCTGAAGAGAGTATTACGGTTGCCACCACACGTCCCGAGACCATGCTGGGTGACACTGCGGTCGCCGTCCACCCCGATGATGAGCGTTATTCGAAGTTTCAGAAGAAAAAAGTCCTTCTACCCCTTGTAAACCGTGAGATTCCTGTTATTACAGACGAGCGGGTTGAGAGAGAATTCGGGACCGGAGCAGTCAAAGTTACCCCAGCCCATGATCCTGTCGATTTTGAATTGGGAAAACACCACCATCTTAAGCAGGTCATTGTGATCGATGGCTCAGGCAGGATGACTGAAGCGGCTGGAGAAGAATTTAAAGGATTAGACAGGTTCGAATGTCGAGAGAAGGTGATAGCCAAGCTTAAACAAAAGGGATTGCTCGCCAAGACCGAAGATTACGAGCATGCAGTCGGCCATTGCTACCGCTGTAAAACGATTATTGAGCCTCATCTTTCCTGGCAGTGGTTTGTTCGCGTGAAGCCTTTGGCCGAAGAAGCTATCAAGGTGGTCGAGGAAGGGAAGATTAAGTTCATCCCCTCCAACTGGGCCAAGACCTATTTTGAATGGATGTACAACATTCATGACTGGTGTATATCACGTCAACTCTGGTGGGGACACAGGATACCTGCCTGGTATTGCCAGGAATGCGAGCATATTGTGGTTTCGGATGAAACGCCCGAAAAATGTGAAAAATGCCCGAGCTCGGAGCTTGTTCAGGATCAAGATGTTCTTGATACATGGTTCAGTTCTGCCTTGTGGCCTTTTGTGACCATGGGTTGGCCCGAGAAAACAGAGGATTTAAAGACTTTCTATCCTACAGATCTTATGTCAACAGGATTTGACATCATTTTTTTCTGGGTTGCCCGGATGATTATGATGGGGCTTAAGTTCACCAGGGATATCCCTTTCCGCCATGTTTTTATAAACGGCCTGGTAAGAGATTTTAAAAGACGAAAAATGAGCAAATCAGAGGGAAATATTATTGATCCCCTTGAAATGATCGAGAAATATGGCACAGATGCTCTGAGATTTACCCTGGCTGCCTTAGCCATTCCTGGCATGGATCTCTCTCTTGCTGAAGAGAGGATGGCAGGCTATCAGGCATTTGCCAACAAAATATGGAATGCTTCCCGCTTTGTTTTGATGAACATCCAAGGAGAGGAATTTCGCCTGAAAGAAGAGGAATTAACCCTGGCTGACAGGTGGATCCGAAGCAGGCTAGTCTGGATTATTGAAGAGCTGCATGATGCTTTGGAAAATTATAAGTTTTATGATGCAGCCAATAAAATTTATCATTTTATCTGGGGTGAATTTTGTGACTGGTATATTGAGCTGGTTAAGCCGAGTCTTAAACAAGGGAACAGAACGTCGGAGGCTGTCATGGTTGATACTTTAGACCAGATCCTGAGGCTTCTTCATCCGTTTATGCCCTTCATTACTGAGGAAATCTGGCAGCATATCCCTTCTTCCGAGAAATCTTTGGCAGTGGCATCCTTCCCACGAGCTAGAAAGGATTTGCGAAATGAGGAGGTAGAAAGAGAGATGAGATTCCTTCAGGAGGCAATAGTCGGGATCAGAACCATAAGAGCAGAGAACAGGATTCCTCCTAAGAAAAAAGTTGATCTTTACGTGAAGGTGAGGGATGAGAGAAAAGTGGGAAAAAAAGCAGAGGCAGAAATCATTCGCCATACAAAGGATTACATTCAGACTCTAGCTAATATTCGTCAGGTTGAAATTTTGGATCATTTTCCGCGGCAAAAGAAGCTCTTAAAGGGGATTGCCGGTTCTTGGGAGATAGCTATTCCCATCGAGGAAGGAGTCTTCAATTTAAATCAGGAGAAACAGAGGCTTGAGAAAGAGATTTCGAAAATTACGCTGGATATTGAAAAAATAGAAACCAGATTCAAAAACGCCAATTTCCTTAACCGCGCTCCAAAAGAAGTCATTAAAGAAACAAAAGGAAAGCTTCGGGATCTTCGTGGCAAAAAAACAAAGCTAGAAGAAAGCCTCAATCATGTTCTCTCCCTACTTTAAAGATCTCCAGAGGAAGACATTCACGCACTTTTTTTACCATGGAAATCGGGGCAAAAATAAACCGGATTAAGAGCTGCCCATCTACGAACGACATAGCTAAAGAACTGGCCCTTTCTGGAGAAGAGGAAGGCACTGTTGTCATCTCTGATGAACAGACAAAAGGGAGGGGGATGAAAGGAAGGAAATGGTACTCGGCCAGAAAAAAAGGGATTTATCTCTCTGTAATTCTCCGCCCGCCCCATTCCAACATTTCTCTTCTACCTCTTGCGGCCGGATTGGCTGTCGCGGATGCCATTTTCGATTCAGTCGGATTAAGGATCAAACTTAGATGGCCCAACGATCTAATATGGGGGGGAAAAAAATTGGGAGGCATTCTCTGCGAGACTGGCTTTTCAGGAGACCGAATCAACTATGCTATCCTGGGGATTGGCCTGAATTTGAACCATGGGAGAGACGATTTCCCAGATGAAATTCGCCATCAAGCCACTTCCCTTAAGCTTATATCAAAAGAAGATATGGATGAGGATAGCGTGCTTAAAAACCTTTGGCCTGCTTTAAATCATTGGTATGGTCGATTCTTAAAGAATGAGAAGGACAGAATTATCAGCCATTTTCAAGAAAATTCGAATCTGCCGCTCGGAAAGAAAGTAACTCTGATTACCGAAAGCGGGGAAATTTCTGGAATTTACAGAGGGATTCACTCTCAAGGGGGCTTGATCCTGGAAAGCCGAGGAGAGAGAAAGCCTTTTTTTTCAGCAGAGATAAAGACAAAGAAAAAGTAAGCATCTTCTTTTTCAATGATGGAAGAAAAAACCATTGTTCAGGCTGGGTGTTTCGAAAACACGCGCAGAAAAAGGGGACTGTCCCCTTTTTCGAAGCTCGGACCCAGGCTTCGCTCTCCTCTCCTGCTGTCGAGGAACCGTGCCCGCTCAGCCTTTCTTACGGTTTTCTCAATCATCCAGCCTGATCTTTGCTTATTCCCTAGAGATGATTCCAGTGCGAAATAATAAGAAGGAGGAATGAGATGATTTTAGCCATAGATATAGGTAACACCAACATCGGTGTGGGAATATTTCAGAAAAAGAAATTAATCAAGAATTGGAAGATCAGGACAGAAACAGAGAAAACTTGTGATGAATATGGGATTATCTTTTTAAACCTGCTTTCCTTATCAGGGATGACGGCCGAGGATATAAAGTCCGTTGTTCTCTCCAGCGTAGTCCCTCCCCTGACGCCTGTCTTTCAAGATTTAAGCCGGAGTCTATTTGGGATTAAACCTGTTGTGGTCGGGCCAGGATTGAAGACAGGGATGGCAATTCTTTATGAAAATCCGCTCGAGGTGGGAGCGGATAGAGTGGTTGCCGCTGTTGCAGCTTTTGAGAAGCATGGGGGCCCCTGCATTGTGGTTGATTTCGGAACCGCTACCACCTTTGATGCTGTCTCTTCTAAAGGGGAGTATTTGGGTGGGGCTATAGCCCCGGGAATTCAAATTTCCGCCGAAGCTCTTTACCTTAAAACAGCCAAGTTACCCCATATAGAAATAAAAAAACCCAGTAAGGCGATAGGCAGGACGACTGTCTCCAGCATGCAATCAGGTCTTTATTTTGGCTATGTGGGCCTTGTCTCCAATATTATTGAAGAGATAAGAAGAGAATTAGGAGAGAAAGCCTGCGTCATCTCCACTGGAGGCTTTGCCGCCCAAATCGGCCATGAGATCAATTCCATTGATTTTCACGAGCCGCATCTTGCTTTAGAGGGACTGAGGATCCTTCATGAAAGAATCCGGGAGTAAGTATTTCCAATCTATCGCCCTTCATTTTTTCAAGCACCGGGGGGCTCCCTTTTTCCTCTCTTCCAAAGAACTAGACTATATTGCGGGGTGGGAAAAGATGGGAATTCCTCTTCATGTTGTTTTGGAAGGGATCGAGAGATCGTTCGAGATTTACAGGCGAAAACCTGGGAAAAAGGCTAAAATTCATTCTCTCGCTTTCTGCGACCTCCAAGTATTAAAAGCCTTTGAGCAGGATAGAGAAAGGAAAGTTGGACACAAGCAAAGGATAGTGGAAAGACATGAGAAAAGATATCGAGCCAAGGCTGAGGTCGAAAGATTTTTAGCAAGAATCCCTCACCAGATAAGCTATTTGAAAGAGGCTTACTCCCAGGCTCAAAAATTGCTCTCTCAAAGTCATTTTGACGAAGAAAAGCTGGAGCGGCTAGAAAGAAAAATCGAACAACTACTCTGGAAGAATTCTTTGGATGAAGAGAAAGAGGGCGTGAAAAGTGGAGTTTTAAAAGATTATGAATTCAAACAAGAAGAGGAATTTGAGAGGATTTTCAAGATAAAGTTAATCAAGGTTTTAAGGGATAAGTACAAAATTCCGTACATCTCTCTCTTTTATTATTAGTCCTTGTCGCGACATTTTTTGATAGGAAGTCATTGCGAGTGACCCAAGAAGATTGCTCTTACGTCATTGTGAGGAACGAAGGAGATTCCTCGCTTTGCTCGGAACAGGCTGCGCAATCTCATTTTTTATAGTTGTCATTGCGAGGAGCGAAGCGACGTGGCAATCTCAACCTTTTTACTAGTTAAATTGCCACGCTGCGTTCGCAATGGCAATTTATTGTATGAGATTGCTTCGCCCTTACAGGGCTCGCAATGACATATAGTTTGCAATGACATATAGTTCGCA
>JABAOH010003475.1_pt1 | contig 46634 bp, 50 predicted proteins | sample 7062181 | NCBI WGS metagenome assembly JABAOH01 (sample SAMN14538630, study PRJNA623070) | marine sediment metagenome | biome: marine biome [ENVO:00000428]; feature: marine pelagic biome [ENVO:01000023]; material: deep marine sediment [ENVO:00002113]; isolation source: pool of 5 deep marine... | reverse complement strand
TTCATCCTATCATGCTTGTTTATCTGCTAGTTACAAATTCTCATCAATAGCTAAATTGCATGTGAATATTGCTTTAGCATCTGAATTTTCTAATTACAAGGACTTTTTAATACCTGAAAGTTTAGTTATAGCAGTTTCACAATCAGGAGAGACTGCAGATGTTCTGGATGCTGTAAGGGCTGCTAAAGAAAAAGGAGCAAAAGTGATTTCAATAGTAAATGTTATGGGATCTTCTTTAACAAGAGAATCTGATAAAGCTTTGATGATGAATTCAGGACCAGAGATATGTGTTTTATCAACAAAAACTTACACATCTCAACTAGCTATTTTAACTTTGTTGGCTTATGCTGTTGCTGGGAGGTATGAAGAAGGAAAGAGAAAATTAAAAGACTTGATAAATTATGTTTATTACTTAACTTCTGAAAACGCTAGAAACTACATTAAAAGACTGGCTGAGAAAATCAAAAGCTCAGAACATGTTTATACTATAGGAAGAGGTTTACAGTATCCAACAGCTTTAGAAGCAGCATTAAAGATAAAAGAGGTTTCTTATATTCATGCTGAAGGATTCGCTGGTGGAGAGTTAAAGCATGGAACAATAGCCTTGATTGAAAAAGGAACACCATGCATAGTTTTCACATCTAAAAAAACTGAAAAGGAAGTTTTGAGCAATGCTGCAGAATTAAAGACAAGAGGAGCCTATATAATAGGGACAAGTCCAACAAATAATGAATTGTTTGATTTTTTTATTAAAGTTAGGGAAGCAGAAGAGGCTAGTTCAATTTGCCAAATAATACCAATTCAAATTCTTGCTTATCAGCTTGCTTTATTAAGAGGTTATGATCCTGACAAACCAAGAAATTTAGCAAAATCTGTTACAGTAAAATAAATAGAAAAAGTAAAAACTACTCTAATCAAAGCTTCTTCTTAAAAATTAAAAAGGATTATCTCCTCAACTTTGCTCCTATCCAACCGCCTATTGCACCTAAGATTATACCTACACCTAGGAAAAATCCAAACCCTGCTAAAATAGTAACGTAACTTGTTATAGTAGTCCCAAGCATAACTGCTAAGGTATCTAGTAATGGAACCCCCGTTGTTCCTGGCAAAGCCCAAACAGTTGTTACAATACCTGCTAATATACCACCAATAATACCTGCAATAATTCCATTAATTGCTCCTTTTCCAGCCGTTGCCGATCCGCGACCCACGTAAAAACCTGCTATCAATGCTGAAATTAAAATTGCGTATGGTGAAAGATCGATTGGAAATAATCCACCAATCATCCCTAGTATAATTGCCAAAATTACGTAGAGTATCCCACCAATAATATATTTTTTCATAATATTCACTTTTTAAAATAATAATTTCCTTAAATATAAAGTTTGCCCTTTATATCAAAACCCCTTTTAAATGAGAGTGACTAGCTTCTTTCACCTTTAGTTTAACAAACTTTCCTAACAGACTTTCTTTGTTCTCAATTAGAATATTTTTGTAAGCAAAATTTCTACCCATCCATTGACTAGGATTTTTTCCTTTTTTTGATATTAAAACATCTCCTTCCCAGTTTATCCACTCTTTATTTTTTTCTAAAGATGTTTCTCTTACTATTTTGGATATAATTTCACTTCTTTTACTCATGATTTTAGATGGCAATTGCTTAAGATTTTTAACAGGAGTTCTAGGTCTTTTTCCAAATTTTGAAACATTGACCCAATCAGGCCTTATTTCTTTTATTAATTTAACAGTATTTTCAAATTTTTCTTCAGTTTCTCCAAGAAAACCGATTATAACATCAGTCCATAGCTGAATCTTAAGGTTTTTTCTAAATTCTTCAACAATTTTTAAAAAATCTTCTGTTTTATATTCTCTGTTCATTCTTTCTAGAACCTCATTGTCTCCAGACTGTACTGGAAGGTGTAAAAAATTGTATATTTTTTTGCTTTTATAAGAATTTATCAGATCTTTAAGAATTGGTAAAACATTTTTTGGATTCATCATCCCAACTCTAACAAAAAACTTCCCAGGAATACTAGAAATTTCATTTAACAATTCTGGTAATTTTATTCCTTTATCTAAATAAGAAGCATTATCTTGAGAAGTTATCCAAATCTCTTTACAGCCTTGTTTTATTGAGTTTTCTATTTCTTTTATTATCATCTCTTTTGGGTATGAAAATAAATCTCCTTTGGCAAATCTAACGCAGCAATAAGAACAGGCAGAATTACAACCACTTGAGATAGGAACAATATCTATTACAGGATTTCTTCTTATTTTTGGCAAGCATAATTTTATCTCTTTTGATTTTCCTAGATATTCTACTCTTTTTCCATTAAGAGTTTTTTTAACAGCCTGAGCAATCTCTTTTACATGATGGGTACTAACTAGACTAGACTCTGGAAAGACGTCTACTAGTTTTCTATATATTCCTTCTGGCATGCAGCCAGCTATAATTAGTTTTTTATTAGGATATGATTCTTTTAATTTTTTCATTCTAAATAAGATTCTTTGTTCAGTAGGAGATTTTACATAGCAAGTTACAACTATTATTAAATCAGCATATTTTTTACTTTTTATAATATTAAAACCAGCTTGTTCTAGCAAACCAGCCATTATTTCTGATTCAGCTTGGGATGTAGAACAACCATAAGTTTCTATGTAGATATTAGGCATCTTATCACAGAATTATATTTCCATTGAAATTATAAGAAACCAACTTATATGAAAATAACCTAATATAAATACCGGTATACATTTCCATCTAGTATATGAAAATAACCTAATATAAATACCGGTATACTTTTAAATTTCATGTATATACATTATTCCTTCTTCTCCTACACCAGCATATCTTCCAGGAATAGCAGTCAGAACGTCTAAAGAAGGTACTCTATAAGTAGAAATAAAGCGTGTTCCTTTTTTAGTCTCTTCTTTTACTTTAGAAACTAATTTTTCTTTGTTTTTTTGCTCAAACTGTGAAGTAAACGTATAAATTACGGTTGCGTCTTCTAGAGGAACATCAAAAATATTCGAATTTATTATTTTTACATTTCTAACGTTAATATCATTTTTAATTAAACTATCTTTTAATTTCTTTGCAATGTTGGTAAGAGAAAGAGAATATTCCACACCGACAGATTTTTTAACATTAAAATAATGTGATGCCAAAAAATTGGCTCTAAAATCTCCAGCTCCTAAATCATAGAAATTATCATTGGAAGTTAAATTTGCTTCACTAAGTAAAGGAAACAAGCTTCTTATCCAAATTGGACACCAAACGATTTCTAAAACATCAAAACCTTTAGGTCTATTTTCTTTATCAGGGTCAAATGGTTCATATCTAACTATATCATCTTTATCAAAAGTTACTAAAGGGTGATTCTTAAAAAATACAGTAGACAATTCATCATCTAAAATATGTTCATAATATTTTCCTGCTTCAATACCTTTAAAACCTTCTTTTTTTGATTTTTCAAGTAATTTAAGACCCTCTTCTCTAATTTTAGAGGAAGGCGAACTTTCGATTAATCTTCTCATAAAAGTTTCAAAAGTTTCTCCCGTTTTCATTTTTTCTTTTTGTTCTCTCATGTTTATAGTAAAATTACTAAAGAATTTAAATCTTCATAATAATGTTATCTGATTGTTAATTTTCTACCTTATCTATAAATAACATACTAGTATACCGGGTTATAATTAGAATACATGAAAATATCTGGTTGAAACATCTAGTTTAGATTTTATAAGCCAAGAATTGTAAATTAGATGTATGAGGAAGAAATGGAAAGTTGTNNTAGGAGGAATTTTAGCAGCTTTTATACTCTTTGTTATAGAACTTTACATTCTTTTAAGTTGGATTTATGAAAAGGTGAAGAAGAAATGAATTGGAAACAATTTTTAAAGCTAGATAAGAGGAAGGTTGGTTTAACTATATTTATAATCATTATCTGTTTATTTTTATTTTATTTTTTTTGTGTGGGATATAAAGGACTTCCTTATTGGTTAGAATGTTGTGGTTTGATTCAAGAAGGTCAAATGGCAACATTTTGTGAAAAAGTACCAGAAAATTACTGCTGTACAACAAACTTTACCGAAGAAGAATGTATAAGATTGAAAACTGAAAGGCAGGTAAGAAATACAATTGATAGGTTAATGTGTAATGCCATCTTTATAATCTTTATATTAAGTTATCCCATATCTTGCTCAATAGTCTGGATTTATAATAAGTTTAGAAAATGATAACTTTCCACCACATACATCAATATAACCACATGAAAAATCACATTTTTCCATACTAGATATGAAAATAACCTAGGGAAACCTATATATGACATTTTTTGAAGAGGGAAGATTTAAATATAATATTTTTATTAATATATTTATGAAAACTGAAAAAGGTGTTATAACTTTAATATTCTTAGTTTTAATAATATACACTTTTTATCTACTGATTTTTGCAGGTAATCAAAAATGTCATGCATATGATAGCAATGTTTATGATGCCGAAGCTGCCGCGGCTAACCATTTGTGTTACATTAATACCAATGTTTTTTACATACTTAAAGCATTTTTAATAATTGCCTTAACTTTTGAAATTTTCATTATTTACAAGTTATTATTTTTTAAATGGAAGAAATAACACTTAAATCGCGTTTTTCCATACCAGACATGAAAATAACCCTAGGAAACAACTAGTTTAGATTCAAGTTTAAATGTTTTCTTACCCTTCTTTTAATTAGTGATGAAATGGCCGCAAAATTGAGGTTAGGAACTGTTGAAGATGTTCCAAAAATAGCTGAAATAGAGAAGAAAGTGTGGGGAAAGTATGCTGTCTTAGAACCAACTCTTTTGTCCTTGTTAAAAGTGTTCCGTAGAGGTCTATCACTAGTGGAAGAAAAAGAAATAATAGGATACTGTGGTTGTGAGAAGCAACCTGGTGCTGTATTTCTATTACCTTATAATCACAATGTTGAAAAAACACATGACCCTAAGGGAAGTTTGCTTTATGTTGATATCTTTACTGTTGATGAAAGATTTAGAAGTAAAGGCATAGGTTCAAAACTTTCACAACAACTTGATAATGTTGTAGTTAAAGAAAGATGTAAAGCCATATATTTTCCTTTAAACAAATCTCATCCTTATATGCAAAAAGGTGTTAAGAAATTTTGGGAAAAAAATGGTTATGAAGTTTTAAGAGAGGATAAATGGGAAATTATACCTGGAGAACCTAAAGAATGTTTTGTAATGATAAAGAGATTTTAATGATTAATAAAATATCAAACCAGCATTTTTCCATACCATACATGAAAATATCTATATGAAACAACTAGTTTAGATTTTATAAGCCAGGTTTTCTAAATTAGATGTATGAGGAAGAAATATTATTGGATTGTTGGAATTATCATTATATTTTTCATTTTTTGTTTATGGTATTTTATTGTGTATATACTCTATGGAGGATATGCTTGTCCACCAGGTTGGAATGAAACTGAACTTGTAGCTTGGGTTTCTTGTATTGAAAACTTAAACACTACTCTTAGGAGAACCCCAAACTCTACTGAGATTTTTACTTATTGTGGAAACCGACCAATTATTTGTGATTAAATGACACTCAAACAATTCCTGAAACCAGACTGGAGAAAGATTGTGGTATTTGTGGTTTTATTTATACCAACAGCAGTGATTCCTAACTTTGGTTTTGGCATATGGTGGGGTGGAGCTGATATAGGAATTAGCTATGGTTTTCCATTTAATTTTTATGGATATGGTGGCGGACCAGAGTTACTACCAGGAGAATTCATTCCAGTTTATTTTCATTATGAAGCTATAGTTGAAAATATTATTATCTGGTATCTCCTCTCCTGTCTCATAGTTTGGATTTACGATAAGGTGAGAAAACGATAACTTTTCCACCACATATATCTACATAACCACATGAAAAATCGTCATTTTCAATACCATACATGAAAATACCATGTGGAAACATATATATGACATTTTCTAGAAATTGATATGAAAAAGCTTAAATTTTTAACTTTAACAATAAAATTTGGTTGAAATGTTTGATTTAGTTCCAAAACATGTTAAAAATGAGTTCAAAAAATCTTTTCTTGAAAAACATATATGGTTTCATTATCTTTTTCATTGTTCTTATTGTCTGTTTAATGATAATATCACGAGAAAACCTATTATAAAAGATAGTAAATTACCCCATTACAAAGTTTTTACACCGAAAGAATGGTTAGAATATGGTAGTTCATTCTTTGAAGAGAAGGAATGAAAAATAACGTTTTTCCATACCAGACATGAAAATAACCTAATATAAATACCGGTATACTTCGGGTAGAAAGGTTTAAAAAGATTTATTTTTAATTATTTATTAGTGATAAGATATGGCTAAAAAAACTTTCGGTCTATTTGAAACTCAAGTAAGAGCTTTGGAATTTTTAGATGAAAAGGAAAATTACCAAGCAACAAGCGAGGAAATTCATGAAGCATCAAGTTCTAGAGCAGCAGATAAGCATTATGTCGCTCATAGTCTTGCTAAAAAAGGATTTGTCGAAATTCTACCAGTCGGTGAAAACTTCTTCCGCAGAGAGGAAGATAAAATTGCACTTTGGAGAATGACTGTAGATGGTTACAAGAAATTAGAAGAGTATCGCAGAAATCAAGCACGAATAGGTGAATTAAACATCGATTAAATTAAACATCAAAACTTTCCATCACTTATATCAATATAACCTATAGAAAAACATATGTTTTCAACATACTATATGAAAATAACCTAATGAAACATATATATGACATTTTATAAAGTTCTAAATTTATTTAATAAATTATGTCGAAGATTACTTGGAATGATTTTGAGAAAGTAGAAATTAGAGTAGGGACAATAATTAAGGTAGAAGATTTCATAGAAGCTAAAAAACCATCTTATAAACTTTGGATAGATTTTGGAAAATTTGGAATCAAAAAATCAAGTGCCCAAATTACAAAATTGTATAAAAAAGAAGATCTGATNNTTACAACAGGATTTGTTCTAGATAATGGAGAAGTTGTTTTAGCTATACCTGAAAGAAAAGTTTCAAATGGCTTAAAACTTGCTTAATAAAATTCTGCACTTTCCACCACTTATATCAACATAACCACATGAAAAATCAAACTTTTCAATACCACATATGAAAATAACCTAGAAATTAATCCCCAACAACAGTTACAATAACTTCCCTGTTTCTGTCTCTAGTATCAAAATTAACAACCATTATGTTCTGCCAAGTTCCTAGCATTAATTTTCCATCTTTTACAGGAATAGACTGACTGTTTCCAATTAGCATTGATCTTATATGAGAATAAGCATTCTCTATGTGTTGATACAATTCCTTTGAGCTAGATACTTTTTCTAAAGTCCTTCTAAAGTCTTCTAAGAGCATTGGCTCATTTTCATTTATTAGTATAGCTCCTGTGGCTCCAACAGCAAAAATATTACAAATCCCGTCATCTATTTCAGATTCCCTTAAAATATTCTCAACTTCTCCTGTTATATCATGAAAATCTTGAGATTTTATCTTAACTTTTATTGTTTCTGAATAAGCCATATACTAAATTATGATTAATGATTATAAATTGATTATTTTTTTACAAATCTAGCATTTTTTACATCTAATATTCCACTATTTTTTTCCCATATTTTTTCAGATTCTGTTATCAATATCTTTCTAGTAAACAAAGGACAATCTAAAACCACTGTTTCAAATTCTCCTCCCTCTCCAGCAATATTAATTCCAAATTTCTCCTTTAATTTAATTAGATCTTTTATACATTTCTCATCAATTTTCCTTCCCAACCAACTTTTGTCAAAACCTTCAGCAGCAACTGCAGTTATTATCACCTCGAAATTGTTTTTTAAAACTTCTTTAAGTAGTTTTTCTTGATTCATTCCCCATAAAGGTGATAATAATTTCAAATTCAATTCTTTACAAACTTTTTCTACTCTCTGTTTTTGATAATTGCTAACTATGGCCCCACAAACAACTCCCTCAACATCTAACCCATCTAATAATATTTTCAAGTCTTCAACCTCTTTTTCCTTTTCTCCTTTAGATTCTTTAGAAACTAGTTGAATATTCATGGCTTCAGACTGTAAAAAAGTTAAGCCAATGTTAGGTGTGTGATACATGTAACTGTCAGGATTTTTAGAATGAATAGTGGCTAAATATTTTATTTCATGACCTTCTTGTTTAGCTTTTAATATAGCAAATACACTATCCTTACCACCAGAAAACAAAGCTACCAAATTCATACTTCTTATTAGGTTTTTTGTTGTTAAATTTATTTGAATAAAACTAAATATTCACAGAAAAGTAGTAATATAAAACCTTAGTTTCTGAAGGAAATCTTTATAAATAGTTTTTAAATAGTTTCTTTGTTATTATTTTATACACGAGGGATACTAATGGCTTTTAGAATAAAAATAGAAAATGTGGTTGCATCAGCTTCTTTGGGAGTTCCCATAAAACTTGAAAAGTTGGTTGCTAATTTAGATGGAATTGAATATGAACCAGAACAATTCCCAGGTTTAGTGATGCGTTTAAAAGATCCTAAAGCAGCAGCTTTGATTTTTTCATCAGGAAAAATAGTTTGCACAGGAGCCAAATCTCCAAAGGATGCAAAACTTGTAATATCAAAAATAGTAAAGAGGATGAACAGACTGGGAATGAAGATTCCAAAAACCTATAAAGTTCAACTAGAAAATATTGTTGCTTCAGCAAAACTTAATAGAGAATTAAACCTAAACAATATTGCTTTTACCTTGGAGAACACAGAATATGAACCAGAACAATTCCCAGGTCTTGTTATGAGGATAGATGACCCAAGAGTCACTTTTCTTCTTTTTGGTAGTGGTAAAATTATTTGTACAGGTGGAAGAAGTATACAAGATGTTAAGAGAGCAGTAGCAAAAGCAGATAGGAAATTGAGAAAAATATAATTGTTTTTATGGAACTAGAAAAGCTTGAAGAGTTTTTTAGGCAATTCTATGAAAAGGATTTGTTAGCTGTAGCTTTAAAAGGAAAAAAATCAATAGAAATAGACTTTTCTTTGTTAGATAAATTTAGCCCTGAATTAGCTGATAAACTTTTGAATGATCCTGAAAATGTTTTAAAAAATGCTAGAGAAGCCATTTTAAACATGGATCTGCCAGGAGTAGATGAAGAAGAAAAGATAGAGCCTAGGTTTAAAAATTTACCAGAAAGATTTAACATAAGAATAAGAAGTTTAAGATCAGAACACATTGGAAAAATTGTTTCTTTAGATGGTGTTGTTAGAAGGGCATCAGAGGTTAAACCTGAGGTGAGTATTGCTGTTTATCAATGTCCAGAATGTGGAAACAAAATGAGAGTAGAACAAACAGAAAGATTTCTAACACCTCCTGTTAGGTGCGATAATCCTGAATGTGGAAGGAAAGGCGGTTTTGTTTTAATTGATAAAAAACTTTTTGATATAAGATGGATATTTGTTGAAGAACCATTTGAGATTGTTACAGGAGAAAGACCTGGAGAAGTTTCTGTTTACCTTAAAGAAGATTTAACAACCCCAGAATTACAAAGAAAAACAGATCCCGGAAACAGACTAAAAATCAATGGTATTATTAAAGAAGTAAGAAGAATGAGGAGAGGAAAGACAAGAACGCAGATGGACATCTATGTTGAGGCTAATTATGTTGAGCCAACTGAAATAGAATGGGAAGAGGTTGTAATAACTCCTGAAGACGAGGATAAAATCAAAAATCTTGCTAAAGACCCAGAGGTTTATAATAAAATTGTTGCTTCTATAGCTCCTTCTATTTATGGAATGGATAAAATAAAAGAAGCAATAATGCTTCAATTATTTGGAGGAATTCCTCATAATCTTCCAGACAAAACAAGGATTAGGGGGGACATACATGTTTTATTGGTCGGAGACCCCTCCACAGGAAAGAGCCAGTTGTTAAAATTAATATCAAGCATAATTCCAAGAGGAAAGTATGTGGCTGGTAGAGGAACTACTGCTGCTGGACTAACAGCAACTGTTGTTAGAGATGAGGAATTTGGAGGAGGTTGGATGTTAGAGGCAGGAGCAATGGTTTTAGCAAATAAAGGGATATTAGCGGTAGATGAGTTTGATAAAATGTCTAAGGAAGACCAGATTGCAATGCATGAAGGATTAGAGCAACAAACAGTTTCAGTTGCAAAAGCATCAATAATAGCAACTTTGCCTGCTCAGGTTTCTGTTTTAGCAGGTTGTAACCCAAAGTTATTTAGATTCGATCCTTATAGGCCAATAGCAGAACAACTTGATATACCTGACACATTATTAGCTAGATTTGATTTAAAATTTGCTTTAAAAGATATTCCTGATCAAAAAATGGATGAAAAACTAGCAACACATATTTTAGAAACAAGATTAAAACCAAGTAGAGTAGAGCCTTTAATATCTCCTGAATTTTTAAGAAAATACGTAGCTTATGCAAGAAAGAACTGTAAACCTAAAATGACTAGAGAAGCAGCAGAGAGATTAAAGAATTTTTATATTGATATGAGAGGTCTTTATGCTGGAGAGGAAACAGTTGCAATAACATTAAGACAAAACGAAGCCTTAATGAGATTAGCAGAATCAGCAGCTAAAATAAGACTTTCTGATAAAGTTGAAATTTCAGATGCTGAAAGATCAATTGATATAATGAGATTTTCTATTCAAAAATTGGGATATGATTATGAAACAGGAAAAATTGATATTGATAGAACAGAAGGTGTTCCTGCGTCTCAGAGAAGCAAGATTCATACTATATTAGATATAATTGACATGCTTGAGAAAAAACTTGGAAAGCCTGTTCCAAAAGAAGAAATAATAGCAGCAGCTGAAGAACAAGGAATAAAAGCTGGAGCTGCAGAAGAATTATTAAGGAGATTAAAATCTGAAGGCTCTATATTTGAGCCAAAATTAAATTATATAGAGAGGATAAGATAATATGGAAGTTAAAAGATTAACAGCAAAAAAAGCATCAAATGGAGAAATAGTTAATGGAACTTTTGTGAAAAAAGAAGGTTTTGTGAGTAGTTACGTTTTAACTAATTTAGGAAGAAGATTATCTAGAGTAAGAATTTTGGGCTTAATAGTTGATAAATTCATAAGTCCCGATGAGAGATATGCAACAATAACGCTAGACGACTCTACAGACACAGTTCGTTGTAAAGCTTTTGTAAATACCAAGATATTTGATGGTTTTGGAGAAGGAGATTTAATTGATGTTTTTGGAAAATTAAGAGAGTATAATGGAGAAGTTTATATAATACCTGAAATAATAAAGAGAGCAGATCCTAATCTTGAGACTCTTAGAATTTTAGAATTAGAAAAAATCTTTAGAGAACAGAGAAAAAAAATAAAAAAGATTAGAGAATTACAAAAACAAACTTCTGATTTAAATGAATTAAAAAGAATAGTTAAACAATTCATGAGCCTAGAAGATGCTGAAGGAATTTTAGAGGCTCAGGAAATGATAGAGAATGTGACTGAGGAAAAGGTTGTTAGTTCTGCTGAAATTAAGAGTAAAATCTTAAATCTTATTGAAAATTTGGATAAAGGAAAGGGATCTGATTATCAAGAAATATTAACTAAATCCGGTTTGTCTGAAAATGATGTTGACTTTGCTATTCAAGAACTTTTAGAATCAGGTGTATGTTTTGAACCAACTCCAGGAAAAATAAAGAAATTGTAACAAATAAAATAAATAATTCTTATGAAAGCAGCTATAACTTTAATAATTTTAGTCATAATTTTAGATTGTATAAATAGTTAAAATAACTATAATTTTAGTGAATAAAATGGATTATGAAACTCTGTTAAACAAAGCATATGAAGAATTACCAAAAAAAGTAGAAACTTCAGAAAGATTTGAAATTCCTATTGTTGATACCATTGTTCAAGGAAATCAAACCATAATTAAGAATTTTACTCAAATATACCAAACTTTAAGAAGAGACCCTAAGCATTTGTTAAAATTTTTAACAAAAGAATTGGCAACACCAGCCAATTTTGATGGCAGTAGATTAATATTGCAATCAAGAATCCCAAAAAGTTTAATACAGAAAAAATTAGAAGCCTACATCAAAGATTATGTTGTTTGTAAAGAGTGTGGAAGACCTGACACAAAATTAGTAAAAGAAGACAGAATAACTTTTTTAAAATGTGAAGCTTGTGGTGCTAAGGCTTCTGTTAAATCAATAAAGTGAAATAATGAAAGCACAATTCTTCATTATTTCAAGTGTGGTAATGATATATGTTATTATATTAACATTTCAGTACTTAGGAGGGTTTAGTGATATTAGGTTAACCCAAGTTGAGGAGCAACAAGAATTTTCTTACATTCAATTTATAAAAAATAGTTTAATGCAAACTATTAATGCTTCTAATTATAGTAGCGACTCTGATTGCTATAAAATAGAAGCCGATTTAAATGCTACTGAAAAATTCTTAAAAGAAGAAATGATTAAAAATGGAATAAATTTAATTACATTTCATGAAATAACTTGTAATCCTTTAGATATTTATCTAAATTTTTCTTTAGAAACACCAGCATTATATACTTTAACAGAGTTTAATTATCCTTGATTAAGAATTATGTTAAAATAAGGCACTTGTTCCTTTACCTTTCTTTTAGAACAGTGTAAAATATTTCCTAAATTCTCATGAAGTTCCTCATTTTTATTTCTCAAAGCTTTTGTTCTCCCCAATATAATCAATCTATCAGGAGGTTTATACATTATGAATTTTTTATTACTTCCAATGAGAGTAATACCACCTATTAAATCCCTCATATATTTTTTAAATCTATAATTTTGATTAACAACTATCTTACTTCTAAACAAATCAGCTTTACTTAACAAATCAAAGGCTTCTGCAATTTCTTTAGGATTTTTAAACTCTTTTGGAATGTTTTGTTCTATCCACCAGAATATCTCATCAATATTTTTATCACTCTCTCCAATTGCTTGTAAAGCTTTTCCTAAATCATTTGATTGAAAAATCACTCTTAAAACTTTAAATATATCTTTTTCCTTGTCTCTTATGTCCAATTCTGTATCTTTTGAAAAAATCTCTAAATCATTTATTGCAGATCTTATATCGCCATCAGAATTAACAGCAATTCTTCTTATTACATATATACTGATTTTTATTTTTTCTTTTAAAGCTATTTTATTCAATTCTCTTTCTATTAGATTTACAGGTAATCTGTTAACTCTTAACAAGATGCAGTAATTTCTTAAACTTCTTAATTTTTTATCATAAGCATTGTTTGCAGTTATTAATACTGGATGAGCACTTTGTTTTATTGTTTTAATAATCTCAGCTACTGCTCCCCTATCACTAAAAGAATCAATCTCATCTATTAATATCAACCTCTTATTTAACAGTGAACCCTCTTTAGAGGCTGGCAACAAAAATTCTTTAATATGAGAAGCAGCATTTTTATCACTTGCATTGATCTCTATTAAATTAAATTTGTTTTCTTTGGCTATGATTTCTACTATCAAAGTTTTTCCTGTTCCTGTAGGTCCATACAATAATAAAGCTTTTCCAGGTTTCCATTTCTTAAGCCAATCAGTAATTTTTTTAATAACAATTTTCTGACCTACAATCTCTACTAATCTTTTTGGTTTATACTTTTCAACAAACATTTAATTCCTATTCCTTATAAAGAGCAAACTGCGATAATAAGGCCTCTAGTTGTAATTGTTCATTTCCACCTTGATTTAACCTAAATTCAAATTCTCCAACTCTTTCCACAAGCTCAATTTTTGTTTTATCAGAAACATCAAGCTTGTACAATTGGTTTGAGACCTCTTTTATTATATCTTGTCCAGAAATACCTCTTTTTAACAATAATTCTTTTAAAATTTCTCTTGCATCTAAGAATTTTCCATTTAAAGCATGATTTATCATGTCTACAACTTCTTTAGGTTCTGCTTGCGCAGCAACTTCATATATTGTATCTTTAGTGATTTTCTTTTCAAGTGTTGCTGAAGCCTGAAGTATATTTAGTGCTTTTCTTAAGTCACCCCCAGAAATTAAATATAAAGCTTCTAAAGCCTTTTTTTCAATTTTCAATTTTTCACCTTTTTCAATTCTTTTCATATATTCAAAAACATTTTCTTTAGATAATAGTTTAAACCTAAAAATTGCTGCTCTGCTTTGAATTGGCGATATTATACGAGAAGAGTAGTTACAACTTAAAATAAATCTTGTCACATTTGAATACATCTCCATTAATCTCCTTAAGGCATTCTGTGCATCAGAAGTTAGTGCATCAGCCTCATCAAGAAATATTATTTTAAATGATTCTCCTATTGGTCTTATTCTTGAAAAATTTTTAATTCTAGTTCTTATCACGTCTATACCCCTCATATCTGAGGCATTTGTCTCTTGAAAATTTTGTCTCCAATTCTCTCCAAAAATTTCCCTTGCAATAGCAATTGCACAACAGGTTTTTCCTGTTCCAGGAGGACCTGCAAAAATCATATGAGGTATTTTTCTATTTCTAACAAATGATTTTAGCCTTTCCACAACATGCTTTTGATTTATCACTTCTTTCAATCTTTTAGGCCTGTATTTCTCAGTCCATATAGAGAAGTCCATTTAAACACCAGTAATATTATTTATGTGAACTTAATAAATTTAAAGGTATGAAAAAGCTGTTATTTTTAATAATATTTTTACTACTACCAATCCAGGTCTCAGCTACGAACATAACAAACCCTCAAGTGGTTAGCGAGATGAGAGTTAATATTACAGAAAATGGTTCTATAGAATTGAACGGAACTGTTTTTAATCTTGAATTAAATCTATCAATACCACAAGAAGATGAACATCAAAAAATAGAATATATTAATGTCAATGATGGTTTTGGACCTTGTAGAACTGAGTTTTGTTCTTATAATTTTGTTTACGATAAATATGGAAATAGGCTTTTAAAAATAAAATGGAAAAATCCAGTAGGAAAAGTTACATTTAATGTTTATTCAGTTGTTAATGTTAAAAGAAGAACAAACACAGAAAAAAAGATTTTAAAAGAATTTATAGAACCCACATATCTTGTTCAGTCTGCAGATCCTGAAATCGTTGAACTGGCTTCTAATGCAAGAGGAAATAATTTTGAAAAAGTGTCTTATCTAGCTAAGTGGATAGGAGAAAATATAGAATATGATAGGGTTTATTCAGATGTTAACCTTTCTGCAAAAGAGATATTAAAGGTTAGAAAGGGTGTTTGCAAAGAGTTTTCAAATTTGCTTGTTTCTTTTCTTAGAGATTTAGGCTATTATTCAGCTGTTGCTGTTGGATATGTGCATCCAGGAAGAATTTATGAAACATATGAATTTCAACCTCATGGATGGACAGAGATTTATGCAGATCAAGGAATAATAGCTGATCCAGTTTGGTCTGAAGTAGGTTATTTGGATGCCACTCACATAAAATTTGCCACTTTTCCAGACAGTAGCTGGACATTTAGTAGTGTCAATGCAAATGGTATAGGTAATATAAAAGTTAAATTAAATAATATTGATACTGAGCTAAAAATTCTAGAATTTAAAGAGGACCCATTTATTGATGTGACAAGTAGCATCCTAGTTAATAACATCTGGGCTAATTATTCTGTTTTGAGAACAGATTTAAAAGCTGATGGATGTTTTTTAACTAAGATCGAATATAAGAGTTGTGTTGACAGAAAAGGTAAAGAGTTCTTAGATATTATAGAGCCTCAAAACATAGTTTATTTTTGCAATGAAAAGACAGTTTTTACTATTTTCAAAATACCAGAATTAGATGAAAGACAAAATTATAGGTGTGATATAAAAGTTTTTCCGTATGCGGGAAAAGAGTCTAATTCTCAATTGGTTTTAAATCCCAAAGGTTATGGTTATTCAAAGTTATCAGTTGAAAAAATTGTTTTAAGACCAGGAGAAAAATTTTTAGTTTCAGCTAGAGACTCTCATTTGTTTACAGATCATGGTGAATATGGATATGAGAAAGCAGAATTTATAGCTCCAAATTATGATTTTAAGGTTTATGGCTATAATGCTGGGTATTTAGCTCAAAAAAATATTTCTGTTGTTTTAGAAAAACCAATAGAAGTTCATTTGGATGTGAATGAAACAGCTTTTGTAGGAAAACCAATTCTAGTTAAAGTTAAAGTTTTAAATCTTGCTGATGAACCTCAAGAGATAACAGTTGTTTTTAAAAAAGATTCTGTTTCAGAAACCTTGGTAGGTTCAAAGAACTTTACTTTTAATTTTATTCCAGAAGGTGTAAATGATAATCTTGTACAGGTTTTTGTAAGCACTCCAGACTTTTCGACATCTGTATCAAAAATAGTAATAGTTATAGGTCAGAAAAATATTTTTGAAGATTTTTTCAAACCAATTATAGACTTTTTCAACTGGTTATTTTCTTTATTTGGATAAGCTTAAATTTGAGAAAGATTTACACTTCTAATAATAGCATCCTGTGGAGTTCCAACTTGTTTTTTCCACAATCCTTTTTTACATTCAAAATAAGAAGATAATGTATTGTCTTTTCTTCCTTCTGTCCACATATCCCCATAAACAAAAATTTGAATAGGTCCTATTGGTTTGTGAAAAAGACGTTTATTTTCTTTGACAAAAATTTCTATTTTTGAATGAACTGGAATTTGTATACGAGCAATATCAGGTATACTTTCTAAAGGTGGTATACCTTCTGTGTACTCAATCAAAAAAATAATACCTTCTTTTTTTGGCCCACGCAAAGAATCTTTTTTAGCATAATGTGAACATATTGCATGACCACAAGTATAAGCTCCGTATTTTTTTAAATAATCTATAAATTTATTCTTTATTCTTCTCCTTTTTCTCTTTTCACTAATTTTAGATTTTCCAATTTTTTTTATTTGTGGCAAAAGAATTGACGAAAAAATTGATGAATAATCAGTATTTTCTTTACATTTACATCTTTTTATTATTTTATATCCCAAATCAGTTTTACACAGTTTATTTATGTTTTTTTCAAGTTCGGATAAGTCACCTTCTTTAATTGCTTTTTCTATCATTGTTTTAAAATTCATGAATAATAATAAAAAAGTTAGAAATTTAAGTTTTATTAATACTTATACATTTTATATTATAAAGTGATTTTATGCCAAAAACAAAGGTTGAAGCAGTAACAAAAAGAATATACAGTAGAGTTTTTGTTTGTATGAAGTGCAATGCCAAAATTAGGGCAGATGCTAGAAAAGTTAAAGCAAGAAAAGTAAAATGTAGAAAGTGTTACTCAAAACAACTTAGGCCAAAATCTAAAGAAAGGAAGATATAATGATTTCTTATTTAAAGATATTAAGATTATCAGTTGTTTTTCTAGCAGCTTTTGCTGTTTTAGTTGGAGCCTTAATTGTTGGTTATTATCAGCCATTTCAAATTTTTATAGCAATTTTAGTGGCTTCTTTAGTTGCTGGTGCAGGAAATGTAACAAACGATTATTATGATTATGAAATTGATAGAATAAACAAACCTAAAAGATTTATACCTTTAGGAAGAATAAAAAGAAAGAATGCAGCCTTTTATGCAGCTATTTTATATATAATAGCAAATATTTTGTCGGTATTTTTTTTAAATTACTATATGATTTTACTAGCTTTGTTCAATACATTTATTGCTTTTGTCTATGCTTGGAAAATTAAAAGAACTATATTTGGACATTTTTTAGATAGTTGGTTGGCAGCTTCTTCTTTTATTTTTGGAGCTTTGTTTGTTAACATAAATATAACAATTATTTTATTGTTTTTCGTAGCCTATTTAGCTAATTTAGGCAGAGAAATTGCTAAAGGAATAGAAGATATGAAAGGTGATAAAAAAATTGGTGCAAAAACCATTCCAGTTGTCACAGGAAAGATCTTTTCTTCATGGATTGCAATATTTTTCATAATTTTTGCTATTGTAATAAGCCCAATACCTTATTTTTTTGGTTTCCTCGGTCTAAATTATTTGTTTTTAGTAATCTTTGCTGACCTGATATTTGTTTTTTCATGCTTTGTCCTATTGTTTAATCCAACAAAATCACAAAAAATCATGAAAATTGCAATGTTTGTTGCTATTTTCGCTTTTCTAATAGGAATTATCTAATATGCTAGAATCTGATTTTTAGCATGTAAATAACTAGGTGGTGCAAAGTCTGCACTTTCTTTAACAATTCTTTCAGCATGTGGACTTGCTATAAAAACACTTGAATCTTGAAAAGGAACAAGGTCATCTTCGTATTTATCGCCTACAAAAATACCATCTTCAATGCCAATATCATATCTTTCTTTTAATTTTTCTTTGATCAATCTTTTTCTATCTTCAGCGTTTCTCATTAAGAGTCTAGCCACACCATTTTCATCACATTTTATATCATTTGAAACATAGTCAGTAGCACCTAAAATTTTTGCTGCAGCCTTTGCTACAAAATCAAAGTTCCGTGTTAAGACCACTACCTCTTTAGGTTTACCAAAACCTTTAGCAACATCAAAAAATTCTTTTACTCCAGGAGACAAATTTGTTTTCATAATTTTTTCTATTACTTCATCAACTTTTTCATCAACACCATTAAGGGTTTTATGATAATTTTTTAATAAAGAATTTTTTAGAGAATCATTAAAATTTAATTTATTCAGCGCCCCTAAAACAAAAGTTATAAAATAAGTTCTTGATCTTTTTAAATTATATTGTCTAATATCTTCCCTTAGAATTGGAAGAAAACCATTAAATGAATTACACAATCTATTTTTAGAGATTGTTCTATTTACGTCTGTTACAATCACTGGAGATTCTTTCATGTTTTTTGCTACCGCACTATTTAATTTTGCCATCACTTTAATCACTAAAAAGTAATAAGAAAAGTAAGATATTTAAGTTTAACTATTTAAAAATTTAGTATGTTCAATAAAATTAATGAGATAATAAGAGGAAGAAAATTAACTCCTTCAGATTGTAGCTATCACACATTAAGAACTTTAGAAAACAATGGAAAAATTAGGGTTTTAGTTATAAAAGGAGAGGTTATGGCTCATATAGAATTAATTTGTCCTTTTTGCAATGCTTATAGTTATGTGACACAAGAATGGGGAAAAGCTTCTAAAGGATCAAAATACAGATTCAAAATAGAATGTCCTAAATGCGGAAAACTTGTAAAAGTCTCAAAGTTAAAGGGTAAAAAATAAATTTATATTATTGTTCTATATTTCTATNNCAGTAGGTAGAGCGTTTGCTTGGTAAGCAAAAGGTCGCGAGTTCGATCCTCGCTCGAGGCTTCACACCATTTTTATAGGTTCTGGTTCCTCTCGAGGCTACCTTTCTATTTAAATCTTTTATTATCTTAATAAAATAAGATAATATGACATCTGATAATCTAAAGATTCAAAATAAATTAAGAGAAGCTATACAATATTCACTTCAGCCACCAGAAGGAAGTAATTTCTTAATAATTAACAGAAGCGCTGATGATTTATCGGATTTAGCTAAAAATGCTGCAAAAGAATTAGGACTAAAAGTTTCAATGTCAGATCTTAATTTGCAAGGAGCTTATTCTACTTTTCCTTCAAAACTTAAAAAACAAATAGCATCTGGTAAATATCCGAGAGCCATGGGATTTTTCTGCTACCCGGAAGGTCAAGACTGGGGTCAAAAGGAAACACCGGCCAGAGTTGAACTCATTTATGATTTTATAAAGAAAACTTCTATAGGATACATGCATGCACCTAGTATAGACTGGGATATGGCTTTAAATGGTGCNNNTGCTGGAACTTCTCTAAACGTTGAAATGCCTTCTGAAGTAATATTCGAAACAGATTGTATAGCAGTGCCTCCTGATCCATATGGAAATCTTGGAATAATGCATAATTTACCAATTGGAGAGGTATGTGCCTTGAGAAGGAAAGATATTAGCGTTGCTGGTAAAGAGGTTAAATATCCAGTTAAGCTTATTGGAAATGGAAAAATTGTCTGTGATGTTTGTGCAGACCATATAGAAAAATTCGTGGAGCCTGATAAACCAATAAAGGTTGTATTAAAAGACGGTATTGTAACTTATTTTCATTCAGATGACAAGGATTTTGAACCTATAAGCAATGAGTGGAAGGAAAGAGAATTAGAATATAGCTTACCAACAGTTCTAGAAGAGATTGGAATAGGAATAAATGATAAAGCAAGAAGATCAAAGAAATTATTAGAAACAGAAAAGTTAGCAGGAACTGTTCATTTTGCTCCAGGGCATGTAAAATCTCATGCAGATTTTCTTGTTGATGAACCAACTGTTACTCTAACATACGCAGATGGAGCTGAAAGAATCCTTATGGAAAGTGGAGTTTTAAAACTTGATTAATTTTTTCTAATACAATTCGTAACTCAACTTCAGGTTTCTCTCGAGGCTCTATTAATTTAAGTCAGGATTTCTAAATTGAGTATATGAAAAAGATTTTTAAATGGAAAGAATTTGTAAAAGGGTTTTTAATTAGTTTTATCATGTTTTTAATAATTTTCATACTTGTTTTCAATGTTTATTATCTGTGTTGATATGAATAAAGAATTTTTATTAGGATTATTAAGTGGTTTTGTTTTTGCAATTCTTATAGATTTTTTGTTATTTTTTAATATTCAAACACCATGTGGTCCGCCAGATTTTCTTGATAGATACAAAGCAATGGATGAAGCATGTAGAATGTTAGCCAGTAAAGGTTATGAGTCTTCAACTGATTCTGTTTTGCTTAAGGATTTTGATGCAAACAATAATGGAAAAACAAATGACCCAGAAGATACTATGTTAGAATTATGCAAAAATTACTTTGATATATATACTGATATTGATTGTAAAAAAACATGTGGTTATAAAAGCTATTTTTTGACTTTTGAAAAAGAAGCGTATAGTATAGGTGAAGTTATAAATTTTAATTTTACATTTGAAGAAAAATTATATGTTAATCCATTATTTAAAATAGATAAACATGTGAACAATACTTGGAACTATTTAGGCGAATGGGATTTTGATGGAACTCAATACATCTGCTGCGGACTCAAGCCTTCTTGTGAAGAATATAGCTCCCCAATACAAATGAAATGGGACCAAAAAATTGCTGAAGGATCGCTACCAATAATTTCTGAAAATTATACGAAGAAAAATGTTGAGCCTGGAAGATATAAATTTTTTATAATTTATGGAGATGATGAAACTCGTTGCACACATGTTATACAAAAGGAAATAGTGATTAAATGAAGGGAAAGACGATTGAAGAAGAAAACCTACGGTTTTCTTTTTTATTATAATCCCTCTAGAGGCTTTTTAGTTTTTAACCTAATAATTTAGAAAACTATTTAAATACATTATTTAATAAATAATTTATGGATAAAAAATTCATAACATTGATAATAGTTGTATCATTGATATTAATTGCTATTACTAGTAAAGTTATTGCTGAGTCAGCTCAATTTACCATAAATTTAGAAGCAGGATGGAATTCAGTATCTTCACCAATTGGAGAAGGCATATATGTTCAAGATATTAAAAACGCATGCGGTGAAATAATACAAGTTAATTATTGGACAGGAACATCATATGCAGATGAAGATTTTAAACTAGAAGCAGGTAAAGGCTATTTAGTTTTAGTTCACAACAACTGTAATTTCACTGTGGTTGGTACATCTTATACATTTTATCCAATCGAAGTTCCTGCTAATATGGCTTATTTAATTGGAACGTCTTCTACAACAAAAACCGTTGAAGAATTAAGAGGTACATGTCTTGCTAGTAAATTAGAAGTTACAATTTATGACAAAAACACTGATACTCATACTCCAGTTAGCACTATTGAAACTGGAAAATCTTATTGGGTTAAAAACAATGATGATAAGAGTTGTATTTTTGGAAGACCACCATTTATAATAACACAAGAATATAAAACAGTTAATTTGGAAGAAACATTTTCTGTCTCTATAGAAGTAACCGAACCATATAAATGGGAAATTGATTTTTATGATAAAAATTATTTGGATAGAACAGGTTTATTATCTTCTGTAAGTTGTGGTGCGTCAAGTGGAGATCCAGAACCAACATGTAAATATAATTTTCCTTTTAAAGCAATAAAAGAAGGTAAGACAACCATAGAATTTATTAAAGTAAATAAAAACGATAATTCAATTGCTGAAAAAAAACTAATTTATGTAACAATAGTATCAATAATTGCAACTTGTACAGATTCAGATGGTGGAAAGAACTATTATACGAAAGGAACTGTAGCAAAGGGAAGTGATTTTAGAACAGATTTTTGCCTTGTTGCTGGAGGAACTTTCAGGTATGTAAATGAATATTACTGTGAAAACAATGAAATAAGAGATGAAGTCTACGAGTGCCCCAACAGTTGCGATAATGGCGCTTGTTTAAGTACTGCTTGCGGAAATGGGATATGCGAACCTAGTGAAGTATCACTACGTTACTTACGAGGACAAACTACAACTTGTCCTCAAGACTGTGGTTTTGAGATAGATCCCTACGATGCTGATGTGGACTATTGCATAAGTTCTGCAAGTACTGGTCAACAAAAAATTTCAACAACAGGACCACAATCAGCTGCTTGGTTCATATGGAATAATTGTGCAAAATATAAATATTACAATGTAAACAAGGGAGAAAAACTAAGATTACATGTTTTCACTGATGGTTGTGATGGTTGTGTTTGCTATTATCCAAACTTTGATGTTTATGAATATCAAAATGGAGACTGGGTTCTTTCAAAGACTTTTGACTTGCCAGATGTTAAAAGTTTAGAACAAAACGAATATTACATAGCAAATTCAGATAAAATAAAAATAGCTGCAAAAAACTGTTTTTACTTAGATATTTTTAGTTCTTCATCTTTAATTAAGGAAAAACCAGATTTGAAAATCGAAAAAATAGAATATTATCTCGATAATCCAACAAGTCCAACAAAACTTCATTTTCAAGTTACAATAAGAAATATAGGTACAACATCTTGTAGTTTTGAGTCAAACATAAAAATTCCACAGCTTAGTAATTATCAAAATAATAATTGTATGCACTTAAATCCTGGAGAAAGTTGTGTTGAAACAGGTTATGGCTATAATGGACTTGGTGGCACAATACCTAGTGGCTATTATGACATAATAGCTGTTGTTGATCCTAGAAATCTTGTAGATGAGCTTAATGAAAATAATAATCAAGCTGAAAGAAGAGTTTTTGTGTCGTATGGAGAAGAAATTAAGATTGTATACCTTAACAAACCATTTGATTTAAAAGTGGGTCAGAAAGCAGAAGTGGTTGATTATAGAAACATGATAGTGAGTCTAGATAAATTAGATGATGTAGAAATATGTCCTGTAACTTGGAGTGAAACTGGTACATCTCAACAAGTTTGTACAGTAAGAAAGCTTGCTACAGTTTCTATGAAAATACCAGGAGAATTGGCAATTGCTACAAAATTAGGACCAGGAGATACAAGAGATACACCTTTTGGTGTTAAAATAAGATTTGATCGAATTGTTGATTCAAACACAGGTATATTCACAGTTTTTCAAGAAACACAAGAATTCAAATTTGCTATAAAACCTGATAGATATTGGTACTCCTCTGGAGAGAGTGTAAGGATAGATGCAATACTTATAGGAGATCCTTCAATCAATTTTGCAGATGCTAGAGTGGTGACTCATGTTATAGATCCAAATGGTAAAAGATATGAAGTAGAAATGAGGATAGTTGGGGTCATTGCTCCAACCTGTACAGAATCTATAACAACAGGAACTTACACATGTGCAAGAACAAATGAATATCATTTTGTTGGTATCTATAATATTCCTTCATATGCACCAAATGGTTTATACAAAGTTAGGTCAACTGTTAATGTGGCAGGAATAACAAAAGATGCAGAAACAAGTTTCAAGGTTGGAGAAGCATATTTGAGAGGTGTAGACGTGTCAATAAGACCAGAAATACAGGTTACTTCAATTGGTAAAGAAGTTAGTTATAAAGTTACAATAATAGATAAACATCCAGTGCAAGCATGTCCTGTTGGAGTCATAGAACAAGTTCCGATTAGTGGTGGGGCAATAGCTGAAGAAATAGAAGTCATACCACCATGTCCAATTAGGATGTATGATTATATGATAGGCGTGTATGGTTTACCATACCACACGGTTTTTCCAGAGGTGGTTAGTGTTCCGGCTGGAGGTTCTAAAACCTTTGAATTAAAGATATTCCCCTCATCTGTAAGAACAGCTCAAGGAATTGCAACTGCTGTAAGCAAAGTTAGAATAACTGAAGCGGTTTCTGCAGAAGAAAGAGCAGTAAGCATAACAGGTCAGCAAATTGCTACTGAAAAGATAGGAGAGTTTGAAGCTCAACCAGCACAAGTAAATGAGGCTTTGTTTAGATTTACAGTTAAAGCTGCTCTTAGAGAAGATCCAACTGTGAGTGATAGCGCTATAGGGGTTCTACACGTAAGATTTGTACAGATACCTGAACCACCACCATTTCCAGAAGAAGAAACTATTAGAATAGAATTAAGGAGAGGCTGGAATTTGATAAGCCTACCTGGAAAAGGAATAGGATTTAGTCAAGGAACCTGTTCAGCAATACAAAAACCATTGGCATACATTTATTTACAAGATCGGAAAAGATATGCAACTCTTGAGGAAGCAGTAAGAATTATGGGACCAGAAAGACTTTTAGAATACTTAAGCACACATTCATTCTGGATATACTCGTATGAAGACTGTGACATAGGCTTTAAAGTTACAAGTTACTCAACATACAGTGGTTTACCAATTTCTGGTGGGTGGAACCTAATAGGAACAACAAAAGATATGATTGGGGAAACACTAAGTAATATCAAGGGAACATGCAAATTTGAAAGAATACACACGTGGGATTCAGACTCACAGGAATGGGTAAAGAAAACAGAAAATGATTTGATTGAAGCAATGGGATATGGCATAGTAGTTAAAGCAAGCTCATCATGTAGATTAGGAACAAATATAATTCAGCCACCAGCACTTCCTGAGGGGTGATAAAATGAAAACAAGTACAATAATAATAATTATAGTCGTTCTAGCTATAGGCATTTTAATCGGTTATATCATTTTACCAATATTATTTGAGTCAGCGGGAGCAGGAATAGGAGAAAATGTTTTTGGAAGTTCTCCTGGTGTTTCGCCTCCGTCAATGCCACCTTGACTCCCCTTTCTTTTTTTCTTAATATTTAAATAATCTAGTTCTATAATTCTTCATACGGGTCCGTAGTATAGCTTGGTCTAGTATTCCGGCTTTGGGAGCCGGTGACGCCAGTTCAAATCTGGCCGGGCCCACTCACATTTTTCTTGCAAATGTTAAGAAACCAGTATGTGCAAGCATATAGGTTTTTGGCCTAGTAAACTGTTTTATTGTTTGCCATTCTCTTTGTAAATTCTCTACAATTCTTAAATCAGTAAAATCATATTTTTTCAATTCTTTGAAAACTTTTTTCACTTCTTCTATGTGCATAGAATAAATCGCAACCCATCCACCAGTTTTTAAAGCTTTGAAAGCATTTTTTATAACTTTTTCTGGATTTTTCATATCCAGAGTTATAAGATCAACATTTTTTTCTTTTATACCTTTTATTATATCAGAATTCTTAAGAATGATATTTTTCAAACCAGAGTTTTTCAAGTTCTTTTTGGCAATCTCATAGAATTTTTTATTTTTTTCATAACTATAAACTTTGCATCCTAAATTCCCTAAGAACAATGTTAAAAATCCTGAACCAGTTCCTGCATCAACAACCTTACAACCTGGAGAACATCCAGTTATTGATACAATTAAGCCTAAATCTTTAGGAAGGATTATCTGTGGCCCTCTTTTTGCTTTTTTTAGAAAATCAATTATATTAGGATTAACAACAGTAAAACTTTCTTTACCAATTTTTATTTTTCTTCCAAATCTTTTTCCTATTAACTTTCTTAAATCTGTTGTTCCAAACTCACAACTGAATTTAATTGGTTTAACCAAATAATTCTTCTTTCCAAGCAACAAAATTAAACTTTTCTTAGTTATTTTCATAATTTTTTCACTTTTATATATTAATTGTCAAAATATAAATTATGCTTGAACTATTATTAATCGCAATTGCATTGATTGGAAGCTTTGCTGCAGGTTTGTATGATTTGAAAACAACCAATGTTCCAGACAGAGTTTGCATAATTATGATAGTATCTGGATTAATATTACATGTTCTAACAGGAATTTTCACTAAAAATTTTTCATATTTTATAAATTCTCTTTTGTATGGTGGTTTGTTTTTAGGATTTGGTGTATTAATGTATTATTTAGGACAATGGGGAGGAGGTGACGGCGAACTTTTAATTGCAACAGGAGTATTATTACCTAATTTATCTTTAGTTGATACTTATTTTCCATTTGCAATCAGTTTTTTCATAAACACTTTTTTCATTGGTGCTTTCTGGTCTGTTATTTTTTCTCTTTATTTTGTTTATAAAAAACCAACTTCAGCTAAAAAATTCTTTAATAACTTTAAAAACCCAATAACATTTTTAATTACTTTAATTCCATTACTCCTTTCACTGCTTACATTAAGTTTTAATTATTTATTTTCTTTGCTATTTTTACTGATTTTTATTTTATTCGTATTTTACAAATTCTCTAAAGTTATTGAGCAAGCTTTTTATGAAAGAATTCCAGTTAGCAAATTAAAAGTTGATGAAATGCTTGGAGAAGATATACCTAAATTAAAGCTTTATAAAAAATATATAAGAGGCTTAACAAAAGAACAAGTTAGAAAAATTAAAAGATATAGAAAGTATGTTACGATAAAAGAAGGGGTAAGATATGGTATTGTTTTTCCACTAGCTTTGCTGTTCACTTTGCTCTTCGGAGATTTCTTCTTGTTCTTCTTTTAATTTTTTATATTTTTCTACCATTTCTGAAATACCTTTTTCATAATCAATCTGAGGTTCAAATCCTAATTCGTTTTTTGCTTTAGTTAAATTAAATATTCTGTTTGCAGATAGTTTTTCTATATATTCTAACATGAATTTTGGTTTTCTGCCTTTTAGTTTCAATAAAAATTTTGCAAGATTTATTGATTTATGTTTTTCTACTAAAGAAATACCAAGGTATTTACATACAATTTCATAAAGTTCTCTCTGTGTTTTCATATCCTTTCCAGCCACAGTATAAATTTCTCCTCGTTTCCCTTTTTCTAATGTTAAAAGTAAGGCTTTTATCAAATCATTAACATGAATGTATTGAATTATATTTTTTCCATCACCAAAAATAGGCATCTTCCCATTTTCAAGCTTATTAAACACATAATAATAACCTTCTTCAAATCCTGGTCCATACACATCTGCAGATCTTATTATTATTCCATTATTTTCTTTTACAAGTTTTTCTGCTTTCATCTTAGTTTTTCCATAAAAGTTTGATGGATTATAAGAGGTGTTTTCATCTGCTGTTAGACCTTTTATTTTTTTGCCTAAAACTGCTGTAGAACTTAAATAAATGAATTTATTTCCTTTAAAAGCTTCTAATAAATTTTTCGTTCCTATAACATTTACCTTAAACATTAAATCTTCAGGTGCTGTATAATCAACAACAGCTGCTAAATGAATTATTGTGTCAATATCTTCAACAGCTTTTTTTAAGGATTCTTTATCTAATAAGTCTCCATAAAAAGTTTCAACGTTTTCAAATTCAGTCATTCTCTTTCTTATAAGAACCCTTACCTCTTCTCCTTTACTTAACAAAGCATTAACAAGGTGTTTTCCTACTCTCCCAGTTGCACCAGTTACGAGTATTATACAATCACCCAGCTATTATCCTGTAAGTACCAGGCAGTTTTTTTGAGGCTTTTTCAAAAGCCCTCTTCACAACCTTCTCAGAGTTATTTGGTACTTTAGCCATAAAAATTTTTTGATTAATTTTAATTCTGGCTGCTGTGCCTATTGGCTTTCCAAAACTTCTTCTCATACCTTCAGAAAATCTGTCTGCTCCTGCTCCAGTTGCCATTGGATTTTCTCTCATTATGTGATGAGGATATATTAGTACTTTAAAGAAAAAGTTATCATCGCCTAAATTTTTGTTTAAGTGTTTTGTCACAGTAACTCTTGCAGACTCTAATGCATTTGATCTTATTTGAATATTTTCTTTGCTCTGTAAGAAGAACTTTAGGGGATAATCTTTATTTTTTCCCATTTCAAACTGATGAATTTTTGATGCGGGAACACCTTTAACAAAACTCTTTCTAGGTTTTCTTATTGCTATCCTCGTATAAGGCCTTTTCTTAGGTTTATGATAACATCTTCCTGGTCTTAGTCCCATAAAATCACGTTGAGAAATAAGTTTTTGAAGCTTATAAACTTTTTCATAATACACTTTTCTTTTTCTTTGCTTCGGTCTTCTTCAGATAAGATTTTAACCTTTTCTCCAAACCTTTGAGATCTTCAACACTGTTTCCTATACCACATGTGTTTCCAACACCAATTATTAATACATTTTCTTTCTTTTTAGATCTCTTTAATATATCTTTAATATTTTCAATAGCATTTGGAATGGCATCAAAAATTTCTTTTTTCATTGGCATCAAGGCCTCTTCTTGAGAAACCTTTACTGCAACAGCATCAAGAGGAATATTTCTTTTAACAACAATCTCTTCTATTTCATACCTATCAACACCACTCCCTCCCATTGCTACTCCAACACCTTCTGCTACTGTCCCTGTTTTCTCACCTTCTAATCTCAAAGCAGCATCAATTGTTATTATTCTATTAATTTTTTGTTTTTTCAAGAATTTTATCAAAAACTTTCCAGGATATCCAGTAGATGCTCCAGGACCTTCAGCTTTTGAAATCCAAACATCCTTTCCATTTATTTTTGATTTAGCAACCACAAATTCATGTTCTTCAAAAGTTTTTAATTTATCCTTTTTAATAAGATTTGCTGCTACTAAAGGCCCAATGCTGTCTCCTATTGGTATACCTTCAGTAAAAGCTTGAGTTGCCTTCATTGCAGCTTTTGCAATACTTGATATTAATGGAATTTGCATTTGTATGATCATTGCCAACTGAAACATTTTATATTTTTTTATGAGCTCTAAATAATGTCTAATTATTTTTGCTATTTGATGTGTTGTTATAGCACCTTCTAGGGCATTTTTTATGTTTTTTTGCCTTTCTTTTGAAGTACCAGGTGCTATTTCTCTTACAAAGTATTTGAATTTTTCGTCAGAGTTTTTTATTATATGGTCTAATTTTTTAATTACTCCATATGGATCTATAGAAACAGGAGCTACAGCAAAAAATTCCATAAAGTTCTTAACAGATTTTTTTAGTTTTGGGCTCGGTCTTTTTGAAATTGAGTTTATTACATAATTTTTAGATTTTTCTGCCATTTCTTCTAGTTCTGCTACCTCTTTTTCTATTTTAATTATGGTTTGAGTTACCATTAATCTTGGCCCAAATAGAAAAAATATTATTGCTATTATGAACCATAATATTAAAGATACCCAGTCTGTTCCAAATTGGGCTAAAGTATAAATCATAGTTATTAATTGTAATTACAATTTAAATATTTAACTCATAATTATACAGTACAGCTTGCTTGAGTTGAAGAACAAGATGGATTTCCTCCTATTGATCTACACAAATTTACAAGATTATTTATAATATCCATGTTACAATATTGTGAAGAAAAACTTTGCATATTATAACAACCTAAATCGTTTGAAGTATCTATCCAATCTCCTTTAAATTGATTTATACAAAGACTTCTTGCTTGAGCTAGTTCCGATGCATAATGCTCTCTTATATAATCTAATCCTTCTGATCCCCTATATTCTGGAGGCACTGTATAACTTTCATTGTCTACACCCTTATCTTTAAAATAGAGAAAATATACAGCTAAAATTACTATAATAATTATTAAAATTGTTATGTCCCTCATTATAGAATTTTGGTTTTTTCTATATTTAACTAATTATCATGATGATTCCAACTACCAATGGAATTATAAGATTATCATCTACTTTAGGTATCATTTCAGCAAACGTTGTAAAAATAGCTATTATTAAGGCTTTTAAAGGATTTACAAAGAATAACAAAATAAANNTTTTCCATAATAACTGCCTATTAAAGTTGACATGGCATCTGCCAATGATAGAACAGAGATAGCTACAATTGCTATAAATGGCTCAAATAATGTTGTAGCAAAAAAACAACCAACAAAAAATTCTGTGGCTCCTTTGAACGGCGAGGTGTTTGGTCTTTCATACCCATTAAAACTGTTTTCAATAAATTCTTCAAATTCATCCAATTTTTTGGATTTTATTATTTTATACTTATACCTATTTTTTCTATATTCTCTAAGTAAAAAGAGTGCAAATGCTATTAAAAGAATAATTAAGGCCGCGTTCCATTTTCCCAACCACAATATTAAAAAAACGGTGAAAATACCACCAGCATGTACAACTTTCCTTTTTATTTCTAGCATTTTTTTACCTCTTTTTCTTTCTAAAAGGCCATGTTATTATTTTGAAAATTTGTACTATAAAATGAAAGAATTCATATATACAAAACAATATAAACCCGGCTATAGCAAACATTATAGCAGTTTCTAAGTTTGCTGTTATAGACAATCCAAAATATTTTGCAACCCAGGGAAAAACAAAAGAGGCAGCCACTACCAAAGAAGCTCTTATGAAGAATTTTAAAAGTTTGTATAGAATAAAAACTGTTATAATAAAACCAATAAATATTAAAATAGTTGTCAACGTAACCTCAATAGCCATATAAATAAATTACACTTATAGTTTTAAAAACTTTTAATTACGTTTTTAGAAACTTGATTAGCTTAGCCCAGAATCCTAATTCTTTTTCTCCTATAATAAAACCAGCAAGTTTCCTTAATTCTTTACTTGCTGAGGATCTTGGTTTGTGCAAAACAACAGGCATTTTCTTTGCTAAGCTTTTTGGAACACTCTTATCATGAGGTATAATAGCTATCACAGGAAGCTCTGTCATTATTTCAACTTCTTTTTGGGTTAATTCATGACCTCCTCTTGTTACCATGTTTAAAACAATTCCCATTGGCTCCTTTTTTATTTTGTCAATAAACTCTTTACCCCTAATAACATCTGAAACAGACATTATATCAGGTTTTGTAACAAATATTATTTCATTACTTGCTTTAATTGTTGCAACAGCTTCTTTTCCTAGCCCAGGAGAAGAGTCTAAGAAAATTATTTCTGTTTTTCCTTTAAGTTTTTTTAAATAATAATTTAATTTAGATATGTCTGTTTTTATTAAATCTTTTAATTGTAAAGATGCTGGTATTATTTTCATTCCACTTGGATGATCATAAATGGCTTCATTAATATGTTTTTCTTTTCTGAGGACGTGATTTAATGTTACAGGATAATAGTGCATTCCGAGTAAAAGGCTTAAATGAGAAGCAGTTAAGTTACAATCAACTATAGTAACATCTTTTTTAAATCTATGAGCTAAAGCAACTCCTAGATTAGCAACAACAGTAGTTTTTCCAACTCCACCTTTACCAGATATAACACCAATAGTCCTAGTCATTAATATCCTCTTATTTTTCTTTTCTCAACCTCTAATTCTAATAACCTTTCCTGATATTTTAATCTTAGTTCTTTGTAGCTTTCTTTTGATATCATTTCTCCTCTATATTCTTCTTCGATTATTTTTTGAGATTCTTTTACTTTTTCAATTTCCTGTTCCAATTCTTTCAGTCTTCTACTTTCTATAATAAGTTCCTTTAATCTTAAGTTTGGTAGTCTAACCTTATTTTCTTTTCTAACTTTTCTAACTAAATAAATTAACGATGTAGATAGTATAACAATTCCAATTCCAGATAAGAAGAGTAATGTGTCTTTGTTAGATAAACTTATTTCTTTAATCTCTTCAACTTCTATTTTAGGTGGATTTGTTACCTCAAATCTAGCTTTTATAAATAATCTTTCAATATCTCTAATAGATTCTGTTACTTGGGTGTACATTTTATTGTAAATTTGTTCTTCTGCTAAATTTAGTTCAGTGCTTATTTCTTGAAATATTTCTTTGGCAGCAGTTAAATTCAAACCCCCAGCTTCAACTTTATCAGCTTCTTTTTCTAATTCGTTTAAATCATTTTTCAAACTTTGAATTCTATATAATAAAAGATCTTCTCTTGTTTCAAAAATTCTGACTGTGAAATCTGTTTTATAATTGATTTCATCAGAGTTTATGTTTAAAGAAAATTTATAGCTTCCAATTTGTGTATCATAAGGAACAGAAATTTTGCTTACAAACTCTATTCTTTCGTTTATTTGAATAACAAGAGCTTCATTATTTTGGAATTCAAACCAATCACGAAAATTACCTTCTATGAAAACATTAATATTGTATAAATCACTCTCTCCAGTATTATTTACCGAAATGCTGATATATTTTGTCCAACCCCTTTCAATTAAAATTTCTTCTGGATACTCAACAATCATATTCGCTAAATGTATTTTTTTAAGTAAAACCTGAGCATTAACATTAGTAGCAAAAATTAATAAAAAAAATATTATTAAAATTTTTTTAAGCAAAGAAAAATTCAATACACCACCTATTTTGTTTTTATTTTAGGTGCTTTTATTTTTTCCAAAAAATCTTTGTATAGTTTAGAAATATCATCACGATCAGATTCGTGCCAATTTTCAGATAGTTCCATTAAAAGATTTTCTGTTAAATCTTGTTTCTCTCTGTTCCATAATTTATCTAATTTCAAATTTAAAATGAGTTTTTCAAGTTCATTTAAGTAACTAGAAATCTCATTTACAGTTTTTATCCTTACTAAAATATTTAAAATTTCAAAAAGTCTTGTTCTGTTCTCATAATCAGTTAAATTTACTTTTGCTCCCATCAATCTCCTGTTAACTTCTTTTAATTTAGTTAAAATATCATTAACAATTTCTGTTTGTATTTCTATTGCGTTTGTCATTCTAACCATTTTTTCAGGGCTAACTTGTTTTAAATCCCCTTTAATTTCTTCGACTGAGTTTTCTAAAACATAAGTTCTGCTCTCTATGTTTTTAGAAGATTCTATTTGTTCTTCTAGGTTTACTGTTTTTTGTTCTATAATTTTTAAGTCTTCTTCAATTTCACTTATTATACTAGGCAAAGATTTTATTGAAAGTCCTTTTTGACCTTCAAATTTTTTAATATCATCGTCTATCCTCTTAAGTAAGATTTCATTTTTCTCCCTTACCTCTTCAAAGGTTTCTTTTTTTATAGCACCTTTTCTGTATTGTTCTTCAACACTGCTTATTAAATGTATTACACCCTCTCTCTTTTTTTCTAATTGTTCTATTCTAGAGGTTAATTCTTCTGTAGGAATGTTTAAAGAATCTCTAATCTCTTTTAATTCTTTTTCTATTTTTTCTTTATTTGATATTATTAGATCATTAATAGTTTTTTTAAAGTTCTCAACATCTTCTCTTTTTTCAAATCCAGCTTGTTTAATTTTAATTTCATCAATTGATTTGGTTAGTTCTTTGATTAAATCATCTACTTTTTCTAATCCTGTTTTTAGTTTAGAAAATTCTTTTATTTTGTCTTCCATTTCAGTATAAATTTTTTCAGTCTTTCCTGCAAGTCTATCTACTTCTGCTTTTGTTTCTATAGATTTAGAAACCATGTCTTCCATCTGTCTTACTTTTTCTCTAAGATTTTCCACGCTTTTAATACCTTCAATTATTTTTTGAGATTCTTCAACTCTTTTTAAAACATCTTTGTACATACTCTCTACTTTTTCTGTTTCTGCTTCAGCTTTTGCAATAATTTCTTGTTGTTTTTGAAACTCTTTTGTAATTTTTTTAGGTTCAACATCAGAAACACTGTCCTCAAGCAATTTAATTTTTGTTTGCAATTCTTTTACTAAACTATCTTTTTGAAATAACATAGACCTAATCTCTCCTATATTTTCTGCAAGTTCTTTTATTCTTTCATCAGAAGTAAATTTTACTTCTCTTAATCCATCAACCTCAGCTTTAAGCTTTTCAAGATCCATAACAAGTTTTCTGATTCTTATTTCTCCAATAAAACTGATTTTTCCTTCTTCTAAGGCCTCTTTTTCTCCTTTCTCTTTACTCTCTCCTTTCCCCTTTTCTTCCTCTCTTCCTCTTATCACTCCCTGTTCTTTTAAGATTTCACCAACAGTTTTTTCAGGACTCATTCCTTTCTCCTCTTTTTAATAGTTTCTATTCTTGATTTTACAGATTCTATATATGTTTCTGCCATTCTTAATTGTCCTATTTTAGTTTTCTCTTCAGCCAAATTAATTTCTAACTCCATATCATAAGTATCTATTTTCTTCTTCTTTAATAATTCTATTTTCTTTCTTAACTCTTCTATATCTTTCTCAAAGCTCCCGTACTTTTCTAATTCCTCATCACTAATTCTGAATGTATCGTGTAGTAATGGTCTAAATGTTATAAACCAAGGTTTACCATTGTTATAGGCTGGATTCTGGAACAGTCCTGTACCAACCTCAAGTTTTGGGATGCTTGTTGAATATTGCCAACCATATTTTGTTTTTATTCTGTTTATATCTCCTGCATACTTAGTTCTCATCTGAGTTTCTGTTGCTATAACAGCCCTTATTGCTCCTTTGAAATCTAATAATACTTGTGATATCATAACCAAACCAATTCCCCATTTTCTAAATTCTCTTACTCCTCTTTCTAATGCTAAATAACCTCCACCTTCAAGAGCAGACACTTTTCTTCTTACATATTTTGGTAGCAGTCTGTGAACCTCATCATACACCAACAAAAGTTTTAATTTTCTTGATTCTGGCCACGAAATTGTGAACATGTAATCTATGGTCTTTCTTACAAAATAGTCTAGTTGCTCAGGGGTTAACTTGTTTAATACAAATACAGTTATTTCACCTTTCTTTATGAATTTTTCTAGTTCAACCTTCATGAAAGGATCTGTTACTTGAATAATTGTTCCTTTAAACGATCTTGCCTCATCTTTCTTAATTCCAAATTTACGATAAAGTTTTAACATTCTATCATCAGTGCATGGTCTTATGAATCCTGTCCATTGCGCTGTTGGATCAAAGACTATTATAGGTACTCCTTTTTTCAAAAGTTCTTCAGAAATAACCATTGCTGCCACTGATTTTCCAGAACCAGTACCACCAGCAACTATTAAGTGAGTCATTAAATCATCTGGATCAATATAAGCATTAACCTTTGTTTCAGCTATTTTACCAACCAACAAACCTTTCTTAGGGAGCTTCTTTAAGTCTACGGGTCTTACGTATCTTGCCCTATAAACTCTTTTCATTCTCATTTTTTCATATAACTTTTTAATCAAATACAAACCAGGTATTAGAATAAATAATATCACGTAAGTTATCCAGTTGGTGAAAATAGACCATAACAGAGGTATTAACCAAAATGGTTTTACAACATTAAATGATGCTATAGATTGAGCCTTTTTATCATCGTATGTTGCAATTGCTTCAATAACATAAACACCAGGTACAGTATCATTAGGTATCAATATGCTTCTGTCAAAAGATAGAGAAGTTTCTATTGCTACAGTTTCACCAGTTCTTGCTATTATGGTATCATTTTCAACAGCTCTTATGGTGTAATTAATAAAAATATCCACTCTTTTGGTTAAACCAAGGTTGTACAAAGTTACTAAGTATTTAAAAGGATTACCAGGAAAAACATCTTTTGTTATTGGATCAATTTTTATGTCTAATAATTTTTCAGCTTCATATTCAACTCTTAAAATAACAGCCACTCTTTTAGTAATGTTTCCAGATTTAATTATAAGGTTTCCATTATATATTCCTGGTATTGTTGTTGGTAAAGTATAGAATTTTATGTTAGCATAATAAGTTTCTCCAGGTTTTACATCAAATTTATCTTCTTCAAACAAAATGTAAGGCCAAATATCACCTTCTACAGACATTCTGATAGTTGTTCCATCTTCTTGATTGTTGCTAATTCCTAAAGAAACTATCTGATATTCTCCTGGATAAAGTCTTACTTCTATTGTGTTTGTTGATAGAGTTAATGGTGAGATTATTGTTATGTTTTCTTCTCTTTCTTCAGCTGGAATAAAAGCTCCGCCAGGACCTCCTGGCGGTGGGAAATATGGTGTTGGGCAAGGACAAACTTGACAACCAAAAGTACCGTCAGAAGTGCACCAACAACAACCTACTAGTTCACAAGTTGTTTGAATATAATAAAAATTACAGGGTTGAATTCCTATTACAAAACCTAATAGACCTTGAGCCCATTCAGTATTTACAGCATAAACTTTTGAAGAAAACAAAATAAACAAAATTAAAAAATACAAAAAACAAACTTTTTTCATTATACCACTAATAAAGTTTATGACCCTTTATTATTAGTTTTTTTCATTATATTATAAGTTTGAATAGTAGAATATAAATAAAAAAAAGGAAAGAAGTAAAGCCTGCTATATTATCTCTATAAATAGTTCAAATGTTCCTGGATTCACATGCATTGCTATGTTTGGATCTGTATAAGTTAGACCATATTTTAGGCTTTGTTCATGCTGATATTCTCTAGAAGGTTTTCCAACTTCTACTCCAATTATATATAATCCTTTAGGAATATCTCTATCAATTTCAGCTGTTACCCAAACCTGTTTTTGATATTCGGGACTTAGTTCAGGCCAATAAAACCCAAGATTAAACTCCTTTCCAACTGTTGCATGTTCCCACATGTCTATTTTAATATATTTTTTAACTTCTTCTGGGTCTTGTGTTACTTCTTTTTTTTCTATGAACCATCTTGGGTCTCCTACTATTAGAGATCTTTGTGGATAAACTGGTTTAAGCCCTACACCAAACCATCTTAGGGATCCCACCGAAGATCTTATCCAGAATCTATGTTTTATTACCACACTGTCATTTTTTATTTCAACTATTCCATGACCTTGTGTTTCTGGTATTGTTGGATTTTCTAGCCAATCTTTATTTATTCTTCTGTATATTTGAATATTAAAAATTCCTACACTCCATACCGGTATTCTATTTGAAGTAGAAAGATCTTCTAGTACACTTACAAAACTTTTTTTATAGTCAGGGAACCATTCTGGTTGTTTCCAATAAGATTCATTTATTCTTTCTGGAATATCTCTGATTATTCCTCTTTCCCACATCAGCCTAATTTGGTCAAAATCAGCTGGTTTTGGCGGCAATGAACTGTAATATTCTGGAAAATCCTCTCTTGAGAATTTAATTGGTTCAATAGTTTTATCTGAATAACCTGTAAAAAAACTGCCTGTAATTGGATTATTTGCAAAATATAGTACTGCTATTAAGGCCACTGCAACTATTATGTATAAAGCAATTCTTCTATTCTTTTTCATTTTTTTCAATTTTTTCACCTCTTACTTAATATTGGTTTTACATGGTGTCCAAAATTGTCTATTAGAAATTCCTCTTTTAGAAATTTTTTAACATTTTTTATGATTTCCATTTCATCTAGATTATCATCTATAGTAAAAACTATACTAACTAATTTTTTCATTTCTTCCATCTCCTATTTTTTTCAATTATTTCAAATTTTATCATGAGGCATAATCTGCCCAAATTGTTAAGTTCCTTTCTGTTGTGTCACTTGGACCACAACCTGTAAAATTAGCAAATAACCAGAGATCTAAAGGTGTTTCACCAAAGGCTAAATCATCTATTAATGTTAGATTAAGAGCGCTAGTACTGTTGGCTAAATCAGGAGTTGTTGGCGGATATGCTATAGTGTCGTTTTCGTATTTTACTCTTATACACGATGGTGTAGTTGCATTTATTGATATATTTATTTCTGCATCAATACTTCCTTGATTTCTTATTTGTAAAATTGGATTAGCATCGGTTTGTGGTGATCCACCTACTATTGATGCATTTACCCAGAACGTTTCTGTTCCAGTAGAAGTATTAAATTCTATATTACCTGTAGTTGGTGCACCTCCTGATGTGGTGTTTACCCATGAACCACCAAGGGTTTGAACCTCTACTATACGAGTCTGTGCAATGTTGAAATATATAAGAGTCGTTGTATATTCTAAGTTAGCTGCGTAAACTGTTATTGCTAATAGTGCAAAAAATACTATTATAATCAAAAATTTTTCCATCATTTAACCTCCCATCTTTAAAATCTTATTTTTTGTATAATTTTAAATTTTATTGGTGCTTCTTCAGCACCTTCTACTACTATATAATGTTTGCCGCCTTCTTCTTGAGGGATATCAAAGTTTGTAGTGTAAGACTTTTTACTTTATATTTTTCTTTGCAACAAGCTGTTCCTGTACGTGTAAATGTATATTCACCTTCCATCCATTGATTAAAACGTTCTTCACTATAAACAAATACCCAAACTGGCACATCTGCTCTAAAGTCAAATGTATATCTTCCAGACTCAAGATACACAGATTCATAATATGGAAGAGTTTCTGTTGTTTCTTTTGATATAATTTCGTTTCCAGTAATAGTGAATTCTGGTGCTTCTTTTTTAGTTTCTTCAGTAGGAGTTTCACCAGCTATTAAACCTGTTGGTATAGAAAATGCATTGAGATAAAGTCCTAGTACTATTACAATGATTGCAATTAGAACAATGGCAACAATCCATTTTTTACTCTTTGTTTTACGTTTTTCCATTTTATCCTCCCATTTTTTCACTTTTTTTCATGGTTTTTTCCACTTATTTATAAATATTTCTCACATATATAATTTTCTATTCTCAACATTTATCATAATTTTAATTTTTTTTGATTTTTTCTTTTTAAATAACAAAGCTTTGCAGGTCCTACCTTTCTTTGAAAGATTAATCCTCCAGAAACCATACCAAAAATATATTTGGATACAGTGATTCTGTTAATTCCAGTATTTTCAGCTATGTTAAGTATAGTTAAGCCTTCTGGGTGCTCTTTCAAATTTTCTATTATTTTTTCTCTAAAGTTGTTTTCTACCATGTTTTTCACCTCATGTTGATTCCGTAGAGTTTATGTATAATTTTATAACAGTTGCATCATTAACATTAGCATAAGTAAAATTAGCCCATATCCAAAACTCGTCCATAGCATTAACAGGTAAGGATGAATTAGCGACCCAAGCTCCTGATGAACAAACAGGAATAATATATTGAGTATCATAAGGATTTTCAGATTTTGTTCCAAATAGAACTATTGAAGATGGTAAGCTTTCGTTTATACACATAGTTATATTTTCATTAACATTTCCCGTGTTATTAACTTTGAAATTAGCAATATTATTTACATCACCAATATATGTCGAGTTTTGTTTATAAGCTGTTCCTTTTACCCAGACAGTTACATTTTTTTCATCCCCAGTTGAACTATTAAATTCTTCATCAGGTGTTGCGTTTCCTGCTGTTGATGAAAAAATCACTGAATTATTTGGAATTGTTACTGCAAATGAAGCAATAGTAGTGTTTAACCAAAACTCATTCCCAGCCTGACAATTCGTATTATTCCAATTTCCATTTGAATCATTAGCATAAAAACACCAAGCAACAACAGTATTTGGTGTTGAATTCAAAACAGTAACATTAGTAGCATTCTCTGGTGTAGAACTAAAAGCATACCAACTAGCATTCTTCCATGTCCCTGTATTATTAGTAGAAAAGATGTAACCTCCACCACCCTGCAATTGATTATCATCGTTCCACTCTAAAGAAAATTTACAAGACTGTCCTGAATAAGTTGTGTTGGTTGAATTCTTAGAGTATGTTGGTGGATCTTCGTAATCGTAAGAATATCCGTACATTATTTGATAAGGCGCACTTGTGCCATTGCGCCAAACATACTCTATTTTGTCGCTATAATTATATTTTGTGTTTGCATACGTATTCCCGTGATTATTGTCTGTCACATTTTGAACAGTTTCCCAATCAGTGCCATTAAATTTTCTATAAACTATATCATAATTGTTATTATACTCGTTCTGCTCCCAAAAGACCCAAGGATTATTTTGACTATCAATAGTAACAGAAGCATATCTAGCATTTTTTCCTCCTGATGCAGTATCTATTTGGTAAGGTGTTGTCCAGCTACTTCCTCCACCAGTGCTGTTGGAAAAGTTTATGTTATTATTAGTGGAATCCCAATAGGAGACAAATATATCTGCTGAGTCGCTTTGGTTAAATGTTATTGAAGGATATTCAAGTTCTGGAGTATCCCTACTCTTCACTGTTTTTTGAGCGCCCCAAGCAGCTCCAGAGGTCGTTGATCTAATAAACATAATACCCCACTCTTCTTCCTCAACAATCAATTCACACATACCGGCTCCTACTTCCCACTGTCTCCATACTTCTTGATATACTAACATTATGTGATCTAATGATCCTCCTGTTCCATCCACAGCCATAGAAAACTGATAATAATCTCTTGATTGACAAAGAGGAAATGTTTGAGGAAAATTCTCTTGTACTGTTACTGCTGCTCCCCATGTACTTCCTCCATCACTGGAATTAACGAATTCAATATCACTGTTTAGAAAATTTTTATAAACAATATAAATTTTTTCTCCTCTTCTCTCCATTGAAACATCAATATCAGCCCCATTAGTAACAGCAGTCTCTCCACTCCATGTTCCTCCATTGTCTGTTGAGATGTTAACCAATACATCATCAGCAGCATTATTTACATAGGCTATTGTGATGTTGTCCCCATGACATGATATAAAAGGCTGACCTCTTGAATACGTTTTAGTACTTATGTTATATAAATTCCATGTTTCTCCATCATCAGTAGAATTTGCATACGTTATTGCTTCATTAGTTTTAAACAACCATGCAACATGCAAGTATCCTTGACCATCTCTACAAATACTTCTTTCGTCTGGATAAAAGGGTATAGTGCTAGTTGTTGTACCTATCACAGTTGAATCAAAACCAAACTTTGCCTTTTCATTTGCTTTAAATCCACTAGGAAATATTAAATAAAAGCTTCCAAAACCATTTAAAACATTTATACCTTCTTTATTAATAACAATATTTTTAGTTAGGCTTTCTAGTGGATATCTATCTAGTTTTTCAATATCAACTGTAACCCTTTCAGAACAATCAAGTTTTTCTGAAAAGCGATTTTTGCAAAAATCATTTAAACCTTTTTCTTTAACAAGTTTAATCTCATTTATGAAACCAGGATCCACTGTAAAATTCACCAACCAATGGGTGCTATTAATTTCAGTGAATTCCCATTGAATGTATTTACTGATATAATCCTGCTTTACAATTTCTATTTCATTAGACGGATAAAACTCTCCAATAACAGAGCCATGTTGGGTTTTCAAAGGTGAAACAGTTTTTCTAGTTATATTTATCTCATATTCAGTCACATTTTCAGGTTGTTTAAATAATATGTCAATCTCAGTCTCAGAAGGATTATAAAACAAAGAAGGATTACCATTAAAAACAGCTTTTAGTATTCCCTTATCAGAAACAGGAAAATCAACAAATCCTTCAGCATTGGTTAAACCAGAACCTAATAAAGTATCATTCAAATAAAAGTCTATTTGTTGGTTTTCAAGCAGGTCTCCACTATCTGAGGTTAAAGTGGCTCTAACAAGATATTCTTCAAGTTCAAGATATATCAAAGTATTTATTTCATTCTGTGCTCTGGCTATACTAATTAAAACAAATAAAGAAAATATAATTATTACTAACAAAATCATTATGTTTGATGTTTTTCCTGATAGTGATTTCATTTTCTCATCCTTAGATAGCATAATTTAGCTGTTCCAACCCTCCTTTGAAAGATTAAACTTTCTCCTAGAAGCTGGTAAACATACTTGGTAACTGTGTGTCTGCTCATGCCAATTTCTTCAGCAATTTCAACAGTTGTAAGACCTTCTGGACGTTTTCTAAGAATTTTTATAATTTTCTCCCTAACGTTATTCTTTTTTTTCATATAGACCCCAACTATGGATAGCAGGTCTGCTAAACAGTTTTGATTAACATAAGAAATGGATACCTTAATTTAAAAATATTTATATACAGAAAAAGTTATTTTAACGAATTTTTTCATATTTTTTTCAAAAAAATCATGTTCTATAAGAAACCATGGGGTAATAGAAAAATTTAAAGGCGGGTTAAACTAATTTTTATCATGGAAGATCTTTGGAAGAAGTTTAAACAAGAAACAGAAAAACATTTACAAAAAATAAATGAATTTTTGAATGAGAAATCTTTAAATGAGAAATCTCAGTTAATTGAACCAGTTCCAATTATAAATAATGAGATTTCTCAAGTACCTGAAAAAACCCAACAAATATTCTTAGAAGAAAATAAGAAACCTGAAAAACCATCAAGAAAAAAAGTTTATGGAAAGCTAAAAGATTTAGTAAATGAGATAATGAAAAAAGAAAATGTATCACGAGCTCAAGCCTATAGAAGAGCTAAGAAAAGATTTCTTGAGAATTCTCAATAGTTAATAATAAATCTTTCTAATGAACAAGTATTTTTATGTTTACTAAGAATGAGATAAAAGACTTAATAATATCAGTTTTTGCATTAGCTTTGATATTTAGCTCATTTAATTTAGAATTAATACTAGTAACTTTATTTGTAGTGATAATTGTTTTTCTCTCACATGAGATGTCTCACAAGTTTGTTGCACAGCATTATGGATGTGATGCAGTGTATAAGATGTGGCCATTAGGATTATTTTTAGGTATTATAACATCTTTAATTCCAGGAGGATTTGTAATAGCAGCTCCAGGAGCAGTTTACATTTCTCCTTACAAGAAGAAATTTGCTTTTAGAGTTGCACGTTTAACAAGAAAACAATATGCAATCATAAGTCTTTCAGGACCTTTAATTAACATAATATTAGCTATTTCTCTACTTTTATTGAATTTTTTCTATCCTTTAGCATTATTTAGTTTAACTGCAAGAGTATCATTTTTCTTAGCATTTTTCAATTTATTACCAATTCCACCAATGGATGGCTCTAAAATTATGACTTGGAATTTAAAGATATGGTTGTTAGTAACAGCAATAGCATTTGTTGGTTTGTTTATTTAAATAACTTTTACTAAATTCTTTTCATGGTAGTAGAAGACATAGTAATAGGAAGAGAACCTGAGGATTTAAAAGTTTATGGTAAAAGAGCTTGTATATTTCTTGGAAAACATATTGTTGGAAGAGGTTTTGATTTTCACTTAACTAATCCTATACTAATGGATGTTCTGAGGCCTCATGTTGTACTTATTACTGGTAAAAGGGGTTCGGGAAAATCTTACACATCAGCAGTTATAGCTGAAGAAGTAACAAAATTACCAGAAGAAGTAAAACAAAATTTATCTTGTTTACTAATAGATACAATGGGAATTTTCTGGTCAATGAAAAATCCAAACGACAGACAATTAATGCTTTTAACAGATTGGAATCTAAAACCAAAAAGTTTTAATATAAAAAATATAATACCAGTTGGAATAAAGCTTTATTATGAAAAATATGGAATTTCTTATGATGGTATTTTTGGTATAAAACCTTCTGAATTATCAGCTGCAGACTGGGCTCTAACTTTTAATATAAATCTTTTTGAACCTTTAGGAATTTTGTTAGAAAGGGTATTAAGAAAACTAAAAGGAAAAGACTACTCTATAGACGATATAATCAAAGAGATTGAATACGATAAAAGATCAGATGAAAAAGAAAAATTATCCCTAGAGAACAAGTTCTTATCAGCAAATGGATGGGGTATCTTTTCTAAGGAAGCAGCATCTATAGAAAAATTTCTTGAGCCAGGTATTGTTACTGTTCTAGATGTTTCTTTACAAGAAGTAAATGTTAGAAGCTTGATGATAGGAATTCTTTGTAGAGAAATTTATCAGGCAAGAATATCTGCTAGAAGAGAAGAAGAAATGGCATTAATGGGAGGAGAAGCTGTTAAAAAAGTTCCTATGACTTGGATTACTATTGATGAGGCTCATGAATACTTACCTTATGAAAGAGAAACAGCAGCCACTCATGATTTGTTAACCTTGTTAAGACAGGGAAGACAACCTGGAATAAGTTTGGTTTTAATAACACAAAGGCCAAACAAGATTCATGAAGATGCAATGGCTCAGGCAGACTTAGTTATATCACACAGGTTAACAGCCAAACCAGATGTTGATGCTTTGGGTGCTATAATGCAGACATATCTTTTATCTGATATAAGAAATTTGTTACAAGGACTCCCAAAAACAAAAGGTGCTGCCTTAATATTGGATGATAACTCTGAGAGAATTTTTAATATTCAGGTTAGACCAAGACAGAGTTGGCATGCAGGAGAGAGTCCAGTTGCTTTAAAAGAAAAAGCTACTTAAATTTCTAATCTAATTATTATTTAGTGATTTAATGGCAGGTACAGGGGAATACCCAAAACCCACCCTAAACATTCAAAGAATTTAAAATACAGAGCTAAAGTAATTTATACACCTCATGGAGCTGGTTGTGAACATTAATAAATATTTGAACCCTTTAAGATTTTTATGCCCTTTATTAAACATCCTCTAATAAAACCTAAAGCTATAGAATCTAGAAAATATCAAGAAGCTATTTTAAATACTTCTTCAAAAAGAAACACTCTTTGTGTTCTTCCCACAGGTTTAGGTAAAACGACTTTAGCTATCCTTCTAGCTGCTCATAGATTAGAAAAATATCCCGAATCAAAAATATTAATAACAGCACCCACCCGCCCTCTCTGTGCCCAGCATCAGAAAACCTTTCGAGAATGTTTGAATATTCCTGAAGACGAAATAATATTGTTAACAGGGAAAATATCTCCTGGAAAAAGATACGATCTGTATAAACAAGCAAAAATCATAAGCGCAACCCCACAAACTCTAGACCATGATTTAAAGAGCAAAACATTAGATTTGTTTGATTTTAGCTTATTAGTTGTGGATGAAGTTCATCGTGCTGTAAAAAGATATGCTTATCCCTTTGTTTCAAAAATCTACATGCAACAAGCAAGACATCCAAGAGTTTTAGGACTAACAGCTTCCCCTGGAAGCGATGAAGAAAAAATAAAAAAAATATGTAAAAACCTCTTTATTGATTCTGTTGAAATAAGAACAGAACTTGACGCAGATGTTAAGCCTTATATCAAAGGAATTGATACAGAATTTGTAAAAGTTAATTTGTCTGAAGATTTAAAAAACGCTCAAATATTGTTAAAAACAGGTTTAAAAGAGAGGTTAGAAAAATTGAAAAAATATAATCTTTTTATTAGAACTAAAAGAGAATTGTTAGAAGCTCAGAAAAAAGTTAGTAAACAGATTACGACTCAGAGAAAGCCTTTCATGTTTTACTTAATTTCTTTAATAGTTGAGGCAGTTAAGATTTGGCATGTTCTAGAACTTTTAGAAACTCAGAGTGTTAAGTCTACTAAAATTTATTTAGAAAAAATAAAACAAAAGAAAACAAAATCAGATAAAAGAGTTCTGAATGATATTAATTTTATTAAAGCAATGAAAATCATTGAAGAAGCTGAAGAACATCCCAAAATAACAGAATTAAAAGAAGTTTTGAAAAGAGAGTTTGAAGAGAATAAAGATTTTAGAATAATTGTTTTTTCTCATTTTAGAGACAACATTCATCATATTCATGAACTAATTCAAGAGATTTGCAGACCTGTTGTTTTGATTGGGCAAGCTGGAGAAAGAGGATTAACACAAAAAGAACAAATAGATGTTATTAAAGATTTTAATGCTGGATACTACAATTGTCTAATCACAAGTCCTATTGGAGAAGAAGGTTTACACATACCTTCTGCAGATATTGCTGTTTTTTATGATTCTGTTCCTTCAGAAATAAGAACAATTCAAAGAAGGGGAAGGGTCGGAAGAACAAAACTTGGAAAAGTAATATTTCTATTAACCAAAGGAACAAGAGATGAAGGCTATTTTTGGACTGCTTACAGAAGAGAGAAAAAAATGAAATCAATTCTTAGAAAAATGCAGAACGAAAATGAGAAAGAACAACAAGCTATTGACAATTTTATTTAATTAACATTTATTAATACTCTATTTATATATCATATTTATGGGAAAAATACGTGGAGGGTCTAGAAAAGCTCAATTAAAATATTCAAGAAAAAAGAAAAAGAAGAAGCGATAGAATGAAGCTTAAATTCTGGGAAAAGGAAAAAAAAGAAGAGAAAGAGAAATCTGAGGAAACTGAAGAGTCTGAAGACGAATTTAAAAAGGTTAAGAAAAAATTCGATGAAATCAAAGATTTATTTGAAAAAAAGGATGAGGAAGAGCCATTTAAAAAAGAAGTTGAAAAACCAAAAGAAGAAGTTAAAACCGAAGAAGTGGTTGAGATTAAACCTGAAGAGAAAGTTGAAGAAGTAAAGATTAAAGAGAAGCCTCCTGAAAAAGAAGTTGAAAAAATTGAAAAGCCAAATATCCTCTTAAAGAAAACAAAGAAAGTTAAAAAGCCTATAAAAAAGAAACCTAAAAGGAAGAAAAAAATTAAAAAAATAAAACAG
>JABAOH010084608.1_pt1 | contig 46644 bp, 54 predicted proteins | sample 7062181 | NCBI WGS metagenome assembly JABAOH01 (sample SAMN14538630, study PRJNA623070) | marine sediment metagenome | biome: marine biome [ENVO:00000428]; feature: marine pelagic biome [ENVO:01000023]; material: deep marine sediment [ENVO:00002113]; isolation source: pool of 5 deep marine... | reverse complement strand
CCCAAGTTCGTCATGGAGGCTCCCATCCCCACCGTTCACGCGCTCCTTGAGAAGCTTGACATGACGATACAAGACTTCGACCTCTTCGAGCACAACGAGGCCTACGCAGCAGCCACCATAGTCGTGGCAAGGCAGTTGGAGATTCCGACGGAGAAGCTCAATGTCCGTGGAGGGGCCGTTGCCTTGGGGCACCCCCTCGGTTGCACGGGGGCCAGGATATTGACAACTCTTTTGAACGCCATGAAGCAGAAGGGCGCCACGAGAGGGTTGGTCACCTTGTGCTTAGGTGGGGGCAATGCCGTGGCCATGGCTGTAGAAGCGGTCTGAGAATCGCTCTGCTATAGGGGGCGTGGTTTCAGAGCCCCTCCGCGCCCGTGAGACGGATTCAGAAAGTCCCAACTCGTCGGCCGTGCAGGTTTCGACAGTTATGGGGATTGGTGTTCAGGGCATCCCGACTCTTGGAAAAAGACTTTAAGGCCTGGTAACAATTCTTCATGATTTCACCAGGTGCCACAATGATTAGGGCCGTTGAGGAACAGTACTCCAAGGAAGAGGTCCTCGACCTAATGGAGGATCTTGTCGGGTCCTGGTTTGACGGGAAGTTCAAGGACCTGACAGAGCCCCAGGCCTTTGCTGTCCCCCTGATCCATCGAGGCGAGAACGTCATCGTCTCCTCCCCCACGGGCTCCGGTAAGACATTGACTGCCTTCCTCTCTATCATCAACGAGCTCTATCACCTTCAGAAGGGGGGGGAGCTGGAGGACAAGATATACTGCCTGTACGTCTCCCCCCTCAAGGCCCTGGCCAACGACATCAACAAGAACCTCCACGAGCCCCTGAGGGAGATGGGGGAACTGGCTGAAGAGCTTGGCCTCGACCCTCCGGAGATAAGAGTCGCCGTGCGTTCCGGAGATACCTCCCCCAGCGAGAGACAGAGGCAGTCTAAGAAGCCGCCGCACATCTTCATCACCACGCCCGAGTCCCTGGCGATAGTCCTGACGACGCCCATCTTCCGCAGGAAGTTCAAGGATGTCCAATGGGTGATCGTGGATGAGATTCACGAGGTGTGTTCCAACAAGAGGGGCGTTCACCTCTCCCTGAGCCTGGAGCGCTTGCGGGAACAGGTGGGACGCGACTTCGTACGCATCGGGCTGTCGGCCACCATAGCCCCCATGGACGAAGTGGCCCAATTTCTGGCGGGCTACGAGGACGGCTACGTTCGATCCATGAACGTGGTGGAGGTGGAGACCCAGAAGAGGCTCGACATGAGCGTCCTGTGTCCCGTGCGGGACATGACAGCCCTTCCCTACGAGGTGGTCAACGCCCGCATGTACGACCTGCTGAAGGGCATGATAGAGGGCCACAGGACCACCCTGGTGTTCACCAACACCCGCAGCGGGACGGAGAACGTGTCCTTCAAGCTGAAGGAGAGGGGGGTGGAGGATCTGGAGGCCCATCACGGTAGCCTGAGCAAGTACGTACGCCTGGACGTGGAGGACAAGCTGAAGCGGGGGAAGCTGAAGGCCGTTATCTCCTCCACATCCTTGGAGCTGGGGATCGACATCGGCTACATCGACTTGGTCTGCCAGGTCGGCAGTCCCAAGTCCATAGCCAAGGGTTTGCAGAGGATAGGCCGTGCGGGCCATGCCTATGGCGATATCAGCGTGGGCCGCCTGATCGTCTTCGACAGCGACGACCTGCTGGAGTGCTCCGCCCTGGTCAAGGGCGCATACGAGAACCGCATCGATCGCGTGGACATCCCCCAGAACTCCCTGGATGTCCTGGCCCAACAGCTGGTCGGGATGAGCCTGGAGAGGCGGTGGGAGATCGAGGACGCCTACCGCGTGGTACGGAACTCTTACTGCTACCGGCACCTGACGAGGGAGGAGTTCCTGTCCGTTCTCCGGTACCTCTCGAGCCGGAACCCCGATGTCAGTGTGTACGCCAAGATCTGGCTGGATGAGGAGGAGGGGCGCTTCGGTCGGAAACGGGGCAGCCGGCTGATCTACTTCACCAATGTCGGAACCATCCCCGAGGAGGGGAGCTACAAGGTCTACACCCAGCGGGGCATCCCCATCGGCCAGCTATCCGAGAAGTTCGTGGAGTACATCAGCCGTGGCGACATTTTCGTTCTGGGGGGGCGAACCTACCAGTTCGAGCGGGTCCGCGGGATGACAGTGTACGTTAAGGATGCCTCTGGCCGCCGGCCTACTGTCCCCTCTTGGACAGGGGAGATGCTGCCTCGGAGCTTCGACTTGGCCATCCAGGTCGGGCGACTGCGGAAGGAGATGAATCGCCTTGTGGATGAAGAGGGAGAGGAGGCTGCCCGGCAGTGGTTGGTGGAGTCGGCCCGTCTGGACGAAGGGTCCGCTCGGAGCGCTGTCAACTACCTGCAGGAGCAGCGCGCCATTATCCCCCAGGTCCCTACCGACGATGAACTCCTCATCGAGGGCTACATCGACGTTAAGGGAAACCGGAACGTCATCTTCCACTACTGCTTCGGCCGGCGGACAAACGACGCCCTGGCCCGAGCCTACGCCTTTGCCCTCTCCAGTGCCCTGAGCTGCAACGCCCGCATCTCCGTGACGGATGACAACTTCATGGTCACGCTGCCGAAGCGGGTGGAACTGGAGGACGTCGCTGGCCTGGTGAAGAGTGTAGACCTGGAGGACCTTCTCCGACGGGCAGTTCGGAACACCGAGTTATTCAAGCAGCGGTTTCGGCACTGCGCTACCCGGAGCTTCATGGTGCTGCGGAACTACCGAGGGCACGAGGTATCCGTCGGTAGACAGCAGCTCCGCTCCCAGAAGGTGATGGACTGGCTCCACGAGTTGCCTGACTTCCCCGTCATTCAGGAAACGTACAACGAGATCCTCCACGACGTCATGGACATCCGCCATGCGAAGGAGGTTCTCCAAGGGATCGAAGAGGGCCGAATCACCGTGAGCATCTCCCAATGGTCCAACGTCCCCTCCTCCCTAGCTCACAACGTCGTCCTTCTCGGCATTAGCGACATCATCCTCATGGAGGATAGGAGCGCCCTGCTGCGGGAGCTGCACCGCAAGGTTCTCAAGCGGGTGGTGCCCGAGGAGCAGCTGAGAGAGGTTCAGTTCACTGAGGAACAGGTAGCGGAGCACTTCCGACGAAAGACGCCCCTTGTTGCTAGCAAGGAGGACGCCCTCCTCCTCCTGGAGAGGGCCGGGGCCTTGAACCTCCTCCAACAGAAGGGTCGAAACATCTACGACCACTGCGAGGTGGATTTGGATGAGGCCCGCACGTGGTGTGAGGAGCTCGTACAAGAGGGAGATGTCGTCTCCGTGTGGACCCCCAAAGGAGTCTTGTGGTGTAAGGCGGAGGAGGAGGCCGATTATGCGGCCGTCTATGCTCGCTCCTCGCGTCTCCGAGAGCTGGACAGGAGGGTGCTGGACACCTTGGGGAGCGGTTCCCACACAGCCAAAGATCTGGCCCAGCAGTTGAAGGTCGCCCGGGTAGAGCTCAACGACGCCCTCCGGAGGCTCGAGAGAGCATATCGGGTGTCTCGGGTCAGCCTGGCGGACACCTCGTACCGCCTTCGGGAGGTTCCACAGATGGACTTCGAGCGGGCCGTGGACCGCCTGGCGCTACGCCTTCTGGCTTTCCTGGGCCCCATGACCGCCGAGGAGCTGGCCTTCGAACTTGACTTGGAGGAGGAGTTCACGCGCCAAATCCTCAGCGGGCTAGAGAACGAGGGCCAGGTGTCATCGGGCCACTTCATTGTGGACGAGGAGTATCAATACATGCTCTCCCGGGACCTCCGAGAGCTGGAGTCCTCGGAGGAGGAGCGACCAACCTTCGATGAGAGGGCCGTTCGCGAGTTCCTTCGGCAGAAACAGTTCAGGAGTCTGAGGAGCATTGAGGAGTACTTTGAGCTCTTCCAGGAAGCCGGGATGATCTACGATATCTTCCATCGGGTGAAGGACTTCCGCATGGAGGAGTGGTATCGCCTGCGTCAGGAAGGGAGGATCTTGGAGGGGCGTTTCCTGGCTGGTCGAGTCCGATATGTCATGCGGAAGGATGCGCCCCTTTTCGCTTCCGCTTACCGTGGCTCCAAGCCAAGGAACTTCGACTCGAAGGTTCTGGAGTTCATCGCCGGGCATGATGGTTTGGACATGGAGGAGATCGTGTCCGGTTTCGAGGGTGAGAGGAGCCGGGTGAAGGAGGCCGTAAAATGGCTGGACCGGCACCTGTACGTCATTCGTAAGTTCACCGGGAGCGACGCCTGGACCTCTAAGAACGTTTTCGTGGCCTTCCACCCGGGCCCAGAAGTACCCGGCGCTCGGGAGGAGATTGTCAAACGCTTCATCAAGGGTTACGGTCCGGTGCCCTTCTCCGGGGTGAAGGGGCATACAGGCTTCCGATACGATGAGGTGGAGGAGATACTGGGTCGCCTAGTGGAGAGCGAGCTCGTCGTCAAGGTTCTGGTGCGCGGACGTGAAGACGTTGAGATGTACCTACTGGCGGAGGAACTGCCAGAACTTGAGGCGGTGCCCGAAGGAGAGTCGAAGGATAGCCTCCGCGTCCTCTCGTTGTACGACCCATGGGTCCAGCCCCTCTGGGCCGAGGTGAGCAGCCGCTACGGCGAGGGCTGGATCTTCCCCGTGGTGAAGGACGGCCAGCTGGCGGGGATGGTGGAGAAGTGGCAGATGAGCGGTTGCATCGAGATTCGGGAGATCGATCTCAGGGATGCTGCCTTGTTGCCAGAACTCCTCCAAGCCCTCCAGGGTATGATGGGGTACTACAAGCAGGTGGGATACGAGATCATCCGAATCGTGGGCGCCTTCAGGAAGCGCGTCACGGAACTCGAGAACCTGGAGACCTTCCGCCAGGCGGGATACCACGTCCTCTCGGACTTCATGGCCTGGGGGGATATGATCCCGGAGCAGTACACCTGGGAAGAGGTTCTGAGCTATGTGTTCTACCAGCAAGCCCTCCACCCGCGGACCAAGTACGGGGATGTTATGGAAGCCGTGGATGTCCGCGGTGGGCTTCGGTCGGACTTCGAAGCGCATCTCCGGGTCAAGAAGCCCACCTCCTTGGAAGGCCTCTTCAAGAAGGGAATCCTGATGAAGGGCCTTCTCATCCCTGACTACCTGAGCTATACCACGGAGGAGAATCTGGAGCTCTACAAGGCAGCGAAGGCCGTCCCTCTAGACGAGGACATGGAGGAGGTTTTAGAGGTGATAAGGGAGAATGAGCCCGTTTCCAAGGCTCGTCTTCTAGCCCTTTCGCCCCTCCATCGCGAAGCCACCAACGCCGCCCTCAGGAGGCTTTACAGGGCTGTGCAGGTGGTCAGGAACCCCCGGGGGCGATACCGAACCGTGGGAGACTCGGGCCTGGAGATGGAGGAGGCTCGGAAGCGGGCGATCAAGAGGATCTTGGAGAACTACGGTGTCTTCAGCGCCGAAAACCTCGGTCTCTACGTCCGGTGGGCCTTCAACATGGCCGAGATTCGATCCCTGCTCAGAGAACTCGAGGAGGAGGGCGTCTTGGTGAAGGGCTTCCTCGTGAAGGGGGAGCCCACCGTGTACTGGGCCCTTAAGAATCACCTCCTGGGCAAAGTGAAGTTTGAGGAGAGCTTCATCCTCACGACCCGGGACAATCTCAGCCACTACCTGCGAACCTACCTCGCTCAGAAGTGGAGAATGGGCGCATGTTACGCCGTCTTCGAAGGACCTCGCGACATCGCCGGCTTCAAGGCCCGCCTACGCGGCGAAGAGATGACCATCACGGAGATTGACGGGGATGCCAAGGCCCGAGAATTCATCCGCTCCTTCTCCCTGCGCAATGACGTGAGGGTTCAGGAGGACAGCGAGGTCCCCGACGAGTGGGAAATCATCCAGTGGTATGAGCGGATGTACGGCGGGACTCAGGACTCCTAGTCTTCCAGGATGGCCGTGGCCTCGATCTCCGCCAACATATCGGGATGTACGAGGCGGGACACTTCCACCATGCTTGTAGCTGGTCTGACATCCCCAAAGATCTCCCGATGCGCCCTCCCGTACTCTTCCCACCGCCTCATGTCTGTAACGTACATGCGGGTCCGAACGACACGTTCAGGACCTGCGCCTGCCAGTCGAAGAGCGTGGACGAGGTTCTCCAACGCCTTCCGCATCTGGCGGTATGCGTCCCCTGGGAATACTACATTGCCGTCGCCATCCGTCGCCGTGGTCCCTGAAACCTCTATCACGTTGTTGGCTACCACTGCCCGCGAGTACCCCACGATGTCTTCCCACGGTGCCCCGCTGGAGATGCGTCTCATAGGAATTCCTCGCGGGGAGGATTGGAGACGGCGGGATAAGCCTTTCATCGCCGCCTTGTGGGAGAGGCCTTGCGGGCCCACCCTTATGGGGCCCAATTGTCTCCTCCTGTGGACGAGGTTCAGGGGGTCAGACTTGGGAGAGGGGTTACAAGGCTGATATAGCTGGGAAGCGATGGTCGGCCGTGAATCACGAGTTCATAGCGTCAGGGGCAATCGGCATTGGCCCGGCTCTACTCATAATCTACTACGCCCTCCGCCGCTACGAGTACCCCTACGTTGAGCAGGCCCTCTTCCGCAACGATCGCCTCTTCCTAAGCTTTGGCGTGGGCATGGTCATGGGCGTCGTGTCAGCCGTACTGTTCAATGCCTTCACGATAGAGCTGTACACGACGGCCCTCTTCGTGCTCCTGATCATATCCGTCTTTGATGAATCCTTCAAGATGGTTTACCTGAACCTTAAGCCGTTCCAGGGCAGATTTGACACTGCGTTCTACGGATCCTCCTTGGGCGTTGGTATGGGCGCCACCTTTGTGATGGCCTTCGCCTTTCAGACCTTCAGCCAACCGGTCGGCCAGCCCACCGACCCCTTCCACCCCCAGAACATCCTCATCCTCCTGACGCTATCCGTCGCCATGATTTCGCTTCAGTTCTTCACTGGTTCCCTGCTTGGAGTCGGTGCCGCGGGCAGGCGACCCTGGAGGGCTTACCTACAAGCTCTAGGGGCCCGGGGGGTCTTCTCCCTCCTCCTCGCACCCTTTCTAGCCCCCTTTCAGGTGGCGAACGTGTACGTCATCGTGGGCTTCTTCCTGCTGGCTGCAGCCTTCGCAGTGTTCCTGCTCTGGGAGGGCTACTCCAACGTAATCCCCGACTCCCTTCCCGCCGACGTCCGTCGGAGGCTCCGGAGGATCCCTCAAGATCGGTCGGACTAGACCACTCTGTACAGCCCCGGCCGAAATTCGTACAGGAGATTCTCCCGCTGAAGAGCCTCAACGATCTCCCTGCCGCGGAGTCCGTGCTTTCGGAGTGCCCTCTCAGCGTCGGAAATGGTGAACCCCCTCTCCGAAAGGGATCGCAACGTCCTGAGAGCCTCCTCCCGCGGGTCCCTTCCCCTCCCCCCGGTTGTCCCGCTGTCCCCATGTCCGCCACTCTCCGCGCCCTCAAGAGCCTCCTCGAAATCTTGCAGTTGTCCGGCTTGCTGAGCGCGAATCCGTCCCAAGGCTTCAGGCAGCTCCCGCGGGTCCTCCGTCGCGAAGAGGACCTTCATACTTGGAACAGGAATGCTCTTGCCGCACTGGCAGGATGCCGTCTTGGCGCCGAGGCGAACTCCCAGCGCACGGCCGCACCTTGGACACAAGATCACGCCGTACGACCCGCCTCCCGAGGATGCGATCAATACCCCCCTCTTCACTGCCCTCGATTCAGGGGCTTTTCCATCACGTAGGCGTCCTCGCCCCACGAGTAATAACCCTTCAGAATGCCGTCGAAGTCGTAACCTAGCCGACGGTAGAAGTTGATGGCGGCATCGTTCTTCACGCTCACCTCCAGTTTCATAATCTCCGCACCTTGCTCCCTCATAACTTCCTCGGCGATGGCCATAAGCTCAGTACCCACTCCCTTACGTCGGTACTCCGACAGCACGCCAATAGAGACGACGCGGGCGACCTCCAGATCCCGCTTCAGCATGATGGTGCCCACCGGTTTCGCCTGGTTGTAGTACAGGTAGGTCATGGCCTCCGGGTTTTTCAGAATCCAGATAATGTGCGACTTCGAGAAGCTCCTCTTTCCGAAGCACTTCTTCTCGATGCGGTGGATGACTGTCACGTCGGAGAGCGTGGCCCTCCTTATCACAGGATGAGCAATCAACTGGGACTATTTCATAGTTTACAACTGCCCACCTACAATTATAAGAACGCGGCGGCGTCTGAGGGACATAGCGGCGAACGAGGCACGACCCATGGCAGACCGGGTGGAGATAGGCAGCGTCCTTGAGGGCCTGCACACGGGAAAGCGCGTGGAGATCCGGGGATGGGTTTACAGGACCAGGAGCAGTGGTGGCATAGCCTTCGTGCTGGTGAGGGATTCATCGGGGGTAATCCAGGTCACGTACAACAGGGACGAGCTCGGAGACCCCTCCTTCCAGGAGGTGGAGCAGTCAGGAATCGAGACCGCCATCGTCGCCAGAGGCGTCGTGGCTGAGGACGAGAGGGCCCCCGGGGGCTACGAGATTAAGGGAGATAGCATGGAGGTGGTGGGACCCTCCAGGAACTTCCCCATCGGAAGGGACCTGAGCGACGAGTTCCTCTTGGACGTAAGGCACCTCTGGATACGGTCTCAGAAGATGACCTCCATATTCAAGGTCAGATCCACGGTCTTCGGGGCGATTCACGGCTACTTCCGTGGCCACGGCTTCTACGAGGTTCAGCCTCCCATCATAACCCCTGCGGGGAGCGAAGGTGGCTCAACACTGTTCGAGGTGGACTACTTCGGAAAGAAGGTATACCTGACCCAGAGCTGGCAGCTTTACGCGGAGGCCTTGGTTCCAGCCCTCGAGAGGATATACACCGTGGCCCCCTCCTTCAGGGCGGAGAAGTCCAGGACCACCCGTCACCTCACGGAGTTCTGGCACGCGGAGATGGAGATGACCTGGGAAGGGATGGAGACAGTCCTCAAGCACGGGGAGGCCCTTATCTCCCACGTCTGCCAGGAGGTGGCGGACCGCAACAAGAGGGAGCTGGAGTCCTTGAACCGCGACGTGGACTACATCGCAGGAATCCGACCACCATTTCCCCGGATCACCTACGACGAGGCTTTGGAGCAGCTGAGGACCTCAGGGGTGGAACTGGAGTGGGGTAAGGACATCAGGACCCTCGAGGAGAAGGCCCTTGCAAAGGCCTACGAAAAGCCTGTCATAGTCACCCACTACCCCAGGGAGTCCCAGGCCTTCTACAAGAGGACCGACCCGGAGGACCCCGACTTGACCCTCGCCTTCGACTTCATCGCGCCGGAGATTGGAGGCGAGCTGATCGGCGGATCCGAGAGGGAAGCGGACCTGGATGTTCTGAAGGCCAACCTCCTAAGGCAGGGTGAGGACCTGGAGGCGTACGAGTGGTACCTGGACAGTCGTCGCTATGGCTCCGTCCAGCACTCGGGCTTCGGCATGGGGGTCGACCGGCTGGTCCAGTGGCTATGCCTCCTGGACCATGTGCGGGATGCCATTCCATTCCCTAGGACACTGACGCGGTACTATCCTTAGGTCAGGCCTCTAGATCACGAAGACTACCTATGACCTCCCTGGCAATGATAAGCTTCTGAATCTCGTTGGTCCCTTCGTAGATTCCGAGGATCTTGGCGTCACGGAAGTGCCTCTCCACGGGGTAGTCGCCGGAGAAACCGTAGCCACCGTGGATCTGCACGGCTCTGTCGGCACACCTCATGGCCATCTCTGCCCCGAACAGCTTGGCGAAGCTCACGGCTAGAGTGTTGTCCACATTCTGATCCCTGAGCCACGCCGCCTTGAGGTAAAGCAGACGGGCGGCCTCCACGTCGAGGGCCATCTCCGCGATCATTTCGCGGATGAGCTGGAAGGCTCCGATGGGCCGGCCGAAGGCCTGCCTCTCCCTGGCGTGCATGATGCTGGCCTCCAGGCAGGCCTGGCCTACCCCCGCTGCTCCGGCGGCCACCCCCAGGCGACCGTGGTTGAGGACATACATGGCGATGTCCCAACCCTGGCCCTCCTCACCAATGAGATTCTCCACCGGAATCCGACAGTCATCGAACGCCAGGTCAGCGGTGGGGGAGGCCCGCAACCCAAGCTTGGTGTTGGTCTCCACGTTGGGGATGCTGAAGCCTGGTGTTCCTTTCTCAACAAGAAAAGCACTGATTCCCTCGTGACCCTTGGTTCCGATTTCTCGGCCAAAGACGACGACGTAGTCGGCGACGTTGCCATTGCTAATGAAGCGCTTGGAGCCGTTCAGAACCCACTCGTGGCCTTCCCTCGCAGCCGTGGTCCTCTGGTTGGCCGCGTCCGACCCCGCGTCGGGTTCTGTGAGAGCCCACGCACCCAGCTTCTCGCCCAGGGCGATGGGCTTCAGGTACGTCTCCTTCTGTTCCTCGCTTCCGAAGGCGTTCAGAGTCGTCCCGGCAAGGGACGTCTGGACGGAGAGGGTGGTTCGCAGAGAATTGCAGCCTCGGGCGATCTCCTCCACCACGAGGGCGAAACTAACGTAATCCATGCCGGAGCCGCCGTGCTTCTCGGGGAAGGGAATGCCGAAGAAGCCCAACTCCGCCAGCTTATTGGTGACGGCTCTGGGAATCTCCCCCTTCTCCTCCCAGGACTTCACTTCAGGGATGACCTCCTTATCGACGAAACTCCGAGCCGTCTCTCTTATCATCTTCTGTTCTGCAGAAAGCTGGAAGTCCAACCTCTCACCGAGTCCATCTAGAACCGCCGGTAGGATAAATCTTCCCACAGGATGAGCAGATTGCTAGGATGCCCATTTCGGCGTCGATGGACAATAGATACTTGCGCAGTTCCAGCCTTAGAGGCACTCCAAGTGGTCCATGAGCCAGTGCAGGTCAAACACTCGCCAATTCACGGTCTCGGCGTGTTCGCCGCTGAGGACCTCCGAGAAGGCAGTCGAATCCTCCATGTCGATGACTCGCGGGTGGTGACTGAGGAGAATCCCCTGCATAAGGATGAGGGTGAATATGAGCGCCATTGTGACTACCTCGCTGGCGGGAAGGTCGTCCTCTTGCAGGAGCCGGAGCGGTATACGAACCACAGCTGCGATCCAAATTCGTTTGTGAAGACCGTTGACGGCGTGAGGTACCGTTTCGCCTTGCGCGATGTCGCGGCTGGCGAGGAGATCACGAACGACTACTGCGTTAACAGCCGAGGCGATACCGTCTGGCAGTGCAACTGCGGAAGCCAACGCTGTAGACGGACTATCCACTCGGACTTCTTCCACCTACCCCTGCCCCTGCAGCTGGAGTACCTGCCGCTTCTCGACGACTGGTTTGTCGACGAGAATAGCGAGAAGGTCGAGGGGCTTATGTCGTTGGCCTATAGAGAGGAAAAGGGTTAGTCCTCCGGCGTGTCTTAGGGGGCGGGTGACGGGTTTGCAGCTCTCCGACGCGGACCTGAGGGTTTGGATGATGGACGGCAAGCTGAAGATCGAGGGGTTCAAGGAGGAGAATCTGACTCCCAACGGCTACGACCTGACGGTGGAGGAAGTTCTCATCCCCTCCCTCGGCAAGCCCAAGAGGAAGGGGTCTGCAAAGGTGCCGCCCAAGACGGGGTTCCTCGTCAGCACAGCGGAGTTCCTAGAGCTGGGTTCGAGGCTCGCAGCTGATATATGGATACGGACCACGTGGGCCCGTCTGGGAATCATATCCTCCTTTGGAAAGGTGGATGCGGGGTTCCGCGGAAACCTCACCCTTGGTGCCTTCAACGGTTCGGACAAGGAGGTGGAGATCGGTATCGGGGACACCTTCGCCCAAGTCACCTTTCACGAGTTGAGGTCTGCGCCCACGATGACCTACGCTGAGAGTTCTGGTACCTATCAAGGCCAGCGAGGCGTCACCCCCTCGAAACCCGCAGGTCGAAGGCGTAGTGAGCCTGAGTAGCCGAGTAGCCCCTGACCACCCGCTTATGCAGCAACTCCATGGCCAGACGCTCGGGGAGCGCCTCCCGAAGCTCCTCCAACCGATCCTCGAGTTGGACCATCTCCAGGATCTCATAGTAGTGCAGGACGCCGCCCTCCTTAAGAGCTAGCGCGGCCGCTTCCAGATATGGGAGGGGATTCCGAGGGAAGTCCAGTATGATCCTGTCCGCCCTCTCCAGAGTCGGCAGGACCTCTGCTACGTCGCCCTCCACCGCCACCACGTTCTCCGCTCGATTCCTCCTCACGTTCTCTCGAAGAAACCGGATTGCGTCTGGGTTGGAGTCGATGGCGTATACCGCCTTCGCCCCCCTCTTGGACACGTGCAGGGAAAATGGACCGGCCCCACAGAAGGCGTCTACGATGACCTCTCCCGGTGCAACCTGAGAGGCCACTCTCCTCCTCTCTCCTGCCATCCTTGGCGAGAAGTAGACCTTGGATGGGTCAAGGGCTAGGACGAGCCCGTACTCTCGGTGAACAGTGCGAGTGGATCTCCTACCCGCTATGATCCGGAGCCCTCTTCGGCGCCGCCGCCCAACGATGCCCTGATCCACCGCCACAGTCCTGATGCCCTTGTGAACCTCAAGGAGGGCGGTTCCTATGGATTTTTCGAGGCCCGCCAGCTCCTCGGGAATCCTGAGAATCAGAACGTCCCCGACCACATCGAAGGACCTTGGCAGGAGATGCCTCAGCTCCTCCGGCACCAACAGGAGATCTCTGTAGTTTGTGGGCCTGAGGGTTACTTCTCTGAAATCATGAAGCTCTACATCGTAGCCAAGGGAGACCTCCTCGCTCACGGGGAAGAAAAGGACGTCTTCTCCCGGCTCGATCCGCAAGTCCCTCCGTAGCAGGTCCATCTGGATGAGTGTCTGCCTGACTTCCTCTGCCCTCTCCTTGGGAACGACTAATGCGAGGGACCTCACCGCGTGATGATTGTCTACGGAATCATAGCCTTATCGATGAGAATGCTTGAGAAAGACCCTTATACTCATGGGCTGCTAGCAATATGGGTGCTCCCCCGTTGGCCAGGTTCTTCGCCACATCGTGGAGGGTCCTAGTAGCCCAGGCCTTCCGCCGGTACTTCGTCAACACGGTCTTTGACTCCACCTTCGTCGTTATGGGGATCATCATAGGCTCCGCCCTCGCGCCAGGTAGCAGCGTCCGTACGGTAGTGACGACCATGCTCGCCGCTAGTCTAGCCCTCGGCATCTCGACGGGCACCAGCGTCTACGAGGCAGAGAAAGTGGAGTCAGAGATCAGGCTGAGGGAGCTGGAGCAGGCCATGCTGAAGACCCTTGCCAATACGCACGCCGAGCGCGTTCTAGACATCTCCAGATACATCGTNNCTCCTTGGCTCCTCCCTGCTAGCAGATACAATCCCAGCGGCCTACATCTCCATCGCCATTGCCATTAGCATCCTGTTCACTGTGGGGGCCTACCTCGGAAAGCTCTCCGGGGGAAGCGTGTTGCTCAAGGGCCTTCGGATGGCCCTCATAGGGCTGGCCACTTTCTTCGCCATCTGGTTCCTACAAGGCCTCTTTCCATAGGGGTTGCCATGGGAGAGCTAATCTTCATCGGCCTAGGCCTTTACGACGAGATGGACATCACCCTCAAGGGTCTGGAGGAGGCGCGCTCTTGTGACACGCTTTTCGCGGAGTTCTATACCTCCCGCCTTTTGGGGACTACCATTGAGAAGCTTACCGACCTCCACGGCAGGGAGATACGAGTCCTCACCCGGGAAGATGTGGAGGGGGGAGACCAAGTGATGGAGGCGGCAAAGAAGGGCAGAGCGGGCTTCCTGGTGCCCGGAGACCCCATGGCCGCCACGACCCATGTGGATCTGAGGCTCCGAGCTGCTCGATCCGGGGTCCTGACCAGGCTGGTGGCTGGAGTATCTTCAATGACTGCAGTGGCCGGTGCCCTGGGTCTGCAGGCGTATAAGTTCGGCAGGACGACGACACTACCCTATCCGGAGGAGGGCTATCGTCCCGTGAGCCCCTACGAGGTCCTCGCTAGCAACCACGGGGCCGGGCTTCACAGCCTCGCCCTCCTAGACATCAAGGAGGACAGGTACATGACGGCAAGGGAAGGGATGGAATACCTCCTGGCCTGTGAGGAAGAGCTCTCGAAGGGGGTCTTCGGGCTGGACACGTTGGCCTGCATCGCGGGACGTCTCGGCTCGTCCAACCCCTCCCTGAGGGCTGACAGCGTGAGGACCCTCCTTAAGGAGGAATTCGGCCCTCCCCTCCACGTCATAGTCATCCCCGGCAAGCTCCACTTTATGGAGCTGGAGTGTCTGAAACAGTTCGCTGGTCTTCCAGAGAACCTGGCTCGGGCCCTCAGTCCTGTATGAGGTCTTCCACGTCCCACCGAATGAGTTCTACCCTCTTCTCCAGAGTGAGGACTCGGTCTGAGAACTCCTCCCTCACGGCTCTCATTGCAGCGGCGTGGGCTTCCTTCGGTACATCCCACTGCCCCGAGAAACCCCTCTTGGCGAGGATCTCCGTCGCCTCAGCCACCCTCCTGCTCTCCCTAAAGGACCCGATGACAAACCTCCTCGTCGGCGGTAGGATTTCCGGGAGCTTTCTCTCGAACACCCCTGGGATGTCCCTCTTGATGCCGAATTCCCCGAGGGCTTCCCAGTAAACGGTGTGAGGGGTCCGGCGGTCCTCCCAGTAGCTTGCGACAGTGAAGTAGGCCTCACGCGTGACCCTAGCTATCTCCCTTAGGGCGCGCTTCCAGTCACCCACCAGGTGAAGGACGTGGATGCTGTAGGTGGCATCCACGGAGAGGTCTTTGATGGGCAGCTCGAGTGCGTCGGCCAACAGGACATTCCTCAGTCCTCTTTGCAGGCCTCGCTGCATCATCCGGGGCGATATGTCGACGCCAAGGAGGCGTACTCCCCTCTCCTGGAGGGGAAGGGCAAACCTCCCCGTGCCTACCCCTACCTCTAGGAGGGTCTGGAAGCCCTCGAGCTCTTGATGGAAGGCCTCCACGATTGTCCTCATCTGAGACGAGGGAAGCGCGCGGGTCTCATCGTACAGGTGGGCGATTCTGTCAAAGCTTATGCTCTTGGGCTCCCTCAATGCTGTGCCATCTCGGGCCCGCTTATCCCTTTTGCCCTGCATCCCGCGTGGAGTAGTTTCACAGAACCCCCCCGTGAATATCCTTATATTCGGACTCTGGTTAGGCATACATGCCGGAGATCGTAATGGCTACCAAGAGCATTGAGGAGCTACCAGGAGTAGGACCGGCAACCGCAGACAAGTTGAAGGAAGCGGGATTCTCGGACCTCATGGCCTTGGCTGTGGCCTCGCCTCAAGCGCTAGCTGATGTGGCTGAACTCGGGACCACAGTGGCCCAGAAGATCATCCTAGCCGCTCGCGAGGCGGTGGACATCGGCGGGTTCGAGACGGGAGACATAATACTCGAGCGAAGGAAGTCCGTCAGCAAGCTGACGACGGGCTCGAAGGCCCTGGACGCGCTCTTGGGTGGAGGTTTGGAGACCCAGGCCATTACAGAAACCTTTGGTGAATTTGGGTCGGGGAAGACTCAAATAGCTCACCAGCTCGCCGTGAACGTCACCCGTCCGGAGGACGATGGCGGTCTGGAGGGTGAAACTGTCTGGATTGATACAGAATCCACCTTCAGACCAGAGAGGATTGTCCAGATGGCCACGGCGCTGGAACTGGACCCTGAGGAGATCCTCCAGAAGACCCATGTGGCCAGGGCTTTCAATTCACACCATCAGATGCTACTTGTGGACAAGGCCAACGAGCTAGCGAAGATGCACCTCATAAGGCTCTTCGTGGTGGACTCCATGACCTCCCACTTCAGGGCGGAATACGTTGGGCGAGGCGTCCTGGCCGAGAGACAGCAACTCCTAAACAGACACATCCACGATCTCATGCGCTTCGGCGACGTCAACAATGCCACGATCTTCGTGACAAACCAGGTCCAGGCAAAGCCCGACGCCTTCTTCGGGGACCCTACTCGCCCCATCGGGGGGCACGTTGTGGCCCACACCTCGACCTTCCGCGTATACCTTAGGAAGAGCAAGGGGGAGAGACGGATTGCCCGTCTCATAGACTCCCCCAACCTTCCAGAGGCAGAGTCCATCTTCACCATCTCTGAGGACGGCATCAGGGACTAGGAGAGAATGGCTAAATAGCCCGGGAGGAGTCCTACCCTCGTGGAAGTTCGCCGGATTGTGGACCCCGCTTTCGATGCCAACCTCTATCTCGTGAAATCAGAGAGGGCCCTTCTAATCGACGCGGGGACCGGCCTCAGGTCGGAGGAGGTCCTCGTTGATCTGCGTGGGAAGCTGGGAGACGCGAGGATCGAGCACTTCATCCTGACCCATCGCCACGTGGATCACGCAGGGGGAGCCAAATTGCTCTCCCAGGCCCTCGGACTCCAGCCGAGGCTGTCGATCGACGACGCCCCCTCCCTCCTCGAAGGCGATGGCAAGAGCACTGGGGCAACGATCTTTGGCATCAGTCTGGAGCCCGTGAAGGTGGGGGTCATTGACTACGGCGAGACCATCGATCTGGGGCAGGTAAAACTCCAGGTGCTCCACTCCCCGGGTCACACGGTGGGCAGCATATGCCTCTTGGGGGACGAGGGATCCCTCTTCACCGGCGACACCCTCTTCGCGTACGGAGGCATAGGGCGCTGGGATATGGAGACGGGGAGCCTTCCGGATCTCCTTTCCTCGCTGAAAGCGCTGGAGTCGGTAGGAGCAGAGGACCTCTACCCCGGCCACGGTCCAACCGTCCAAGGCGAGGCGGCCGCACATCTGCACATGGCCGTGGAGATGGCGGAGGCCTTCCATCAATGAGTTCTCGTGGGCGGGTGGTCGCAGCCAGGAAGGTGAAAGGTCGCTGGCAACTTGAGGAGCAAGACCTGGTCCACACCATCGAACTCCTCAAGAGAGGCGGGCTGGTCGTCTACCCGACGGATACCCTCTACGGCCTGGGAGTGGACCCCTACGACGAAGAGGCGGTCGAACGCCTCTACCGAGTGAAGCGAAGGCCGAGGGGAGACCCCGTAGCTATCCTCGTGGCGGACCTAGGGGAGGCCCAGCGGTTGGCTCAGTTCTCCACGCGGGCGTTGACGCTATGGAAGGCTTTCATGCCTGGTCCCCTGACCCTAATCCTGCCCGCCAAGCCCGAGGCTCCCCCCTTCCTAATTTCGGAGCAGGGTGCCCTTGGCGTTAGGATGCCCAAGCACGATGTCCCCCTTGCCCTGGCCCAAGAGTTCGGCCCCATCACCACCACGAGCGCCAACCTACACCAGGCCCCGCCCCCCATCACCCTGGAGGAGGCCCGATCGCAGCTAGAGGAGGACGTGGACCTGTACATCGACGCGGGACCCTGCTCTCTAGGGAAACAGTCCACAGTCCTAGACATGACTCAGGAGCGGGGAATAATTATGAGGGAGGGGGCCCTAGCAAGGGAAGAGCTGGAAAGGTATGGATGAGGAGGTCCTCGAGAAGCTGAGGTTGGCTGGGGGAGTCGCACGTCGGGCCCTCGACTACGGTTTCGGCCTCATAAAGGAGGGCGCACGCCTCCTCGACGTCGCTGAAAGGACTGAGCAGATGATCCTCGAAGGAGGAGCCTTGCCGGCTTTTCCCGCCAACATCTCCATAGACTCCCAGGCGGCCCACTTCACGCCCCGTCACAACGACGGAGAGCTTGTCTTCTCCCGTGGCAACCTCGTCAAGCTGGACGTAGGGGTCCACGTCGACGGATACGTGGCCGATACCGCTAGGACGAAAGAGGTGGGAACGAGGAACTGGACGGAAATGATAAGGGCCGCTGACGAGGCCGTGGCCACGGCCGTGGAGGTCATGCGGCCGGGTACCCCCATGAGCATGGTGGGCGCGGCCATCGAGAGGACCATCAGGTCCTACGGCTTCAAGCCTGTGGAAAACCTAACGGGGCACCTTCTGCAGCAGTACGTCCTCCATGCCGGCAAAAGCGTGCCAAACGTCGGTAACCTCAGGGGCGCTAAGTCGGAGCAGGTTGTGGAGGCATGGGACACCTTCGCCATAGAGCCCTTCTCCACCAACGGCGTCGGACGCGTGGAGGGCAAGAGGATGAGCAACATCTACAGGATAGTGGAGCGCAAGAGGATCGGTGATGAGGCCGCGGACGCCCTCCTCGAAAAGGTCTATACGGACTTCCGGACCCTACCATTCTCTGAGAGGTGGTGCCACAAACTGGACAAAAGAGCTCCCTTTCACTTGAAGAAGCTCATGAGGAAGGGTGTCGTAATGGGCTATCCAATCCTCGTTGAACAGGGCCAGGGAATGGTGGCCCAGAGCGAGAACACAGTGGTCGTCTCAGGGGATGGGTGCGAACTCACCACCGCTTAGTGATCATATCTGAGGGGTACTGACCACCGTCGCAAAGTTTATTTATGAAGGTTCCTAATGAATCCACATCCCCGGCAGGGAGGGGAGATTGACCCAAATCAAGAGATTGGTTCTTGACGTACTGAAGCCCCATAGCCCCTCGATAGTGGAGCTTTCGCGGCAGCTCAGTTTCCTGAAAGGCGTCCATGGCGTCAACTGCACCCTGGACGAGGTCGACCAAGAGACGGAGAGCGTGAAGATAACCATCGAGGGAACCGATATCGACTACGACGCTGTGGAGGACTCTATACGGCAGAGTGGGGCGGTCATACACTCCGTGGACAGCGTTTCAACGGGGAAAGTGCTCGTGGAGGAAGTGAAGACCCCTCAGGACCTGTGAGCCTTAATATCCTTGGCGACCGCCCTTATGATCTCTGTCTTTTTTCCCCCGCCCACAATGAGGACCCTTCCCTCGCCTTTCCACGGCCGAGATGGATGGGCAGTCCTCTCCTCTGTCTCCACCCTATGACCCAGCCTCTTTGCGGCGTCCCTGACCTCCTCCACGGTGGGAGACTGCACGGCTAACGCCCTCCCCACTCTCCTCCCTCCCACCCGGGATCGGGATGCGTCGAAGTAGGCGGGGTAGAGGACCACGACCAAGTCACCCTTGGAGACCACAGGCTGAAAAGCGTAGTCGATAAATAAGTGTCGCGGGACGCCTCAGGACTCACCGGCCTCCAGGAGGACGGCGTTGACAATGCCCACCTGGCCGGGCCTCGAAGTTACCTTGGCGACCCCTTTCTCCGTCTCGACCGTGGCTCCCCTGGTTATTATGTTCCGAGTAACGTAGTGAGGGTTGGCCGGATTGGTCTTCACCGATAGGATCTTGACCTTCTCCGTCTTGCCAGTCTTCGGGTCGAAGAGGTTCGCCCATTCAGCCCGGAGCAGCCGGACCTTGGTATTCCTACCCACAACCCTGAGGATTTTCGAGCGCTCCTCTCCGAGGGTGGCAAACTCCTGCTCTCTGCCTAGCTCGTATTTTCTCTTCCTTCGGACAGGCCGAAGCATTCCCCCGCTGGGTTTCCTCTTTGAACGTCCCTGCCAGAGAGCCATGCTCTCTTCAGTAGGTCCCCATGCTAATAAAGGCTTTACGGCAGGAGGGTAACCTCAACCTCATCTCCCACCTCGACTAGAGCGGCGCAACCCTTGAAGGCGGGACCGGGGTTCACATAGGTGACGGTGCCGCTCTCCACACCCCTTGCCTCGTGGATGTGCCCGCAGAGCACTAGCTTCGGCTTGAACTCATCTACCACCGCCTTTACGGCCCGGCTTCCAGCGTGCCCCGACCAGGGGATCTCGTCGACGTGACCTCTCGGAGGGGAGTGGGTGGCCAGGATGGCCCCCTCTACCATCAGGGGTCTAAGGGTGGCGTCAATGACGCCCTCCGAAACCTCAAAAGGCGTGTGGAAGGGGGTCGGTGAGGAGCCTCCCAGCCCGATTATCGTCTCTCCACCCAATACTTCCCTCCTCCCATGGAGGTTCACCCCCATCTCCTCCATCAGGGGCACGACCTCCGGCGGATCGCAGTTCCCTGGAATGCCCAGTGCCTTCACATCCAGTCCCTGGAAAAGGCTGCGCGCATAGGAGGCGGGTCCGAAATTGGTGATATCGCCGGTTACCAGGAAGAGGTCGGGGGCGTGCTCACGAATCAGCACTCTGCTTTCCCTGAGGCACCTCTCCGACCCGTGAAGGTCCGACATCTGGAGAATCCTCATGGCGTAACCTCAGATGACGATGCCAAAGGTCAGGTCGCCATAGAGGACGTAGTAGGAGACGAGGTAGCCCACGATGGCTCCAGTGTTAAGGAGAGGGAGCCCGGCCTGGGGCCTACCCTTCAGCACGAACCTCATGAGGAGGCCGAAGCCTACCATCGTGCCGAGCAGGGTGGCGACCGCGACCAGGAGGTTGGTGGTGACTCCGAGGGGGGTGACCAGATCGGGAAGGTTGGCGAAGGCCGAGACCACGAGAATGCCAGGAATGATTACGTCCCCCAAGCCCATGAACATGGCTGCCCTCTCCTCACCGCTATCCAGCTGGTCCTTGAGTCTCTCCTGATGCAGGAAGGAGTAGGGAAGTCGTTTGGGAATCACCAGGAGGATGGGAAGCCTCAGCCCGGAGACGGCGTCGGCCAATGTAAGCATGTGCTTTGTCTTGTAGACCGCCACCGCGTCGTAGGCAGCCAGCGCGATGAGGAATATCAGGGCGGGAAGGACCCCGAAGGAGATGCCAATGATGGCCGTAACTCCAGCAGCCACCGAGAGGCCTGCGGTATCCACTAGGTACCACTCGGGGTACCTCAGAAGGGCGTAGACCAGGCCCCCGACGACCAGGAAAGTCGCCGCGAGGCTCGCGATGTCGCGCACCAGCGCGGGAAGGAAGAAGAACAGGTATGCGAAGGCGACGGAGAAGACGAAGAGCATGGTGAAGGCGATGGCGCCTAGGATGATGTACTTGAGAACGCTCTCCCGCTTCCTCCTTATGAGGACGAGGACCAGTCCTGTGAAGCCGAGGATGAGAAGGAAGTAGATGATGGCGTTGGACGGGGCGTTGGGGTCCTCAAAGGCACTTACCTCAGCGGCGGCGAGGGGTGCGGCGAGCAGTAGGGCTACGACGTGGGCCGTGACTAGAAGTCCTCCCATGCCCGCGACAGCGGCTAGCTCTCGGGCCATGACTAATCCCTGGCGACCTTGCCGAAGGCGACGGTTCCCACAACCTTGTCTATCCGCACCTTCACGATGGCTCCCTTGGCGGTGCCGGGGACGTATATGACGTACTTGTCCTTCTTGGCGATGCCATCCCCCTTCTTACCGATATCCTGGATCATGACCTCGTAGACATTGCCCGCCTGCAACCCCTCTTCTTCCACCTTGGTAACCCTCTTCACCACCTTCAAGGGCCGGCGGGCACCGCAAGCGTCGCACTCCAGGATCGCAATCCTGTCCTCCTTGATGATCCGGGTATCGGGGCGGCCGCATTCGCTGCAGAGGACGTACTCCTCCACATAGCTGTCGATCCTCTCATCGATCTGCGTGGCCCCGATGCGACCCTTGAAAAGGGCTCTTCTGTCGTCCATCGTTCCGGCTGTCCCGATTTCCCTCAACAGATAGGCGAAGACCTGTGAGGGGTCCCTGTTGATGACATCACATATGTCGGCGAAGTTTCTCAGAACGGTGGTGCTCCCCTCCAGGAGGACGTCAGCCTTCGGGACCTGGAACCGGTCCTTGGCCGCCTCGGTGTGAGGGAGGGCCTCTTTGGCCCTCTTCAGGAGATCCTGGTAGGTGGGCACGCCCTTCCTATGCTGGCCAATCCTTATAGAGTTTCCCTCAGGCTTCGAACTCCAAGGCGGCACGGACAAGTCCGTAATGGATGGGAGAGGGCCGCAAGGGCCTGGATTTGAACTCAGGGTGGAACTGGGAGGCGATGAAGTAGGGATGTCCCTCCAGCTCCATGACGTCCATTCTCCGGCCGTCCTCGGACCTGCCGCAGTACCTCAACCCCGCCGCCTCCAGTTTGGGGATGAACGCCGGGTTGATCTCGTACCTGTGACGATGCCTCTCGTAGATTCTCCCGGAGCCGTATAGCTCCCTTGTCCTGCAGCCGGGTTGGAGCACGACCTCGTGGGTTCCCAGCCGCATGGTCGCCCCCATATCCTCCACACCCCTTTGCTCGGGCAGAAGGTCCACCACGGGGTAAGAGGTATTGGGGTCGAACTCCGTGCTGTTCGCTCCTTCCAGTTTCAGACCGTGTCTGGCGAACTCCACCGTGGCAAGCTGGAAGCCCAGGCACACCCCTTGGAAGGGTATCCCGTTCTCTCGGGCGAACTGAATGGCCTTGATCTTTCCCTCTATGCCCCGATCCCCGAAGCCGCCGGGGACTAGGATTCCGTGGACGCCCTCCAGCGCGCTAACTCCATCCCTCTCGATATCGACGCTCTCGACCCACCGCAGGTTCACTCGGACGTCAGCTCGAGCACCGGCGTGGGCGAAGGCCTCCACGTGGCTGATGTAGGAGTCCTGCAGGTGGGTGTACTTTCCGACAAGGGCTATCTCCACCTCATGCTTCGGGTGCTTGAGACGGTCCACGAAGGCCGCCCACTCCTTCAGGTCGTCTCCCTTCCCGGTCAGGGCTAGCCGTTTCAAGAGGTACCCAGGAAGTCCCTGATCGTTCAGGAGGAGCGGAACCTCGTAAATGGAACCAGCATCGGGGGCGCTAACGACCCCCTCCGTCGGTACGTCGCAGAAGAGGGAAATCTTCTGGCGAACGGCCTCATCAAGGGGAAGAGGGGCCCGGGCCACGATGGCGTCCGGCCGAATGCCCATCGCCCTCAGCTCCTTCACGCTGTGTTGCGTCGGCTTCGTCTTTGGCTCCCCCACCACGGGCAGGATTGGCACCAGGGTGGTGTGCACGAAGACGCAGTTCTCCTTCCCGACGTCGATGGATAGCTGACGCACCGCCTCCAGAAAGGGCATAGACTCAATGTCCCCCACGGTCCCTCCAATCTCTACCAGGGTCACATCCACGCCCTGGGCCTCCGCCACGGAGGTGATCATGCGCTTGATCTCGTCTACGACGTGTGGGATGATCTGCACAGTGTCCCCCAGGTAGTCCCCGTGCCGCTCCTTCTGGATAACGGAAAGGTAGGCCTTGCCGGTGGTGATGTTGTGATCCCTCGTGAGCTCCACGTCAAGAAATCTCTCGTAGTTGCCTAGGTCCAGGTCGACCTCGCCTCCATCATCCATCACATAGACCTCACCGTGCTGAAAGGGGTTCATGGTACCGGCATCACAATTTAGGTATGGGTCGATCTTTATGGCCGTAACCTCAAGTCCTCTAGCTTTGAGGTTGAGGCCTATGCTGGAGGTCGTGATCCCCTTTCCCAGGCCCGACAAAACCCCGCCGGTCACGATCACGTACTTCATGATTCCAACGGGATTAGAACATGGCCTCCAGGCGATTTAAACGTTGTGACGGAGCCGGCGTGCGACCTCTCCTTCACCCTTGGCGGGCCTCAAGGTTCTCCCAGATCCTCCTCATGACCCCCGAGAGGTTCCCCCCCTTCTCGTAAACCCTCTTCGCCTCGTCTTGGGCGTCTCGTCTGCCCTTCAGTTCCTCAGCGTAACCCACCAAGTTCTCCAGGGCCCTGGACAACTCGTCCACGATGGCCACGGTAGCTGCTCCGTTGGTCCTAGATAGGGGATTCAAATCCACGGAGATTACCACCTTGCCCATCCTGCTCAGGGCCTCCGCCCTGTCCCCGTCCTCCAGAGGGATGAGGGCAACATCTGAGGCGTAGATGCCGTCCCTGGAGCACAGGCCCCTCTCGTGCTCCAGCCCAGGGATCCTCGCGTCTGGTCGTAACCCCAGCACGGTAGAGACGCCCGCTGACCGTAGCATCTCGGCGATCTTGCGGACCCTCTCTTCCGATCGATGAAAGAGGTTGACTTCCACCACTGCACCCGTGGCCGCGGAGAGCCTACCTACGCTGTCTGCCGCCAAGATGGCTACGTTGCCATTTACGGAGATGGCCCCTCTCCTCGCCGTGAGGAGGTGGGCGGATGCGGCCCTCGCAGCCTCAAGGGCCTCGGGAACGCTCCTCTCCCCCAGGAGGTAGTCGAAGGCTTCGCCTCTGCCGTGGGCCACTAGACCTTCCCACGCCACCACACCGTCCGCACAGCCTTGAACCAGCCTCTCCCTGGTCATCAGCGAGTCGTATCGAGGGTGGCTCTTCGGGATCTTGGATGACACCAGGAGGCTGAACTGGCCAGGCCCTTAAGAGCTTTCTGAGGCCCGCCACACCTTCATCTGCCTCCCATCAGGCCACCAGTTTCTTAGCCACGGCATATTCTGAACTCGCGGGGGTGCAGCTTCATGCTTGAAATCCATCCTTTCTTCCGATGCAGTTCATCAGGTCCGAGAGCTTCTTCTGCTTATCTTCGGGAGGATGGTAGGGCCAGAGTCGACCAGCCAAAGCCTTCTCTATCGCGTCGTAGACGTCTGCCATGGACATCCAGCCTCGGCAGATATCTTCCAGGAGCCTCTTTCCTGCCCAAGGTTGCCTTCCTTTTCTCCCTAAGGTAGGCTCAGGGGATGCCTTCGGCCTTCTTGTGTGCCCCAAGCGTTTCCTTGATACTTTCTTTTGGGTCTGATACAACCCTGAAGAAGGCACCGGCCACCATAAGTGTGACCCAGAGAGGTCGATGAAACTGTAGGCGCTGCCAGGCCATCATATTGCGGTAGAGATGGCTAGAGGTTCTCTCATTTGCGGGCCCTCAAAGCCGTCACTTCACTTGAAGCCAATGGAGTCTCAGCATCCTTTGGGCCTGAGAGAGGTTTATCATCAAACGAGGCATTCAAAGTCTATGTATCTCGACCTTCGTAGAGAAGATGTGACAACAATCATTATGGGAGCATATAGTCTTAGGGCCACGCTCCTAGGCGTTGGAGCTGGATTCGCACTATCAGTTGGGACCCTCATAACACTTGGAGCCATCAGTTTTTGGGACTGGGTTGCTGGAATCTCCGAACTAGTGGCGGGCTTTGGCCTTCTGTGGGGGATGCGGCGTGAATACAGGTATGTCGCGTCCCTAGCGAGAAAGGTGGAACAGAAATGGGGCAAGCCGAAACCATGAGTTCCAAAGGAGAGGCATGAGGAGGGGTTGGGTCGCGGGACGGCTGATCGCCGTTGTTGCTCTCGTGCTCATGTCCTAGTATGCAGTTATCCTCATCCTGAGCCTCTACATCTTCAGGTCTTCGTACCGCGAATCGATGTCCTCGGGGGGCCCATGAAGTTCAGAGCTATGCCCGTGGTCTCATCCATGAGGTTCCTCTACATCTAAAATCGCCTCGTGGACCCGACCTGACGGTATGACAGGGCCGATGGCCTTATGTTGTCAACGCGTGTTGTCGGTAGGGAGGACAAACACGCCTGAGTTGGAGACAGGTCTGAATTTGCGTTTCATTTTGTTCGACCATTAACTATAAATCGAGCCCCTCTCGATGGGAAGCGAGGGCAATGCTGATAGGCGTTGTGGGCAAGCCAAACGCTGGGAAGAGCACGTTCTTTGCAGCTGCAACACTGGCACCCGCCGAAATCGCACCATATCCCTTCACCACCATCGAGCCAAACCGGGGCATAGCCTATGTTACTCACGCGTGTCCTCATGAGGAGATAGGGACGGACTGCAACCCTAACAATGCTCCGTGCAGCAATGGGACTCGCCTGGTCCCCGTGGACCTCCTTGACGTGGCGGGCTTGGTACCTGACGCTCACAAGGGACGGGGCTTGGGGAACAAGTTCCTAGACGACCTCCGACAGGCCTCGGCCTTCATACACATCGTCGATGCTAGCGGCTCCACCGACCTAGAGGGCAATGCAGTCTCCCTTGGCGAGCACGATCCCAGGGACGATGTCCAGTTCCTGGATGAGGAGCTCTCCTTCTGGTTGGTGGGCATTCTTTCCAGAAGTTGGGAGAAGATGGCCCGTAGGGTCGAAGTCGAGGGCCTCAACCTTGAGAAGCTTTTGTATGAGAGACTCACAGGTTTGGGCTTAAGGGAGGGGCAGATACATGCCGCCCTGAGGGCCGCCGCCCTGGGCGAGAGGCCCCGAAGTTGGCAGGAGGAGGACCTGCTGAAGTTGGCTAGACAGCTGAGGAGAAAGGGAAAGCCCATGGTGCTGGCCGCCAACAAGGCGGACGTTGCCCCCGCGGAACTCCTGGACAGCCTCCTCGCCCTTGAAGGTGATGTCGCCATCCCCACGTGCTCAGAGTGCGAGCTCGCCCTACGCAGGGCCTCCAAGTCGGGCCTTCTGGACTACGTCCCCGGGGCCTCTGATTTCATGGTGAAAGAAGAGGCTAGTCTGACGGACGCTCAGGGGGATGCCCTGAAGAGAATCAGAACCCACATGGAGCAGTTCGGCTCCACGGGGGTCCAGGCGTGCCTGGAGAGGCTCGTCTTCGATATCCTAGGCATGATTGTAGCCTACCCCGTCGAGGACGAGACCCACTGGGCCGACAAGGACGGCAACGTCATTCCCGACGCCTACCTCATGCCGCCAGGGAGCGTAGCAAGAGACTTAGCTTACAAAGTTCATACGGACTTGGGGGATAACTTCATCAGGGCCATAAACGCGAGGACCAAGAGGGTCGTGGGCCACGATTACGAGCTCCAGGACGGCGACGTTGTCAAGATAGTTGCGAGGACATAGCATGGCGCGCCACGATGTGAAGCTACTGGCGGCTTCCTACCGGCGGGAAGGCCAGGAGGAAGAGCCGGTCATCGAGCTGTTCGGCAGAACCCGGGAAGGAAGGTCCATCACGGTTGAGTACCGGGGCTTCAGGCCCTATTTCTACGTCATCGAGCCGCCTCAGTCCCTCATTGGAACCTTGAGCAGAGACGACGAGGTCGTGGACCTGAAGGAGATCCAACTGGAGGTAGCCCCGCTGGAGAAGCGGCGGTGTTTCCAGGTCATCATGAAGCACCCTTGGCGGACGCCTGAGTACCGAAACAAGTGTCGGCAGTATGACTCCGACGTGCTGGCAGCGGACATCCCCTTCGTTCACCGCTTCATATACGACATGGACCTAGGCTCCTGTTTCCGAGTTCATGGTAAGGAGGTGGAGGGCAACTACACCACCGACATCGTCCTCCTGGCAGAGAGGCTCGAAACGTGTGAGCCCTTCGCCCCATCCCTGAAGGTCCTCAGCTTCGACATAGAGAACAGCCTCCAGGATGGCAGGCTGCTGGTACTGGGCGTAGTACTCCGCGACGGTGGCAAGCTGGTGACTAAGGCCCTCCAGGGAGGAGAGCGGGAGATTCTCAGGGACTTCGTCAGCCTGGTGCAGAAGGAGGATCCTGACATCATCACTGGATACAACATCGGAGGGTATGACATCCCGGTCCTCCTGGAAAGGGCCCGGAAGCAGGGCTTCGGTGACCTGCCCATCGGCCGAGACTTCGACACGCTGAGGAGCTTCAGCGAACGCCTCTGGCGCCTCCACGGTCGAGTGATTGCCGACGCTTGGTGGAGCGTAAAGAGCGAGCTCCGCCCCAAGCAGGAGACCCTGGACCACGTCTCGAGAGTACTCCTAGGAGAGGCGAAGCTGGACGTGGACCCAGGTAGGATTGATGAGGAGTGGGAGCGTGACTCCGAGCGTGTGGTCAGCTACTGTCTCAAGGACGCAGAGCTCTCCCTGAGGATTCTGGAGAAATTGGCGAGCCTGGAAAAGGCCATGGACCTGGCCGCCGTCTCGAAGCTCCCCTTGGACGACGTTGTTAACGGCAGGACGTCCAACCTGATAGACTCCATCCTGATAAGAATCGCCGATCGGGAGGGCTTCGGGGTTCCGATGATGAAGCGGCGCGGCGGCACCGAGTCCATCGTCGGCGGGTACGTTCACAGCATTGAGCCAGGTATCTACGAGTGGGTCGTGGGGATGGATTTCAGGGCGATGTATCCCAGCCTCATTATAGAGAACAACGTCTGCTTCACCACTCTGCACCCCACGGGTGATGTGGTCAGCCCCACAGGGGTTCATTTTCTGAGCAAGGAGGCGAGAGTGGGCCTTCTACCCGGAATAGTCAAGAACCTTATGAAGGAGAGGGAGGAGATAAAGAGGAGGATGGAGGAGGCCACCTCGGAGGAGGAGGTGGACTACCACCGCCGCCTTCAGGACGCTGTCAAGGTCCTTATGAACGCTTTCTACGGCGTTCTCGCATCCTCCTTCTACCGTTTCACCAATCCCAAGATTGGTGGGAGCATTACTGCCTTCGCTCGAGAGAACATTAAGGAGGTGATTGCCCGCCTTGAGGCGAAGGGGAATCGGGTCATCTACGGCGATACGGACAGCGTCTTTTTCTCCCCAGGAGCCGGGTCGCTGGAGGAATGCATCGAGACTGGCGAAGTTCTGGCGACGGAACTTTCGAGAAGGGGCATGCGACTGGAGTTCGAGAGGGTCTTCAAGACTTTCTTCTCCCACGGTCGGAAGAAGAGGTACGCCGGAAGAGTCGCCTGGCCCAAGGACGAACTCATCGTCCGGGGGTACGAGATACGACGAACGGACGCCTTCGACCTCCAGAGCGAGGCCCAGACGGAGGTCCTGGAGAGGATACTCAACAACGACATCGACGGGGCCGTTAGGTTCGCCAGGGACACCATCCAAGAGCTCCAGGCAGGGAAAGTGCCCGCGGAGAAGCTGGTAATCTCCCGAACGGTCAAGGATCCCTCGAAGTATGTGAATCCGGACGCCATGCCCAACGTCCAGGCCGCCACTAAGCTGGAGGCCCTGGGCTACGAGTTCGTTCCTGGCATGAAGGTCTCGTGGATTGTGACCAGTGCCAAGAACGCCCCCATGGAGGTCCAACCCTTCATGAGCGGTAGGCCCTTTGAGGATGAGCCGGACTGGGAGTATTACGCTCGCCGTCTGGCCCAGACCCTTGGTTACATCGGCGAGGTCTTTGGCTGGGACGAGAAGAGCCTCTTGGTTGGAAGCCAGCAATCGACTCTCTTCAAGGAAGGCTTTGGGGAGAGGTCAAAGGCCAAACCGAAGAAGACCGAGAGGCCCCTGACCCTCGAGGACTTCATGTAGGTCCCCGACGAACGCATCTGGGCTGGTCAACCTGAGCCACAAGGGATAAATAGCGGGGGCAGGTAGGAACCTCCCCTATCCGCCTCCTCAGGAGGAAGAGATCCATGGAGGAGAAGGAGCCCGAAAAGGGCGCCAAACCCAGGCCCGTAAGCCTTTACAGCTACGTGAGGGAGGCATGGGCCTCTCCCGAAGATAGCTATGTCGACCAGCTCCTCCGCGAGAGGATGATCCAGTGGAGGAGGGGACCCGCGATCGAAAGAATGGAAAGGCCCACCCGAATCGATCGTGCTCGTGCCCTGGGCTACAAGGCCAAACAGGGCCTCATCGTTGCGCGATCCCGGGTACGGAGGGGAGGCCTTCGGAAGCATACCATCCGCGGGGGCAGGAGGCCCAAGAGGAAAGGCCTCTCCAAGATAACCATGGCGAAGAGCCTCCAGAGAATCGCTGAGGAGAGGGCGGCGCGGAGGTATCCCAATCTGGAGGTTCTCAACTCATACTGGGTGGGGCAGGACGGCCGGTACAAGTACTACGAGGTAATCCTCGTGGACCCCCATCACCCTTCCGTGGCCTCGGACGAAAGAATGAGGTGGCTTCTGGACCCAGCTAACAGGGGTAGAGCCTTCCGGGGCTTGTCCTCTGCGGGAAAGAGGGGCCGCGGCCTGAGGAAGAAGGGCAAGGGCGCGGAGAAGGTAAGGCCTTCCATAAGGTCTCACTCTGGGCGGGGCAAGTGAGGTCAGGCGACCCCCATGGGTCCCAGGACCGTTTGCCTCACTTTCTCGAGCTTTTCATCGGACAACCCGATGAGGGGAAGAAAGGCGGGCCTCAGCGTCCCCTCTCCCAGCCTCTCTAGGTCCCACGGATAGACGAACCCCAGGGCGTCCTCCCTCTGGGCCAGGTCTCGCATCTGCTCCAAAGCATAAACCCTTCGGGATACGCTGTCCGGGTCCCAGTACTTCAGGGCCTTAGCCCACCTACCATCCTCCAGGTACGCCGATATCACCGAGCAGCCACGTTTCATCATCAGCCAAGCAGCCAACACGCCGTCTGGCTCCTCGACGTAGGCCACGACCTTTCCCTGGGTTCCCAGTGGCAACCCTCCGGGACCCCTGAGGACCTCTGAATACAGGTAGGCCTTCCCTGCCCTGATCTCCAAGTTAACCTCCCAGTCAGGGTGCACGAGGTCCACCTTCAGCTCCGGGAAGGCCGAGAGGATGGCCGTGCCGGCCTCTCGGGCGATGTCCATGCTAGTGTAGGCATGATCTCCCACCCGCCTGACGCGAACAGCAAAGGAGCTGCCCCTCGACACCAAGTCCCGGGCCATCTCCACACAGCGTTCAGTCAACTCCTCAGGCGAAGAGGAGGCCTCGTTTACCGCGCTGTAGGAGACCAGTCCGAAGACCCTCGACAACAGGTCGCTTGCGGCCGGGCTATCGGACTCAACGAAAAGCCTACCTTCCTCCTCCAGGAGAGAGCAATGGGCTGCCTCCTGTCTGAAGATCCGGGAGATGTTTGCCATCAGCCTCTCCTTCATGGCACGCCTTACGTGATGGCCCTTAAGGCCCATCTCACCATAGCGGAGCAGGTATCTCAACGTGCTGCTTACTGCAACCTAACCTATAGCCCTTCCTCCACGAGATCCGTGCGACCGTAGGTTTTTCTCAGCATGCGATATGAAAGATTCGTGGTTGGAAGCTCCGTAGATCCGATCCTTCTGGGTCTAGTGGCCCTGCTGCTCTTCTTGGTGGCCTTCGTATACTCTAACCTGGGTATGGGCGGCGGCCACCTCTTCGTCCCCATCCTCCTCACCTTTGTAACTGACCTCAAGGACGTGGCCGTTCCCATGTCGCTGGCCTTCACCATCGCCACGGCCATCTCCGCCACCTACACTCACCGTCAGCGGAACCTGGTCAACGGGAAGCTTGCAGCCCTCCTCGTGGGGGGAGCCCTCGTGGGGACCGTCATCGGCGCGCTCTTCACACTGAAGACCACGAGGGAGGTTTTTCTCGCCTTCTTCTCTGCTGTCCTTATAGCCGTCGGTCTGAAGATGTTCCGCGACTGGCTGAGAAGGGTAGAGACCATTGAACACGATGACGACGACAAGATGACCCGTCCGCGAATGACTGCTGCATCTGGTGCCACCCTTTCCTCAGGCTTCTTGGCGGGCAGCCTAGGCATCGGAGGTGGGGTGGCGAACGTCCCCATCATGGTCTACCTCTTGGGCCGTCGAACCAGAATGGCCATCGGCACCTCTACCGTCATGATCATCCCCATCGCCATCGTGGGGATTGCCAGCTACATCGCCTTCGGTGGTCCGCCAATGGACTCCGTGACGCTTGCGATCCTATGGCCCTTTGTACTGCTCGGCTCCTTCCTAGGCTCTCACTGGGGGTTGCAGAAGCTGAGGGCGAGATCAGTCGCTCTGGCCTTCATTTTGGTCCTTTTCGTTGCTGCAGGCAAGCTCCTCACCGATTTGGTCTTCGCGTAACCCTCAGGATACCTTTATGCGAGGCTCCGTGAATTGGAGGCCCTTGGCTGAGGGTGGAACCAACCCGCCGGAGGATGATGACGACGCCCTGAAGGTCGCAGGAGAGAGGCTGGCAGAGGCCTACGTCCTGACGGAGGAGCTGCGCGGAATCGACTGGCTCTCCATTCTCAAGAAACTGCTCTTCGCCATCGTGGGCATCTTCGCCTTCGTCCTGGGCATCCAGCTCATGAAGGCCTCTGCCCAGGGCCTGGCCCCTTCCTTGGAGGGCCTTTTCGGGACGCTTCTCGTTTCCCCCACGAGTGCCCTGGGATTCGGGTGGATCGTCACCTACCTGGTTCTCAGCGGCTCCCCCGTGGCCGCCGTGGCCCTTGGCTTCCTGGACGCCGGGGTCCTCGGCACGGATATCCGCGGTCTCACTACGGCGTTCATGATGATAATGGGCTCCCGCTTTGGAGCCTCCTTCATAGTCATCGTCATCGGCCTCGTGGCTATGGCGAGGGGCGGCGGCAGGGAGGAGAGCCTGTCCATGGGCGTCCTCTCCTTCCTGGTAACCTACTCCGTATACGTCCCCGCCGTCTTCCTGGGCCTCTACATCTTGGCGTCAGGGAGCCTGGGTGGCGTTACCGTTACGACTCCACTCTTTCTCTTGAATGGAGTAGAGTTCCTCTACGGGCCGCTCGTAGCCCCTGCTCTGAGGACCCTTCCACTCGGCCTCGTTTTCGCCCTCTCCTTCTTGTCCCTGTACAGCGGTTTCTCCCTCTTCGACAGGGCCTTCCACCGAAAGGAGATGGAGGAGGTGGAGGTGTCCGCCATCCACAGGGCCCTGGAGATACCCTTCTTCTCCTTCCTCCTGGGGGCCGCCATAACCCTCCTCTCCACCAGCGTATCACTCTCCCTGGGCATGCTCGTGCCCCTTTACCTGAAGGGATACCTTCGGCGCCGAGACGTGGTGCCCTACATCATGGGGGCCAACATCACGACCTTTGTCGACACGCTGCTAGTGGCTTTCCTGCTGGCCAACCAAACCGCTGTCAACTTGGTACTCGTGTCCATGGCTAGCGTCGGAGCCATCTCCCTCCTGGCCCTTCTCTTCTACAGGCTCTACAGCAGGGCCATCCTCTGGCTCTTTCACTGGACCTTTCACAGCAATCGGGCCTTGATAGGTTTCGTCGTCGTGCTCGTGGCGACCCCGCTGCTCCTCCTGGTGGTATGATATGGGTAGTAATTTGTATCAAATCGGAATAGGGCGAGGTGAGGCGTGTTGAAGGCAACGCAGCAGAAGAGGAGTCGAGTCCTCCTGGCGACCGATAGGGAGGTGGACGAGAGGGCCCTTGGCTTGGCTGGCCAGGTCGCCAAAGCATTGGACTCCCACATGGATTACTGGATTATCGTCGAAACTGTGGATGAGATGAGGTCCATCCTACCCCTTCTCAGGAAGGAGAGAACCCTCCTGGAGGGAGTTGCTCCGGAGGTGAAGGTGGAGGTCAAGCGGGGGCTCGCCGCGGAGATCATGTCCGGTATCCACGAGGGAGATTACGACCTCGTCATACTTTCCTTCAGGGGCCGCCGGGGCTTGAAGAAGGTCTTCCCCCGGGCGGAGGTGTTGTCTATCCTCCACCGCGCCAAGGTCAATTTCCTGGTTCTCTGGGGTGGGCGTAAGCGGGTGAAGAGACTACTCTTCTGCAGTGGCGGCTCCCGCTACGCTCAGCAGGCTATTGAGTTCGGTGCCCCCATCTCCGCTGCAACGGGAGCCTCGGCCACCCTCCTACACGTGGCAGAGACAGCACCAGGCCTTTTCCTCGGTCGCGGTCCCGAAGAGCCGAAGCTGGACCCGGAGATAAACCTCGCCCTGAGCAAAGGCATGGAAACCCTCCGTCAGGCGGGAGTTGAGGCGAAGATGAAGGTACGACACGGAAAGGTGGCGGGCCAGATATTGAACGAGGCCACCAGCGGCAGGTACGACCTCATCGTCATCGGATCCCACGGAATGGGGGGAATCAGGCACTTCATCCTTGGGTCCGTCTCTGAGGAGCTTGTTAAGAGGGCGCGCATCCCTATACTCATCGTCAGAGCCAGGGAACCTAGGCGGCTCTGGCGCCGCATTCTGAGGCTGGGCCCTCGGCGACGTCCCGTCAGCCCGTGAGGTAGTGCCCCTCTTCGACGAAGTCTTTCGCGTCCTCCAGGATGTCGCCCGACATTGCCAGCAGGTCCCCCGCGGAGCCCTCGCCCAGAAGGTCAAGACACTGTATGTGTCGAGATACCCATCTCTCCGGATCCCCGCTGAAGGCCTCCGCAGTACCGAAAATGTCTAGGGGAAGCGTTTCGTGCCCGGTGAGGTTTCTGAACAGAAACGATTCGACAAAGGGGAACTCGCCGTAGACGATCCAGATCAGGTCTCTTCGGTCGTTGACGTATACCGGCTCAATCCTGTTTCGGAACCAGAGTTCGGAGTCTGGCTGTTGTATCATGTACGCAGGACCGTCGGTCTTTCCTTTGAAGAAACGCCAAATCTCCCGGTACCCCTCTCGAAGATGCGACAGCAGCTCCTCAGCGTGTTCCAATGACTCGGGGAGTCCGAACAGCTGTCCACACCTAGTTAGGAAATCCAAGCGGTGACGCATCCCCATGGCCCTCTCCAACCGAGTGCACCTGCGCTTGATGGTCGGATTGTCCCCAGCTGCGATTACGAGCAGCCCGCTCATGGTCCAGGCGAACAGATGGAGGAAGACGAGGGCGGACCGCGGGTCCACACTCACGGACTCCTCACACTGTCCGAGGTGGTCTCTGCACGCGTCCAGACCCTCCCTCAACCTCTTAGTCAGAAATTCATCCAGGTCTCTCGACTCGAGGGCGCGAGTCATGACGCTGTCCGGATCGTAGAGAGGCCGTGTCTCATAGGGGAGAGTCTCCAGGTTGCCCTCTCCGAAGAAACCGAAGTCCACGCTCATCCCCTCCCGCTCCGTCACCTGAAGGGTGAAGTCATGCTCGCCCCTTAGGACGACCTCGATGTCTATGTCTGAGTGAGCCCACGTATCCTCCTGAGCCCAGGAGCCAGCTATCCCGATAGCCCGGACGTCGGAACGTTCCTGCAGCCGCTCAACCTCTTCCTCCAGAATCTGGCGCCAGGGAGATGGAACTCTGCGGGGATCGAAAGGTCGTACGTCCATCCGAACCCCAGAACTGGAAGAGGGACCTTAACTCTTCGGAGGTCTGTCAAAGGCAACCTTCTCGATGCTACTACCTCCCCGAGGTTTCCCGCGGAAGCTCAAGACAGCGCGGCCCCACTGCTTGCTTGTCTCCCCGGACGAGGGATAGGAGACCCTTCAATAGAACCCTGAGTGCCCCGTTCCCTCTTCTTGGAGAGGGGGTAGTTCGATGAGCGCCGTCGGCGATGACGAACCAAGGCTCGGTCCCCAAACCGTACTCCTGCCTAAAATAGCGGGCGAGTTCCTCGAGATGATGAGGGTTCGTCCTCTCTTCAATGACTGCCTTTCCGTACTCATGTAGCATCTCTACATCCTCCGGAACGGTCCTTCTACCTTGGCGAGCAGGATGGCTGCCCCAGCAAGCTCGATTGGACGCTGACTCTTCAACCGCACTTTTGGTTCATTGTACCACACGTTATCACCACCCAAACGTTGGTTTGCATAATGCATGCCTACCTATTAAAACTTTCGTTTTACAAGGGACAATGCCTATATAGTAGACCAACCATACATTGGAGCGGTGACCTGAAGTGAGGGCTTTCAAGGTGATTCGGGATCCCGAGGCCTTCAAGCTGATGGGGGATGAGACTAGGCGGAGAATGATCTTCCTCCTTAGGGCAAAAGAGAGGACCGTGAGCCAGATCGCGGAGGAACTAGGCAAGACGCCACAGGCGATCTACCACCACATTCGGAAGCTGAAGGATGTGGGAATGGTGGAAGTGGCGAGGGAGGAACGAATCGACCACTTCATCGAGACCTACTATCAGGCTGCGGCTGAGGTGTTCGATTTCTCCTACGGGGAAGGTCCCGGGAGCCTGGAGTACGCGGAGAGGGAGACGGAGGAGGCTCTCCGGAGCCTGCCACAGTTGGGCTTCGAAGTGATGTTCGACAAGGGAGATGTTTCCAAGCTAGTGGAGGTCCAGATGAGGATGCACACCCTCGGCACCCGAGAGGACTTGGAGGAGCAGATCGCGGAACTGAAGGAAGTGGGTTTCCTGGCGAAGCAGACTGCCGGGAAATATGCTCGTCTCCTATCCATGTCCGACAATGAGTTTGAGGAGTATCTCGGACTGGAGCAGGAGTTCAGGGACAGATTGCGATCGCGCCTCGTCGAACGGGTCCCAGGGTAAACCCTCCCCCTTTGTGAATCCCGACCGAGCAGCTCATTACCGAAACAGCTGAGAGTGGAGTTTCATCCCCTGACTGTGGAACACTGGCCATCGGCTTCCCGCTAGACCTCCCTGAAAACCTCGTAGTGTATGGTCCCCTCGAGGTAGGGCATCTTTGATGCTATCCTCGCGTACTCCCTATCCCGGGCGGTACCGGTCTCCTCCTCTTCGTAGACCTTCAAATCGTCGTAGTCGTATGTCATGAGAACGGTATTCATGGGGCCACTAAGACCTAGATAGACCTGGGGGACCACGTAGCCCTTCCTCTTCCGGTAATCCTTGAACGTCTCAACGGCCTGCATAAACTCATGCAGCCGGCCGTACTCAATCTCTCCCCGCACGTGTATTGAAACAGACATGCACACCGCCCGTTGGACGACGCAGGAGGTAGATAACCCTTCCTAGCGAACGATTGTGCCCGTCAGCAGACCCATCGAAACAAATCCAAACGCTATGTATCCGGTCCCGGCAGCGCTGGCTGTCTAACGCCGATGTACGACTCGGAGACTATGTGGAGGAGGCGATGGGCCGCGGCAATCATCTCCGGAAGACGAGAGGGATCCGTCATTTTCACCTCCACCGAGAGGAATATGCCCTCGAATCGGGCATCGATTCGCGCATCGCCATCCGGCGTGGTCCAAGAGAGGTTAATGCGATGATCGTCCTCTGACTGGCCGTACCACCGAAGAATTCCGAACCAGCGCTGGCGAAGGGCCGCTACCGCCTGGCGAGTTGCCTGCCTCCCTGGGAGGACCGTCCTGAGGATCGAGACGGCGTGCGTGGTGAGCGCCGCCTGGTCTCGACGGGCAAGGGCCACGCCCTGGGGACTCAGCCTGTACCCATCGTCGGTCCTCTCGATGAGCTCATCATCCTCTAGTCGACGGAGGGCCCGTGTGAGGGACTCTTGGTGCACATGGAGGCGTCGGCGAAGGCCTTGGAATGTGACGCAGCCGTTGACTTCCTGTCCCAGTAGGTCTAGTACGTCTTGGCCATGGTCTGATTGACCAATGTCCTCCAGGACCAACGATGAAGGCTCCGCCATCCGTCCTCTGACTACGAGGCCATACAAAATAAACCTTAACCTTCGATTCCGCCACACAATGCCCTCGGTCTGAAACGTGACTAGCTACTCCCCTTTCCTCGTCAACAAATCCACCCAGGGCATTGTGGGAATTATGATAGGTGAGGTTCAGAAGGCTTTTACGGGAGCCGTGGAGAGAGCACTGGAGAGCACGGTGAACGTGAGTAGCACGACGCGTCCACCCTTCCGCATCCCGGGCCCACATCCTCACAAGGGCATCGGGTCGGGGGTGGTCATGGACAATGAGGGACACATCATCACGAACCAGCATGTAGTGGCTGGGAGCGAGAAGACCATTATCACCCTGGCAAACGGCAGGGTTTTCGGAGGAACGGTAATCGGTGGGGATGACGAGACGGATATCGCAGTTGTGAAGGTCGACAGCGATGAGCTCCGACCCGCCCAATTCGGCAACTCGCAGGAGTTGAAAGTGGGCCAGCCAGTTCTGGCCATAGGAAACCCTCTCGGGCTCTCTGGAGGACCGACCGTGACCTCGGGGGTTATTAGCTCCCTACAACGAAGCCTAAAGCTGGGGGACGGGAACGGCCTTCGGGTAATCCAGACGGACGCCCCCGTTAACCCCGGCAACAGCGGTGGCCCCCTCGTCGACCTGGATGGCAAGGCGGTCGCCATAACCACGGCAATGATCCCCCAGGCCAAGGGCATTGGGTTTGCTGTCCCCATCAACACGGCCTTGAAGGTTGCAGGGGAAATCATCGAGCACGGTGGGGTCCGGAGGCCCTGGCTCGGCATCGTCGGGTACGACGTGAACACTCGCCTTGCCCATCGTTATGGCTTGTCGTCGTCTCGCGGAGTCTTCGTAGTGGAGGTGTCCTCCTCTAGCCCCGCGGCGGATGCCGGCCTACGCGTGGGGGACGTGATTCTGTCTCTCAGTGGTGAAGCCACGGCTGGGATCGGAGACCTTATGGAAATCATCAAAGCGAGGGGGATTGGCGAGAGCGTGGAAATGGAGGTTGAGAGGCGTGGCGACCGCGTTAAGCTACGGTCAACCCTCGGAACCCGACCCTTTTGAGCCTGAGGATCCGTGGAATCCGTTCGAGCCGGATGTCCCCGTGCCCCGTCCGGGCCCAGGCAGGATGGCCCCATGGCTAGACCGGCGGCAGTCGTAGGCCAAGCCCGCTACCCCCTGAAGCTTGAAGGGAATGACCACAGGCTTTAGCCCACCCCCAGCATGAGGACACTATGAACGCCTTCGATCATGCATACCGGGGCACCCCTCCCTGGGACATTGACCGTCCTCAGAGAGAGATAGTGAGGCTCTTTGAAGACGGAGCGATTCGAGGCGAGGTGCTAGACGTAGGATGCGGGACGGGGGAGAACACTCTCTACCTGGCCGAAATGGGGCACCGGGTCATGGGCCTAGACGCCTCCCCCCTTGCTATCGAGAAGGCCAAGGCGAAGGCAGAACAGCGGAGGATTGAGGCAACCTTCGCTGTATGGAATGTGTTGGAGCTTCCCAGGCTCGGGAGGGTATTCGACACGGTCGTCGACTCCGGTCTCTTCCATATCTTCTCGAACCAAGAGCGGACCGAGTTTGCCAAGGGCCTGAACTCTACTCTGCGTGCAGGGGGAACGTACTACATGCTCTGCTTCAGCGATCGTGAGCCCACGGATTGGGGTGGTCCGAGGCGCGTTACGCAAGAGGAGATTGGGTCAACCTTTCGAGATGGCTGGAGAATCAACTACATCCGAACGGCCATATTTGAGACTCGGATACACCCCGACGGTGGTCGGGCCTGGCTCTCCTCCATAAAAAGGGTATAGCCGAGCTGGTCATGCACGCTTTTGTAGACGCCGCCACTCATGGAACGCGACAATCTCTCCGCTCTCAAGAAAGGACTTGAGGCTATCCAGAGCCCAGCTCCAACCTTCTTTCATGTCCTCAAAATCATTCGAAGTCCTCAGTTTGGAGTGCTCTAGTCGAACGGTGGTCTTCTCGCTCCCCTTGCCCACCATGTCGATATTGACCAATGTTCCTGGGCTGTGATGCACGTTTTCCCAGGTGAATCTCAATCTGCGGGGCGGTTCCAGAATTAGAAACTCGCCTCTGTCTCCGTCGCTGTTTTCGTATTTGCCACCCACCCTAAGGTCGGCCTTCGCTTCCTCTGTGAACCATTGGGTGAGAATCGCCAACTCCGTGAGGGCGGCGTACACCTCCTCCGGGGCGGCATTTACCGTTCGCTGAACTGTTGCCACGAACACGCCACCTCGCTGACCGACTACGCGCAGCCCTCTAGCCTGCTCGTAGCGGACGGTCACGGTCTGTGACCACCAGGGGCTAAGTCCATGAGCCGTGCTGAGATGTTTAGCTATCAGGCTGTGGCCCCTCTCCTTCGCACCCCAATGGTCTAGGATCTCAAACCACTCGTCCCAGCCCTTGCCCGTCTTGGCCCTGACGGCCTCATCGCTGATGCCCGATTCACCAGTCCTGCCCCTTCCCATGCCTGAAAATCCCCCTCTTACTCACCTTCCGTCCTGTCCAGGGTGACGGCGTCCTTGATGAGGTCCAAAAAGGCATTCCTGCGGATATCACTCACGCTCCGCACCTTGATGTGTCGCATTTTCTTCCCAGTCCCTTCCAAGAGGCCTTCCGGGTCCGCAAGGTGGCCACCAGTGAAGAAGCCAAGCTTGACGTGGGACCTCTCCGCACTGAGGTAGCATATGTTCCCCTTGTAGGAATAGCACGGATTGCCCCACTTGATGCTTTCCCGCAACCCCGGTGCGGTGTCCAGTACCAGTTGGCGCAAAACCTCGAGCACCTCACGCAAAGGCGACTTAACCTGTGAGACGTACTCATCAACATGTGATTCTAATGGCGGCCTGCCGCTCGTCGTTACAACCCCCCTAGGCTGCTCTCCTACGTACCTCGCCCCCCAAGAAGCTTTGGCACGACTTCCAACTCTTGGGGACTTTGACGCTTGTCATCCTCGTGGAAGGATGATTGCTTGACATTAGGCAGCGGGAGTAACCAGAATGCCTTCGTGAGGGGGAAATCCTTATAGCCCCTGCTCGCCTTCGAACTCTTCCGGGGGAGTAAATGCCGACGTATATTCGACTGATTCGGCTCACGGATGAAGGGAGGAAGGCCGTCAAGGAGGGCAAGTCCGTTGTTGAGAGGGCCTCAAAGATATTCGAGGAGAATGGGGGCAGGGTCGTCTCTTCCTGGGGGACCCTCGGATCCTACGATTTCATTGCCGTTGTCGAGGCTCCTGATGACGCCGCCATGATGAAGATCAGCGCGCTGATATCCTCAACGGGTTTCCTCTCCGCCGAAACCCTGCCGGCCGTTCCCATGGAGGAATTCCTCAAGGCGATTGGCTAGGCCACGTCCCTGGAAAGTCTGAGCAGACAGGCAGCTAGCCCGACCCGCCGAATGAGCCCGACTCGGGCACAACGTTTACCAGTGGAGGCCTTTTCCTGAACGTGGATGACGAGGAGGTCACTCAGACTTTCGTGGCTGAATACAGCCGCCAAGCTGAATTCTACGACGGACACGCAGCACCCTACTTCGTTCCGATGGCCAAGCGTGTGATCGAGCTGGCCGGTCTCAAGGCGGGAGACGATGTTCTAGACTTGGGATGCGGGACGGGCAACCTCACGTTTCTTGCGGCTGCAAAGGTCGGGCCGGGAGGGAAAGTTATAGGCGTCGATTTAGCTGAAGGAGCGCTACGGGTGGCAGCCAGAAAGGCTGCCCAGCTCGAGGTCCCTTCCTGCGAGTTCGACAGGATGGACTGCCGAGAGCTCGTGTTTCCTAGTCGGCGAGTCGATGCCGTCCTCTCCTGCTTCGGCATCCCCATTCTGGGCCATGGTCGTTGCTTCCAGGAAGCAGGCCGCGTGACAAAGGAAGGCGGGCGATTCGTCTTCTGTGAGTGGGCGGGTTCGGGTAGCGTGGCCGGCAGGACGTTCCTGGAAACCCTGGCCAGGTATCGGGTCGAGGATCCGCCGGAAGAATTGAGGCGCCTTCGAGAGGCGCGTCGATACCTCAGTAAGAGTCCCGAACCGGCCCAGATTCACAGCCCTGACTCCGTGACCAGTAGGCTAAGGGAGGCGGGCTTCAGCCAGATCGCCATCACGATTGAGACCCAACGTGCCGTATTCCCCGATGTTCAGGCCTTTCTGGACTTCCGTCGGGCCTTCGGTGACGATGACCGAGAGTTGAAGGCCATGAGCGAAGCAAACCGAGGTGCCCTTCAAGAGGAGTTTGAGGAACGCATGGGTATGCATCTCACAGCAGAGGGTCTCGTCTTCGAGTGGGAGATTCAGTACTGCCAGGCGTTTAGGTAGGTTTGAGCTGCAAGAGCTGACTGAGCTACAGGTATCCCCGCCCTGAGCGGAAAAAATGATATGGGGAAGGCGATCCTCCGCCCTCCGATTTTCAGCTGTCAGGACTCGACTCTATCGCCTGCTCCTCAGGACGAGGAGGGTCACGACGGTGGCGGCCACAACGACGCCAGCAATGATGCCAGCCAGGGTAAAGGTGCCCACGCCGGAGCTTTCACCCTCTACGATCAAAGAACCTTCCATGCCTGCTGCTTGGTGACCAAGCACACTGCAGTAGAAGGTGAAGGTACCGGCCCTGTCGGCGACGAACGTCGCGTTACCCTCGTCACCGGGGTCGTGAAGGTGTATGTGGACGTCGAATTCGTCTATGGCCACATCGTGCTCGCCCGTGTTCGCGGCAGGGTTGACCGCTGTGAGGACTATGGTATCGCCCTCCTTGACCCTAATCTCGCTCTTGTCAAAGCAGAGGGTCTTCCCAGCCGGGCAGCCGCTCTCCAGAGCCGTGAGGGTAACTTCCACATTGCTAGATGCCTGGGCTGCTGCTAGGGGGACCGGCATCGTAGTTATCCCCAGTCCAATGACGAGAATGAGCAGAAGCCTGCTCAGAGACTCTCCTTTCATGGTACATTGCACCCCCCTCCCAAGTAATAAAGGAAGGATACGTTTACCAGACATGGATTCCAGATCTGGGAAACGTCGGGCATGCTAATCAAGGATGAAAGGCTGAAGAGGGCCCTGTTGAAGGCCTTGGCTGACGAGCACTCGTCCAAAATCCTCTCACGCACGGCTTGGAAAGCAGCCTCCGTTATGGATCTCGTGAGGGAGGAGGGAATACCCACAACGTCGGCCTACCGAAGGGTGAACGAACTGAAAGATGAAGGCCTCATCGCAGCGGAGCGCTCGGTGATAACCAAGGATGGCAAGCGGTACGAGCTGTACAAAGGGACCTTCAGGGAAGTGAATGTCACCTTTCGCCGTGGATCGGTCGAGGTGGTCGCTGTCCCCAATCGTGACGTCTTCGAGAGGGCATTTCTCCTCTTCCACTCCCTTAAGGAGGAATCGTGATGGTCGAGCACTTGCTCCTCGGCACCCTTCGAGGGGTCGCCGCCTTCACCGGCACCCTGATCACACTTCTCAGCTACACCGCCAACCGAAGACATCAGTCGAGGCTGATGCTTCACGTCTCGATAGGATTCGGGATACTCACTGCAGGTATCGTCCTCGAGGGAATTATGTTTGAGTTGTTTGATGTCTCCCTCGACGCGGCGCATCTCTACGAATCCACTATCACCCTAGCCGCACTGTTGCTGCTCGCGTACCACTTGGGTCTCAGGCGGGGAGAGGGGTGACATGACTCATCTGAACCTCCTTAGCGCCTTGACCCTGATGGCCGCCTCCGCCATACCTGCTTACATGGCTTTCAAGATGTCGCGCCGGAGAATGGCCTACCTAATCGTTTCCGTGGCCCTCACCCTGACACTGCTGGTGCACGGATTACACCATGCTTTTCGTTATCTAGGCATGACTATACCTGGCCTCGTTGCCGGCCTTGCCTCTGCATTGTTTGCCGTAAGCTTCGCCATAACCTACCTTATCGTCTGGAGGTCCACTGTTGCCCGGTCTTGAGGAGCTGCTAGAGCGGGGAACCGTCGCCGCCATATCGGGCGCGGTCGCAGTTCTTCTGCTCTTGATCTCAATGAAGCTCAGGAGAGACACGCATANNTGATCTGGGCCTTTATGGCGGGCTGGTTGGGCGCAGAGGTTCTGGAGATATTATCTCCTCCCTCGTTGGAGCTGCTGTCGGAGGGCGTCCACTTCGCGATTATCCTGATTTTCGCCATTTTCCTTGCATTCAGATGGAGCTGGGCAATGGGGAGAGCCGTGCAGGGGGCTGAGGAATGACGGCTCACATTGCTCTCGTCGCTGTACGAGCGGCCGTCCTAGCGACAGGAACCTTTGTGACCTTTAGCGTGTTCTGGAGATATCTACAGAGTGATCTCTCGAAGGAGTATCTGCTCCTTTCGGCAGGCTTCGGCCTCATCGCCACAGGCGCCCTTGTAGAGGGCCTTCTCTTTGAGGTTTTCAGGATGAGTCTGCTAGATGTACATACTGTGGAGGCCGGGTTCACTGTAGCCGGCCTTTTGTCGGTCCTTATCGCAATACTAGCTTCCCATCGCTGAGTTCCCACGCTTGGGCATCGCCATCCAGAGATGGCCCTAGAAGTCTGAGATAGCAGCCGATAGACGCACTACATCTCAAACCCTGACGAGCTTCTTCCTTTCTCTTAGTATATCCTCCTTAAGACTAGCTAATGTGCTTTCCAAGACGGCCATGACCCTTTCTCGTTCTGAAAGCTGATCGGGATATTGACTGCTCCACCTTCGCCAATGCGGCCTTTTGTGGGCCAGTTTGTACTTGACACCGCTCATGAACGTGCTGTAGCTGTCATTATCTATCTTCTTCACTCGCTGGTGCGCTAGGATGTACCAATGATACTGGGTGTTCGGAAGTGCTCCCGAACCGACTGGGGCACTCCCCTCTCTCTGTTTGATAGATGAGAAGGTGAACTCCCACTGATCGGGTGCCACCTTGCGTTCCTTCCACAACGCATTGGGATAGATCCATGTGTGTTGGCCGCCAACAGGCATGCCCGTGTACTTCTGCCCCTCGAATTCTTTGATATCGTCGTACGTCATGGATGGTTCTCTTTGTCCACCAAACCAGATAGTCCTTTCAGTGGGGGGTAGGTGAAAGTGTTCCGATTCGCCCCATTGGGCGTTCCAGACAGGATGTCGGCCATGATCTGAAGGGATGGATGACGTACCTCTCCGATAGTCATTAATCGAGGCGCGGGCTTACTTGTGAGCGGAGGAGCATCTCCTCGAACGAGGGATGGATTGCTGTCGTAACCTTGAGATTTGCAGTCTCTGGAAGTCTTACGACGGACAGCCTGCGGTCCTCGCGCTCGCCTGCGCCCCTCATCCACAGTCCGAAGCTGCGCCTCGATCAGTCCCGGAGAGGTATCCTCCCCGGTGGTGGAGAGGAGCATCGCAGTCGCGTTGGTATAGCGGGATGGGCCATTCCCGATGTACGAAATCATCTCCCGCCACCGCGATAGCGAAGAGGCGGTAAGCTGAGAATGAGTGTGGAGGCCTGGGGTCGAACCTGGACAACCCCCCTGGTAGGCCCCGAAACTTATGTCCCCCTAAAGAGACTCTCTGGGCCATTCCGACAGGTTCTTGTACCTTCCCCCCCACCGACGAAGGATCCCAGTGACGATCTGGATCCTCGTAGAGGGACGGGTGGCGCCTATCTCAAGGGATACTTCCTCTTCAGCTTCTCATAGAACTGATCATCACACACCCAGGGAAAGTCAGGAACGCCGACGACCCTGATCTGACCATCTATCACTATCGTGGGGACAGCGTCGATGCCGTACTCCTTCATCCGCGCTTTGATATCCTCAGTCATGAGGTTAGTGTGATGGACAATCTCGGTGCACCCTGCGCACTTCCCTATCTCGACTATATCGACAACTTGCCTGCATAACGGACAATCTGCAGAGAATATTTCGATGGTATGTCCCCGGGCCATGTTCTAGCATCCGCCTATCAAAGATTTAAGAATACCCTTGGACANNGTCGCTAGGACGGCCGTCGCCCGAGGTTTCTTTGTATCTCGCGGTAGTGGACGGTGGCCGCAGTGCTTGGAACCCCTCTCCTGCAGAAGGACATGCTGGCCAACCTGCGGTGCGGTCTTTCCACGACGACCTCCCCTCCAGTGAGCCTAGATTCTAGACTGTCCAACGCCTGATGGAATCGCCTGTCCTCCTTCGCTCGCTCATAGAAGGAGAGGACATAGACATAGTTGAAGAGGTTGTAGCGAAAGAGGGGATACTCGACCTGCATGAATAGCGTTCCAATGCCGAAGTGGCAGGGACCGAGGGGCTTTCGAGTCACCCAATGATCAAGAAGAAACTCAACAGCCTTGTCCAACCTTTCGTTTTGATTCAGATAGTCGGTGAAGCGGAAAGCGTCTAGGACGTCCAGCGTAGGGCCTGGGTTTGAGGACTCGGTTTCGGGCCCCCTTCCGAATGAGAACTTGGCGCAACGCCATCCTCCGTCCTTGTGGGCGGTATCGAGCAGCTGTCTGTACGTAAGCTGAAGCCTATCGTCCTTGCCGTAGCTAGTACGACCGAGGACTCGAGCAGCGGCCGCCGTATGGCATGGGTAAATGGAACCCTTCTCGAGGTTGCCAAACCGTCCGTCTTCATGCCAGCCCCTCAGTATCAACTCGGAGGCCCCTCTTATGATCGGGTTAGAGGGCTCCATACCGAGGTCTGAAAGCATCAGCACACACTGGACGGTACTGAAGGGAGATCCCACGCCGACTCGCCCATCAGCTGCCGCCCAAAAGTCCCCGCCATTGTCGTGCCGCCGCTCCACTATTCTCGCGACATCAGATCGATATTGTCTCGCGATTGACATTGACTCGACACCCGTCCCAACCTTTACGGCGCATTCCCTCGATGCTCCAATAATCGCCGGCCTTCTAAGACTTGCGAACCTCAAGCGATTCCTCTTTCACGGCCGAATCAAGCGCAACTATCGGAGGGACAACAGCTAAAAGGCCTCACGCTTATCACGTGTCCTGGAGGTCGGGAGGCTGCCTGACATGTGTCGGCATCAGGACCTAAAGGAGGGAGAAGAGTGAGCTTTCTACCGGAGGGACTAGGGATCCCGGCGTGGATCATCTATACAGCCGTGTATTTCCTCTTGGGCCTGCTCGTAGGATGGGCGGTGAAGAAGGCCGTGGTTGCAGCTATCATGATCATTGTCGCTGCTGTTATCGCAGTTTTTATTCTTGGGCTCTCGATCGCCGTCGACGTTGGGGGGTTGGCCCAGGCCGCGTGGAGCCGCATCGCGGATTTCTATTCCACGTACGGCCTGCCCCTCTCCTCCTATCCAATCGCTTTTGGTCTGGGCGTGTTCCTCGGCTTCTGGAAGGGACGATAGCCTGGGCTCTCTCTCCTACCTCCTCGACGAGGAACATGGAACCCGTGACTCTCGGGAGTGGTCCCATGAATCTAGTGCTGGCCAAAAGCGAGCTGCCATACGAAGGGAGGGCCGAGTCTAATGGCCCAAGAGGAGGAGGTTCTATATCGCAACGGAGAGATCCAGCTCGCTGGCCTCCTCATCTCCCCCTCCAACCCCGGCCCCTGTCCCGCGGTGGCCTTTGTCCATGGCTCTGGGTTCAGCGATCGGACGAACCTATGGTATCGAACCATCGCTGATCACCTCGTAAGCCAAGGAGTTACCGTCCTGTTGCCAGATAAACGAGGCTCAGGCCAGTCAACGGGCGATTGGCGTACCGCCGATTTCAGCGATCTGGCGGGAGACGTCCTCGCCGCGGTTGAGTTCTTGCGCAGTCGAGACGACGTTG
>JABAOH010017924.1_pt5 | contig 46679 bp, 38 predicted proteins | sample 7062181 | NCBI WGS metagenome assembly JABAOH01 (sample SAMN14538630, study PRJNA623070) | marine sediment metagenome | biome: marine biome [ENVO:00000428]; feature: marine pelagic biome [ENVO:01000023]; material: deep marine sediment [ENVO:00002113]; isolation source: pool of 5 deep marine... | reverse complement strand
GATCAGATCCAATTAATTACCGATCTACGCCGAGCTATCGACTTGCTGATCACCCGGCCTGAGGTTGATCCGCAACGCTTGGCCTACCTCGGTGTGAGCTATGGGGGTGCGATGGGCGGCTTACTCGCAGGCATTGAGCATCGATTGGTTGCTTATGTCTTGCAGGTGGGCGATGGAGGGCTGGTCACCCACTCCACCGGGTTGGACGATGTGGGTTCATCTTTCCAAGACCTTTCTGTGGAAGAGCAGGTGCGCTGGGTAGAGGCGATGTGGCCGATCGAGCCGATTCATTACGTAAGCCAAGCTGCGCCGGCCGAGTTGTTGTTCCTGAACGGCACGCAGGATGCGTTGGTGCCGCCTGCGGATGCGCTTCGTTATCAATCGGCCGGCAGCGATCCGAAGACCATCTTGTGGTATGAGGCGGGGCATCGTTTACCGCTGAAGGCCATGCGAGATCAGGTTGCATGGTTGGAATCCAGGATTGGTCTCGTGAACCTGGAAGAAGCGAGTGTGAACTTACTTGTGATGGAACCAGTCGAACTGGGGGTTTTGATCGTCCCGGAGATACGCACATCAGCGCTTTTAATCGACCGACTGCTACTCGTTTGGTTCTTGATGAGCGCGGCGAGCCTTGCGATTCTACTATTGGATCTAGGAATCAAAAGGAAGGGACCTAGGGCGGCTGTCTTGATGTGGTCCTTGACGATCGTTTTCTTCGGTCCCGTAGGCCTGCTGGCATACGCTTTGGCGTACCGAGCAGCGTATCGAGCTGTGCGTCCCAGCAGTACGAGGCTTTGGAGGCGTGCCCTTGGATCGACGGTCTGGAGTGTCTCAGCGATCCTCACAGGCGGTCTCATCGTGATCGCTCTCATGAAAGCGAATCCTGCAATCGGAGAGAACATTGCACTCGTCTTGAGTACGTTGATCCTCCCACCGCTGATCATAGGTGCGGTGATCTTTCGTCTCATGCAACTTGGTTCGGGGGATGAAGAAGAACCAGACTTCGTGGTTCGTCGAACGTGGGTTGCAGAGTTCATCGCCACGAATGCAACTTTAGCGGGTTCTTATCCGGTCGTGTTACTTCTGATCGAGCGATGGTTGGAGCCCTGGCACGGTTTCGTGTGGAATCTGGCGACGCCAGCACTATGGGGTGTGCTCATGTTGGGAGCCATCGCTGGTGGACTGACCGCTTATCCCTTCCAAGTTTGGATGTTGCAACGTGAGCTGACTTTGTGGGGGTGGAAACACTTGTATGTGGCCGAAACTGCTGAGCACAAGGAAGGTGTAAGACAAGCGAGGTGGTTTCAAATTGCAGGCGTGGCTGTCCTAAGCTTTGTGGGTTTGATTGGTTTGGTTTGGCTGACCTTTACGATTTAATAAACACAGATAGGTTTGGGCAGTCACAGCCCTCTGATTTTACTATCCTTCCGGAAGAAGCGCATCTACGGCGGGTAGGAAGACGGATTCATAGAGCGCGTCTCGCTCATCCGCTTCACAACGTAGAATCACGACCAGCGCCGTCCCTTCGATCTCTGCCAGTGCGATGTCGCGGGTGATCCCCTGAACGTCCACGAAGTATAGCTTCCAGCTGATGTCGTTCGCTCGTCGTTCGCCCGTGCTATCGGGCGACGCCTGGAGCCCAAGCTGACCGGCAAGCGTGGTCAGCAGTTCCTCTGCGCTGGTTGGTGCCGCTTGAAGGAGCAGGACGGCCACGTCGGAAGCCGAATCCCCGCGAGCGTATAAGCCGGGGCTGGCTTCCGACCAACCCTCTGGGATGACTCCAGCGATGCCAAAGGTCTCGCTGGTGAATGGAACCAGCGTGATCTCTAAAGTCTCACTGGTCTCAGGGGGCGGCGTTGTGGTTTTGACTTCCTCTAGTGCATGGATGGTAAATCCCATGAGTATCGTGTCGACCTGGGATCCTTTTTCTTCGATGGTCGCCTGATCGGTTCTCCACAAGGTCACGTAGGTCATGCCGTCGTAGATCCATGAAGCACCGAGTACAAACGCATTCTCGTCATCCGTGTCATAAGGGATCAAGGCGAATTTGTCCGCTTCGGCGGCGGCGCAACCGATACACGGTCGTTCGATAACGTTTGGTTCTCCCTCGAAGTCGGGATCGACAATCGCCCACGCGGTTTCAGCGCTCTCCGTGAAGTTTTCGCTCTCGACTACAACCACGATGACCGTGATCTTCTCATCCGAGCTGGTGATTACTGTGCTCTCCTCATCCTCTCGTACAATCCAATTGGACGGGATTGGGATGGTGTACAGCCCGGCCGGATCTTCGTATGGGATGAGGAAGCCAGCACCTAAATCGGAGATGCAACTGGTTTCGGGTGCACGGCTGGGGTCGGCGATGAAATCTCCAATCATCCGCCGAGAGCAATCGGTCGCCACGGTGATATTGTGGCCGACGCCGGGGAATTCATAGAGATAACTGTTACTCAAATTTGCCGCCACTTTCTCGGCGAACACCATCGGTGTGACAGGGTCGAATTCGCCTTCTAATATAAGCGTTGGGATGTCGCTGATGAGGGGTTCCTTGAAGGTGGGATCGTGTTCCTCAACAGGCCACTGCTCGCAGATGGCGAAGATGCCATAGTCTAGCGCCTGCTCCGGGTCTACGGCTCCTTTTAATGCATCAGGTAAGGTGTCGTAATTCTGTAACAACTCTTCCGGCTCCTGGCCGATCAAGTCCTCGGCACAGACGACGGAGAACAGCATGCCGCGGCTCGTCGCCTCGTACAACGCCAGATACGTACCTTGCAGTTGCGCCATCAACTCATAATCTCCGTTGTAAACGTCGTAGATCGCCTCTGGTAGGAGTGGGATGAATTGTGTCAGGTAAAGGAAGCCCACCAGATTGCTGTACACGCGGTCCCCAGTGAGGAGCACACCGTATTGCTTCCCGGTTACGGCGTGGGTGACGGTGATCGTGACCGGTTCGCCGTTCAGACGCTCGATGACATCAAAGAAGACCTGCTCGAGATCGGGATAGGCTTGATCGCAGTCTTCGTCCATTTCGCAGGCGGCCAAGAGGCGGAGCGCGGCGTCCGATGTCACGATGGGCGCTGCGACGAAGAAGCTCTCTTCGAGAGGCCAGACGGAGTTGATCACCATACTGCGCACAATATCCGGGTACTCGCGGGCGACGGCCTGGGCAAGAAACGAACCGTACGAACCGCCGAAAACGTTGAGTTGATCGTATCCCAGTGCCAGGCGGATGGCGTTCACGTCGGCTGCACTCTGGGTTGTGTTGTAGGCGGAAAGATTGTGCCCCTCGCTCACCAACTGATCTCGGCAGGTCATAAGGCTGTCGAAGGATGTTTCCATCGCTGCGAGAGGGTCTTCTTCGTCTAGGAGATCGTACTGGACTTGCGCCCAGTCCGGGCATTCCAGCGCCGGTTCAGAGAGGCCCACACCGCGCTGGTCGAAGATGATCAGATCTCGATTTGGATGGATGTGGGCGAAGAGCCCCAGCGCGTTTTGCGCGTTCTCCACGATTTTTTCACCGGGGCCACCGGCAAGCAAGATCACCGGGTCTGGTTGGTGATTTTCACTATGATCACGGATCACAACCACAGCGAGCCGGATGGTTGGCCCTGAGGGCTGCGCATGGTCCTCCGGTACGATCACGTGGCCGCAGGCCATGTCGGCACCTTCGGGGACGTTGAAGGCGCAAGGACCTTCCTCGAATCTGGCGATGGGACTTTGCGTCGCCGTCGGTTCGAGGGTACTTGTCGCTTTCGGTTGCGTGGTTGGGGTGGTCGAAGTGGGTGTCGCCTGACCAACCTGTCCTACGCAACCCGTCACTAGCATGATCAGGACCAATAACAGTAAGTAGGCTTTTTTCATTCTTTATTCTCCTGGCCTGCGTTTTCGTTCATTTTCAGATGGTGTCTTGTTAACCGGTGGGATTTTTCAATAGACAGATGGATTTCCAGGATACACGTTCCAATTCGCTGTTACTATATCCGCCCGGTTGGTGAGCTGTCATCCCCAAAATTGGGGATCATGGTAGGGTAGAAAGCATTATGCCCTACGATGCTTTGTGGAAAGCAAATCTGTACCACGTTTCGCGAGGACGGATCTTCAGGATTTAGTCCTTCCATGGTTCGATCCTTTCGAGAGGCTCGGACACAGCTAGCCAAAAATCAAACAAGACGTGGAGGCGTTTGGTTGAAGCAAACTCCACTGCGCGGATGGTGATATCCAGCGACACCGAATCCACTAGAGATCCCTTTTCATCGATCGTCGATCTGGTCTGAGAAGATGACGAGTTCCGGAGATGGATTTATGTTTTCATTCTTCCAAGCTCTCCCCCCCTTTGTGCATCAATCTCCGGCTGACACAATATTGCACTTCATGGAGGATTTCTTCATTGTAGAAGATTGTAGAATTGTGTTAGTGACAGTGGCATTGAATTATCGCACTTGGCATGAAGGTTTAGAGCACATAGAATGGAATCAAACTCCAGGTGATACACGGGAAGGGATCAAGCCTCGTTTCGTAGAGAAATCTATAGGGGTGGCATAGTGACCATAATTAACCACTCCCTTATTGGTGCTATCTTTATCTCGGGATCTTCAGAGAGTCATGGTTGCGGGCCTTTCAGGATCATTTGAAATCGATGCCCTAAGACTTCTACGAAAGGGAAACCTTACATGTCTTCTTCTGTTAATCCACTCCAACATCTTTCCCCAGTTTGGAAACATCTCACCGAAATTCAACCCGCACGTGCCGAGGGAATCTACATCTACGATGAAGCTGGACAGCAGTATTTGGACTTCACCTCCGGCATCGGAGTGACAAACACGGGTCACTGCCATCCGAGGGTGGTGCAGGCCATCCAGGAGCAGGCCAGAAATCTGTTGTTTGCGCAGATGAATATTCTCATCCCGCCTGTAACAGTCGCCTTAGCAGATGCGCTCGCGGAACTCACACCATCCGCCATCGACACGTTTTTCTTCTCCAACAGCGGCGCGGAAGCTGTGGAAGCTAGTGTTAAATTGGCCCGGCACGCTACCGGCAAGCAGAATATCGTCGTCTTTCAGGGCAGCTTTCACGGGCGAACTGCCCAGACCATGGCGATGACGACCTCCAAATACATTTATCGTCACCGATACCAACCCTTGCCAGCAGGCGTATTGGTGGCGCCCTATCCCTATTCCTATTACTACGGGTGGGATGAGGAAACCACCATCGACTTCTGTTTACAACAGATTGATACCCTGCTGCACGGACAATCTAAGCCTGATGAGACAGCGGCCTTCGTAATAGAGCCGGTACTCGGTGAGGGTGGTTATGTCCCGGCCCCAGATGGTTTTCTTCAAGAACTTCGTGACATCTGCACCAAAAACGAAATCCTGCTGATTGTGGATGAGGTCCAATCGGGAATGGGGCGCACAGGTAAGCTCTTCGCATTTGAGCATGCCGGGATCGAACCTGACATCCTTGTGATGGCCAAAGGTCTCGGAAGCGGTTTGCCAATTTCCGGGATCGGCTCGCGCGGGACACTCATGGAGCAGTGGATCACAGGTACACACGGCGGCACCTACGGCGGCGGAAGCGCCATCGCCTCGGCCGCTGCACTGGCCACCCTTGAAGTGATGCAGGTTGAGAAGCTTCCACAGAACGCCGAGAAGATGGGTTCCCATTTGATGGATGGCTTGCGTGAACTTCAAGCTCAGTTTCCCCTCATCGGTGAGGTGCGAGGTCGAGGCTTGATGGTCGCCGTCGAATTTACAAAGGATGGCCAACCTGATGAAACCATCACCATGGCTGTCCAGAAAGCTTGTTTGGACGGTAATTTGCTCTTACTAACCTGCGGTACGTACGATAACGTCATCCGTTGGATACCGCCATTGATCGTGACGAAGTCGCAGATTGATGAGGCTTTGCATATCTTTAAGGATGCGCTCATCGCATCAATATGATGCCAAGTGCAATCATCAAGAAACGCCCTACGGAAGACAGCGAGGGAAAACACAATCGAGACGGGGGTGTCCAGGAGTTTTCGACTTACCGTCGAACGGAGAACTCCGGGCGGAAACTTGCTGTGTGAAAAAACCACGATTGCTGATATGCGCTCTGGGGAGCGGTTGATCCCCCGTCTGGGAGTACATGAAATACAGCGTACCAGTGAAAATGCTGGAAAAAGGCATCCTGGGGGAAGCCCTTGAGAGGGTAGAGACCTTGTTGGCTGAGCATGAATCTCTGCTGTTGTCGACTGGGGCGGAACGCGAACTGCTGAATCCTGAGTGGAAAGCCCAGGCAGCCTGAAGGATTGGTTAGATCGGAATATCCATCAAGAGACCCGTCATTCGGGGTATGTTATGCGCTTTCGAATGCAGTTGAGTCTTCAAGATACGACCTCAATTGCAACCAACCGGATACGGTTCATGGCGAGGGCGTTCTTGTCGGTATTTAACACAATCGCAGCGTTGCAGCGGATTGTTCCTGCCGCCGATCATCTTGCGGTCTTGTCGCGCTTGATCAGATGCCGTTAATCGAGTCTTAGAGACTCCAATCTAACTAGGAGACCCACATGAAAGCATTAGTTCTGGGAGGTGCGGGAGCCGTCTGTAATGAGACCACTCGCGACTTGGCACAATACAGTAAATTCGAGTCGATTGTGGTCGCGGACTACAACCTTGAGGCTGCAGAGAAGTTAATTGAGAATATCGGTGATCCTCGTTTAAAGGCATTTTTCTTCAATGCGGAGGATTACGATTCAATGCTGGAGCTATTTCCCGGCTACGACATTGTGATCAACGGCCTACCCTGGAAGTATGACCTCGCGGTAACGAAAGCTTGCGTTGAGGTCGGCGTCAATGGTCTGGATGTATCCACCGAGGAAGACCAGTGGAGCTACGATACTGCAGCAAAAGAGAAGGACATCGTCTTTATTCCTGGTGTGGGTGCCACTCCTGGTATCACCAATGCGATGGCTCGTCGTGCTGCAGATCAGATGGATGAAGTCGATGATATCCAGATCAACTTTGCAGCCTTCCGTTGCCCGGCACCAGCCCCTGGATTATTGATCACTTTTCTCTGGGAGTTCCATCCTAAAACCGAGGGTCGTGTCTACTATGAGGATGGCGAGTTTCATTGGGTAGGGCCGTTCGAGGGATTGAAGACGGTCACCTTCCCGGGTGAAATTGGAGAACAGGAAGTTTGTTACATCCCTCATCCAGAGACACGAACGATGCCTAAGAGCCTGGATGCAAAGAAGGTATCGGTGCGCGGGTGCTTTCCACCCCATGCTATGCGCCTAGCGAAAGCTATGCTCGAGTCTGGTTTATACAGCGAAAAACCTATTACTGTGATGGGCGTGGAGACGAATGCCCTGGAGATGATGCATGAGATCCTGCTCACCCTCGATGAAACAAAAGAGACCCCGCTGTGGGCCTATGGATTGGTGGTAGATGTATATGGCAAGAAAGATGGGAAAGACATCAAGATCAAACTTTGGAGTGAACACCCGCCGATGGATGAGTGGGGTGGAAGAGCAGCCTATTATAAGAACATTGCCATCCCATTGAGCGTCGGTTCACAGATGATTGTACGTGGGGATGTGGATGTACGAGGCGTTGTACCTCCGGAGACAGCCATCAATCCATCAATCTTCTTCGATGAACTGAAGCTGCGTGGTATCGAGATCGGAGAAGAAGTAAAGTGGCTTGAATAGATTTCTAAGACCAGGGCTGTTTGCCGGGAATTAACCAGCTCATCTCTGGTTTTTACACCCAGGAGGCTAGCTATGCGGATTATCGCACTCGGTGGCGCCGGGAAAATGGGCTGTATCGCGGTTCAGGACCTGGCAAAGGATGAGAGAGTAGACGAAGTTGTTATCGCAGATCTTGACATGGAACAGGCGAAGATTGTCGCTGATTACATAAGCAGTCCAAAAATCAGCATGCATGAAGTGGATGTCAACGATGAGGAGGGGTTAATCCGATCGCTTGAGGGGGCAGATGTTTGTTTGAACGCCACCGTCTATTACACAAACTTGCTGGTGATGGAAGCGTGTCTAAAGGCAGGTGTGCACTATACCGATATGGGAGGTCTCTTCCACACTACCCGAAAGCAGATAGAACTGCACGACCGCTTTGACTCTGCAGGCATCAGCGCTGTCTTGTGTATGGGATCCGCCCCTGGGGTGCCGAACATCCAGGCTCGATACGCAGCCGACCGCCTGGATACCATTGAGAGCATCAAGATCTTCGATGGGATCAAGCCGCCACCGCCAGATGACTTCCGGTTTGCCTACGCAGTTCCCACTATCGTGGACGAGTTAACCGTGGAACCCATGGTATTTGAAGATGGGGAGTTCGTCGCCAAACCACCTCTGAGTGACTTCGAGGATTACTGCTTTGCACAACCCCTTGGGCTGCTCCCCGTGCATCTCTCTCTGCATTCCGAGGTCGCTACATTGCCGCTGACCTTCAAAGATAAAGGCGTGAAGGAGTGTTTCTTCAAGATCAACTTCTGGGGAATGGCCAAGGAAATGGTCGAGAAGGTGCGCGTCCTGGCGGAATTCGGTTTTGATGGACGTGAGCCCGTAGAATTTGGTGGAGTGTCGATTGTGCCGCGGGAATTTATGGTTTCGATGCTATCTGGATATGTCCCACCCATCACCGAATTCTTAGCGCCCCCTAAGACTCAACCACCAGATTGGGTTAAGGAAATCGTCACCGAAGTACACGGGACAAAAGATGGAAAAGAGATGATCTACAGGATGGGAACGCTGACCTGTAAGGGGGCCTTGCCGACGGGCGTAGCCCCGGCAATCGCGGCTGTCTTGCTTGCGGAGGGACGAGTGGATCCCGGAGTCCACCCTCCGGAAGCGGCACTTGACCCAGTCCCCTTCTTCAAAGAACTCGAACAGCGTGATATCTTCACGCAGTTGAGTGTTACAAGCAGGATTTAAGACCGATCCAACAACCGTCATGCGCACGGGATTTTACGAAACGAGTTGCATGGCGGATTGTTGAAGATTCACCGGAACACATTCAAATAACACTATGGCTGTAGGGAGAGCTCAACGCCTGGATCCTGCTAGATGCCCACTTTTTGGTGCTCCCAACCAATGCGCTCTCACAGCGGATCCAACTGCCGCCGAATGCAGGTACGACACGTTGACCATCCCCAAGGAGCTGCTCGCTCTAATTTCCGAGGGTGAGGTCCGACAAACTTGTGTTTGCCAGAAGTGCCGCTTACGTTTCAATGCATCGGCGGGTGATGCTGATGAACCATGGTAACGACGAGAAAGGAGGACTCATGGTTTCCGTGACGCCAGATATTATCCCGTTCGTTTCGCCTATCAAGGTCAATGTGCTTACGCAGACTGAACTTGAGACGGTGAAAGGGAAAACGCTGCAACTGTTAAGCGAGGTTGGTGTACATTTCCCGTCTTCGAAAGCCCTTGAGATTTTCGCCGAAAACGGCGCTCGGGTAGATAGAGCCAATGAAATTGTCCGCCTTCCACAGGATTTAGTAGAACAAGCGATGTCCAAAGCTCCACGTTCCTTCATCCTGGGTGGACGTGAAGAACGGTTCGACCTCTTGTTGGATGGTCATAGCTCCTACCTCTGCACAGATGGCACAGGGGTGCATGTAGTCGACGTGGATACTCGTGAGAAACGGCCATCGTGCAAGGAAGACATCGCCTTGATGGCGCGGGTGTGTGACGCACTTCCACTGGTCAGCTTCTTTTGGCCGATGGTCAGCTCGAAGGAATACGGGCACACAGCACCGTTACACAATTGTCATGCCGGCCTGATTAACACTTTGAAACATGTACGTGGGGGTACGACTGTGCATCCGCGATTAGCTCCTTATGTTGTGGAAATGGCAAGCGTAGTAGCCGGGAGCACGGAAGAGCGTATTAAGCGGCCACCAATATGTGCAAACATATGCACAATATCTCCGTTAAGTCACGACAAGCATGGGATCGAAACCGCGCTCATTTATGCTGAATCAGGGATCCCAACCAGCTTCATGGCGATGCCAACGATGGGATCCACCGCACCGGCGACACCCTTGGCAGCGCTTATCATGGGTGATGCTGAAGTCATCAGTGCTATGGTGCTTATTCAGCTGGCTTTTCCGGGCACGCCCGTATTTCACGCTGTTTTTACGTCGATCATGGATCCACGAACTGGAGGATATATCAGCGACGTTCCTACCCCTTCCTACATCATGGCGAAGCAACTCGCCCATGCCTGGAATGTGCCCTGCCTTGGTGGGGCACGAGTAAGTGGGGATGCGCCAGAACTTGGATGGCAATCAGGTTTTGAAGTTGGCCTTGGGGCAGGGATGATCGCCATAGCTGGTGCTGAAATCTGTGGATTGATGGGACTGGTGAGCAGTGCGACGACACTTTATCCTGAAGAGGTGATTCTCGATCATGATGCTGTCTATCATGTGTATGAGACGGTGAACAACAAACAATTTGATGAGATTGATTTGGCTCTCGATGTGATCCGGGACGTAGGTCCTCGCAATCACTTCCTCACACAAAAACACACGCGCGAACACATCAGGCACTTCCGATTACCCTCATTATTCAGACAAAGAGGTTCTGATGGGAAGCAACGCGACCCACGCGAGGTTGCTCTGGAAGAATTCAATAAGCTTGCGACCACACATCATCCGCAGCCACTTCCGGATGAGGTTCTTGGCGAACTAGAGTCGATACTCTCCAGCGCGGAGAGTGAGGCACAGAGAATATACGGGGAATAAGGTATACCCGGCCTTTCTTGTGATTTATGGGTATGCAACCCAACTTTCAAGCGTTAAATTCCCCAGGACTTTGGAGAAAAGCCGTGTCAATGACACTGTTATCGATTTGATAGGTATAGGTTCTACAACGAAGAACTTAATGATTACGAAGGCAATCACCGAAAGAATTGCGGAGATTAGGAGTTCGCGGGAATACTCTTACAAGATATTCACGTGCTTATCATTCAATGCGGCTTCGAGCGCCCCGTTTTCCTCAAATTTACAATCGGCGCCGAATTTTGAAATCATCCTCTTAATGTGATTCAAGCCATAGGCAGAAACCTCAAAATCTTTCTTCCGACGCTCAGGGGTTGTTTGATGCCAATCCAAAAGTCTGGTATTGATGCAGAAACCGCCATTACGCCCGCTGGTGCAATATCCGCAGCGAGCACCCTCTAGAAGCACAATGTGCTTGCGAGGAAAATGCTTCCGGATATAGCACGCCGCGGATAGACCTGTATACCCTCCCCCGACAATGTCGACACCAGCTATATGGCTGCCTCTGAGTGTTCCGCTTATCTTTTGAGTGTCGAGTTCGGCAGCATGGAAACTGAAGTTATCGACATTACTCATAGAGATCGGGTCGTCTGTAATTCTGGCTCCGGTTGTGTGTGCGCGAAAAATGTCTCATACATTATCTCAAGGAAAGACCGCATCTCTGAATACTTCAATTCCATCAACGAGCGTCAAGATCACTTTCGTTTTGGCGATCATATGGACGGGAATATTGAAGAGGTTTTGATCCAACACAATCACATCCGCCTGTTTGCCGACCTCGATGGAGCCGATTTCATTTTCGACGAAATTTGCGTATGCCCCGTTGTATGTAAAGCTGGTGATCATGTCTTCTAGGGAAGCCCTTTCCTCTGGAGAAAGCATCTCCCTAGATTTTCCAGCGATGTCTGAACGAGTGATTCCGATTTGAATCGCGATCAGGGGATCAAAAGGGATCGTCACAGGAAAATCGCTCCCAGAGGCCATAATCACACCAGCAACGATAAAACTCTGCATTGGATATTGGCTGTCGGCCCTTTCTCTTCCCAGATATGGCAGTGCCAGCTCTCGATAATAATTGTCGATCTTGAACCAGAACGGTTGCGGAACACCGATCACACAGAGTTCTTTGAACCTGGGGATATCCTCAGGCTTTACGAGCTGGAGGTGTGTAGCTAGGTGGCGTGAACCGAGCCGGCCTTTTGTCTTCTTCACGCCTTCAAGTGCGTCCAGAGTCATTCGTGCAGCTGCATCCCCGATTACATGAAAGTGGATCTGAATGTTCTCATGATCGAGGGCTACGCAGGCATTGTTCAAGCTATCAGGACCCCAAATCGGCTTTCCGCGATATTCGGGTTCATGCTCATAGGGTTCGAGTAGATAGGCACTCCCGCCCTCGACAACCCCGTCAACAAAAATCTTGGCGGTATGTGTCTGAAAAAAAGGATGGGTATTCTTTGAGCGTTCATTGACGACCATTTCTATCTGCTGCTTGATCCCTATGTAGGGCTCCATAGTGATCGCACCGCGGAAGCGCATCTTGAGCCTGCCTTCCTCCGCAAGTGCGTTGAATGCTGCAATAGATCCGATGTCAAGCATGGCATCATGGGACATCGTGATTCCAACCGAGAGAGCCATATCCTGGTAGGCGAGTAACGCTTTTTTCCGTTCTTCAATGGAGTAATCTGGGATAACGCTTTCCACTAATTTGGAGGCTGTTTCCCTGAGGGTGCCACTTGGTTGACCAGTTGCGGGGTGTCGTTCGATCCTCCCGCCGTCTGGATCAGGAGTATCCTTATTGATCCCTGCCCTCTCCAGTGTGACAGAGTTCACCCATAAGGAATGGCCATCATACGACACAATGGCGATGGGTCGGTCGGGCACAATGGCATCAAGGATTTCACTTGTGGGACCGAGTTTTGGAAAAAGGGTATCAGACCACCCGCGGCCCCGGAATGTATCAGCGTTGGGGTGGTTATCGACGAATCCGGCGATTGCTCTTTTGTATTCTTCCAGCGTATCCAGCATATGAAGATTGATATTGCTAACAAGATCCACTGCGTGTGATGGGTGGGCGTGGGAGTCGATGAAACCAGGAAGCACCATCTTCCTTTCCAGGTCTATTACTTCTGTTTCCATTCCGATAAATGATTCAGCGGCTTCGTCTGAACCTACAAAGATGATCTTCTCCCCCGAAATTGCGATGGCCTCTGCCCAGGTACGATCTTGATCGACTGTATAGATCGAACCATTTTTAAGAACGAGATCCGATTGCTTATCCATCAATTCAATGTCCTTCTCATGTTCACTAGGTTCAACCGCGCAGGTATCCTTCATATTCTTCGTACACGGGCATGCTACATCCAAATTCTTAAACCCTGCCTACCGACTGTGTTCACTTCAGGAAGCTTATAAGCTGCTCCCAAAGGTGGCTCTGTCCCGATCTTTAAAGTTGAATTTGTCATCTGCTGCAATGACATACAGGTACGTTGGCGAATGTGGGCTCGAAGGCGTCTTGAGCCCAGAGTACGGTTAGAGGTAAATTCGTCATTCGTCCTTCTTGAGCTGAATCTTATTTGATTCGGTATATTCAATAAATATACGATATTTTGTCCGAAACTGAAAACAACCCTCCCTGTCATTGACATTTCGGAAAGAATCGGCTATTCTGATAACCAGAAAGATCACCGGAAAAACTCGTCTGGATATCTCGGGTTCTTATGTATAAACCTGATAGGTTTGATTGGCAAATCATTGCGCTACTAAACGAGGATGGCAGAATGCCCAGTGCTGAAATTGCGCGCAAGCTGGGCAATGTTTCCGCACGGACTGTTACAAACCGCATAAACGCTCTAACAGAACATGGCATCATCAATATTCGCGCCGTCGTCAACCCAGAAAAAGTTGGCTATGGGGTGTTGGCTGACGTATTCATCGAGGTTGAGCCAGGGCGTGTGCGCGCGGTGGCTCGACAAGCCGCCGAATTCCCACAGATCAGCTACGTTGCATGTGCAACTGGCGAGACGGATGTTAGCATCTCATTGCGAGTGCGTAGTATCGAGGAACTCTTCGACTTCGTCACAGAGAAACTCGGGAAGATACCTGGTGTCCGACGCACACAATCGTATCTACTTCCTCTAAAAATCAAAGATCTAGATACCTGGTTGCCTCCCGATGTTCTCGATTCCGAGGAAGTTGGTGGAGACGACGATTAAGTGAAGATGTGTTTCTCTACCTCAGAGCAGATGAGGAACTAACATGGCAGAAGAAATGCATCAGAAGTTAGCCCAAGCGGTGATTGATGGTGAAGCAGAGGATGCCGTCGCGCTAGCCAATGAAGCCCTTGAAGCTGGTCTTGATCCTCTCGCGTGCATCACGGAGGGCTTAACGGTAGGAATCCAAAAAGTCGGAAAGCTCTTCGCCAGCGGTGAATACTATTTGCCAGACTTAATCATCGGTGCCGATACTATGAAGGCTGCTCTGGATATACTCGAACCGATGCTGGTCGGCGAGAAACGGGAGGTTGTTGGTCGGGTGGTGATGGGTACTGTTGAAGGTGACCTGCATGAGATCGGCAAGACACTTGTTGGTGCCTTGCTCACAGCCAATGGCTTCCAGGTGATCGATATCGGCATTGATAAGAAATCGGAGGAGTTCATCATTGCCATCAAACAACACGAGGCTGATATCGTTGGTGCATCGGCTCTGCTTACAACAACGATGCCGCAACAGAAAAAACTCATCGAATCGCTGGAGGAAGCGGGGCTCAGGGATAAGGTGAAGGTAATGGTTGGAGGAGCTCCTGTCACCGAAAGCTTTGCCAATGAAATCGGTGCGGATGGCTATGCCGAAGACGCTATCTCGGCCGTCGATCTTGCCTTCCGACTGATGGACGCGCCTCCGTAGCGTATGCTTGTGGCGGATTGCCATTTGAGACGAACGATCCAGTCAATGAAAATCACACCGATCTGCGATCCCGATACCAAAATAAAATCTACAACGAGATCGCATCATCTTGCAAGGTGAAGTCCCGAGCCCCCTGAACCTACCTCCAGGATGTCGGATGCATCCTCGTTGTCCCGTTGCTGTCGAACAATGTTCTATGGAAGAACCTGGATTTCTCGAAAAGGAGCCCGATCATTGGGATGCGTGTTTCCGCGCCGGAGAGATCAATTGAGAAGTATGCCTATGAGAGAGGATCACCTCTTTTCTATTCTGTCGGGAGAAACGCGAGAGTGGAGCCCAAAAGTGTAAGAAAAATGCGCATTGAGGAGCTAGTACCCATCGCGATGACGGGTAGGCCCGATCAACTGATAGCAACCAGAGCGAAAGTAATTGCTGAATCTTGACCTTCACATTGACGTGACTGAGGAATGCAAACATGCCCATACCAGCAGAGATCCTTTATTTGACAGAAAGTGACGTCCAAAAATGCATAACCGTCGCCGATGCAGTAAATCTGGCTGAAGAAGGAATCAAAGCAGATGCAGCCGGTCAGGTCAATGGTGATAAGTTTTACATGAACGTCGGTGAGAACGCCTTTGTTAAACCCTTCTCAGGCTATATTGACGGGGAAGAGTATGCCTTTGTCAAGACCTTCAGTTACTTCCCTAACAACCCAGAAAAATACAGCCGCTCCACCACTTCTTCCCTGGTGATCCTGCTCGACGCTGAGACCGGGCTTCCTGCGTGTTTCATGGAGGCCAGCTGGGTGACAGGATTGAAGACGGCCGCATCTACTACTGTAACCACGGCATATCTGGCACGACCCGAGTCTGAGACGATAACAATATTTGGCGCCGGTACACTAGGGCGCCTCCATCTGATCGCTGTGGTCGAACGTTTTGACCTAAAGCAGGCTTACTTTGTGGATATTCTGCCTGAAGTCGCTGCGAAATGTGCAGCAGAACTTGAACCGATTTTGGGCTTCCCCGTGGCAGCTGTCTCGTTAGAGAACAGGGAAAATGCTGTGAGGAAATCAGACATCATTTTCACCGTCACTACCGGAAGTCAGGCGCTCTTCGGACATGCCTGGTTGAAACCGGGGACCTTTGTTGCTCGTTTAGGCTCCTATCAGGAAGTTGATCACGACGTCATCACCGAGGCGGATAAAGTGATTGTTGATCGATGGAAATACGTCAGCCCGCGAATTCCTGAGATCATCCAATTGAAGCAAGAAGAGCGGTTCGATCATAAGAATATCCACGCGGAATGGCCGGATGTAGTTGCCGGGAAAGTGCCTGGTCGTGAGACTCCGGATGAGATCATCGTCTATATTGCTCTAGGCATTTGGGGAGAGTACGCGGCCATTTTGCCCGAGGTTTACCGCCAAGCGAAATCCTTGGGCTTAGGACAAGCATTGATTTGTTCACATTAATCCTACTTGAAGGCAAGAATCGCAAGGTAGGTGACCCTACGATTACGATTTGCAGATTACAAGGAGAAGGACATGAATCTACAAGGGCCGAAAACTAGCTCGCTATTCCAGAAGGCAATGAACGTTATTCCCCATGGAGTGAACTCTAACTTCCGTTATTGGGGGGAGGATGATACGCTGGTCATCACCCGAGGTGAGGGCACCTACGTATGGGATGCTGATGGAAAGCGCTATATTGATTATCGTTTAGGGTTTGGACCCATAATTCTTGGGCATTCCTATCCGGCAGTTGTGAAACGAGTTCAAGAAGCGATAAAAGATGGAACATTGTTTGCTTGGACCACGCCATGGGAAATCGACCTTTGCGAGCGCATCACTCGTATGTGTAATGTTGATAAGGTGCGATTAACCAACACCGGTACAGAAGCCACGATGCATGCTCTACGGATTGCACGAGCGTATAGCGGACGAGAGAAATTCATCAAGTTTGAAGGCCAATATCATGGTATGGCTGATTACTTCTTGTACAGCACAGCATCTTCCACCCCCGGATCTCTGGGTTCAAAACGAAATCCGATCAATTCGGCGACTACATCCGGGATTCCAAAGGGAATAAGCCAATACGTAATCAATCTGCCTTTTAACGACTTTGAAATCCTCGAGGAGACGATCAAAGCAAAGTGGGGTGACATCGCTGCGGTTTTTATCGAACCTATGCTTGGGAATGCTGCTGGAATAATGCCTTTGCCAGGTTATCTCGAGAAAGTGCGTGAATTATGTGATCAGTATGGAATTGTGCTGGTTTTTGACGAGGTGAAGACCGGATTCAGGATCGCGAATGGCGGGGCGCAGGAATTCTTCAACATACAGGCTGATTTGGTCACTTACGCTAAAGCATTGGGCAATGGGTTTCCGATCGCAGCTATCGCTGGAAAAGACGATGTCATGATGACCATCCAACCGGGAGCAATGGTGCATGGCGGCACATACTCTGGAAACGCGGCAGCAACAGCGGCAGCTGTTGCTACACTGGAAATCCTCGAATCAGAACCTGTCATCAAAACGATCAGCAAGCGCGGAGAAGTCCTCATAACCGGGATAGGTGAGATATTAACCGAAGCTGGTATCCCGCATTGTGTCGCGGGTGTCCCGGCGATGTTTGGATTGATCCTCGGTACGGATGAAGAACCACATGATTTCAGAGACTATTTTAAGGGAGATGGTGAACTCTACGAAGAACTTGCCATGGAATTGATTCGCAGGGGTGTGCAACCAGATGGCGACGCACGCGAGCCCTGGTTCTTATGTTATGCCTTGAGCGAAGAAGATGTGAACGAGACACTGAATATCTTTAATGATTCGATAAAAACTGTGAAGTCGTAGCTTGAGGATTCACAGGTACTACTTCACGAAACATTCGATTAAGGGATTAAGGAGTAATCACATTGCGTGTCCTAGTTCTTGGTGGAGCGGGGGCGGTATGTAGAGAGACCACCCGAGACCTCGCCCAAACCTCCGATTTTCATGAAATCGTACTTGCCGATTACAACCTTGAAGCTGCGAAAGCGCTTATTGAGGAAATTAATGATAAGAGGTTGAGGTCCGTCTTTTTCGAGGCTGATGATTACGAAACCATGCTCGAGTTGTTACCTGGCTTCGATGTGGTTGTAAACGGTCTACCATGGAAGTATGACTTGGTCGTAACGAAGGCATGCGTCGAAGTTGGGGTAAACGGCTTGGACGTATCGAGTGTGGAGGAACAATGGGATTTGCATCCCAGCGCAAAAGAAAAAGACATGATCTTTATCCCCGGTGTTGGTGCGACTCCCGGGATCACCAATGTCATGGCACGACACGCCGCTGACCAGATGGAAGAGGTCGATGAGATTCAGATCAACTTTGCGGCTTTCCGTTGCCCGGCCCCTGCGCCAGGATTGTTGATCACTTTCCTATATGAGTTCCATCCCAGAACAGAAGAACGGGTCTACTTCGAAGATGGTGAGTTCATTTGGGTGGGACCGTTTGAGGGTTTTAAAACCGTGAACTTCCCTGGTCCCATTGGCGAGCAAGAAGTCTGCTACATCCCTCACGACGAGACGTGGACCATGCCAGGGAGACTGGGGGCGAGAGCTGTCTCGGTGCGTGGATGTTTCCCCCCGCAGGCGATGAGGTTGGCTAGAGCAATGTTGGAATCTGGACTTTACAGCGAGGAGCCGATTTTGGTTAAAGGTGTTGAAACCTCTGCATTCGAGATGATGCACGAAATCTTGCTTCAGCTACCTGAGACGAAAGAAACTCCACTCTGGGCATATGGTCTTGTCGTAGATGTCTCTGGAAAGAAGGATGGGCAGGACGTCAAGATCAGGCATTGGAACCAGCACCCGCCCATGGAGGAATGGGGAGGCAAAGCAGCATATTACAAAAACATTGCCATCCCTTTGAGTATTGGCGCGCAAATGATTGCCCGTGGCGACATAGACGCGAGAGGTGTACTACCACCTGAAAGCGCGATCGATCCCGAAATCTTCTTCACGGAATTGGAGAAGCGGGGAATCACAATACGACATCAGGTTGAATGAAATCAACTTCGCTAGCACGAAATGTATAGCGGGCTAGCAAAGCCAGATCTTCACTGACCGGAGGTACCGATGAGCCATGATCAAGATAGACTGTCTGCGGACGAAATAACTCGATTGAGCAAGCATTTCACCTTCTTTTCCTGGTCAGTACAATCGGAAGTTAACCCCATACCCATCGACCATGCTGAAGGGATTTACTTCTGGGATGCAACGGGGAAACGCTACATTGATTTCTCAGCCCAATTGATGAACCTGAATATCGGGCACCAACACCCCAGAGTGATCGAAGCGATCAAAGAGCAAGCAGAAAGGTTGTGTTATGCCCACCCTGGTTTGGCAACCGAGCCCAGGGGTCGTCTTGGGGAACTCCTGACCGAGATTACACCGGGAGAATTGAAAAAGGCGTTTTTTTGCTTGGGCGGTGCGGAAGCCAATGAGAATGCAATCAAGATGGCACGTTTGTATACCGGCCGCCATAAGATCCTCGCCCATTATATTTCTTATCATGGCGCAACCCATGGAGCGATGGCTCTAACCGGCGATAACCGTCGTTGGCCAGTAGAACCGACCATGCCCGGGGTGGTCCATGTGCTCAATCCATATTGTTATCGCTGCCCCTTTGGTTGGACACGGGAGACTTGTCACCGGGAGTGCATCGACCATATCGAAGAGGTGATCCAGTATGAAGGGCCTGAGACCATTGCTGCAATCTTCCTCGAGGGTGTCGTGGGCTCGAATGGCATCATCGTGCCACCCGACGAGTATTGGCCTCGTATGCGGGAAATTTGCGATGAACACGGCATACTCTTGATCTCTGATGAGGTCATGAGCGGTTTTGGTCGTACCGGAAAGTGGTTCGCCGTGGACAACTGGGACGTCACGCCAGATATCATCACAATGGCTAAAGGCATAACCTCCGGGTATGTTCCACTGGGTGCAGTCGTGGTTTCGGAGAGCATCGCACATCACTTTGAAGATCATAAGCTGTGGTGTGGGTTGACATACAGCGCACATCCTTTGTCCTGTGCGGCAGGTGTCGCAGCAGTAAACGTCTATAAGGAAGATGGCCTGATTGATAATGCAGCCGAAGTAGGGAATTACTTGGGTGAATGCCTAGAAGATTTGAAGGTGGAACATCCTTCAGTGGGTGACGTGCGCTATATTGGCTTGTTCTCGGTGATAGAAGTTGTCAAGGATAAAGAGACAAAAATGCCGATGGCCACTCGAAATGCCAAAGGCGCTGAGCTGGCTGTCATGAATCAAGTAGGTAAGTACCTCCAGGATCATGGCCTGTTTACTTTCATTAAAGCGAACATGATATTCGTCGTGCCTCCTTTGTGTATTACAACATCACAAATCGATGAGGGCTTAGAGATCGTCGATCAGGCCTTGAACATCACGGATGCAGAGACCTTGGCATGAAGCAGAGAGGTTCGGATAACGGGCTGTTGACTGATTAATACCCAGCCACCAGTTTGATGCATACCCAATTTATATCCCCGATGTGGAGACAAACATGACAATCAAGACGATGAAAAACTATTATGGAGGCCAATGGGTTGCTTCAACTTCAAGCGAGATTCTACCCGTTCATAACCCAGCCACAAATGAGATCATCGGAAAGGTTCCACTATCGCCTCCTGATGAAGTAGACAAGGCAGTCCAAGAGGCGCAGGATGCTTTTATCAGCTGGGAGAAAACCCCGGCGACCGCGCGCATTCAACCACTCTTCCGGTTGAAAGATTTGCTGGAAGAGCACTTTGATGACCTCGCACGCATGATCTCGTTGGAAAATGGGAAGACCTTGGGTGAATCAGGGGGTGAGATGCGCCGGGCGATTGAGAATGTTGAAGTGGCCTGTGGAATCCCCATCATGATGCAGAGCCAATTCTCTGAAGACATCGCAGAGGGCATCGACGAGTTCATGATCCGCCAGCCAGTAGGAGTTGTGACTATCATCGCTCCCTTTAATTTCCCCGGAATGATCCCTTTCTGGTTCCTGCCTTATGCGGTTGCAACGGGCAATACCGTGGTGATCAAACCCTCAGAACGCTGCCCGATGACCATGCAAAAGATCGCCCCGTTGTTCGAAGAAGCTGGATTTCCACCGGGCGTGATCAACCTGGTCAACGGGGGTCCAGAGACAGTGAACGCCATACTCGATCATCCCGAGGTTAAGGCCGTCAGCTTTGTTGGGTCGACGGCGGTAGCGCGCCATGTGTATGCTCGTGCTGCAGCAAATGGAAAGCGTGTGCAAGCTCAGGGTGGGGCGAAAAACCCACTGGTCATCATGCCTGACGCCGATATCGAAATGACTACTCAGATTGTGATCGATTCTGTTTTCGGAAATGCAGGGCAACGCTGCTTGGCGGCTGCAACCCTCATCATGGTGGATGAGGCGAATGATATCTTCATCCCCGCCTTTCGTGATGCAGCTGCCGAAAGGGTTGTGGGTTGTGGTCTCGATGAGGGGGTGCAAATGGGACCGGTCATTACACCTCAATCCAAAAAGCGCATTGTGAGCCTTATTGAGGAGGGCCTTCAAGAAGGGGCAGAGATGATCCTGGATGGACGTGAAGCATCCATCACCGGGTATGAAAAAGGAAACTTCCTTCTCCCAACGATCCTTGGCAATGTTGTCCCAGAAGGAAAAGTAGCCACCACAGAGATTTTTGGACCGGTGATGGCAACCCATGAGGTTCAAAGCCTGGATGAGGCGCTCAAGCTGGTCAATGGGCGCGCATATGGAAATATGGCTTGCATCTTCACCAGCAGTGGGGGATCAGCGCGCCGTTTTCGTAATGAAGCGCAGGCTGGGAACATTGGCATCAATATTGGTGTGGCTGCTCCCATGGCCTTCTTCCCCTTCAGCGGTTGGAAGGACAGTTTCTTCGGCACCCTTCATGGACAAAGCGGGCATGCTGTCGAGTTCTTTACTCAGACGAAAGTGGTTGTGGAACGCTGGCTAAAGGAGTGGTCCCGAGAGTTTTAGGAGTCACAATGTTTTCTAAGACCCCAGACATCGTTTCGATTTCCTCCCATCACAAAATCAAAGCGATTCGTGATTCCGAATTAGACATGGTTAGAAACGGAACGATGCAACTTCTATCCGAAGTTGGCGTGTATTTCCCGAGCCTAAAAGCGCTCAGTATTTTTGCGGATCACGGCGCTGAAGTTGATCAGGAAACCAATATTGTCAGGATTCCGCAGGATCTTGTAGAAAAAGCGATGGCAACCGCACCGCGCAGTTTCGTGCTGGCAGGTCGCGAGGATCGTTTTGACTTAACCCTGGATGGGACAACATCCTACCTGGCTACGGATGGGTGTGGTGTGCACGTCATCGATCCGCATACACGAGAGAAACGCGCCTCCTGTAAAGAAGATGTGGCCATGATGGCTCGAATTAGCGATGCCTTACCCATGGTCAGTTTCTTCTGGCCATTGGTGAGTGCTCAGGATTTTGGTAAAGCGGCCCCCTTGCACGAATGCCACGCCGGCTTGACGAACACCTTGAAGCATGTGCGCGGTGGTACTACCGTTCATCCGAAACTCGCTCCTTCTATCGTTGAAATGGCCACCGTGGTAGCGGGTAGTGAAACAGAGCGCCGCAACCGGCCGCCTGTGTGTGCCAACATTTGTACGATCGCACCTTTGGCCCAAGATACACACGGTATAGAGACCGCTTTAGTTTACGCTCAAGCGGGCATTCCGATCAGCTTCATGGCAATGCCAACGATGGGATCTACAGCCCCAGCCTCAGCACTCGGTGCCCTGATGATAGGAGATGCCGAAGTGGTGAGCGCGATGGTTTTGATGCAGTTGGCCTATCCAGGTACGCCGGTATTCCATTCGGTCATCACTTCGCTCATGAATCCACGCACCGGCGGGTACATCGGAGAAGTACCCTTACCCACATCTATCATCGCCGTACAACTAGCACATGCCTGGGGTGTGCCCAGCTTAGGTGGAGGTTCCTTTAGTAGTGATGCACCCGATATCGGCTGGCAATCAGCGTTTGAGGCGGGATTCGGCGGTGCACAGGTACCGCTGGCGGGAGGGGAGATTTGCGGCTATATGGGGCTGATGAATTCTTCGATGATCCTGTATCCAGAACAAATCATATTCGACTCGGAGGTCGCAACAAATATCTATGAAATGTATAAAGCCTTCGAGGTCAGGGACCTGGAGGTTGCTTTGGATGTGATCAAAGCGGTTGGTCCCAGGGGCCACTTTTTACGAGAGAAACACACCCGCACACATATTCGTGATTTTCACTATTCACCGCTCTTTCACCAACTGGATTTGGAGGGCAATCTGCGACAGCCCCGCGAATTGGCTATCCAAGAATTTATGAAGATATTTGAATCTCACCAACCCGAGCCTTTACCGAAAAGTGTTCTAGAGGAGCTGGATCAAATCATGGCCGCGGCGGACCGAACAGCAGCAGAATTAGGGAGTTGACATGAGAAAGCGTCAGCCGACGGAGAATACTGCAGATAAGCTTCCGGAGTTCGCCAAGGTTGTGATCATCGGGGGTGGGGTGATCGGCTGCAGCACCGCCTATCACCTGGTGAAATTGGGCTGGAAGGATATTGTCCTGCTCGAGCGCGCCCAACTCACGGCAGGCGCAACCTGGCACGCCGCAGGGCTAATTGAAGCTGGTGGGTTTTTCAGCGCGACTTCGGTCGAGATGACCAAATACACTCTCGAACTGTATGCATCTTTGGAAGCCGAAACCGGCCTTGCAACGGGAAATAAGAACGTGGGGATGATTACCTTAGTCACAACCCCTGACCGTTTGGAAGAAATGCGCCGAATGTCTGCTTTCGAACGAGAATTTGGCGTCGAGTTCAATGAGATCCCTCCGAACAAAGTCAAGGAACTCTGGCCGTTAGCACACACCGAGGATCTCCTGGCTGGTTTTTATTCCCCTGGCGATGGCCGTGTGAACCCCGTTGATGTGACCATGGCATTGGCCAAAGGTGCTCGCATGGGCGGTGTCCAAATCTTCGAAGAAACACCCGTCACTGGCTTCACGACAGAAGAGCAGCGAGTAACCGGAGTCATCACGGACAAAGGCGAAATCCAGGTCGAGTATGTGGTCAACTGTGCAGGCATGTGGTCGCGTGAGATTGGCAAAATGGCTGGCGTGGATGTTCCTTTACAGCCAGCCGAACATTACTACCTGATCACGGAACCCATAGAGGGCGTCCACCCAGATTTGCCGGTTTTAGTGGATCTCGATAAATACGCCTATTATCGGGAAGAAGTTGGGGGCATCTTATTTGGATTATTCGAACCCGTGTCCGCCCCCTGGGCGCTGGATGGCATCCCCAAAGACTTCACATTTGGCGAAATCAATCCCGATTGGGATCGGATGATGCCGTATGTAGAAGAGGCTACGAAACGTATACCCGTCCTCGGGAAGGCGGGGATCCACAAATTCTTCTGCGGTCCGGAGAGCTTCACACCCGATTTAGGCCCCATGATGGGATTAGCCCCAGCGCAAGACAATTTTTATGTTGCTGCGGGTTTCAACTCATTAGGCATTCTGATGGGTGGTGGAGCGGGGAAAATTATGGCCCAGTGGATTGTGGATGGTGTGCCGGATGTCGATATCACCGAAATCGATATCGCACGCATGTTGCCATTTGAGAGCACGCCAAGATATCTCAAAGACCGCACAGTCGAAATGCTTGGGTTCATGTTTGAGGATGGATATCCGAACAAGCAGTTTAAGACGGCCCGTAATGCGCGCAAATCCGCGTTTCACGACCGATTGGCTGAAGCGGGGGCCTACTTCGGTGTGTATGCTGGTTGGGAGTACCCAGATTGGTTCGCACCGGAGGGCGTGGAGCCAAAGGTCGAGTATTCCTGGGGACGACAGAACTGGTTCGAGTATAGCGCCGCCGAACACCAGGCGACTCGTGAAAATGTGACCATGCTGGATTACTCTGTGATGGGAAAGATTTTAGTCCAGGGGCGCGATGCCGAAAAACATCTCAATCGTATTTGTGCCAATAATGTGGCTGTGCCGATCGGTCGCTGCGTTTACACTCAGTGGCTGAACGAGACTGGCACCATTGAGGCTGATTTAACCGTCACTCGCCTGGCCGAAGATCAATTTCTGATCCTCACGGCTGACGGCACAGTCCCCGCGGTTCTAGCTTGGCTGAGACGTCATATCCCTGTGGAATCACATACTTTTGTGACCAATATCACTTCGGCGTACAGCGTCCTCAACATCCAGGGACCGAAATCACGAGAATTCTTAAGTAGCGTAACAAATGCCGGTATGTCTAATGAGGCTTTCCCATTCCTTACTATGCAACAAATCGATATTGGTTACGCTCTCGTCAAGGCCATCCGAATTACATACGTGGGTGAATTGGGGTGGGAGCTTTATATTCCCACGGAGTTTTCCCTGCATGTCTTCGACATGCTTGTAGAAGCGGGAGCAGATTTCGGGTTGAAACATATGGGGCTGCAGGCATTAGATTCATTGCGGCTTGAAAAAGCTTACAGAGACTACGGCGGTGATATCGACAATACCGATACACCCCTGGAAGTTGGCTTGGGTTACTTTGTGGATTTTGATAAACCCTGTGGGTTTATTGGGCGAGACGCATTGCTGCGTTTGAAAGAAAATGGTTATCGCTATCGAATGCCGCAATTTCTACTCGAAGATCCTGAACCTCTTCTGTACTTCGGTGAAATCATTTACCGTAATGGGGAACCCGTTGGTCATATCATGGCGGGTAGTTATGGGCATACTTTGGGGGCGTCGGTTGGAGTCGGTCCTGTAGAGAACAAAGGTGAAACCGTAACAGTTGAATTCATCAAGAGCGGCTCATATGAGATTGACATTGCGGGGGTACGGTATCCTGCGAGAGCCTCTTTGCGGCCGATGTACGATCCCAAGTTAGAAAGAGTGCGCTGCTGACCTTTATGATATGTCTCAATTAATTCAAAGCGATCTATCCTTCGCTTCATGGATAGATCGCTCCATGATTAGATATTAATAGCCCTCNNCACCCAACCCAAATCCAGTTCCTCCAACTTGGTCCGTGTGGGATTGCCAGTTTTGACATCCCAACCAGAAAACTCGAAGTACTTATCAAGCGCGGCCTCCACCTCATCACGGTCAAGCATCCAGCCATCACTCACACCACCTTTAAGTGGCTTGAAGAGTTTTTGGGGTAACACATCATCCTTTCGGTCCAAGCCCTCGCGGGCGTTGAATGCCCGCATCAAATTCACTCGCCGCTCCCCCACCCTTTGAAGCTCTTCAATACTCACATCCTCCCAACCTGTTACAGCCCGTACGAGTTCGACCATATCGGTAGGACCATACAATTGCCACGCCGGGCCATAGACGAACTGGCAAAGGTTCAGGCTGTCCATGGCGCTGTACATGCGCTGCGAAGCGACGGTGAAGCGGATTTTCTCATCACTTAACGAACGGGGTTCTTGTCCTTCGCTGAAGCCTAACACAGCCATTCGATCGGTGTAATCCTCGAAATCATCTTCGATAGCCGGATCGTGCTCGTGGGATTGGTGGTCTGCTCCGAAGGGATTCGTGGCATAGATGATCGCCAGAGAGCGTTTGACCCGCGGCATGTGAGCCGGGGCCTCTTGCCCTTTGCAGGTGATCAGGAACGATTCGGTGCCGCGTCCAATTTTCTTTGCTGCACGCTCGGAGCCTTCAGCCAAAATATCTCCAAATCCCTCGCGCTTGGCGATTTTCTCCGTCAGCTTGACCATCGACTCGGCGTTGCCCCAGGAAAGGTCAAGACCATCGGTATCATCGAGGGTCAATTTACCTTCATTGAACGCCTCGAACGCCCAAGAAATGGTGGCCCCGCATGAGATGGTATCCATGCCATACATGTTGCATAGCTCATTGGCTTTGCAGATAGCGGCCAGGTCATCGATGTTGCAGTAATTTCCAAATGTTGATGTTGTTTCGTATTCTGGACCACCATAATGTGGATCGACCTTGTATGGACCTTCGGTAATCTCGACCACGCGCTTGCAGCGCACAGTGCATGCGTAGCAAGTATCTCGGCCAAGACGGTCCTGCTTGCCTTCAGCTGCACCTCTCAAGACGGTATCGTACATGGTTGTGCCGTCGATTGCCTCCCAACCATCAAACACACCACTGTTGTAGTTGTATGTGGGAAGCGTGCCAGATGTTTGATTGGCTCCGGTCGTCTCAGCCGTGCCATATTTTGCCAATCCAGCGATATCGGATTCCTCCAGGTTGGCTGCACCCCATTTGGCGAGTTTGCTGAGTTTAGCCTTGTCGGCCGCACTGGGACGCTTTTTTCCGCGCACGACAACCGCCTTCAAATTCTTGGAACCCATCACGGCGCCCATACCCGTGCGACCATTGGCGCGATTGGACATGCTGAAGATTCCGGCAAAGCGAACTCCGTTTTCCCCAGCAGGACCGATCTGCAGAACTTCGACCTTTTCGTCACCAAGCTCTTCTTTGATCGTCGCTTCGGCTTCACCCGTTATCAATCCCCACAGATGAGAGGCCTCTCGGAGTTCGCATTTCCCATTTTGAATCCAGAGATATACCGGTTTTTCGGATTTTCCCTTGAAGACGATGGCATCGAACCCGGCAAACTTGAGTTCTGCAGGGAAGAAGCCCCCGCCTTGCGAGTCGCCAATCGCTCCGGTTAGCGGTGATTTGGCAGCCGCAGTCATACGGCTCTGCCCTGAGATGGCTGCACCCGTCAGGACGCTGAGCGCCAGCACAAGTACATTTTCAGGGCCCAGCGGGTCTGCCCCAGGAGGGATTTCCTTGAGCAGGTAGTACATCGCCAACGCGCCACCGCCCATGTATTTGCGATAAAACTGATCGCCTGGCTCTTCGACCTGGAGCTTCCCCTCGGTGAGGTCAACATGTAGGATTTTTCCATTATATCCATACGGCATACTCATTTCTCCTTCTACATGCGCGGTGCTGAGTTTGTTGGGCTTGCTAGCCACCGCTAATCGATGAAAATATTTTCACCACATCACCGTCTCTTAATTGATGTGACTTATCGGTAATGTGAACTCCGTTCACACTAATAACCACCCTGCGAACAATGTCAAGGTCCTCCAGGAGATCGGCAAGCGTTGTGCCCTCGTCCAACTGCAGAACAGCTCGCCCTTTTGCATCGCTGGGTAGCTTCTCTCTCAGGATCGAATAGAGCTGCAAGTGGATTTCCAAACAAACCTCGATTACTTTATGTCTCTCAGAATCTGACGGGAAGCATTCCTTCCATTGATACCGGTCACCCCTCCTCCGGGATGGGTTGCAGCGCTGCATAAATATAGACCCTCGATCGGTGTGCGGTATTGTGCGTATCCTGGGATCGGCCGCATCCACAAAAACTGGCTCAAGGTCATTTCTCCGTGGTCAGGATTGCCTTCCGGAAGGTTGTATGCCTTCTCCATGTCGAGAGGGGTAATGACTTTATAGCCCTCTATTGATTGCTCGAAGTCAGATGTATAGTCTTTCAATGTGTTAATAACAATCTTGCCGATTGATTCAGCTTGCTTATCCCAACTCCCCTCCTTCAATTCGAAGGGCATATACTTCACCGAAACGGAGAAGATGTGTTTGCCCTCGGGCGACAGAGATGGATCGGTGAGGGTGGGGATTTGTATATCAAGGTATGGTTTTTGCGAATATGCACCATATTTTGTTGGATCGTATGCCCGCTGGATGTATTCCATGCTAGGAGACACTTGGATATGACCCCTCAGGAGCACTTCAGAATGGCCATTTATTCCGGAGAATTTGGGTAGCTTGGAAAGGGCGAAGTGAACTCGCGCCATCGATCCGCGATACTTGATATTCTTGATGTGGTTGACGATCTTTGGGTCCAGAAAGTAGGGGTCGACCAGTTCCAAGAATGTGGTCCGTGCGTCTGCCCCTGAGATGACGATCTCGGCCGGGATCTGGTCACCATTTTTGATGGTTACCCCGGTAACTCGTTCATCCTGCATGTTGATCCCGGTAACTTCAGTATTTGTAAGGATCTCTGCTCCTTGGCTCTGAGCAGACGATGCCAGTGCTTGAGTAAGTACGCCCATACCTCCCTTTATCTGACCACTGGAACGGAACAATCCATTGTTGCTCATGGCCCAGTTATTCAGGAATGAATAGGCCGTGCCATTAATCTCCCATGGTCCAGAAGATCCTCTAAGGACAGCTGAGCCGGCGATGGCCCCCTTTAATACTTCAGACTGAAACCATTCATTAAGCAAATCTGCAACCGACATGGTTAAGAGGCGCACGACCTGCGAGATGTGCTTCCAACCCAGGTCACGGACAGGTCCGATGAAACCGCTTAACTGCCTTAGGTAACTTAGACTAATATCCGGCAAATCGGGAGGAGTAAGATGGTTCATCTCGGCAATAAAGCGACTGATCTTCACCATCCATTGGGTGAATGCGGGATAGGATTCCGCATCATCCGAGGAGAATTTGGCGATTTCCTGGATCGTGCGATCGACATCATGCCAGATTGTTAGATGGTTTCCATCGGGTTGCAGAGAAATGAGGAGAGGATCTGCAGGGAGGAATTGATAGCCATGTTGATTCAAATTGAGATCGGATATCAATTCTGGCGAGAAATAACCGGATCCGTCAGCCAGGGTCGAAAACCTGAACCCGGGAATCAACTCCTCCGTTACTGCCGCACCACCTACGATGCCTCGTCGTTCCAAGACAAGCACCCTGAGACCGGCTTTCGCCAGATAAGAAGCGGCAACCAGTCCATTATGCCCTGCGCCGACTACGATTGCATCATATCTGATGGCTTGTCGGTTCTGGGCTGACATCAATTTTCTCCGTTGTCCTAATTTCCATCTTTCAAAATCGCCTCTGCTGCCATTCGTCCGGGAGTTCCTGTAATACCCCCACCCGGATGCGTGCCTGAGCCGCACTGATAATAGTTGCGGATAGGGGTGCGGTATCTTGCCCAGCCCGGAATCGGTCTCATGAAGAAGAGTTGGTCTAGCATAAGTTCACCATGGGAGATATTCCCTTCTGTGATTCCAGTCGTCTGCTCGATATCCCAGGGGGTGATGACTTGCTTATGTAATATCAAGTCTTTGATGTTGGGTGCAAACTCAGCCAAGGTATCGACAACGGCGTTACCAAACGCTTCGCGCTGCTCGTCGCGTTCTCCGTATGCAGGCATGTCGTAAGAGGCGTACTGGACGAAGATCGACATAACATGCTTTCCTGGTGGTGCCATCGATGGATCGACTGTTGATGGAATGATGCAACCCATGAATGGTCTTTTAGAAAATCCGCCGTATTTGGCATCATCATACGCTCGTTCCAGGTATTCCATGCTAGGGCAGATTTCCTGCATAGCTCGCATCAACGCCTTGTCCTTCATCGCCGGGAAATCGGGCAGGCCATCCAACGCCAAGTTGACCTTACCGGAGGAACCCCTGAATTTGAAATTGTCGATAGCCTCCACGAGCTCAGAAGGTAGTTCTTTTTCATCCACCAGCGTGCGGAACGTGGCTCTCGGATCACAGCCAGAGATGATGGTTTTAGCTGTTATCTCATCGCCGTTTTCGAGCGCGACACCGATGGCCTGGCCATGCCTGATGATCACTTGCTTGACAGGAGCGTTGCAGCGGATCTCTGCGCCAAAGCTGCGAGCCGCGCTAGCAATGGCTTCGCTCACACCGCCCGTGCCTCCTCTTTGTGAACCCCATGCTGATAAAGCGCCATCGAGTTCGCCCAAGTAATAATGCAGCAACACATAGGCCGTCCCTGGGGATTTTGGACCGAGGAAGGTCCCAATGATACCGATTTGAGCATGTGTTGCGACGAGAACATCGGTCTCGAACCACTCGCTAAGAAAATCGTATGCGCTCATAGTCATAATCTTAGTGAGCCAGTGAAATTTCTCTTTCCCCAGGGTTTTCAAATGGCTAGCCAAATCACGCATCGTGCGTAGCCCTTCGATACCTGGGTTAGCTAAATCAGGTGGGGACAAGGTTAAAATTGGTCGTACTGCTCTGGCCAAGTCATACATCATATTGCTGAAGACCGGGTAGATATCCGCATCCCGTATTGAATGACGCCGAATTTCTTCAAGCGTGTCATCCTCATCAGCATATGAGGCGATGTAGTTTCCATCTTCCATGGGGGTGAATGCACCCTCTAAGGGCAGCACATGCAAGCCATATTTGGGAAGCTGCAATTCACGAATGATCCTGGGTGGTAATAGGCTGACCACATAGGAGTAAACAGTGTATTTAAACCCGGGGTAGATTTCTTCCGTAACAGCTGCTCCGCCGACGAGATGTCTCCGTTCTAGCACCAACACGCGTCGCCCAGCCCGGGCCAGGTAAGCTGCTGCTGTTAAGCCATTGTGGCCGGCGCCGATGACGATTGCGTCGTAGTTCTTCTTCATAGGATTTACCCAATCTTGCTCACACCAAGGACTTCTTCCTCGGAGGATCGAAAAACGGCATTTTCACGACTGTCGACTGAACTTGTTTCCGTTGGGCATCAAAAGTAACTTCCAAGTCCACATGAGTACCTGGACGTGTAAATCGGGGTTTGAGCCGAGCTATGGCGATGTATTTCTTAAGGATGGGGGACCACATGCCGCTGGTGGCTTTGCCGATTTGGAACCTGTTAGAATAGACTGGCACAGCTTCATTCCAGGCTTCATACGGTAGATGCAGCGGCATCCCAAATTCGGTGTATAGATCCTCTAGAGAGGTCAGATCTACCTCCAACCCCATCGTTCCCCACGCGGATCCTTGGGCCTGCTCGCGCTGCAACGCTTTCTGGCCGATGAAGTAGTCTTTATCCAATTTGACCGTCCAGCCTAATCCCAGTTCAAGAGGGGAGGATTTCTCGAATTCATAGAGAACCTTATTAGAGGAATGAAAGTCAACATCCGCGAGCAACAACCCTGCTTCGATTCGAGCCATTTCGAGGGCGAAATCACCAAATGGCATGAGCTTATAAGTTTCACCAGCTTCGAATAGCGAATCCCATAGCTGCAACGCGAGATGGGGTTCAACCCAGATTTCATATCCCAGATCACCGGTGTAGCCTGTCCGGGAAACCTCAACCGGTAGCCCAGCCAAGTCAGCTTTTAGTAGGCGAAAATAGCGCAAGTGATCTAGATCAGCATTCGTGAGGGTTTTCAGAAGATCTCTTGAGAATGGACCCTGCAGTGCTAAAATGCCCAATTCAGTCACATCTTCTATCGACACCTCCAGCCCCAATGAATTATCCTCAAGCCAGTAGAGCCAGGGGTCTCCGGCAGTCAGCCGGAAGAATTGTTCATCTAGTCGGGCTAGAATTCCATCATCGAGGATTTTTCCGTCATCGTCACACCAGGTTGTATACAGAGCTTGGCCGATGTCGCAACGTGACACTTCCTGAGTTAGGATGCGGTTCAGGAAGCGGACTGCATCTCGCCCGTGGATGTGATACTTGGGGATTATCGACATATCGAAAACAGCGCACGCGGTTCGGATGGCGAAATATTCTTGAATGTGGTCCGGAGCAAACATATCTGGTAGGAGCCAGCTGTTCCACAAACTCCAGTTATAGACATCACACAGCTCTGAGGTGCGAGGGTGGAAGGGGGTCAATCTCATGAGGTCCTCCCGGTATGGAAATCCAGGTCCAGTTTCTTCCTCTGCATCGCACTAAGACCGAATCTTTACGCCCTCGGGGTCGTATAGCGGACGCAAAGAAGCCCGGGCGGGATAACGTACTCCCGCTACCTCGATCTCGTATCTCCCGCTCCTGACGAAATCAGCTGTTACACCTGTTTCGTTCTTTATCGAACCCAGGCCAAGCGCTCCTCCAAGGGTGTGTCCGTACCCTCCGCTGGCGAGGTGACCAACTCGTTTCTCATTCCGGAAAATGGGTTCACCACCATAAAGCAGTGGCTCTGGATCTTCGAGCAGGAATTGGACGAGGCGGTGTTTTAAAACGCCTTCTTCCTTTTGTTGCAGGAGAGCATCTTTCCCTATAAAACCGCCGGGCTTGTCGAAATCAACCGCAAAGCCCAGACCTACTTCCAGAGGTGTGTCCGTATTGTCAACATCCCAGCCGTAATCCCGGTAAGCTTTCTCAATCCGTAGCGTGTTCAATGCCTGGAACCCGGCATGTTTAAGGCCGATCTCTTTACCTGCAGCTACGAGCATATCGAAAACGTGCAGCGTGAACTCGGTTGGCACGTAGAGTTCCCAACCCAATTCGCCCACGTATGTTATCCGCAACGCCTTGACGAGTGCATAGCCCATATCGATCTCTTGTGCCGTAAGGTAAGGGAAGGCTTGGTTCGACATATCCGTGCTGGTTAGATTGCTTATCAGGTGGCGGGATTTAGGCCCCTGCACGTTGATGATGTTATAGCCGGAGGTCACGTCGGTGACGAAGACATGGGCATCTGGTGGTGTGTGGTTCTTCAGCCACGTTTCAACGTGGGTATGGGCTTTGTCCACCAATACCAGCAGGTAAACGTCTTCCGCCAGGCGGGTCACTGTCATGTCTGCTTCGATGGTGCCGCACTCGTTCAGCCACTGAGTGTAGACGATGCGGCCAACCGGCACCGCCACATTGTTGGCGCATATGTGGTTGAGTACTTTTTCGGCATCGCGGCCCTGGACGAGGAATTTGGACATATGGGTTAAATCCATCAATATCACATCCTCGCGGGCAGCCCTGTGTTCCGCTGCCACGTACTCGAACCAATTCTGGCGCCCCCATGAATACTCAACTTTGGGCTCAATGCCTGGCGGTGCGAACCAATCCGGATACTCCCATCCAACGGAATCCCCGTAGTAGGCACCGGCCTCAGCGAGACGGTCGTACAGCGCCGATTTGCGGGAACCGCGCGCCGTTTCAGGCTGCAGATTAGGCCAGCTGATATATTGCCAGCCTAAAAGTTCCACGGTGCGGTCGTGCAGGTATTTGGGGTTGTTTTGGAAGGGCATCAAACGGTCGATGTTGATTTCACTGACATCGACAGATGGATAACCGTCGACAATCCACTGAGCCATTACTTGCCCGGCACCGCCGCCAAATAGAATGCCCAGCGAGTTGAAGCCTGCACAGACGTAGAAATTCTTTAACTCTGGTGCTTCTCCCATCAAGGTTCCCATGTCGGGTGTGAAGCTCTCCGGACCGCAGAAGAATTTGTGCACCCCAGCGTCTTTCGCGATCGGAATGCGTTCCATGGCTTTTTCGACATACGGCATTAAACGGTCCCAATCAGGTGGTATCTCACCGAAACTGAAATCTTCTGGAATGCCATCCATCCCCCATGGGCCAGCTACCGGTTCAAACAATCCCAACATCAGTCCACCCATTTCTTCACGGTAGTAGGCAAATAGGTCCGGGTCCTCGACGATGGGCAGATCCGCATGCATGCCCTCGATGGGTTCAGTAATGAGATAGTAATGTTCAGCGGCATGCAGCGGCACATTGACGCCGGCCATCAATCCCAATTCACGCCCCCACATGCCGCCGCAGTTGACTACGTATTCCGCCTCAATTTCTCCCCGATTGGTAACCACACCGGTCACACGTCCATTCTTCTTATTGATCCCGGTGACATGGGTCTCTTCAAAAACGCGTGCGCCACCCATCTTTGCGCCTTTGGCGAGCGCTATTGTTGTGTCAATTGGATTGACCCGGCCATCGTCTGCTGTGTAGAATCCGGCGAGAATGTCATCCGTCTCAAACAGAGGCCACATTTTCTTGACTTCTGCAGCGGAGATCTCCTCTGTGAAGACGCCATAGCCGCGGGCAAAAGCAGCCCGGCGACGGAGACTATCCAGTCGGTTTGGATTGGTGGCAGGCTGAAGATAGCCAATGGGTTTGAAGCCCGTATCCTGGCCGGTCTCCTCTCCCAATCTTTCATAGAGGTCGCGTGTGTATTTGGCCATGTGGATGGTCGTTTTGGTGGAAAACCCGCTGACGATCAACCCCGCCGCGTGCCAAGTTGATCCTGCACTCAACTGCGTGCGTTCTAGTAGCACGACATCTGGCCAGCCCAATTTTGTCAGATGATAGGCGACGCTGCATCCAATCACGCCACCGCCAATAATCACAACCCGCGCGTGCGATGGCAATGAATTGTTGGTGGCTTTTGACGGTTGGTCCTTGGTCATGGAAAAATCCTTGTTTGTGGGAAATTGGGTTATTGGGGCTAAACTTGTAGCCAAGATTGTCACGCCATCGGTTCTCTAGCCAGAGTCGAGTGGGAACGGGCAGTTCGTCATGGAAACTGGGGGCTGATGCCGTTTGTCCCACAGAAGTAATACAAGAAAGGCCAGGTCGTGCGTGGTCTCATGCACAACACTCCTACCCTCTAAAAATTGACGCCCGCTGAACTCTTTCTTGTACTTGTTCAATAAGGGTACCAGTACTCCTTCATCCCACCTTCAATATCCCAATGGACATGCTTCACCTGGCAGAATTCGTCGTAACCTTCCTGGCCGAGTTCGCGCCCAATTCCGCTCATCTTCATACCCCCGAATGGACCGGCGAAGTTATCGGTCAGTGGGTCGTTGATCCATATGGTTCCCGCTAGAACTTCTTCGAAGAATCGCTTCACCAACTTGGCGTCATACGTCATCAATGAGGCGCCCAGGCCATATTCACTGTCGTTTGCAAGTTGAATGGCCTCGTCGAAATCCCGATATGGCATGAGGGGTATGACCGGGCCAAAAGTCTCCTCACGCATAATTCGCATGGAATGATCGACGTCCACAAGAACAGCCGGCCGGAGAAAGAAACCATGCTCAAACTCGACCGGGCGATCCCCTCCTGTCAAAACCTTCGCACCGGCACTCACCGCATCTGCGATTTGACTCTCGACTGCCTCCCGGAAAGAATTGCGAATCATAGGGCCTATGTCGGTGCCTTCGTCCAGGCCATTCCCCAAACGTAATTTGCTGACAAAATCTGTCAGTTGCTCACTGAACTGAGGAAACAGGCTCTCATGAACATAGACCCGCTCCGTGCTGGTGCATACCTGGCCGGTGTTGATAAGGGCCGCATAAGCCAAGCCGCTTACTGCCACATCGATCTCCACGTCGGGGGCAATGACCATCGGATCCTTGCCGCCTAGTTCCAGATGTATCTTCTTCATCATGGGTGCTGCCAGAGCAGCGATATGTTGCCCTACCTTCGAGGAGCCTGTGAAGGCAACCATCCGCACGTCTGGGTGCGTAACCAGGGTTTCACCAACATCTGGTCCATATCCGGTGACGACGTTTACGACTCCGGGAGGGAGATGATCGCAGGCCGCTTCTACCAAACGCAACGTGGTAAGAGGCGTCAGTTTGGAGGGTTTAATGATCACTGTGTTCCCGGCAGCTAACGCTGGCGCTAATTTCCATACCAGCAGGAGCAAGGGGTAGTTCCACGGGACGATGCAGGCAACCACACCCCACGGTTCTTTGAGCACGAAATTAAATTGTCCCGGCTCACCGGGCGGGATCAATGTACCACGTTCATGGCGAGCCAACTCGGCGTAATAATCAAAGGTCTCTTCCGTCCACCAAAGCTCTTCATCGTTCTCAGGGACAGGCTTTCCTTCTTCTTTCGTCAGGAGCTCTACCAGCTCATCATGATGCTCTCTGATTTTTGCGGCTGTTTGATGTAGGGCAGCCGCGCGCTCCGATCCAGGGGTACGCCGCCACTCAAGGAAAGCCGCCTTTGCGGCCGTGATCGCCTGATGTGTGTCTTCCTCTGTTCCGCGCGGCACCTCATCCAGCATCTCTTCGGTGGCAGGATTCAATACCTCGATGAACTTGTTTGAGCTTGAATCCACCCACGCACCATTGACCCACATTTTCATTGCGTGCCTCCGTTTTGGCCGCTGCATCCAACTACGAATTAACCCTAAATACAGCGGAGATCGCTGAAAGGTTCGCTCCACGGCACGATCAGCGGTTTCCCGCGTTTTCAGAGTTCTACGCCCATCCTCAAGCGCCTATTGCATCCTTGCGCTGGTGGGATGATAACTTTTCTTGTAGTGATCTCCCCACTCGCATAATGAAATCTGTCAGTCAGTAGAGGGGGGAGTATGAGCATCGCAGCATCTCTCATAGAGGCGTTGCGATGCTCTGATTGCTTATTCGGCTTTTAGCTCGGTCCATACCCGATCCCAGATGGCCAACTCCTCAGTGGTGAATGCCGCGAGCCATTCTACTTTAGCCATGGTTTCTTCGTCGGGGTAGATAGCGGGATCTTCCAAGATCTCTGCATCGATGTACGGTTCAGCCGCTTGATTGGGGCTCGCGTACCATATGTAGTTGGTGTTTTGGCCGGCGACTTCGGCATCCAGTAGATAGTTGATGAAGTGCTCCGCAGTCGACTTGCGGGTGCTTGTGGCTGGAATGCACATATTGTCCTGCCAGATAACACCACCCTCCTTCGGCATGATGTAGGTCCAGCCTTCGTTCTCCTCCGCCGCCACGAAGACATCTCCATTCCAAGCGTGTGCGAGGACGACCTCCCCCGGGATTAAAAGGTTGTCGATGTAACCAGAGGAATCGAAGGTCTTCCAGCACGGCTTTGCGGCAATCAGGAGGTCACGAGCTTCCATCAAGTGGGCTTCGTCCGTTTCGTTGATGGAATAGCCCAAGTACTTAAGGGCTGCCCCAATCACTTCCCGCTGATCGTCGAGCACGTTGATCCCCCCATCGGCGTACTGACAAGCAATCTCGGGGTCGAAGATCCAAGCCCAACTATCGGGCGGAGGATCGACCACATCCGCGTGATAGCCGATGCCGGTGGTGCCCCAGTAGTAAGGTACGCTATAGACGTTTCCAGGGTCGTAGGCTGGATCTATATTGACATCATGGAGATTGGCGAAGTTGGGGATATTATCCATATTCAGGGGTGCCAACATGTCCAACTCGATCATCTGGGCTACCATGTAATCTGAGGGGAAAATAATGTCGTATCCAGTTCCCCCCGCCTGCAGTTTGGCCAGCATGTCCTCGTTGCTGTCAAAGGTATCGTATACGACCGTGACCCCAAACTCCTCCTCATAGGCGGTTACGAGTTCCTCATCGATGTAATCCGCCCAGTTGAAGACGTAAAGCGTGTCAGCCAGACCTAAACCCTCCTCAGTAGGTGGTGGTGGAGCCTCGGGGGTAGCAGTCGGTTTGGCGCAACCGGCTAAAATCAGCCCTATCAGGACGACNNTGCGACCAATTCAAGCAGAGTCATGTGCCCCTTTATCACCTCCTTCCCGTAGCCAAAGACAGGATCACTAACACTATTGAGACCAATAACATGACGCTGGATATAGCGTTAACTTCGGGGGTGACGCCGATTCGGATCATCGAAAAGACCCGGACCGGTAATGTCGTGGCACCTGGTCCAGAGACGAAGAAAGTAATTACAAAATCATCAACAGAGAGCGTGAATGCGAGCAGGGCTCCTCCCAGGATGCCGGGCATAATCAAAGGCAAAGTGATCCGCCGGAAAGTCTGCCATTCGTTGGCCCCAAGGTCTTTGGCAGCTTCTTCTAGGGTGGTATCGAAGTCGGCCAGACGAGCCCTTACAACGACCGCTACGAATGAGATGTTGAAAGCTACATGAGCGATGATAATGGGGGTAACAGTGATAACCCTGGCCAACCAACTCACGATCCACGAGGGTAGAAAGGTGATTGTGGAAACCGTGGTAGAGAGAGCCATGACCGCGCCGGGCATCTTTATGAGAACGAAGAAGAGAATGAGGGACAGTGCCATCACGACATCAGGAATGATAATGGGCAGATAGAGGATGGCATCGAAGGCAATTTTACCTATGAAGGTATGCCGTTCCATCACCAATGCGGCCATCGTCCCGATGACAGTTGAGAGCAATGTGGAGATGATGGCCACGACAAGCGTGTTCTTCGCCGCGTCGATGATGCGAGCATCTTGAACTAACACCTTATACCAATTAAAAGTGAAACCCTTCCACACGGATGCTGCCAGCACCCTTCCTCCTGAAAGTGTGGTGGCGACGTTAAAGGAGAAGATGATGAGAATCAGGATAGGTAAGTAGAGGAACACGAACATCAGAATTGCGTTGCCGGAGAGCAATCGCGCTCCCAAGGAGGATAGAAGGTCTCCTCGAGCAATGGCCCGTGTTTTGGCGCGATCCCGAGCCAACACGCTCATAACGTCCTACTCCCTGTCCTGAAATACAGCATGGTGGCCAGGAGGACGGTAACCATAAGGATGAAACCGACGGCTGAACCAAAGGGCCAGTCGCGCACTTCGAGGAACTGTTGCTGCAACAGGTTCCCGATCATCATTGCTTTGGCTCCTCCCAGGAGATCCGGCGTTACGTATGCGCCAATAGATGGGATAAAGGTGATGATAGACCCGGCGATGATACCCGGCATCGTAAGAGGAAGGACTATTCTCCGGAAAGCATTCAAGGAATTCGCTCCCAAATCTTGGGCCGCTTCCACTAACGAGAAATCCAGTTTCTCAATTGAGGCGTAAAGGGGTAAGACCATGAATGGCAGGTAGCCGTAAAAGAGACCGAGGATTACGGCGTTCTCATTATAGAGGAGGGAAAGGGGCTTGGTAATGAAGCCGATCTGATATAACAGAGAGTTGATTAACCCCGTATCACGTAAGATGACCATCCAGGCGTAGGTACGAACCAAGAAGTTTGTCCAGAAGGGAACCATGACCAATAGAATGAGCACATTGCGCCAACGCTTGGGCCGCTTGGCGATGAAATAGGCTAAAGGGTAGCCAAAGAGGAGACAAAGAATGGTGTTGGCGGTCGCAATCCTGACCGATCTGAAGAAGATTTTCACATAGATCGGGTCCAAGAAGCGGAGATAATTATCCAAGTTCCACTGGTAAACCACCCCACCCATCGGCCCCCGCTTACCTAAACTAACCAGGAGCACCATTGCCAGAGGCAGGATGAAAAAGATCAGAAGCCATACCGCCGAGGGTGAAAGCAGGGCCAGAACGCGGAAGCTTTTACTCCCTCTTATTCGGTCGGCTATTGAATGAATCGCGCTTCCCACCATTGTCACAACACCGGCTTCCTGAGATCAATCGAGGAGGAGCAACGTACTTTCAGGCTGCCAGAAGAGGAACGCCGTTGCTCCTTCCTTAAGACTCTTCATAATTGAGGGTTTGATATTTTGTTCGCGGACGCGCATCAATGCACCCGAATCCAAACGCACTACGAAATTGGTGTCGGTTCCAATATAGACCACGCTTTCTACCGTACCTTGGCAATTGTTGGGCTCTCGCGTCTTCATCTCATCCTGAATGCTGATCTTCTCTGGTCGCACGGCGATCGTCACCTTCGTACCAGGTGTGAATTCCTCTTCGCTCTGAGCCAGTACTGCCGGCATTCCTGCCACTTCCACCTCTACGTTCTTCCCTTCTTGTTTCGANNNCGCTCGTAGATCTCTTCCGGCGTTCCAACCTGAAGCACCCTCCCATGGTTTATCACCGCTATTCGGTCTGATATTGTCAGCGCCTCCTCCTGGTCGTGGGTCACATAGATGAAGGTGATCCCCACCCTGTGCTGGAGATCCTTCAGTTCTAACTGCATCTCTTTGCGTAGTTTAAGGTCGAGTGAACCCAGAGGCTCGTCCAGAAGCAGAACACCAGGTCGGTTGATGAGGGCTCGCGCCAAAGCCACTCGTTGTTGTTGCCCGCCAGAAAGTTGGTCCGGTCGACGCTTTCCGAACTCGGGGAGGCGGACCAATTCCAGTGCATCTTCCACCCGTCGAGCGATCTCCTCCTTGGGCACCTTCTTCATCTCCAGGCCGAAACCGATATTCTTGGCAACGCTCATATGAGGAAAGAGGGCGTAACTTTGGAAGACCATGTTGGTGTTACGCTCAAAGGCTGGGGTGAGGCCCATTCGCTCTCCTTGGATATGGACCTCACCTTCGGTAGGAGTCTCGAAGCCGGCAATCATACGCAATGTTGTGGTCTTGCCACATCCTGATGGCCCCAGCAGAGAGAAGAACTCGCCATCTTCGATTTTAAGGCTGACGTCGTTCACAGCAATCACGTCGCCAAAATGTTTGCTCACATGAACGAGTTCAACGGCTGGTTCTGTCATAGATTGTCTCCTCCGATATCTGGACACTCTCAATCATTTTGTGCAAGATGCAGGTCCTGCGTTTCGTTGTCATCGCTGTCTTCAAGTACGCCCGGGGGCATCCAGGTGGCGATGCTCTTCAACTTAAGAGCGAGTGGAATCGTATGCGTGTGACGCACTCCGGGTATCCTACCCATTGTCTCAATAACAAAGTCGTACAACTCGTGAATATCCCGAGCGCGTATAGAGACAATGACATCGATGTCTCCAGTGGCGCAGGCCACGTAGCTGACCTGTGGCAAATCGGCTAGGTGTTCCGCCACACTTCGCACATGGCCCGGCTCGACTTCGATGAACACGTCAGCGAGCACACCAAACCCCACCACTTCTGGGTTGACAATGGAACGAATATGGACGATTCCTTGCTCAATTAATTCGTTGATACGATTGGAGACTGTGCGCGCCGAGACGTCACCCAACTGACGTGCAATCTCGGCACTCGACATGCGTCCATCCTTATTAAGTAATGCAATGATCTGCCAATCGATACGATCTGGTATATACATCCCAAATGTACTTCTTTGCATGAATAAACGGTCGGCGTCCGTATAATAACAGAATAGCTCATTGGTTCCGAAAAGTCAATGTTGTATCCAAATCATTGCGGAAATAGACGTAACTATTGAAAAAAAGGGCAAAAAACGAAATCTTCATGCTATAATTTGCCTGGATCATGACATCAGGTGTGATCGTCGAATTTCTTCATGTTAACTTGGATGCGCTCGCATCGTGGCTTCGGACGATCATGGCGTCTGCTCGGACAGCTAAGCAAGATGTGAGAGGAGCGTTTAACATGAGCATGGGCGATAAGAAGTATCTGGTGCAAAAGTTAACCGAAACACGATTGGCTACCCACGTGATACTGAAGGGCGTCGATCTCGAGATACGTGTGTACACAGATACGGACTGGCGGATCAGAGATATTCTTGGTCATCTCGCGACCTGGGATCGAGAGGTGGCAAAATCACTTCGTGCTTTCAGTGCAGGAAACGAATACTTCATTCCTGACATTGAAGAGGACGAATCTGAATACAATGAACAGGCGGTCCTTGAACAACGCAACTTGTCTACCCAACAGATCTATGAGGAATGGGAGCAGGCTCACGACGACTTCAGAGAAGCGGTTCGCATAATTCCATCCGAACTGTTCCCTGGTGATGTTCTCTATCCATGGGGAGATGAGCGCGGCAGTATCGCACGACTAGTTGATTACATGATTGAGCATGAAGTTGAACACAGGCTTGAAATTGAGAATGCCATAAGGACCCTGGCTGAGAACTAGTACGCTCGCTCATTCTCACCAATTCATGTGCGCGCGCCCCGGAATTGGGGGAACAAAAATGGTGAAAATTCAACCGATACGGCCCAAGCTGCGATTGAATGTGCTCACTACCGAGCAGGTAGCCGAGATCAGGACGGCTACCCTGCAAGTCCTCGAAACGATCGGTGTTCATTTCCCTTCCGAGCGCGCCTTACGTATCTTTGCTGAACATGGCGCACACGTGGATGATGAGAGGCAGATCGTGCGCCTATCAGCCGACCTGGTGCTAGAAGCGATGGGTTGCGCTCCTCGAACCTACACTTTATCTGGACGGAAGGATGGGACTGAGCTAACACTTGACGGGACATCGAGCTACTTCTCAACAGACGGTTGTGGAATCGAGACCATAGACCTGGAAACCGGAGAGATCCGCGCTTCCCGTAAGAGTGATGTGGCTATGATGGCCCGTGTAGCTGACTACCTCTCATCGATTTCGTTTTACTGGCCGATGATAGGTGCCCAGGATTACGGGCGATTCGCCCCTTTACACGAGCTAGATGCCAGCTTCAATAACACGGTGAAACATATCCAGAGCGCATCGATCATCGGAGAGAAACTGGCTCACTATTCCTTGAGCATGGCGGAGGTAATTGCGGGGAGCTCGGAGAATCTCCGTCAACGGCCGCCCCTCTCAAGCCTGGTCTGCACCATCGCCCCCCTCGGACAGGATAAGGATGGAATCGAAGGGGCAATGGTATTTGCGGAGGCTGGGGTCCCTGTGGGTTTTATGGCAATGCCTAATATCGGCTCTACCGCCCCAATTACAATGAGTGGAGCTCTGGTTGTCGGTAATGTTGAAGTTGTCAGTGCAATGGTGCTCATGCAATTAGTAGCTCCCGGGGCACCGGTCTTTCATTCGTTGTTAGCCTCGGTTATGGATCCGAGGTCGGGGAAGTATATCGCCAGCATGTCGCAGAAGTATCTGTGCAACGCGGCGGCAGTTCAGTTAGCTCATGATTTTGATGTCCCATCCTTAGGAGGAGCTTTTAGTGTGGATTGTCCTGAGCCAGGCTCATGGCAGCTGGGTCGGGATAGCGTGTATACCTCGCTGTTAACCCCTTTAGCTGGGGCGGATATGGTGGAGGGTCTCGGATTACTCCGAGCCTCTACTTTACTTCTACCAGAGCAGATTATCTTCGACGACGAGATCTATCACACTCACCGAAATCTGACGCAAGGGATTGAGACCACCCCTGACAAAATGGCATTGGGTGTGATCGGGGCAGTTGGGCCGCGAGGGCATTTTCTTTTCGAGAAACACACCCGCCAAATGATCGAAAATATCTGGCTGCCGCAACTCACGCACCCGGATCCTAGGATGGATGATCAGCCCCCACCTGATATCCGAAAGCGAGCAAGGAGAACTTTCGAGGGGATTTTGTCAAAACACCAACCGGAGCCACTTCCGAAGGACCGCCAAGATGAGTTGAGAAAAATCTTGGAGGCAGCTGAAGGAGAGGATGTGTTTGTTTAAGTGGCCAAGATCGGTCTCTCGGGTTCTCTTGGGGATTGGTTTCCAGCATGAAAAAAGTTGTCTGATCAAAACCATCGATATCGAATTTTCCAAGCATGCCGCCGCTATCTTGATGTAATACTCATTATTTGTGAATGCCTCGCATCATGGCGACATCTAGGGTGTATCGAAAATGGTGTCTAGTTCACTATCTGGTACATCGAATACACTATCATGTGGGGGCAGCTTCTCGTGCCTCATCCATTCCGGGACGCGGTCATCTTCCTTGGTGAAGCCCGCCCGGGCGTTAAATTCTCGCTCCATCAAGATCACCTCACGCCCAAGCTTGCGAAGGTAATCTTCACTAACATCCCAGCCGTACTGTCCTTTGATCAGATCCGGGATTATCGTTTTATCAGTGGAGAAACCAAAGGTCCCCATGGAGCACACACCGAGCGTGTCATACGCGGCCATGTTGTATTGACCGTTGCGAGAGACCTCGACCTGTCCACTAGCATCGAGATGGTCAATTTTTGCACGGATTGTCAGCCCACAAGTGTGGTCCGCGCCCTGTGGGGAGGTGGCGTAGGTGACCCCTGTTCCCTTGATCGCACGCGGATCGTACGCAGAGATCGCCTGTCCTTTCACGACGGGCGCTCGGCGAATCCCGAAAATTTTCGATGTAAGCGACGCGCCATTGCCGAGGGTGCGACCCAGCGGAGTCCCTTCCTTGATCTCATCCATGAGCTGCAATGCACGCTCGGAATCGCCGAAGTCCATCAGACCTGCTTCCGCCGCGATTCCCAACGCCGCACCCACGTCGATTGTATCCACGCCAATATCGTTGGCAATGTCATTAAGGCGCGCAATGATATCCGGATCATCGATGCCCAGGTTGGACCCCATCAATCCCAACGTCTCAAATTCCAATGGCGTGACAAGTGTTTCACCCTCCGGCCCAGTATATATATTCGAGCAACGGATGGTGCACCCCGGCATGCAGGCGTGCGAGATCTCTCCACCGCGAGATCGATTGAGGTCACGAATTGTTTCCCCGCTGATCTTTTCCGCAGCCTCGAAGCTGCCCGCCGAGAAATTGTTGGTAGGCATACCACCGAAAGTGTTGCACATATTGACCATGGCCGCAGTCCCGAATTCTGTATAAACCTCGGTCTGCGGATGTTCATGTAACCCCTGAAGGTAGCGGCGGGAAGATTCTCTGAAGAGAGATTCGTCCGCCAAGGATGGCTTATTGCTCCTCGGTTGATCGAATACGATCGCTTTCAGATGCTTGGACCCCATCACGGCGCCTAGTCCACCGCGTGCCGAGATACGCGTAAGGTTGCGGTCCTTATCGATATGCGTAATGCCTGCCGTTAGATAAAGTCGCTCACCTCCAAGACCGATGGCAGAGATACCGATCCTGCTATCAAAGCGCTCAATCAGCTGCTCGGCCGTATCTTTGAGACCGAGTCCTACCAAATCATCCGCCACCTCCAGACTCGCGCCCTCGGCATTGATGTAGAGAATCCGCCAGCTGTTATCCGGCGGTGGACCGCCCTCCAAGATCACCCCCCGAAGCCCGAGCCAAGCCATCCGCAGACCGGTGGTTCCGCCCGCGTTAGACTCCTTGACGCCGCCCGTCAAAGGGCTTTTTCCGCCCACCGAAATACGGTCGCAACTGGAAAGCATGTGTCCTGTTAGAAGGCCTGGAGCCCAAATCAACTTGTTATGTGGACCAAGTGGGTCGCATCTGGGTGGCACTTCATCGAGTAGAAAACGAGCCACCAACCCTCGCCCACCCAGCCTTTGCCATGTTTCGGGCACTTGCTCGTAGCGGATGTCGTTGGTCTCAAGGTTGATTCGTAGCATTTTCATGATGTTATCGATCCAGTATCCTCTAAGTCAAGGTTAGCATTCGTTCCTTGTTAACCTCTCAGGAGACTCATAATCAAGCTCGACCTTCATGGACCAAATATGTTGAACCGTATGGACTGTTGTTCAAGCGAGGTATTGGAAGATAGCTTGCTTCAATCCTCACGGCGACTCAAATCAGCTTGCCGTAGGGACAATGATTCTCGAGTATGACCGAGTAACAATTGCCTAATCACCAGCCATAGATATTCACTTTTCCAATATCGGTTCATATCTTTCATAGTATCCAAGAACTAGCCCATTCGAATCTCTTACGGTACGCATAAAAATCCTATGACCTTCTTCTTCACTAATTTCCCGCTCCTCAAGATTTTCGTTGATCATCAAATGAAGGATCTCCTTCATGGTCTCTTGGGATTTTTCATTGTGGCATTCGAGCAATGATCTCCCGATAAGATCTTTACCACCCTCGTAATGAGCTATTGCGGCTTGATTCATATACCTCGTGACGTGCTCTGTATCGGCGAATAAGATTGGGTCCTTAAGACTGTCGAGGATCGCAGCCATGTAGGATTTCTTGAGCATTGTTTGGTCCTTATCCGTAATTGTTCAAATATTGTGTTGTCGTCCGGGAATTATAACTTGCGAGGTTCATGTCGAGTACAAGACGAGAACATATGGATAGCTGTTTGGCCGAGTCTCGGGAAACCACCATGCCGCGGACCTCATGGCTACCTAAATCGGCTAACCTTGAGGTCTCTAGTGGGCGCGATTGGACTTGCCTGTCCTGGTGTTCTTCCAGGGAACCCACGACCTCACGGATGTTAACCACTCGTCCCATTGTCCCGCCTCTTAGCGATACCGCAGGTGGCCTATCACGGTGAAGCGCTGACCACTCAACGTTCCCGTGGCATCGATGTAGAGCGGGGATGGGAGTTGCACAAGTTTGGCCGTCTGGCCGGTTGGATCTAGGCCCTTGTCGTGGAATAAGGAGACCTGATTGCAGAAGTCGCAGGTCACCAGTTTGACAAAACGATTCTGGATGCTGAGCGGCGCGCCGCATGCCGGGCAACTCATGCGTTTCGACATCTGCGGCTCCATGTATCGTGTGGTTAATTCATACAACGGTT
>JABAOH010081965.1_pt1 | contig 46782 bp, 38 predicted proteins | sample 7062181 | NCBI WGS metagenome assembly JABAOH01 (sample SAMN14538630, study PRJNA623070) | marine sediment metagenome | biome: marine biome [ENVO:00000428]; feature: marine pelagic biome [ENVO:01000023]; material: deep marine sediment [ENVO:00002113]; isolation source: pool of 5 deep marine... | reverse complement strand
TAGAAGCAGTTTGGTTATCGAGACGGAAATATTTTTCCTTTGTGTCCTCTGTGCTCTCTGTGGCAAAATTAGAATTGCTGCACTGCCGTCTTTGTTGTTGACAAATCAAAAAATTCCGGTTATATTAATAGAGCAAAAAGAGGTTAAACAATGGATAACTTAAGTGATAATTTAGATATATCCATATTCTCGCCAGATGTCAAGCGTCAATTGGTTGATTTTTATCAGTTCCTGGTTGAAAAATATGTACAAAAAAAACAAGAAAAAGAGCTATCAGACTCATCCGGACTGCCTGACGAATTCTATAAACCCATAAAAGTCAAGAAGTACCTGAAATTTGACAGAGAGGAAATTTACCAGGATGTTTAAATCGTTTATCGATACCAACGGAAGACATGCATCACAACCAGGTAATTGAAAATACGCTAACAATCAGAAACCCATTAAAAAAAATTGGTTTGAAAAAGTGAAAAGAAAGCAGCCAGGTCTTACGATTAAAAATATAGAAGAGAATTAAACAAGTCATCCACACTTCCGGTCTTTACTTTAAAAGCTTTTCTCCATTATTCCACCATTCCATTATTCCATTACTCCTGGTTGGTGGAATTTGGTGACAGTCAAAAAATGGGCAATTTTCTAATCGGTTCAGATTGAAAATTACAGCAAATTTATATATAATATTACTGTGAATTTTTATAAGAATCCGGATGTGAAAAATGGAAACATCAGCAATAATTAAAGAGATAGTCAAATTGCCTATAACAGAGAGATTTGCTGTTATCGAGGATGCATTGAAATCGATAAAAGAGGAAACAGCTAAAGAAAAAAGTCTTGCTGAGGGGGCGAAAGCATTACTTGCTGATTATACGGAAGATCAGGAGCTGCTTTCCTTTACAGCTGTCTGAAAAACGATTGATAAAAAGGATTGGACTTGTTGATGACGTTACCATGAAGAAAATCTCAAAAGCATTGGCAAGAGTATTAAAAATTTAATCATAAAGCAGAAAGGAAGACCATTCTTTGCTTTAAAAGCTCTTTTCCATTATTCCACCATTCCATTATTCCATTACTCCTGGTTGGAATAAAAAGAATGGTTGGATGGGAATCCGCAATTATCAAGGTTCTATAGAATGCCTGGTACATTTAATTATTATCCTGGCAAAGGCGGAAGCCCAAATTGCTATTGCGCTCGGAGGGGTCGAAGTTGTAGCGATCGGCACAGCGGAAGTCGGCTGCAACACTGCTCCAACTGCCGCCCCGTATCACGCGATTGGTACCGCCTTCGGGGCCTGTCGGATTATTTTTGGGTGCATTCTTATAATAACCGTAATCATACCAATCGCTGCAACATTCCCAGACATTTCCCGCCATATCCAGCAGACCATAGGGAGAAGCACCTTGAGGATATGAACCCACAGGTGCAGCGTAAGCATAACCATCATCGATATTTTTATCTGCCCAACTCCACTTCTCTTTTTCCCATAAATTTTTATCGGCAAAATTAAATTTGTCCCCTGAGGGAGGACTATTCCCCCAGGGATACTCACGCCCATCAGTTCCGCGGGCCGCTTTCTCCCACTGCGCTTCCGTTGGAAGTTTGAATTTTAACCCGGTTTTTTTAAATAACCAATCACAATATGCATTTGCATCGTCCCATGATACATGAATGACCGGACGTTTTCCTCTTCCCCACTCTTTATCGGCCGGCCTGTTTTGATTATTTTCCTTACAATATTTATCATATTGATCAAATGTCACCTCATATTTTCCCATCCAATATCCATCCAGGTAGACATTATGAGCAGGTTTTTCATCATCCTGTCCATCATTTGAGCCCATTATAAACTCACCTGCCGGGATATAGACCATAATGATTCCATCTCCATGATCGATCTCCCAGTAATCTTTGTTATTTTTATAAGCCTTTCTCCCGGCTTTCGATTCGACCGCAATTACATCCGCGGGTTTGTCTTCATAAACAGAAAGTGCAAGGTCTCCAAATTTTTCCCCGTATATCTTTGTATATGGTCTCTGCCTTCTTCCCTCTCTTAATGCCCATTTGGAAACAGCCTCTTCCACATAGGCGCCAAGCTCTGAAAAGGTAACAATACCATCGCCGTCTCCCTCTGCTCCAGAACTATCTGCATGTCCCTTCAGACCCTCGATGACATATTTGGTAAAAATACCGAAGGTTCCTTCCTTTTCTTCTTCATAACTGAACCAGCCGGATTTCGTAGAAAAAAAAGCAGCAGCTACTTCTGCTTGCCTGAATCTCTCTGCCTTCAGCCCATTAAGTTGAATATTTTTGCCTTTCTGTATTTTTTCCCGGCAGGCATCCAACAATAAAAGCGATTTTTTAACGTTCATTTCTTTGAGCCAATCAACAATCTCTTCGACTTTTAAACTGCTGCCAAACAAATCTCCGACATATGAATCAGCCATAACCAGGAAACCTTTACCCTCGGAGTTCGCGATACCATGGCCGCTGAAGGAAAATACTACCAGGTCTTCCGGGTCTATAAATCCTTTTAAATAATCCAATTTGCTTCGGATACTCATCAATTTCGGGTAATTTTCACCGCGTGGGTCCGAATCATCGGTCATCACATACACATGGTCGAATTGCCCGCATTCCTCCAATACCTTACCCAGTTCTTTGGCATCATTCCGGGCTTTTTTCAAATCGACAATCGATTTATTTTCATAATCATTGATACCGATACAGATGGCCCAACGCTTACCGTCATTGCCTTTCGTCTCCTTTATCCGAACTCTTTTTGTTCCTTCCTGGGCAAAAGACAGCACAACCATAACGAAGATAACCAGAAGAACCATTCCTTTCTTTATCATTGTCTGATCCATCAGTTTAAAAAAATTTTAATCTAATTTTACCAGAATAGGAAATGATGTTCAAGAAAGAATTAAGCTAGCAACTATCTTAGATTACCGATAATTTCAATAAATAATTCATCTGAAACCCAGAATGATTCCTCCCTCAGTTTATTCAGATTTGTAATAGCTTCTTCAATACTCATGATCTTTTTTTCAATAGATAATAAGATAACTCCTATTGTGAAAAGGGTGAAAAGGGGACAGCCAAGTTTTAAAATACCTCACGTCCGGATCTAGGCGGGGGGTGCTGGGTAACCGGCTATTCCTACCGTGACAGTTTTATTATTTCAAAGAAAAAAATGGGTTAGGGGTTAGTGGGCTGACCCCTTTTCTCTTTTCTTTTCCCTATTTTTTTGACCTACCTGGAGATAGGATTTCCTATGGTGAGATAGAAAATCCTTGTATTGAACAAGGATTTCCTATCTTTAACATATGCTGTCCTGCCGGCAGACAGCGGGACCTATTCCTCTTTGCTTTCTACCGCAGGCTCAATGCTGCCGGGCGTATTGGGCGTATCGGTTTCCTCTTCGGAAGAGGATTTTACGGGACTCAACACTTTAAACCGCTTGCTTAACTCCTTGACCACAGCGCTGGCACCGGGTACATTGGCCCTGGACACATTCCTTACATGGTGGTAAAAGGGTAAAAGGGGACAACCAAAAAATTGCTTACTCCAAATTTAGAATTACTGCTCTAAATGGCGCGGTTGAAATATTAAAACCTCTTATAGTATAATATAACTGTGGTAAAAAAGAAAAATTAGGAGTAAGTAATGCTTGCCCCCCTGGATAATGGAACAATATTCAAGACTGCCTTCACGGATAAAACCGTTTTTAAACAATTCGTAAAGGATATTTTGGGCATCGATGTCGAGGTGGATAAGATAGAAACAATGAAGAAATTTGAACCCAAAGAACCCAAAGTAGGAAATATCGATATCACGTTAGACATATTCGCCGAATCCATCGATCACCGGGTGATCATTGAAATACAGAGAATCGACTACGACTATAATTTCGACAGGTTTCTTCATTATCTCATGATGGCCATCGCCCAATTGCAGAAAAGCTCAGAAGAATACAGCATCGATCGAACGGTTTATATCATCGTGGTGTTGACTGCTCCCTATAAAATCGATCAAAAGAACAACAAGCCCATAAAGGATGAAGTGATGATAACCTCATTGGACCCCAGGAACCTGGAGGATAAAGTTGTTCAAATTTACGGTCATAAATTAATATTTCTAAACCATTGTTACCGGAAAGAAAATACCCCTCTCAATTACCGTGACTGGTTGGATTTATTCTATGAGTCTATTCATAATCCTGAGAATTATCATGTCAATTTGAATAATAAAGGAATTAAAAAGGCAGTGGAGTTGATAGACGTTGACAGGTTGAGTCCTGAACAACTTCACCAGATGAAAGTTGATGCCCAACGCAAAGTGGTTCGCAAACTTGACGAGGAAAAAGCCAGAAAAGAAGAAAGGATTAAAATGGCAAAGAAGTCTCTTAGAGAAGGCCTATCAATAGAGCTAATTTCAAAATTAACCGATCTTTCAAAAGAAGAAATCGAAGAACTTTAAAAAGAAAATGGTAAATCTGTTTCTCCTCTTGATTTGAATTTTTCACTCATACACTTTTCTATTACTTTTTTATTTGTGAAGTAAGTGAATTACCACATTTTTTACAGGATACTTCTTCCATTGGTTTATTTGAAGGAAACTCATTTTTAGTCCAACACTTCGGGCAGGTAACAAATGTCATTTTGTTGGAATCGAGATCATTCTTCTTCTTTATATCATTTTTGGGGGAAGCAAGTGGCTTGCCACAACTACTACAGGATACTTCTTCCGGTGGTTTGTTTGCAGGAATTTCATTTTTAGCCCAACACTTCGGGCATGTAACAAGTCTCATTTTGTTAGAATCGAAATCATCGACTTTCTCCTTGTACTCCATGACCAAGTAACCGGTATCATTGGCTTTAAAAAAAGCAATGACAGCAACGTTCCCCGGATGATCCCGGAATTTTGCCAGGGTTTTTCCTTCCTCAAGAAATCTTGAAAGCCCATAAGCGAACTCTTCTTTTCTTCTCTCACTGTATATCGTGATAGTTGACTGATTCGCTCTACGTGTGGCAAGAGGAGAGGGGAAATACTCTTTAATAGCTATCTTTCTCTCAAGATTCATGTCCCAGGCCAAATAAGTAATCCCGAAGTCTCCCTGTCCCAGTACCCTACCCAATAGGTATTGATCATTCAAAATGGTCCGGGGTTGGAGTTGAGTCGGTGATTCCGGGGCTTTTCCTTCTTTCCATCCGCATACCGGGCATACGCTTGCCTCTCCTTTGTCTGACATACATCCCATGCATAAATGGTTTAAATCCATTATACTAAACTCCTTTTCGTTATTTTAAGTATTTTTAGTAATTTGGGGCCAAGCGAAAAAATATCATTCATTTTATAACCTTATCAAATATCAAAGATAATATAATATTTCATGATTCATTTGTCAATATGAAAGGGGACATGCGAGAAATTGCAGCCTATAAAGGTGACTATGGGACAAAAAGAAATGATTCTAATGGGGCACGATGATTGAATTATCGTATAATGACTGTCCGCATATAAAAAGTTTTTGCGGGGTCCAGGGGCGGTTTTTACAAAAGAGCCCCTGGTCGCCGAAGGCAAAATATCTTTAAGCGGCGGGTCTTTTTAGCGATGCTTTGATAAAAGCGAATATATCTCCGTCCAATACCCGCTGCGTATTACCGATCTCAAAATTGGTCCGGTGGTCCTTGATACTCTGGTACGGCTGCAGTACATACGAGCGAATCTGGTTACCCCAGGCAATTTCTCCCTTCTCATTCTCCATTTTGTCTCTTTCTTTCATCTTCTTGCGCAACTCCAGGTCATACAGTTTGGACCTGAGAATCCTCATCGCCATATCTTTATTCTGATGCTGAGAACGCTCATTCTGACACTGGGCCACAATGTTCGTGGGCAAATGGGTAATCCGAACAGCCGAGTCCGTGGTGTTGACATGCTGACCACCTTTACCGGAAGCCTTGTACGTATCGATGCGCAAATCATTGGTATCGATTTCGATTGCAATGGAGTCGTCTACCTCAGGATAAACAAATACCGCAGCAAACGACGTATGCCTGCGTTTGTTGGCATCAAAAGGTGAAATCCTTACCAGGCGATGAACGCCGATTTCTTGTTTCAAGTACCCATAGGCATACTCACCGTCGAACTTCACCGTTACACTTTTAATACCAGCCTCTTCCCCGGCCATTAATTCGATAATCTCGACTTTATAGTCTTCCATCTCCCCAAATCGCAAGTACATACGTAACAGCATCTCTGCCCAGTCCTGGCTTTCAGTCCCACCGGCACCGGGATGGATACTTAAAAAGGCATTATTGGTATCGTTTTCCCCACTCAAATAATTACGGGTTTCCGCTTCTTCCAGCACGTTATCAAAACGAAGAATTTCCTGCTCCACCTCTTTTATTAAATCCGGGTCTTCATCGATAAGAGAAAAATAGGTCTCAATATCATCGATGGCCCGGTTGAATTGCTTGCCAATATCCAGGTCGCTTTCCAGTATTTTCTTCTCTTTTAACAGTTGCGCAGACTTTTTAGGGTTGTTCCATACCGCAGAATCGGCAAGATTCCTTTCAATCTCTTCCACCCGCTGTTTCTTCTTTTCCAACTGCAAGAATCCCTTTAAATCAGCGGCCTTTTCTTGCAGTTCTTCAAATTTGCTTTTCAATTCTAACAGTTCCATGTGCCTAATTTTATATTGAATCGCTCTAACAGTCAAGAGGAGGGAGCCACGAAGGCGTTTACAATGCGGTAAAAAGCACGAAGAAACACGAAGAAAAGAAAGTCGGGAAGTTCAAAGGATGGAAGACAGATGATGGCTTATTTTCCTGACTTCTTAATTATTCCCTATAGATTTAGGAGTAGAACTAGTAACTATTCAGTTTTGGAAAAACTTATCATGCAGTTCATGTCTCATTCGCCCGTACGGTGCCATTGGGCACCTCCCTGAGGCTCATTAGATCATGAACTGCATTTTACTTCTGAAAACTGAATAGTTACTGAATATCCATATGGACGGTAATGTGATTGCTTTCGTTACCGTCTTCATCCAGGCAATAGATTTCGAATTCATGTGAGCCCATTATCTGGTTCCAATTATTACCCATCATGGACATCATTTGAATCATATCATCTTCCATGGTGAACCAGCCGTCACCGGGGATATGATCGCCGTGAGTCCCGTCATCCCACAGGGTAATTTGCCCCATGTGATTCATCATACCGTGGCCGTGTGTATAAGAAGCCACAGCCGTACGAATCGTGTGATTCCCCTGGGGGTCGGAAAATTCCGCCCTTATGGTCATACGATCATTTTGGTTGGGACCGGACATCGTGCCGTTGGTCATGTCATTACCATTGATCATAATCGCAGCAGTTATCGCAGTAGGAGAAACGAGAGTTCCTTTCTTGCAATTGGCCAATGCGAAGAGTGTTACTATAATTAGAGTAAAAACGGTTATATGTTTAATCATCGGTTATTCCTCTTGTTAAGAATAGATTTTTTTAGAGTTTTCAATTTATTTAAATTTCCTTTATTTGGTTTCAACCTTTTTTAAGCCGACGTTCCTTTAGCCAGCAGTAACTGACGGGTACGATAAACAGGGTGATCAATGCCAGGAACATACCTCCAAAAGAAGGGATAGCCATGGGGACCATGATATCTGCCCCCCTGCCGGTGGAGGTAAGGACCGGTAAAAGCGCCAGGATGGTAGTACCGGCTGTCATCAGCGCCGGTCGAACCCGGCGCAGCCCGGCCTCCACTGTTGCTTCGCGTATTTCCTCAACTGTCTTTGGCGTCTTCCTGGCAAATACCTGGTCTAAGTAGGTGGCGACGATCACACCATTATCGGATGCGATACCAAATAGTGCCAGGAAACCCACCCAAACGGCGACACTGAGATTGATGGGATGAATCTGGAAAAGATTCTGCATGTTTACCCCGAAAATAGAAAAATCTAAGAACCAGGACTGTCCATAGAGCCAGATCATGATAAACCCACCAGCCCAGGCAACCAGGATTCCCGAAAATACCAACATGGTTGTAGACGCCCTCTTGAACTGGAAGTAGAGGATCAGGAAGATAATAAAGAGCGCCAGGGGCAGAACGATCATTAATTTCTTTTCCGAACGGACCTGGTTCTCATAACTGCCGGCAAAGGTAAAACTGACGCCGGCGGGAATTTCCAGCTCCCCGGTTTCGATTTTCTGTTTAAGGTATTCACTGGCATCTTCAACCACATCGACCTCGGCAAAACCGGGTTTCATATCGAACAGCACATAGCCGATAAGGAAGGTATCTTCGCTTTTGATGACCTGGGGGCCGCGGACATAATTAATTTTCGCCAGTTGGGTCAGGGGAACCTGGGCGCCGCCGGGTGAAGGGACCAATATTTTGGCAAGTGCTTCGAGATCGCTGCGCAATTCTCGCAAGTACCTGACCCTTACGGGGTAGCGCTCGCGTCCTTCTACAGTGGTGGTAATTTTTTTGCCGCCCACTGCCACTTCGATCACCTGCTGGACTTTCTTCAGCATAATCCCATACCTGGCAATGGCTTTCCGGTCGATTTCGATCTCAAGGTAAGGCTTGCCGATAATTCGATCGGCGATAACGGCGGAAGGTTCTATAGAAGGAACTTCTTTCAGCAATTTTTCCATTTGCAGCCCCACCTTTTCAATAGTATCCAGGTCGGGGCCTTTAACTTTTATACCCATGGGGGCGCGCATACCGCTTTGCAGCATGACAATCCGGGCGGCAATAGGCTGTAATTTCGGTGCGGAAGTGGTTCCCGGGATCTTTGCCGCTTTTACGATCTCATCCCAAATATCGTTGGGGGAGTGAATGCCGGGCCAGGCTTTCCTGCCGGGATTGAGGTCCGGGTCCAGGGCCGGCCGCCATAAACGAAAGGGATAACCCCCGGAGTCCGGGATTAGATTACCCGCTTCATCCCGTAAATATTTCCCTTTAACGTTATAGGGTTCTCCGTCGGGCCCCGGGAGTTTGTTCCCTTCCTCATCGCGGAAGAAGTCGGTTTCACCGGCATCGAAACGAAAACGCAGCCGTTTGCCCTTTTTATCCACAAGATATTGGGGCTTGTAATTGATAACGGTTTCGATCATGGAGACCGGTGCGGGGTCCAGCGGTGTATCGGCCCTACCCAGCTTACCAACCGCGGTATCGATTTCAGGGATGTTGGTAAAGGCCATGTCCTGCTTTTTTAAAACATCCAGTACCTCCCCGATCGAGGCATGGGGCATGGTGGTGGGCATGTAGAGGTAAGCGCCTTCGTCCAGCGGCGGCATGAATTCTTTACCCAGCCCCGGGAACTTATGAGCAATATAACTGATGGGAGGAGATTTTTTTATAAAACCGGGCAGCCAGCCGAAAAAGGTATTAAACCCCAACCAGACCATGCCGCCGAACAGCAGAACGATAAGCACCACAGAGAAAAATAGGGCCTTGTGGGCCAGCAGCCACCGCAGTATCTTCCCATAGACCCTCAAGAAAAAGGAAAAAAATGCCAATATTCCCCCGATTATGGCTGCCACAAAGACCAGGTTAAGAATCAGGCCCTTTTCAGGCCCCAGGGGCAGCCAATGATCCGCCAGGATAACAGACACGACGAAAACCGCCAGGTAGTTTACCCCTTTGGTAACCTGTTTCCTTATTTTTAGGGGTACTTTTTTCTCCCACAGTTGAAAGGCTCCTACCATAACAACGATCAACCCGATCCACCAGGCAAGATAAAAGATGAGTGCGATACCCACGATCATCAATAGGATGTTCAGGTTACGTTTTGTTGTTCCTTTTTTTATTTTTCCTGAGAAGAGTAAATGGGCATAGGGAGGGATTATGGTCAGGGCAATAAAGATGGAGGCGATTAAGGCAAACGTTTTGGTAAAGGCCAACGGTTTAAAAAGCTTTCCTTCGGCTGCTTCCATGGTAAACACCGGCAGGAAACTAATTACAGTGGTGGCTACAGCCGTCAGCACGGCACTGCCCACTTCGCTGGCAGCGCGAAAAACGATTGAAAGCCTGTTTTCCCCCGGTTTTGCCCGGTCCAGGTGTTTGACGATATTTTCCACGATCACAATGCCCATATCCACCATGGTGCCGATGGCAATGGCGATCCCGGACAAAGCAACGATATTGGCATCCACACCGAAATACTTCATGGCAATAAAAGACAAAAGAACCGCCAGGGGAAGTAGACCGGATATAAGAAACGAACTCCTCAGGTTCAGTAACATAAGCAGTACGACGATAATAGTGACCAGGATTTCTTCGGTCAAGGCCGTATTTAAGGTCTCAAGGGTTTCGTGGATCAGGCCGGTGCGGTCGTAAAAAGGGACGATCTTTACCTGGCTCACCCTACCGTCGGCCAACTTTTTTTTGGGAAGGCCGGGGGAAATCTCTTGAATTTTTTTCCTAAGGTTCTTAATGGCGGCCAGGGGATTGTCTCCATACCGGACAACCACGACCCCTCCCACCACCTCTGTGCCCTCTTTGTCCAGGGCGCCCCGTCTCAGGGCAGGGCCCAGGAGGACTTTGCCGATGTTCTTTACATATATGGGGACATTGTTGTTGACTTTCACCACGGAATTTTCAATATCCTCTATGTTTTTTACAAACCCGAGGCCACGGATCACGTACTCCGCTTTATTGATTTCGATGGTACGGGCACCGACATCCAGGTTGGACATTTTAACCGCCATAAATACCTGGTCCAGGGTCACATTGTAAGCCCGCATGGCATCCGGGTCCACATCCACCTGGTACTCCTGCACAAAACCGCCTACCGAGGCCACTTCACTGATACCGTCTGCCGAAAGCAGCGCATAACGGACATACCAGTCCTGGACGGTGCGCAGTTCATGGAGGTCCCAACCCCCGGTGGGATTTCCTTTCTCATCCCGGCCTTCCAGGGTATACCAGTAAATTTGTCCCAATGCCGTGGCATCAGGCCCAAGTGTGGGCTGAACACCCTCGGGCAGCGTACCGGCGGGGAGGGAATTTAACTTTTCCAGGATGCGGGAACGGGACCAGTAAAAATCGATTTCTTCTTTAAATATAACATAAATACTGGAAAACCCGAACATGGAATAACTCCTGACGGTTTTAACCCCGGGGACCCCCAGTAATGAAACGGTAAGGGGGTAGCTGATCTGGTCTTCCACATCCTGGGGAGAGCGTCCCATCCATTTGGTAAAAACGATTTGTTGGTTCTCCCCGATATCAGGAATGGCATCGACAGGTACGGGATTGCGGGGAATTCCCCCCAGGTTCCAGTCGAAAGGAGCGACCATGATCCCCCAGAACAGGATAACCAGCACCATTAGTGTAATGACCAGTTTGTTCTTTAAACAGAAAAGAATAATCCGGTCCAGGATGGATTTAGGCTGCGGTGATTGGGTGTTATCTGTCTCATTCATCTTTTTTCTCCTTTACTTTTTCAGGTGGTAATTTGTTATTTCTTTTCCTTCTTCGCCTGGACCAATGTTTCAACTGAATCCTTACAGGTAAGCATGGAGGAGCCAAAATAGGGGTTCCGGGTTTCGGAGCTGTTTTGCAGCCAGTAGGCTCCTTTATTGTCAAAGGCCATGGGGCAATGGAAGCGGTAAACCGTGGTTTTCCTGCTGCCGAATAGTTTTATGGCAGTGGCTAAAGGTTCTGTGAGCACCTCTAAGTGGACCCGGGCCGCTTCGATATCTTTCGCCTTCTTTAACTTTTGACTGTTCTCTTTAATTTTTTTCTCCAGGTTCATCCATATCATATGGGCATTTCCTTTAAGTAAATTCATATCTACCAGTGCCAGTTTTTTTTGCAAATCGGCAGCGGACTTCTGCGCCCCACCGAGGTTATCGCTGCTTAAGGCCTGGTGCACAGCGAAATAGGCGTCTGCCATACCATCGATGGTTTCTTGAAATGCCGTGGGAATGGTGTGTCCCGGTTTCGCTTCCTTTTTCGCGGCAGCATGAACAGTGCCGCCATGGTCATGTCCTGGGGCAGGTGCACCACCCTCGGGAGACATCATACTGGGTTTGGCCTGGATTTGCAGATCGCTGTCGATTTTAAATGCGCCGTTTACCACCACCTGTTCTCCTTCCTGGAGACCTTTTTTTACCAGGTAATAATCCCCGGCCCGCGGTCCTAAGACAACTTCCTTGCCGGCAAAGATACCTTCTTTGCCCGGCACCGCCACGTAAATCACGGCACGTTTACCGGTGATTAGGGGAGCAGATGCGGGAATCACCAACGGTGCTTCTTTTTCTCTGGCGGAAGCCAGGATATAACCCAGGTCTTCCGCTTTTACCAACGGCATACCACATACATCACAGTTACCGGGTTTATCCTTAATTATTTCCGGGTGCATCGGCGAAATCCATTTGCCTGCCAAATCCGGGTCCATCACCTTACCCGACACCGACAGCTTCGAATGCACAACGGCCCGCACAAACATCTCCGGTTTTAACTTTTGACCCGGGTTGAGCACATTTACCCGAACTTTAACCGTCCGGGTTTTTTCATTTAACACCGGATCGATAAAAGCGATCCTGCCTTTGAAGGTTTCCCCAGGATACGCCTCAGTTGTAAACTCTACGATTTGACCGTAGCGAATCCAGGAAAGATCGGATTCGTACGCATCCATTTTCACCCATACCCGGGAAAGGTCGGCAATGGTATATATTTTGCTCCCGGTTTTGACATACATCCCTTCCACGGCATTTTTATGGATAATAATACCGCTCATGGGGGAATAAATAGTCAGGTGGTCCGTGGGTTTTCCCCTCTTTTCGATCTCTTTTATTTGCGCCGCGGGTAATCCCCACAGTTTCAGTTTTTCCCGGGCAGCATTGACCGTGGTCTTGCCAGAGCCGAATTTCCTGTACGCTTTCAGCGCTTGTAAAAGTTCCTGCTGGGCGCTGATCAATTCAGGGCTGTAGAGGTACACCAGGTGATCCCCTTTGCGTACGGTTATACCCGTATAATCTACATAAAGCCGGTCGATCCGGCCGGGGACACGGGACGTGATGTAGCCCAACCGGGACTCGTCATATTCCACCTTTCCCACCATCCGAATGATAGTAGAAACAAAGCGGCGCTCCACCGGCGCCGTTTGGATATCTGCAAGTTTAATAGCCGTGGGGGAAAGTTTTAATTCCCTGGGACCGACTTCTTCTTCCTCAGTCGAAACCGGGATTAAATCCATACCGCAAATCGGGCATTTCCCCGGTTTCGGTTGGCGAATTTGCGGATGCATAGAGCATGTCCAGATTTGTTCTTTCTGCTTTGCACCTTCCACATGCGGTTCCGCCCCGTGGTCGTGCCCCGGGCGGCCTGTATCACCACCGGAACCACTGCCCCCGATCAAAAGTCCCAAAATAAAGACAACAACAACCACCGCCAGCACCGGCCAGCGAAACGGTGACTGCCAAAAGTCTTTTAAAAAGTCTTTTAAAATCTCTATTAACTTCTTCATTTGATCATTCTCCCAATTACTGATTACTCTTTACTTCTTACTTCTTACTAAGTTCTTTTCCTACCAACATCTGTAACTCTGCCAGCCGTTGAGCCCGCCGCGTTATCGCCTCTTCATACTCCAATTGGAAAGCCAGCAGCATACGCTGCGAATCGATAAAATCCGTAAAGTTTGCTTTTCCTGCTTCAAACGCTGAACGGGTTACCTCAAGGGCCTGGTTAGCACGGGGTATAAGCACCTTCTTGTAAAGCTCCATTTTCCGCAGAGCATCGCGGTATTTAAAAAATACCATCTCCAGCCGCGCTAACAAATTATTTTCTACTTCTTTTTTTTGATTCAATACGGCCCTGTACCTGTTACTGGCCTCTTTTACCGCTGCTTTATTTTTCTTGAACCATATGGGCAGCCGAAGTGACAACATTGCCGCCACAGGATCGTTCCCGCTGCCCGAAACACCCGGCATCCGGGCGTCGTCCGTGATCATGTAGTCGACCCCGATAGAAAAATCCGGGTAATAATTTTTCTTTGCCAGTTTAATATTGATCTGCTCTCTGGCTGCCATGAAATCCATGGATTTCAAACCGGGATTATTTTTTCTCAGTAACGCTGTCAGCCGGTCACGGGAGAGCTTAAGAAGTTCCGCTTCCACCGGTATTTCTTTGGGAACCGGCAGCGCAGCATCGAGTGAGCGATTCAAAGCGGTGTTTAACCTGGCTTTCACCGGTTCCAGGACATCCACCGCGCTTTTAAGCCGGTCTGTCAATTTATCGCGTTCCACCTGGATCCTGACTAAGTTCGCATACAACGCGGTTCCCGTGCGATACTTTGCTTCGATAACGCTTTCCAGGTGTTCCAGTAATTGAACATTCTCTTTTAAGATTGCAATCCTGCGGGTAATATAGTAATACTCGTAATACGCTTCCTTAACCCGGTAAAACAGGCTCAACTTTATATTTTCATATTGTTGTTTTTGTGCATTGGCCATTTCTGCGGCCGCGTTTCCTTTAAGTTTCAACTTACCGAACCAGGGAAACATCTGCATGATTCCCACCTTTGCCTGTTGGGGACCGACGCGGGTTTCGATCTCCCGGATAAAATAGGCAAAGGTCAATTGGGGATTGGGCAGGGCTTTCACCTGGGGAACTCGTGCCAGGGCTCCCTGCCATCGTTCAAATGCCGCTTTTAATCCCGGGTTATTCAACGCTGCCGCTGCCAGTAAATCTTGCAGCGTAGAATTCTCAGAAATTTCTACCTTTTCCAATTTTTGCTTCGCCTGTGATACCAGGGAAAAGGTGCTTACCATAAGGAAAAACATTAACACAACCAATTTTGTGGTATTTATGGTTAAAAAATTTTTTTTCATTCCTTTTTCTCCTTATTATTTCTTATGGGATTGGCAATAAGGACAATCGCAGGGTTTAGAGGAGTGGGCCATGGCGGAACCCAGACCCTCAATCAGGCAACTGCACTGCTCCGGGTTCATATATTTCCGGATATGGATAATTTCTTCGATGGTATTTTGCTGGATTTTTTTCTGCAAGTTGCTGATATTTTCCAGGCAGTTGTTTATGGCATTTTTATCCACCGGGTCGGATTTAAGGGCGGTCAGGAGTTTTTCCTGGCATTGGGCGATTTGTTTTTTAATGGCTTCGTTTTCCCGGTGCAATTTTGCCCGGATGGGTTCCATCTGCTTTTTCTGTTCATCTGTTAAATTCAGGTTCGATTGAATTTCCGGTGATGCGGAAAGGGCAGGATGGGCAGTAAGGAGGTGGATGATAAACGCAGCATTAAAGCTGAGGGATAGAAATAGAACAATGGTAAGAATGATTTTGCCGGTTATCATTTCATTACCTCCTTGTAAGCCTGGCTGATGCTGCCGGGATAATCAGGCTGCAGCGTATCCAGGTTGAGTGTTAAAACCACCGGTTGAGGTTGTATGAAGGGAGTGGATTTCTTTTCCACGCCGTTGATAAGGAAGAAATTAATCATGGTCAAAATAATGAACAAGAAGCTGTAAAGAAGCGCGTATTTTCTCAGGGGTTTCCATATTGCCGGGTATCCAGAAGGTTCCCGGTCTTTCAAACGGGCCTTGATGCGTTGAGCCAGGAAGGGATTTTCATTGGCCTTCCGGCTCAATTTCTCGTTATGCAATTGAATCAATTCCTCTATTTTCATTGGTTCACCTTTTTTATTATTTCTTAGACAGGTGGCGTAAAAAAACCTTGCTAAAGAAATCAGAATTTACAGGATTTGTTTGATAAACAGGATTTTTGTGGTAAAATAGGACAGAAAACGGAGGTAAATAAAATGGAAACAGTTGAGGCATCGAGTCAATCGACAGCCGCGGCTTCAAGAAAAAAGATGGATGCCCTTATATCCATAGGGGCCGAGAAAGTCGTTGATAACGCTTTAAATAAAGTGATAAGCTACCAGTTGGCTAAATACCGGAAATTTATCGATCAAATAAATCATGAACTGGAAACGTTTGAAATGAATTATAAGATGTCTTCAGAAGAATTTTACAATAAGTTTGAAGCGGGAGAATTGGGAGATGAGGGTGATTTTTTTGAATGGAGTAGTTTATACGAGAATGTACTTCTTTACAAAGACAGGATAAAAGAATTGAACCCACTGGTTACCGAATGATAGAAAAATATTTGAAAGAGCTCGATGATTTCATTCTGGCAGCAGATGAAATTTCAGATGTAAAAATTCTGCGAAGATCGATTTGGGATACCGAATTAGAAAAAATTGGGATTTACCGGTACACGATGGCTCTGATGACAATGTAGTAAGCCATAAGGAGATAAATGGTTTAGAGGTTATATCGAAGATTATTGATGAAATCGGTAGATAACGAGAGCTAACCTCACCTAATGTTTTTTAGCCCGGCCCTTTTTTTTCTTTTAAAGCCCTTTCATTTCTTCATGCGGAAAGGAAGGATGGTTCTTAAAATCATTGTGAAAATCCTCAAAACGTCTTTCCCACGCTGCTTCATCTTTTAATATACCGGCATAGATTTTTTTGGCTTTTTTCAAATAACCAATGCACTTAGCAATCGTTTGCGGTTTCCCACGAGTGACCGTCTTATAAACCCTTTGCCAGTAGTACTCAACAATTTCTCCCGGGAATTCATCCTGCAACTTTTCGGCAAATTCATCGCACAGCCGTAATAGCTGGGCATCGGTGTGTTTCATTTGCTGTGTCTCCAAAATGATTGCCACGATCTCTTTTTTCATACCCTTTTCCCAGCAAAACGTGAGATAATCGGAAATATTTTGCTGTCTAACATACTCCAGGAATTCCGGTTTTATCCTTTTCCAGTCGGCTTTTTTCAAATGCTCCCTCATCTTTTTAAGATAGTGTTTGATTCGTATATACTCGTCGTAATGACCGCCGTCCCTGAGAGATTCGTACCATAGTAATAAAATATCCTTCGCCGTTGCATAGTCTTTTTGGCTGCTATTGTGTCTAAATAACCGCTCCAATAACTCCGGCTCTTTGCTGCCTTGTTTTATCATGGCCTGAGAAATTCGCTGAAGGTTGGTTATATCTTTCGTGGAAAAATAGTGATTAAAGAGAAATCCATACAATTCTTTTAAACTCCCTGTGCCCTTCGCTATCCCCTTTTCCGCGGTTTCCACCGCTGTTTTAACCTTTTTTCTTCTCTTGTAAAAGGTCGTCAGTTCCCAGTAATCGTTACCAGAATAAAGGTGCTTCACTCGTTTTTTCAAATATTGATCAGTATTTTTCAAATGGTACCTGTAAATATCCATGATCAGCCTGTTTTCCTTCCTGCCTGCTTTTTCCTCCAGTTTTTTAATAAGATATTCCCAATCGTCATCTTTTTTACAAATATTAAAGAGGGTATCGATCAAGATATCCCCGAACTCGGATTTCGTTTGCCTGTATTCGCTGAACATTTCATCTATGAATGCGAATTTGGCCTCTGTAGAAACCTGTTTCTTTTTTATTAATTCCGATATTATATTCATCCGCTGCTGGATCCTCTGCTTTTGCAGGGGAGTGAGGCTGGGCTCGTTGGATACGGAGCGAATCGACTGAACCCTATCCCAGTATTCCATGAGTAATTCATCGTTCGGGTTGATACGTTCCTTTTCTACTACTTCCCGGGCTTCCGCTAGAACCGCCTTCTTTGCTTTTTTATTAATCCATTTTGATACGACCCGATTCGCTTCCGGCGTTATTTCCAGGAGGTGAATGGCCAACTGGTATAAATCGGTTTTTTTCAAAGCCCTTAATTCATTTTTTGCAGAACGTTTCGGTTTTTTCTGGTTATCTTTGCTCATTTCTGCCATTATTTTAACCTAAAGACGTCAAAATGTAAAACCCCGGCGTAAAGTGAGTGAATTTTTTGCCTGAATCCATTTTTGTCATTTCACAGCTTTTTCACTCCCTCCAAAAAAGCGCCGTAGCTTTTAAACTCTTTCTTCAAATTCCCAATACGACGTTCCCACGACTTTTTATCTTTTAATATATTCATATAGATTTTTTTGGTTTTTTTCAAATAATTTATGGCCTTCGCAATCGTTTGACGATTTCTCAGGGCAATATTCTTATAAGTCCTTTTCCAGTAGTATTCGACAATTTCCCCCGGGAAATCATTTTTCAATTTCTCGGCAAATTCATCGCACTGCCGTATCAGCACGGGACGGTTGCCTTTCTTTTTCAGTTCCGCCAACATGACTTCCAGGATTTCCTTTTTCATACCCTTTTCCCAGCAAATTTCGAGATAATGGCAAATATTGTCCTGTTTAACATAATCCAGGAATTCCGGTTCTATCGTTTTCCAGTCGGACTTTTTCAAATACTCCCTCATTTTTATAAGATGGTTTTTGATTTTTATGTTATCTTCTGGTTGGCCGCTGTCTCTGACAGATTTGTACCATCGTAATAAAATATCCTTTGCCCTGGCATAGTCTTTGTTTCTTTTATGGTATTTAAATAATCGCTCCAATAACTCTGGCTCTTGGCTGCCTTGTTTTATCATCGCCTGAGAAATTCTCCTGAGGTTCTTCATATCTTTATTATAGAAATAGTGAGTAAAGAGGAATTCATACAATTCTTTTAAACTTCCTGTGCCCTTTAATATTCCTTTTTCTGCGGTTTCCACCGCTTTTTTAATCTTCCTTTTTTCCCTGTAGAAGGCTGCCAGGTCCCAGTAATCGTTACCGGTTTTAAGATGTTTTCTTCGCTTTTTTAAATATTGATCTTCATTTCTCAAATAGTACCTGTAAATATCCATGATCAGCTTGTTTTCCTTCTCACCCGCTTTTTCCTCCAGCTTGTTAATGAAGTATTCCCACTCATCCTTATTTTCGCATATTTCAAACCCGGTATCGATCAAGATATCGCCGAACTGGGACTTTTTTTGCCAATATTGGCTGAACAATTCATCCATGAATACGAATTTGGCCTCTCTTGAAATGTGTTTCGTTTTTATCAGTTCCATTATTTTGTTTATCCAGTCCCAGAGGGCAGTTTCATTTTTGCGGGGGCCGCCGTCTGACTCCTTTGATTCGGAAATAATAGGCTGGAGGTTATCCCAGTATTCCATGAGTAATTCATCGTTCAATAGGGTATCGTCCTTTTTTGCTCGGGGTGGAACCACTTTTTTTACATTTTTTTTAATCCATTTGGATGCTATCCGCTTCGCTTCCGGCGTTATTTCCAGGAGATGAATGACCAACTGGTACAAATTTATTCTTTTTAAAGCCGCTAGTTCTTTTAGTTGTTTATCTTTCACTCTTAACTCCTATAATGACGGAAAGTGTTCCATAATAATATCCTTTACCGTAAGGGGTTTGAAATAATTATTATAAAGATAGCCATTTAAATTTTCAACAAGATAAAAGAAAAAAATATTTTTTCTATTCTTCTATTGAAAATTTAAAATTACTTTTTTAGAATATATACTTACTTCAGAGGATGTTTAAATGAGAAGAGTTTAGTGATTCATATGGGCAAGGTGAGAAAACAAAGGAAGTTTGACGGCAAAAGTAAGGAGGGGAAAAAAAGATGGACGCGGCAAAGATTTTAATTGTAGAAGACGAGACCATCGTCGCTTTAGACATTAAACGGCGATTAGTCAAGTTAGGTTATGATGTGGCGGCTGTTGTGGCCACGGGTGAGGAAGCCATTGAAAAGGTAGAAGAGACCCCTGTTGATTTGATATTGATGGATATCTCGCTGCCGGGAGACATCGATGGGATTGAGGCGGCAAAACGTATCCAGGGTCGTTTTGATATCCCGGTTGTATACCTGACGGCCCATTCTGATAAAGCCACGTTGGAACGTGCTATAGTCACTGAGCCTTTTGGTTATATTGTTAAACCATTTGACAAAAAGACCCTTTATGCTGCCATCGAGATGGCTATCTATAAACAGCGGATGAAAGTGAAAATAAAGGAGAAAGATGAGAACTTCAGGAATCTTGCTGAAAACACCAGGGATGGCATTTTGATAGCCACGGTTGATGGCAGTCATGTTTATGCGAACCAACGTGCCACTGAGATCACAGGATACAGCGCTTCCCAACTGTTAAAGATATGTTTGGGTGAGTTTGTGGACCTCGATGATAATGGCAGGGTAAGTGAGAACTGGTTGGATGAGACGTTTGTTCATAAAAGAAGCGAGAAAACCATCAGGCGGGAAAACGGGGCCATTACCCTGGAGATGACGGCTACCAAAACCATTTGGCAAGGGCAGCCTGCTCTCCTGGTTCTTTTTGGAGATATTTCCCAGATCAAACGCGCAGAGGAGGAAAGGGATAGACTTCTGGCTTACATGGAGCAAGCTCGAAAAATGGAGGCACTGGGTACCCTGGCTGGTGGCATTGCCCATGACTTTAACAACATACTGTCTATTATTCTTGGTTTTACGGAATTGGCAATGCTTGAAATACCAGGGGAGAGTACAGCCTACCCTAAGCTGGAACGAGTGATCTACGCTTGTTTACGTGCCAGTGATGTAGTGAAACAAATTATGACCTTCAGCCACCTGGCCGGGGGAGACTTGAAGCCGGTACGGATCAGTCCGCTAATCAAAGAGACCCTTAGACTTATGCGGATAACTATTCCCTCAACCGTTGAAATCCGGGAGTATATTGCGTTGGAATCCGATGTGGCCCTGGCAGATCTTGCGCAGATAAATCAAGTATTTATCAATCTTTGCAACAATGCCGTTGATGCGATGAGAGAGAAGGGAGGCGTCCTGGAAGTTACCTTGGAAGAAGTGGAAATCGAGGAGGGTGCTGGCATGTCAATTCCTGGTTTGGAGCCGGGTCATTTTATTAAACTCACGGTTGCTGATACGGGTCATGGCATGGGTCCTCAATTGATGAAGCGGATTTTTGAGCCTTATTTTACCACCAAAGATGTGGGAGAGGGCACAGGAATGGGGCTTGCTGTGGCTCATGGAATCGTAGGCGTCCACGGTGGTACAATAACCGTTCAAAGCGAGCCGGGGAAAGGCGCAGCTTTCAACGTTTACCTTCCTAAAAGTGAGATAGAGGTTAGTCCGGATATTATAGCAGCCGAGCTTACTCCCACAGGGCATGAGCGTATCCTTTTCGTAGATGACGAGGAAGATGTAATCGATTTGGTTAAGCAAATGCTTGAATACCTGGGCTACCAGGTGGTGGCAAAAAGCAGCAGTCTTGAGGCCCTGGAACTTTTCAAAGCAGACCCGGAACAATTTGATATGGTCATTGCTGACATGGTCATGCCAAATATGACAGGTACGGAGCTGGTCAAAGAAATCTTGAAAATCAGGCCTGATATCTCTATTATTATTTTGACTGGCTATTTGGAACGGATCAGTGAAGAAGAGGTTGACGCCATAGGCATTGATGCTGTTTTAAGGAAGCCTGTGGTTATGGATAAGCTAGCCCAAACAGTTCGGAAAGTATTAAATGGAGTATAATAAGTACTTTTCCATATTTGATTGTAGGAATTTTTGTGGTAAAATAGGACAGAAAACGGAAGTAAATAAAATGGAAACAGTTGAGGCATCAATTCAATTGACAGCCGTGGCTTCGAGAAGAAGATGGATGCCCTTATATCCATCGGAGCCGGGAAAGTCGTTGATTAGTGGTCAGGAGGTGACCTATGATTCAAACAATAGAAGCTGTGGTCAATGAGCAGGGCGAGGTGCGCTTGCTTCAGCCTATCCGCCTGTCAACCGAACGACGTGCACTGGTAACGATATTGGAAGAAAAACCGGTGATAAATGTACCTGAAACGGCTCTGCTAAGTGAAGCATCCCTGGCAGAGGATTGGAATAGACCGGAGGAGGACGCGGCATGGTGAAACAAATAGGTGCTCTCAAAGGGGAAGTATTGAGAACCATCGTAGAGACCGTAGTCGATATTTTCCGTTCGGGACTGGAATCATAGGTAATTAAGTTTTCTTCTTATTTCCTTCGTGTGATGAAAAGCACCTTCGTATGTTATACGTACTCGTTTAATATATTATTTTAACCCAAAAAAGTAAAACACCGGCGAAATTTTTGAGAACTTAAAAAAGGGTGGAGGCAAATTGCCACCCCCCTTTTAATTGATACTCCCGGGGGAAACAAAGAATAAATTGTGCCAATACAGAAGGAATATTCCGTATAATTCAATCGATACCATCCCCCAAAGCAGAACCTTTTAAAAGATCGAAGACTAATACAAATTCTTTGACACTTTTCTTATTTAACAACCGGAATATTCTGGACAGCCACCAACTTTTTAAAACCTTCGATACAGATTATTCCTGTGTAATGGGTCGCTTCTTGGTTTACATCTTCTGCAATGAGTTGAATGTTTACAAATACTTTAGAAGGAAATTTTGCGATTATCCAGTTCGACAAAGTTCCTTTTCCTGCTTCTCTACCTCCTATTTTAACGGTAACCCAATACATATCTCCAAAATTATCAACTAAACCCGTATCACTGTTGCGATCAGCCAATATCTTTACTTCTCTATCTTCGCTTCCGTTATTCATAAGCGAAACCGAGCAAATGATATCCTTCTCTTTTCGTCTGCATACACCCGGCTTACAGATAAAGCCATCTACTTTTACGGTTTTGCCCCAGGAAGAACGAGTCGAAGTAGTTGTACCACCTGGATCCATTTGAAATCCGTCACCGATACCTCTTTCCAGTAGTTCCTCGATGGCTTTGGTTTTGGGAATGTTTGCCGTCACAGCTCCGATTAATTTAGCGGTATTAACATCCAGGATTTTAACAGTAACTCTTACACTGTCGCCGAAAGGCGTAATCGTACCTGTTATTAATGCGTCTACACCAGCTATCTGGCCCAACTTTTGCGTGGATTTCTTATCGATAAGCCCTGTAAAGGAGAGCTTATGTTCTTTCAACAGGGCTTTCAAATGGAGTCTGTCTACAACCTCAAACCCCTTACCTGAGGCGGATATGGCCACAGATAATTCCTCAGAAAGAAATCGCCCCAGTTCCATCACATTACCTTGAAGATCGTTAAAATCTACAATGGCGACTGTTTTCTTGCCAGCTTCTCCTATTTTTTGGGCTAATTCCTGAGAAATGTTCTTGATTTCCTTTTCATAGGAAAAAAGAAACAATTGGATTGATAATCCTAAAATAAGGAAAAGAACCCATTGAAAAAATCTTTTCGCTTTTGTATTCATTTTCATCGCTGTCCTCCCGGAAAACTTATTTTAAAGAGCCTCCTTTAAAAGCTTCTTAAGATTATTATGAACCTTTTCTATTGCATTTTTCTCCGCGTCTTTGTTTGAAAAACCCGGACCAATTGTTGATATACTGGTGGAATTCACTACCTTAATTGGATTGGTGGCGATAATTTTGATTTGAAGGGTAAGGTCGGAACTTATAACATTCGAAACCTGTGGATTTGTTCTAAATTTAGAAAATTTCTTTACCAGTATAATATAATCAGTATGTTTATTCATGGCGAAAGACCTGACCAGGTCTAAATTTCCTGAAAATAATGTTTCAAATTTTCCGTCTTTAATAAAAGGCTTCTTGAAGAGAGACAGTATAGGATTTTTTCCCTGTTCTTTAAGAATTGAAACAAGTTTTTTTTCAATATTATGCTCTTCATGAAGCAACTTATCGACTGCCAATATTGCAACTTCGTTTGATCCGGGAGGATTTGTGGAGTGAAGGTTTATATATTTTTGTAAGTAGGCGAGAAGTTTTTGTCTTCTTTTTTCTGCTTCTTTTTTTTTCTTTTCAGCAGCGATCTTTTCCTGATTTTCTCTTATTTTCTCCTTTAAAAGATGGATTACATCGATTGTCACCGGTTTCAGTCTAACATTATATGTGGGATGGAAGCCCGGACCGTCAAAGAATTCTAAAGAACCTTGATTATCCTGGTAATACCATATTTTGGGTTCTCCTGAGATGGAGTCAAAAAATTCGACCTCTTCCGGGGATGTCACTGCAATTGGTTTGGGATACAAATTCATTGACTGCTTTTTGTGCTTCTCTATTATTTCAGGAGTAACGGGTTTAAGTTTGATCCCATATTTGGGATCGTGTCCCTTAGAATCAAAATAACGAATACCCTCCGGGGTTTCGGCATACCATTTTAGTGGCCTGCCTGAGTCATGGGCAAAGTAACTTTCCTTACTTAGAAAGTACATACTAAGAAAGAAGATGCCAATATAGACAATTATGATTACCCTGGCAAGCTTTCGATGAGACCTGGTGGGTTTATCTTTAGAAAAACTGATTCTAAATCTAATTTTGAATAATTCACACAGTGCCCAGAAAAAGGGTATTAATGATAAGGTGACTATACCTTTGACCAGCCAGTAACTCATCCCGGAGATGTTGATTATACTTTGCACAACATAGCCGAAAATGAAATGATAAATCCCCCTTGGCAGCAAAAAGGTTACAAATAAAATAATAAGGGCACCAAGAATGATAATAATCTTAATTGTCCTTTCTTTTTTTTCCGTCACCACTTTCCTCCAAACAGTAATTATTTCCTGTTCTCTGCTTCTTTAGAAAATTATATATAACACAACTCCATTAAAAAAACAACAATAAGATTCCCCAAATGTAAATATCGTTCGGAAATATTTTTTGCCTGGGATACTTTCCTTAACGTTAATGTCACAACCTTGAAACCCTTGGATTTTGAGCGAGTAAAGAATTTCAGCCTGGAAGAGTTTAAACCCTGGCATATCTATACACGCCTTTGATATTATTAATTAAAAATTCTCCGGCTGATTCCGCATTGAGCATACTGTCATATATCGTTTCCGGGACATCGAAATATTGATAGACATACCCGTTTTTAAATTCCACCTCTAATGTTTGAGTGCCAGGATCGTAACCGACACTCACAACGTTGGAAGGAGTCACGTGAATTCTATTCATTGTGGTTCCTCCCTTTTTCTTTTTAAGCATTCTTGTCCGATTCCTTTATCTATAAAAGCATCAACAGATTCCCATTCTTCTAAATTTCTACCCAACCTGGCATCCTCCATTGCTTCTAAGGTTTCTTCATCAGGAATTTTAGCCTCACAATACAATCCTTTTTTCAGTTTAATCATTTTGAAAAATATCCACCACCTCTTCTTTTAGTTCCGGTTCGATTCTTAATCTTATAAATGCTGATTTTCCCATATTGCACCTCTTTTAAAACGGTATCACATTTGAGATACAGGTGAATTATAGTATAAAAAGTCTTTTTGTCAACCGATTACCCCAAAGTTAATGAGTAAATTTTTTTTCGGGTCCTCTTTTTCTTCCTGTAAATGCGGTGGTTTAGATAGAAAAAGTAAAAAAAATAAGCCCGAAAGCGATTCTCTGAGAAAAATGCTCCCCGTAAGTTGGACGTTTGAAAACGTTGATAATTCACCAATACCGGCAAATGTCGCCAGGATAAAATACCTAAAATTTTTACATTCCTTAAACCTATATACACATTTTTTTTCAAAAAAAAATATTTTTTTTAAAACTATTTGGGGCATTTTTCCGTATAAATTACTTAGGTTGAAAAATGACAGAAAGTATTGCCCCATTGTTCTATTTGCTGCGCAAAATAATTGGGAAACCAATTTCACGCCAAAAAAACCTTCCCCGCTGCGGGGACATATTTCTGCATGAGAGTGAAGCCGTCCCCGCCTGGGGGAAAACGTCCCCGCTGCGGGGGAACAATCCCCCCTGTGGGGAAACGATCCCCGCCCGGGGGAAAGCGTCCCCGCTGCGGGGAAACGATCCCCCCTGCGGGGAAACGATCCCCGCTCGGGGGAAAGCATCCCCGCTGCGGGGGAACAATCCCCCCTGCGGGGAAATGATCCCCGCCCGGGGGAAAGCGTCCCCGCTGCGGGGAAACGATCCCCCCTGCGGGGAAATGTCCTACTTCATGGGTAATGCCTACCCGGGAAAAGGTAAAAAAAAGATACCATGTGAAGGGTATTTCCCGCAAAGACCACGGCCTCCCCCATACCAGGAAAGGAATATCAAAAAAGCGGTGAAGAATAACGGTTTTTTCGTATTAAAATTAAAATTAAAAATTAATCGAATAAGGAGTATAATATGGGACGTAGAAAAACATCTTATGCGGAACGGATCAATAAAGCCAAGGTAATGTCTGCGGGTTTCAAAAAATACACTGAAAGGTTAGCCCCCAGGGGCGGCGGTGAAGAATTTCAGTTGAGGTTGAGCACCCAAAGAGAAACCGCCCAGGGACTGGATGATGAACAGGAAAGCTTGAAAGGTCAGCTTAAAGTAAAGACAGAGGAACTGGAGACAGCCATGGATGACTTGGGCGAGACGATGTCAGAAGGAAAGAAGATGGTAAAACTTGAAATGCCTCAACCCACCTGGGTGGAGTTCGGTATTGACGACATTCAGTAAAAAGTGCCGACTAATGGTTTTTGAGATTCGTTTTCCGCTTTACGCTTTCGGTTATTCACCGGGACCAGGTCCGGTGCCTGGTTTCATGAGTTAATCGAAGGAGGGCAGGGGGACCTGATGAGGCGCTGGCACAACTTGCCATATCAGGTCTCACCTGCCCGGTTTTTTAGTCGGTGAACATAAAATAAAAAATTGGTAGGTGCATACGTGCTGTGCTGCCGTATAAACCATTAATCAAGCCAATTGCTCCCTAATTAAACAAATAAACTCCACAAATAACCACCGGCTTTCAACAGGAACAAATACATTATACCAAAAATATGAAAAAAATCAATTTTATAAGAATTTCAAAAAAATCCAAACCTTTTCGCAGGTTTTTACGTATTTCATTTATAAGGTATTTTCGTTATAATATTCTCTTATTAAGAAAAAAGGATTGGTCATGGAACTTAGATTGTCGGAAGAACTGTTACTAGTAGCGTTAAACCAAAAAACAGGAACCATTGCCCCATTCAAACCCATGGTTTTTAGATACACCCTGGCAGCGGCAGTTTTACAGGAATTGTTTATCCGCCAAAAACTGGAATTTAAGGGGGAATTGGTTAAGGTAATCAACAACGAACCTCCTGGGGACGTTATCCTGGATAAGGCCCTTAAGATAGTAACGGACTCACAAAAGGAGAAAAAGGTCCAGCAATGGGTCTCTAAATTGGGGGGGAAATCAAAGGAATTTAAGAAAATATTACTGGAGGACCTGGTCAACAAAAGTGTGCTGCGGTCCTTAGATGAACACGAGCCGCCCGGGGCGTTTTCCAGGAAAATAATACGCTTCAGGATCTGGCATGACAGGCCCTTCGTAAGACTCCATAAGCAGCTTCACGATATCCTGGTATATGGCAAGGAACCGGATAGCAAATCCCTGAGGTTGATCGGCCTGATCAATGCCTGCAAGCTCACCCGGAATATTTTCAATGACAGGAGAGAACAGGAGATCGCTGAAGAGCGTGTTAATCTGCTCTCAAATAATGATGTGTTTAAAAAGGGCGTTAAAAGCGCGGTGAATACAGTTCGGTGGTCTGTGGCTTCCGGTATTTTTTCCGCTGCAATGGGTTTATTAAAAGAAGTTTGCTAGTACGCTGGCCGAAAATAAGGTTAAGGTTGAGGTTAAGGTTAAGGAGAAAAAAGAACTTACAATAAAATCTTTTTATAATATGCTTTTCAAGTTCTTTCTCAACCTCAACCTTAACCTCAACCTGAGTTCTCAGACAGGCTCCTGGGGTTTTACACACTTGCGAATCTTTTTCATGGCTTTATGGATTAAGGACTCCACCGCAGAGACCGAGGTTTTCATGATGGTTGCGATTTCCTTTTGTTTCAAATTGTCAAAGTGAAAAAAATAAAAGGCGGTTTTTTCCCGGTTCGATAACCTGCCAATACAATGCTCCAGTTTTTCGATTTTTAGATTCTCAATTTCCTCTTTTTCGAGTCTGACTGCGGGGTCAACGTCAACAGCATCGCCATCGGTGGAAGGATAGGTAATCTCCGGGTGGCCTGCTGCGCTTTCAAAAGAAATAAATTCAACAATTTTTTTCCGGTTGATATGATTGATGATGGTATTGACAGCAATACGGTAAAGCCAGGTATATATATTGGATTCTCCTTTAAAGGTGGATTGTTTCTTCAATACTTTGATAAATATATCGTGGAGGATTTCCTCGGCTTCTTCTTCATTGTGGAGATAAAAAAGGCACAGTTTGTAAAGCTTCTGATGGTATTGTTCAACAATTTCATCGATATCCATTTCCTTCTAATGTGCTCCATGTTTTTTGAGGACAGGAATGATTTCAATGCATCTGAACAAGCGGGCAATTATTAGGGGTCTAAGTCCTGTGTGGGTGACGGCGTTGGCATTGGCGCCCCGTTTAAGCAGGAGCTCTACCGCTTCTTTTTGTCTGCCGTAGATGGCTTCACAGAGGGGAGTCCATCCCATATTGGTTCGGCCTTCCAATTTAGCCCCCTTGGACAGCAGGTATTCCACCACATCCAGGTGACCATAGTGCGCGGCAATGTGCAGCGGGGTAAACCCATAATTGTTTCTTATCTTTATCCGGGCACCGGCAGCCACCAGCATTTGGGCAATATCTTTTTGACCCACCGCATGCAGCGGGACCGCCCCGTCCGTTGTCGGTTCATCGACTTTTGCGCCCCTGGAGATCAATAATTGCACCATGTCTTTTTTGTTTTCGCTGACAGCGCCGTAAAGGGGGGTGATTCCGGTTCGGGTTTTGGCATTCACGTGGGCACCGGCGCCAATTAATTGGCGGGCTACCTGCAGGTTTCCGCCGATGGTGGCATAGTGCAGCGGTGTGATGCCGAAACGGTTTTTAGAATTAAGCCATTTGGGGTTGGTTTCCAGGAGTCTTTTTACTAATTCGAGGTCACCTTTTTGGGCGGCAATATGAAGTGGGGTATTGCCCAGCCAGAACCTGGCATCCTGGTCCGCGTATTTGGCAATGAGTACCTCTGCGGCTTCCCTGAGTTTACGTAAGGATTCCGGGTTCAATCCTACTTCGATCATTTCTTTTTTGAGGGTCATAACAGCCGAAACAGGATCCGGTGTTTTAGGTTCCCCAAATTTCGGTTGTTTGGCGCTTCGGGTTGACTTACCAGGGAACAACAGTTCCCATAGTTCTTTGGGCACATCGGATGCTGAAAAGATACCTGAGGAAATATGGGCGGCTGTTTCTTTATCTTTTATGATTGCCCCGTTTTCCAGGAGCAATTCAAAAATTTTATGGTTTCGTTTGAGGGCGGCCAGGTGAAGGGCAGTAAATCCGAATTTATCCGTTTCATTGATTCTTGCGCCTTTTTTAATAAGTAATTTCGTCAATTTGAAATGCCCGTGGAGGGCAGCCAGATGAAGGGGAGTCCAATGGTATTGATCTTTGCTGTTGACCAGTTCGGGTTTTTTCCCCAGTAGTGTTTTAATTTTTTTGATATTTCCTTTTTTGGCCAGGTGATGGACCTCCCCGGCAAACAAAGGAGTAACCAAAATAGAGAAGATAAATATTAATGATAAGCCGTTGATTTTAGTTTTCTTTTTTTTCATTCATATCTCCTTAATCATTTAAACGGTTTCCTTGATTTCATGATCTAATTATAGTTTAAATATCGATGGATTTCAATGGTTTCTGGTTGATGCCTTCGGCGACCAGGGGGTTCTTTTGAAAAACCACCCCCTGGACCCCCGTAAAACTTTTTATTAAAGGGTCTTTGTGTACCTTTGTGACTGTTTCTATTTATTTACATTTGATGACCACAAACGTAATGTCATCATCCTGGGGCTTGCCCTGGAGCCAATTTTCACCGGCTTTTACCAGGTGATGGATAATCTCCTGGGGTTTGCATTCGGTTTTCTCAGCGAAAAGCCGTTCTACCCGATCATAACCGAACATTTCTCCCTTAGAGTTGAATAACTCAGGCAAACCGTCGGAATAAAGCAGTAAGATGTCTCCTTTTTGAAGTGTGATTTCCCGTTGCTGATAATTGCATTCGGGGCATGCGCCCAAAGGCATGCCTTTCAGGGTAAATTTTTCTATTTTTTTGTGCTTTGCGCGGTAAAGCAAGGTCGGGGGCATGGCGGCTGAGGAGAATTGCACGTGATTTTTGTCGATTTCCATGATGGTTAATGCCATGTACAAATTTTTCAAGCGCATGTGGCGAATCGTATGGTTGACTCTCTGGAAAAAGGATTTGAAGTCCAATTGATATTCGTCTGCACAAAAAAGGCCCTTGATGACGGAAACCATGGTGGCGGCTTTTAGGCCGTGGCCGGTGGCATCACCCACAGCTATGGCCAGGGCATTGTTTTCACCCAGGTGGAAATCATAATAATCACCCCCGACTTCAACAGCAGTTTCCAGGTAGGCGGCAATTTCAAGACCGGGGTAATCCGGGATGGTTTCCGGCAGCATGGCTAACTGGAAATTCCGGGCTTCTTCCAGTTCGTGGGTTTTACGTTCGTTTTCCGCTTTTATGGCGCTGGCCCGGGCTTCCATGGCCCGGGCTTTCAACTCGGTTTCCCTTAACTCCATTTTAGCCCCTTCCCGCTGCAATTCAAAACGCCGGATTGCATAAAGAATCCCCACCAACAGCAGCGCGTAAATACCATACGCCCATATGGTTTTCCAGTAGGGGGGATGGATAACAACTTTAACGGCAATACCGCTTTCATTCCATATACCGTCGTTATTGGAACCTCTTACCCGGAACACATATTTGCCCGGGTTCAAATTGGTGTAAGTGACAAAGCGGCGGGTACCACTATAAATCCAATCGTTATCAAACCCTTCCATTTTATAAGCATACTGGTTTTTCTGGGGGTTGATATAACTTAAAGCTGCAAATTCAAAGGAGAACACGTTATGACGGTGTGATAATTCGATTTCCTGTGTTTCCGATATGCTCTTGGGCAGCGGGGTTTCGCCTTTCTTAGCGATTTTTACCGGACGGTTGGAGATTTGAAAGTCAGTGATCACAATGGGGGGAATAAAGGGATTGTCTTTGATTTTTTCCGGGAAAAAGGCATTAAAACCATTGACACCGCCAAAAAACATCTCACCGCTGCTGCTTTTGTAGTAAGCCCTGCCGTTGAATTCATTACTCTGAAGTCCGTCATGGACATCATAGTTTCTAAATTCTCCTTTCCCGGGGTTGAACCGTGATAATCCTTTATTGGTACTGATCCAGAGGCGGCCGGTTTTATCGGCCAGGATCCCGTAAATCACATTATTGGACAGGCCGTGGGTTTCATTGTAGTGTTTAAAGGTTTTTTTCACGGGATCAAATCGATTCAGCCCGCCGCCGATGGTCCCGGCCCAGATGATACCGGAGTGGTCTTGATAAATGGCAGTTACGATATTATTACTCAAGCTGTTGGGGTTGCCGGGAATATGACGATAATAGGTAATGGAGGGGGGGGTGGTTTTGGGGTCGAATCTATTTAATCCCCGGGTAGTGGTAATCCAGAGCACGCCTGAAGGGTCTTCAATGATGGAATACACCAGGTTGCTGCTTAAGGAGTTGGGGTTTTGGTCCTGGTATTGAAAGCGGGTAAAGGTTTTGTTTTGGGGATTGAAAGCATTGATGCCACCGCCCCAGGTACCGATCCAGAGGACATCAGAGCTGTCCTGGAGAATGCAATATATGGTATCGCTGCTGATGCTGGTGGGGTTACCGGGTTCAAAGCGGTAATGGGTAAAGATTTCGGTTTTCCTGTCGAAGGCATTAAGCCCATAACCGTCAGTGCCTACCCAGAGTATTCTCCGGCTGTCTTCGTAGATGGCGCGGACAATATCACCACTGATACTGTTTTCATCGGGGGTTCCGGGGGGTGAGACAGCAGCGAGGTAATGGGTATATTTGTTTTGTTGGCGGTTGAATTTGGTGAGCCCGCCGCCCTGGGTGCCGATCCAGGTTATGCCGTCCCGGTCCTGGCAGATGGCCCATACCATGTTATTTTTTAAGCTGTTGGCTTCATTGGGAATGGCATGATAGTGAGTAAATTTCTCATTGGTACAGGTAAATTGATTAATGCCGCCTCCGGCGGTTCCCAGCCACAACATGCCGGATCGATCTTCGCAGGAGGATAAGACAAAATTGCTGCTCAAACTATCGGGGTTATCCGAATTATGAAGATAGTGGGTAATGGTTTTGGTTTTTCTATCGAACCTGGTGAGCCCGGCGCCCCTGGTACCGATCCAGAAATCTCCCGGGCGGCTTTCAAGAATGGTACTGATGGAATTGCTGTTCAGGTTACGGGTTTTGCTGGTGTCCACGGGAAAAGGTATAAAGGTTTCAGTGGTTCGGTTGAATTGATGAAGTCCGTCCGGGTCGGCGCCTACCCAAAAATTCCCGCTGGTATCTTCATAAATGGCACTGATGATAGTCGAATTGTCGTCATCTCTATCAGCCGGGTTCAGCCGGTAAGGGGTGAACCGGTTGGTTTGGGGGTTGTATTTGTGAAGGACGCCGCCTTCGGTTCCCACCCATAACACGTCGGCGCGGTCTTCATAAATGCAGTAAACCAGGTTCTTGACCAGGCCGGCCGGTGAGTTGACCGTATAGCGGGTAAAGGTTTCGGTTTTGGGGTCAAAGCGATTGATCCCATTATAATAGGTGCCTACCCACAACTGACCGAAGCGGTCTTGACAGAGGGAAGTGACGTGATTGCTGCTCAGGCTGAAGGGGTCATTTTTATTATAGAGGTAATGGGTAAAGGTTTCATTTTCGCAGTTGAAGCGATTGAGTCCGCCGCCCCGGGTACCGATCCATAATTGACCGGATTTGTCCTCCACAAGGGAACTAATCATGATATGGCTAATAGTGGTGGGGTCTTCAGGGTGGGGTTTAAACACGTTAAATTGGTATCCATCATATCTATTTAAACCATCCTGGGTACCGAACCACATGAACCCTTTACTGTCTTGCAAAATGCAGTACACGGTTGCCTGTGAAAGTCCCTGGTCCAGGGAGATTTGTTTGAATTGAATTTCCCGCATCCGCATGGCCCACAGGTTTGATATGAATACCAGCAAGAGTATCACGCCGTGAAACGTCATCCCCAGGCTGTTTTTTATGCTCCTCTTCATTGAATTTCCTTTTTATTAGAAATTGACTCCCCTTATTTTTACCCAGTTCAGGTAAAATGTCAAGTTTTGGGAAAACTGTTTTTAGCCGCGATGGCACGCGAAGAGAAGAAGACATGAAAATTACAAATTACAAATTCCAAATTACAAACAAATTCCAAATTACAATGACCGAAATTCCAAACAAGAAGTCCTGGGCATCTTACGGTTTACGGGACTGTTTTCGTGGCAAGAAGTAAAATGACATCCATGTGGCAGGATGGTTGGAGCCTTGTAACACAGGCTGACCATGTATGAAAAGTTTTTGGGGGTCCAGGACCCTTTTTACAAAAAGGGTCCTGGTCGCCGAAGGCATAAAAGAGAAGGGGCGCTATATATTATTAAATATATAACGCCCCTGAATTGGACAGTAATTAAACGTTTAAATTGTTATTTCCGGCCATGTGGTCATTTGAGATACGTGCCATAAATCGAGTAGATATAAGTGGTTTGTGTGCCGCTGCCAAAGGGATCAGGCATGCCGCCGGACCAGGTATCGCTGGATTGGTATCTCCCGGGTGAACCGGTTTGATAGCGAATCCCCGGGTTACTCTCATAGACCCAGGCCAGCCAGACGGTGCTGCCGCCCGCGACAAACGCGGGACTTTGCAGGTTAATGGTCTGCCAGCCGGCGCTGCTGTTGATGGTGGTGGCATTGGTGACACCTAACCGGTTCTGCGGTGTACCCTCGCCGTCGTACACACCCAGGATCAGCCCGCCGTTGCCGCCGGCGTGGTACATGGTGACGCTTTCGATGGTACCGTTCTCCGGCATGGTAAAGGGCATGGCTCGACGGTTGGCACTGACGGACGTACTGCCAAATATCGTGGTGTTACCAACAGTACCATAGCTAGGACCACCTGCCGGAGCATACGTGGCATAAATCGAGTAGAGATAACTTGCTTGTGAACCGCTGCCAAAGGGATCGGGCATGCCGCCGGACCAGGTATCGCTGGACTGGAATCTCCCGGGTGAACCGGTTTGATAGCGAATCCCCGGGTTACTCTGGAAGACCCAGGCCAGCCAGACGGTAGAGCCGCCAGCCACATATGCGGGACTGGTCAGGTTAATGGTCTGCCAGCCGGCGCTGCTGTTGATGGTGGTGGCATTGGTGACACCCAACCGGTTCTGCGGTGCGCCCTCGCCGTCGTACACACCCAGGATCAGCCCGCCGCTGCCGCCGGCATGGTAAATGGTAACGCTGCAGATGTTACCGTTTTCCGGCATGGTAAAGGGCATGGCTCGACGGTTGGCACTGACGGAAGTACTCCCGAATACCGTGGTGTTACCGACCGTTTCCGTGCAGGTCCCAATTTCTGAAAAGTTAGCGGTCACGTTTTTGTCGGAGTTCATGGTGATAGTCGTCGGGTTTGCGCTACCGCTCAGATCACCACTCCAATAGTCAAACTGCCAACCCGAATCAGGTACGGCGGTGAGGGTAACCACCGTACCTTGAGGATACGTTCCACCCGGAGGATCAAGGGTCACACTGCCATTGCCCACAGTAGTCACGGTCAACGTGTAATACTCCGGGGGCACTTCAGAGAATGTGGCGGTGACGTTTTTGTTTGAGTTCATGGTAATGGTGGTGGGGTTCTGTGTACCGCTCAGATCACCACTCCAGCCGTCAAACTGCCAGCCCGCATCAGGTACAGCGGTCAGGGTAACGACCGTACCTTCATCATATACCCCGCCGGGAGGATTCAATGTGATACTTCCATTGCCCACGGTGTTGGTGGTCAGGGTATATTGCACAGGAGGAACGCCACCACTGATATCGGCGGTATAATCTTCCACTTCACCATAAGTGAAGGTACCGCATACCGGTGGATAGGTGCTGTAACTCATGGATACTCTCATCCGGGTCACAGCTTCGACGCCTGATGGGACAGTGAAACTGCCGGTGACAGTTGAAGAGCCCGAACCGCTGAACACTTCTTCGCCAGAATCCTCAAAATCGCCGTCAACGTTATAGTCGATCCAGATTTTCCACCATTCGGTATAAGAACTGCCGGGGAAGCCTGGCGTTAATGAGACATTAACAGAGGCCCCTGCGGTTAAATTGGCTGTCATGTAAGTGAAATCAGAGTAAGCGGAAGCTCCTGAGTTATTAGTTAAATCACCAACTTGTACGCCGGCGATGTATTCGTAACTTTGACTGCCCCCGGATGATGTACAGTATTCAATGACCACCTCTTGTACGGTAATGTAATCGACTTTGGTTTCGGTATCGCTGCCAGCAGCGTTGGATGCCGTTAATGTAACGTTATAGGTCCCGATGGTATTATAGGTAACCGTGGGGTTTTGGGCGGTACTGGTAGAGGGTGTTCCGCCTTCGAAGGTCCATGACCAGGACGTTGGGGTGTTGGTGGATAGGTCGGTGAATTGGACACTGCTGCCAACTTCCACGGTTGTAGGATTACCTGAAAAGTCGGCCACCGGAGGCTGCGGTGGACCGCCGCCGCCGATAGCATTGGCGGGAAGATTCGAACCGAGGTCTGTAATAATAGGTGGAATCGGCACGCCCCGGTTGGGACAATTGGCACAGTGATGCAAAGCCACAACCAGGTTGTCGTCATAGGCAAGCACCGGTGAACCGGAACTTCCACCTGCAGTGTCTGCATAATAACCGATATCCCCGGGACCACCTATGCAGGGGGGTTCATTGGTGCTGTAAATTTTAGCATAAGGCCCGTCTGTATCGCTGACCACTGCCAATTGTTTTCCCCAGGCACTGGGATGCTGGGGGATATAGATTCGTTCGTCGAGCGAGGGCAGGGTATCTCTCAACTGCATGTATCCGTAAGTACCGGTTATATTTGAGGGTAACAGGATGAGGGTATAATCCAAACTGGAATCGGTTTGAATCAATGATCCGGAACTGGCTTCCACGGTACCGGGGCAGGCACCCCAACTGGCACAACTGGTGGAACAGGTGGCACCCTCTGCCATGAATTCATAATCTGTGTTGCTGGCTGAGCTCTGGGTGCTGATACAATGGTTGTTGGTCATGACGTGGCCTTCGCTTCCCAGCAGCCAACCGGTACAGGCACTGGTCCCACCGATTAACAACCGGCAGACAGCCCTGGATTCGTCATACATGGTGGTGCCCAGGTAACATTTGGCCCATTCTTTGTCGTCGCTGTTGCAAACGGCTTCGATGATAGCATCTTCTTCCAGGCCTGCCATGACTGCCTGGATGTAACCCCGTTCATAACCGCGGGCCCACTTATCGATGACAAAACCATGATCACTTTTTTTGTTTTTGCTCACCAGCCTCACGAATGCCCTATCCCCGGGGATGTGAGTGCCCCAGAAGTCACTGAGCTCCTCTGTACGGTCCTTGTGCTTTACCTTTTTTCCTTTCTCTGAGAACGTATAGTAGAATCGTCCATCAGGGCTGGAGATTTCCACGTAGTCTCCTTTGGCCAGGTTGAATTCTGAGAAGTGGATGGCGATATACCCGGCATTGGGCCAATGAAACTCCTTTTCCCATACTACACCCTTCATACCCGGATAAGGGTGCGGGGTTTCAAACCGCTGCGCTACTTCTTCTCCAACTTGTACAATTGAGAAAACAAAGTTGGAAGCAAAAAGCATAAACGCCGCAATGATGAAAACACTTAAAAATTTCCTCATAGTACCTCCTTTATTTTATATGGATTTGACTTAAGTTAATCTTGCCTGTCCCTTTTCTTCCTTCGTGTCTTCGTGCCTTTGTGGTAATAATTTCATGCTGCCGAAAAAAAACCGGGTGTCCGGTCTTTTTAAAGACCGAACACCCGACGGAGAAAAACTAATTGAAGCTTATGTTCATTTCCGGTCTTGTGTTCAGTTTTACCTGTTATAGGTGGCATAAATCGAGTAGAGATAACTTGATTGTGAGCCGCTGCCAAAGGGATCAGGCATGCCGCCGGACCAGGTCTGAGTGGACTGGTACCTCCCGGGTGAACCGGTTTGATATCTAATTCCCGGGTTACTCTGATAGACCCAGGCCAGCCTGACGATTGCCTTATCCCCGGGGATGTGAGTGCCCCAGAAGTCACTGAGCTCCTCTGTTCTGTCCCAGTGCTTTACCTTTTTCCCTTTCTCTGAGAACGTATAATAGAATTTCCCATCAGGACTGGAGATTTCCATGTAGTCTCCTTTGGCCAGGTTGAATTCTGAAAAGTGGATGGCAATATACCCGGCATTGGGCCAATGAAACTCCTTTTCCCAGACAACACCCTTCACAGCCGGATAGGGGTGGGGGGTTTCAAACCGCTCCGCTACTTCTTCTCCAACTTTTACTATTGAGAAAACAAAGTTGGAGCCGAAGAACATAAATGCTGCAATGATGAGAAAGCTTAAGAATTTTTTCAAGTTTCCTCCTTTATTTGCTATGAACTTGACTTAACCGTCATTGTGAATGACGGAGGGCGCGGAAACCGGAAAATTTTTCATTGATGTTCGCATTTGGGTTGACCTTTGAAAATATTATGATAATTGAGCCGAAGGGTTTTGTCAATCCACCCAAAGTCCTATTTTTGGGATGAAAATGGAAAAAAAATTTGTACAACTAAAGTTGTACTTTTTATGTTTTGGTTGTACGTCTATTACTGCTCGGCGCCGCAGTAAAGACATTTCTTCATTTTGGTGGGCATGGACTTGCGGCATTGCCAACAAATGTAATCCTCCCGCTGTGTACGCGCCTTAATACGCTCTTTTATGTCTTTCAACTCAGCTGTGTAATCCTTTTTCTGCTGACCCATTTGCTTCAAATCTTCAATGACTTCCGTCACACTTTTATACCTGTCCGGGATATCCGGTTCCAACGTTTTGGAGATAATCCGGTTCAACTCCGGCGAGATAGTAGGGACCTTTTTAATAAGAGGGGCAAATTCCTTTGATTTGGCTTTTTTATATATTTCCATGGGATTGGCCATGACTATAGGCGGGAGCCCGGACAACATTTCATAAAATAAACACCCGGCAGAATAAATGTCAGAAACCAGGACAGCTTTGCCCTCAAACTGCTCCGGTGCCATATACGGGGGCGACCCGATCTTGGTGGTGGCATACTGCCGGTCATTTAATAATGTAGACGTACCAAAATCCGCGATTTTAATGTCATCCTCTTCATTGATTAAAATATTAGAAGGCCGGATGTCACGGTGAATCACCATGTGACGATGTGCAAATTCTAACGCAGACAATACCTGCCGGAAATATCTCAAGGCAGTTTTAAGGTCCAGGCTGTCTTTTTCGTCCAGTACCGTTTCCAGGTCTGTGCCCTTGATGTATTCCATCACCATCAGGACCGTACTGTCAATGATGTCCACAGTCAATAGCTTGACAATGTTAGGATGGTCCAGCAGCTTGGTTTGCAGTATACATTCTTGCAGGGATTTTTCAGTTTGAATGCCCAACCGGTGAGGCACCTTCAAGGCCCTCTGGGTTTTTAAAATAGTGTCCTCAGCCAGGTAAACAGTACCAAAGCCACCACTGCCCAGCTTTTTTAAGATTTTATACTTGCCAATCTTACCTTTTATTTCAATCATGCTCTTAATATCGCTGCAATGGAAATCGCAGCGGTTTCTGTTTTTAACACATAATCGTTGATTTTGTAAGGTATAAATCCATTGCTGACAAATTGTTCCTGCTCTTCTGACTCCATGCCGCCCGGGGGACCGATAACAGCAATGACAGGCATCTGCCAGGAATCACCTGCTTTTTTTTCAGCATGAATATCCAGTAATATCCTGGTTTTCGCTGCCTGCGATACAGCGATGATCTCATCGATACCGACAGGCGGGAAAATATGGGTAAGCCACAAGCCCTTGTTAACCTTTAACGACTGAATCGCAATGCGGGCCCATTTTTTCAACCGGGATGGGCTGTAGGTTTCATCGGTTCGCCGAAACATCACCGGCCGGATTTCATCCACGCCGATTTCCGTTAATTTTTCAATCATTAAATTCATGGGCCGCTGTTTTAAAAGAGACGGGGCAACAATGACACGGACCGGCGGTTTGTCCTGCGTTTCGTTTCCTTTGATGTCCACAACCGCTTCATCCGGCTTTAACTCCCGGATTTCTCCGACAAAAAGAGAACCACGACCATCGATCACCTCGATTTGATCACCGCATTTGGCCCGGTTCACATGCGTTAAATGATGATACTCATCACCACTGACAGCGATGGTGGCTCCCTTTACCGGGTTGCCGGAGAAAAAACGCCTGATGTTCATTGATGTTCAATGTTTAATGTTTATGTGTCTTATCAATGTCACTGATAAAGCTGTTTCTCGTCGGCACCGTCTGGGTCTCCCTCTTTCTGTTTTTCGATTTTTCTCAATTCCCGGAACAGTTCTTTCTCTTTTCGGGTTAGACGTGTTGGGGTGATCACATTGAGAATCACCAGGAAATCTCCTTTTCCCCATCCACTGACATTTTTGAAGCCTTTTCCTTTAATGCGGATGATTTTACCGTTCTGGGATTCCGGGTGAATTTTAATTTTTTCGCTTCCATGGAAAGCGTCTATTTTAACTTCATCGCCGAGAGCAGCCTGGGCAAACGTGATATCCAGGTTATAGATGAGATCGTTGCCGTCCCGTTTGAAGTGGTCATCTTCTTCGAGGTTGATGTTAATATAAAGGTCTCCAGGCCTGCCGCCATTGTAACCACCTTCGCCTTCACCGGTCATGCGGAGACGGTTTCCGGCATCTACCCCGGCGGGGAGATTGACTTTGAGCTTCCGGGTCTCATAGCTTCGGCCTCTTCCACTGCATTTTTTACAGGGGTAGCGAATGATTCGACCGGCGCCGTTACATACGGGACATGTAGAGGCGAAGGTGATGAAACCGCGGCTCACATGTGCTTTTCCACTGCCGCCGCACTGCCGGCAGGTTTCTATGGGGCGGCCGGGTTCGCTGCCGCTGCCGTCGCAGATAGGACAACTGATTTCCCGTTTGACTTCCAGTTCCTTTTCCACACCATTGTAAGCCTCTTCCATGGTGATATTGATGTCCTTACCAAGGTCCCGGCCTCGCCTGCCGCCGCGGCCACGGCCCCCGCGGCCGCCAAAACCAAATAGACTTCCCAGTATATCTCCAAGATCGCCAAGATCCGCAAAAATATCGTCCGAAAAAATAGAAGCATCGGTAAACCCGCGCCCCACACCCTTTAAACCATCAAAACCAAATTGGTCGTAGATTCTTCGTTTTTCCGCATCTGCCAGGACAGAATAAGCTTCGGAAGCTTCTTTAAATTTCTCCTCTGCTTCAGGGTTGCCCTCGTTCCTGTCCGGATGATATTTCATGGCTAATTGTCGATAGGCTTTTTTTATTTCATCGGTGTTGGCTTGCCTGGAAACACCCAAGACCTCATAGTAATCTCGTTTTGCCATTTTGTGTTACCCCTCAAATTCAGAAATTAAGATTTGGTTGATCTTTTCTCGCTGTGATTGGACTTTGAGCAGCGAGGTTTCCAGTGAATCAAGTTCCTCTTCTTCCAATGCTTTCTCAGATCGTGAGATTAACGTTTTCAATTCACTTTTTTCTTTGGGCGAGAGTTTTTTGGTATGCCTCTCATAAAAAAACCGGATGGTGCCCAGTTCCTCTTCCAGTTGGAGTTTTACTTGATTTAGTTTTATTTTTATCTTATCTTGTTCTTCATATACGCGGGCATCTTTTTTGAGCTTTTCGATTTCTTCGGGAGACATACCGCTGGCAGGTTGAATTTTCATACTCTGTACCAACCCGGTTTTGGCTTCCTTGGCAGAGACTTTAACAATGCCATTGGCATCGATTTGAAAGGTGACATCGATTTGGGGAATACCTTTAGGAGCCATGGGTATACCTACCAGGTTGAAGTATCCCAGGGATTTATTCTCAGACGCCAGCTCCCGTTCCCCCTGCAGTACATGGATGGTAACCGTTTGCTGGTTGTCAGTAATGGTGGTAAAACGCATGGTTTTTTTTATGGGAATGGTGGAATTGGCATCGATGATTTTGGTAAAGCGATCCCCTTTGGTCTCCACTCCCAGGGAAAGTGAGGTGACGTCCAGCAGTAAGATGTCTTTAATGCTTCCTTTGATGACCTCTGCCTGAAGCACCGCACCCTGGGCTACCACTTCTTCCGGGTTAAGATCAATAAATGGCTCTTTTCCAAAAAATTTAGTTATTTTATCATAAATAATGGGCATTCGACTCTGCCCACCCACAAGAATGACTTTTTCAATGTCTTTCTTGGTAATATTTATTTTATCCAGGGATTTCTGGATTAAATTCAAGGTTTTTTCCACCAGGTGTGCGGTATCGTGTTCCAGCTGGGTACGGGTTAGTTTTTTCTCGAAATGATAATTGGTGCCATCGGGCAGACGATGAAGATAGGGGATGTTAATCTGGGTTTCCTGGTTAAAGGAGAGTTCGATTTTGGCTTTTTCTGCGACTTGTATAATTCTCTGCACTGTGTTTTTATCGCTGATAATATCAATAGAGATGTCCTTTTTTATTTCATTTAACATCCACTCGATGATTATTTCATCAAAGTCATTACCCCCCAGGAAGGTATCGCCAGTAGTGGAAACCACTTTATAAATGTCTTCCTGGACTTCTACGATGGAGATATCAAAGGTACCTCCTCCCAGGTCATATACCGCATACAGGCCATCCCTGGTTATTTTCTTTTTGTAAGCGATTAAGGCAGCCGTAGGCTCGTTAATTATTCGGGTCACATTTAAGCCGGCGATTTCGCCGGCGACTTTTGTACCCTGCCGCTGGGCATCATTAAAAAATGCCGGAACAGTAACCACGGTATCGGCAATTTCTTCCCCCAGGTATTCCTGGGCGATTTGCTTTAAATAACCCAACAGCATGGCAGATATCTCTTCCGGCGAATAGAGTTTCTCTCCCAATTTAACTTTGGTATCGCCGTTTTCTGCTTCATAGATAGCGTAACTTACCCGCTGTTGGATGACTCTAACTTCATCCGTATCATACTTCCGGCCAATGAGTCGCTTTACGCCCCAAATAGTGTTTTCGTTATTGGTTATAAATTGGCGTTTGGCAATATTTCCAAATATACGTCTATTGTCACGGGTTAGCGCCACCAAAGAAGGAATAACCCGCGAGCCTTCCGGGTTAGGAATGATTACCGGCTCCGGCCCTTCCAGGTAGCTGATACAGGAGTTGGTGGTTCCCAGGTCAATTCCAATATTTTTTGCCATGTTGTTTTATATGATTCCCGGTTAAATATTTTTCACGTTTCTATATTTTATTTATTCTTCTTCATCGTTTGCTTCTTCTTCTATGGGTATAGCAACTTTTGTCAGGGGGGGTTTCAGCAGCTTATCATTATACATAAACCCTTTCTGATAGACTTCGATAACTATGGGTTCGTTTATGTCTTCTTTTTCTTCTTTTGACAGTGCCTGGTGAATATTGGGATCAAAGGGCTTGTTTAACGCTTCGATTTCCACGACATTGTACTTTTTCAGCAGATCTGAGAATTGTTTGTGGATCATCTCGACGCCTGAAATAATGGATTTTTCGTCTTCTGATACCAGTAGGTTCAATATGGTTTCTTTCTTTTGCGAAGGGGTTTTGGCTTTTAAGGCCCGTTCCAGGTTATCGTAAACCTGGAGCAAATCCAGGAGGAATTCACTGAGAACATACTTCTGGAATTCCTCTTTCTCTTTTTTGACCCGTTTCCTGAAGTTATCGATTTCTGCCAGGGTTCTCAAATATCTGTCTTTGAACTCATCCCTATCTTTTGTGGCTGATTCCAGTGATTCTTCCAGTTCCTCGATTTTTTCCTGGAGTTTTTTTACAGCGCCTTTTTTTGGGGCAGTTGTTGTTTTAGGATGAGCCTTTTGTTTTTTTTGCTTTTCCCTAACAGGTGGTTTTTCATCGGGATCGTCCGATACGTCATTTATTTCAACCCTTTCTTTCTGCTCTGTCATTTTTTATATACCTCCATTGGCTTTTTTGGAAAAATTCCTGAAAAAATTGAGTGGAACTGTCTTCCTGGTGTGTAGATGCAGAGATATAGATTTCATTAAGGCGGAGCAAGCACGAGGAACTTCCTTTTTTTAACCACATATTGGAGAATTTTAATATAATCAGACAAAAATGTCAATGCTTGAGGACAGACCGCAGTTGCAATTCACTGCCATTTTGGGTAAAATTATACTCTTTAAAGCAGGAGGTCAGGATGATGAAGCATATCAAATATGCATCCATTGAAAATACCTATCGGAAAGAATTTCTTGATATGGTCAAAGAAGAAAACAAGAACGGCGGCGAATGGGTAGTTACCGAAAAAGTACACGGCGGCCAGCTTTCCATTTATTATGACGGCAGCGAGATCAAAGCTTCTACCAGGACCGCTTTTCTAACGGAGGATATTGATTTCTTTAACTGGCAAAAAGTCCTGGCAGATAACCAGGATAAAGTTAAGAAATTATATGACATTCTCAAATCCAAAAACAAAGATATATCTATGGTTATTGTCTATGGTGAGTTGTTTGGCGGTAGTTACCCCCACCCGGAGGTGCCCAAAGTTAAAACTGCCAAACGGCTGCAAAAGGGCGTCCATTATCACCCGGACAACCTCTTATACGTCTTTGACATCCGGGTAGACGACCGCTATTTAAGTGTTGACGAATGCAGTGAACTGTTTGAAAAAGCGGGACTGTTTTATGCCAAACCCGTATTCAGGGGTACGCTGGAAGAGTGTTTAAACCATTCGAATCGGTTCCCTTCCCAGGTTTCCCAATGGCTGGGTCTTCCTGCTATCGAAGACAATATAGCGGAAGGGGTTGTCATCAAACCGGTGGAGCCGAGCTTCTTGAAGATTGGTGCCCGGGTGATCCTGAAATCCAAAAACGAAAAATTTGAAGAAAGAAAAGCAAAGAAAAAACGTCCGATAAAACAGAAAGAGGAAATTCCTCTCAGCGAAACCGGTGAACGGCTTTTGCAGGAACTGGAAGCCCTGGTGACAGAGAACCGTTTACAAAATGTGTTGTCCAAACGCGGCCAAATGCCTTACCCGGTTCCCAAAAATTATTTTGGTGAGGTGATGAAGGAATTTTCCCATGACATCTGGGAAGAGTTTAACAAGGATTTCGAGGACGCTTTTGACCAACTGGATAATAAAGAGCAGAAGAAGATTTCCAAGACTATGAACGGGTGGGCGGCCAAATTGGTGAAAAAAACACTGTTTTCCCCCTCCTGAATTTTATTTTGGCCGGACTTTAACAACGACCATGGTGAGGTCGTCGTGTTGAGGCGCTTTGCCTGAAAATTCACTGACTGCATCCACGATTTTTTCCTGGAGTTGTTGGGGCGATAAGTGTGCATATTTTTCAATGATGGTTCGCAGCCGTTTTTCACTGAAAATCTCATCATTGGTATTCATGGCTTCGGAAACCCCATCCGTATAAAATACAAATACATCTTTATCCTCGATGGCGATGCGTTTTTCCTGGATAATGGACCTGTAGCGTTCCCCGTGATCCAACCCGATGGCAATGCCTTTGGGGTTGATCATTTCGGTTTTACCTGTTTTGTGTCTCCAGACGATCAGGGGATTATGACCGGCACTGGCAATGGTTAAGGTTTTTTCTTTTAAATCGAATATGCCGTATATGATGGTAATAAAAACATCCCTGGGGGCATTTTCATAAAATATCTCATTGGCTTCTGCCAATAGTGTTGCCGGATCTTTTGTTTTTTTAGACAATGTTTTAATGATGCCTTTTACCATGGTCATATAAAAGGCAGCGGAAACGCCTTTCCCGGATACGTCACCGATTAATACGGTCATATATCGCTTATCCACCTGGATAAAGTCATAATAGTCTCCGCCCACTTCCATGGCTGGTTGGCAGAGGCTGACAATTTCCAGGCTGGGGAATTGCGGGACTTTTTGGGGAAGGAACCGCATTTGCACGCCGCGGGCGATTTCCAATTCTTTTAAAAACCGCTCCTTCTCTGCAATTCGGCTGACATATTCCGGGACATACGCTTCGTAATCTTTTGTGGATCGGGGGCGAAAGAGCAGGTAAATGCCCAGTATGAAAAAAAGAGCAGCAAAAATGATAACAGCCATACCCTGGAGACTGAACAAGTTTTCCGGTACCAGCAGGATCAACGCCAGGTCCAGCAGGAGTCTCACGCTGAAAAATGACAGCAAGATTGTCAACAGGTCCAGTTTATGAACTGCATAGGCCCAGATCAGGGCAATGGGGAAAACCAAAAGGGCTCCCAGGTGCGGGGGCTCAAAGAATTTAAGATGCATTCCCCCCAGGTCAAAGGTGAGGGCCAATAGAAAGATAAATAGGAGTTTATTGGTGGGGATTTTGCTTTTTAAATAACCGGGCCAAAAGCTGAGCAGGGTAAAACCGATCAACAGGGAATAGATAAGGTTTTTGAAGGTAATGGCGACAGCATGGGGCAGGGTATGAAATGCACCTATTATCTCACGCTCCAGGGTTAAATACCCGATATCCAGGGAGGTGGTGGCCAGGAACAATCCGCCCAGCAGCAGCAGGGTCAGACCAGTGAGGAAAAAGGCGTGGAGAATAGCTGTCCCGGTTTCTTGCACCCCACTCTTGCCCTGGAACAACAGGTCCGTGACTTCCAGTTTTTCCGGCCAGGTTTCCCTGGTCCGGGCTTCGGCTGCAGGCATAATGATCAGCATGCCAAGAAACAAAAATACTCCCACGACGCCGCCTCCCAGGAGAAATTCCCATGAAAGGGCCTCGTAGGCAGATATTATCATAATAAATCCCAGGACTGCCGCACCAATTCCTATCCACATGGCCCGTTTGAATTCCAGTTCATCTTTTCGCAGTTTTTTAATAAATTGGATGAGGATGCTGAGAATAATGACAAGCCAGATAATGACCAGCAAAATTCCACCGATCATTTGTTCCTGCTTCATTTTTGCGGCGCCGATCTTATCCAGGTCAACCACTTTCTTCCACTTGAAGTTGACAATCCGGTCACCTATAATTTCAAAGTTATAGGTGTCGGTCAGGTGAGGATACGGTTTCGTTTTGCTTTTCAGGGTAAATTTATATATCGTATGAGTCTCGCTTTCAGTGATATCCTTGTTGGTAATAATCAATGAATCGGTTTTAATGTTTAATGCTTCTAGGAAGTAATTGGCTTCCATGTGTGCGTCCTCTTCCGAGAGGGTGGAAGTGGTTTTTTTGTCGAGGTGTTGAGGTTTCATCTTGAAACCGATGAGATTGCCTTTAAAGTCAAACATAACAAGTGGGGAAAGGGAAGTATGTTTTTTTTCTTTCCATACCACTTGCCAGTAGCCGGCGGTCAAATCCGGGAATTGGCCGTTTTGTTTTTTATAATACTGTGCATATTGAAGCAATTGCTTGTCGATTTCAGCGGATATAGTCCGTTTGAAACGGGTGCTTTCAAGGGGCCACTGCCTGGAGAAGGATTCTGCTTTTGCCAGGATTTTTTCTTTTGAGACCTGTGGTTTCACCAGGGGAAGGGTGGGTGATTTCATTACCAGGAAGAAATAACCGATAATGCAGGCGATCCCGGTGATTGCCAGGGCGATGGTTTTTCTTTTCTTTTTGTTATTGTTTTGACTGCTCAACGGTTTTTTCATTTTTGCCACAATTTATTGCTGTTGTATTTTGAAGCTTTAATAATGTTATTACGTTATAAGTCTTGTTTTTGTTTCAGTATTATAAGGGAAAAAATTTTTTTTGTAAAGATTTGAACCA
>JABAOH010151406.1_pt4 | contig 46798 bp, 46 predicted proteins | sample 7062181 | NCBI WGS metagenome assembly JABAOH01 (sample SAMN14538630, study PRJNA623070) | marine sediment metagenome | biome: marine biome [ENVO:00000428]; feature: marine pelagic biome [ENVO:01000023]; material: deep marine sediment [ENVO:00002113]; isolation source: pool of 5 deep marine... | reverse complement strand
GCGTGTACGGCGCGCAATGTTAATTAAATCGACCGTGAAATGCACGCACGGAATGCCTGCACTTTCGGTTGACTCAGTGACCTTCCCGCGGCGGTACCGATTTGAGGTAGGCGGCGATAGCCAGGCGATCTTCGCGAGTCAGCTTGCTCGTATTGCCCTCGATCACGTCCGCCATGGAGCTGCCGGCGAAGTCACCGTCGGGCAGCATGCCGATATCGAGGAAATACTCGATATCACTCGCCGACCACCTGCCGATGCCGTCCACACGGTGCTGCGTAATATTCGGTATTTTTTCGTCGCCGAGTCGGCTGCCCGCCAATTCGTCTTTTGTCTGCAGCACGCCGAGCTTGCTCCGCGGCGTATGGCACTCGCCGCAGTGCCCGAGGTGGCGAACGAGGTAGGCGCCCCTGTTCCACTGCTCGTCTTTGGTGTCGTCGGGCACGAATCGCGCAGCCGTGAAATTCAGTTCCTTCCATGCACCGGCCGCCAGGCGGCTCGACATATACCAGGCCAGATCATGTTCTTTATTCTCTTTTCGCACCGGATCGAGACTGAACAGGTAGGCCTTCATTGCGACGAGGTCGTCGCGGTTCACGCCGGTATAGGACGTGTACGGAAACGCCGGAAAGTAGTGTTCGCCTGCCGGACTCACGCCCTCCCAGAATGCCTCGACGAATTCGTCGTCGCTCCAACCGCCGATTCCGGAATCGTTGTCTGGCGTAATGTTTGGTGAATAGAATGTGCCGAAAGGCGCCTCCATTGCGCGGCCGCCGGCCAGCGGCATGGCATCCTCCGCCTCCTCGGTGTGACAGGTAATACACCCCCCTGCAGACACGAGATACTCGCCGCGCTTAACCAGATCTTCCTGGCCGGATGCGTCAACGGCCGCCAGTAATGTGGCGGCCGTCAGCATCGTAGCGACTCGAAATTTAGTCGTGGGCGACGCGGAAGCGGTCATGACAGCCGCGGCAGGACCCGCCCAGCTCGCGGAACGCTCCCCCGATCCGCTCCGCATCACCGCTTTCGGCGGCTTCGACGAAGGCGGCGGATGCCTGTTTCACCTTCTCGATTGCGGCCGCAAATTCCTCCGGTTCTTCCCAGATAACGGGCAGGGCTTCCGATTCGCCGACGTTCGATCCCTCGGCAAAAAGGTGATCGAATTCCTCGGCGTTATTTGCCATCGCAAGCGCGTGATTCAATAACTGCCCCCTGTCTTCGACCAACCCGCGCATAGTCATGGATGCAGCGCGAATGTGGCCGCGCATTGCTTCCATGATGGCCTCGCGATAGTCGTACGCATCCTCGGGCGTTGTATCGGCCGCTGCCTGGATCGACATACCGCCGGTCAGCGTAAGTGCCATAATGAGACTCAAGAATTTGCGATGCATCGTCCCCTCCATTCGAGTTCTTGTTCGCATGATCAGAGCATAACAGGGACTGCGGTAAATACGCACTTGGTAGGTTATTTCCCGAATCGTTGGCGCCTTTGATACGTGCTATGAGTATGTTTCTTAAAGATTAAATCTTTGGGAAAGGTCAGAAGAATGAATCGCCTGATAACAACTAGCGCTATCTTGCTTGCACTGGTCGCGACGGCTGGCTGCGAGGCTGACCGCATGTCCGAAAAGGGTTTCAGCCTGCCGGAAGGTAATGCCCTGGACGGGCAACAAGCCTTCGTTTATTTGCACTGTTACGAATGTCATTTTATCGAGGGAATGGAGATGCCACCGGTCGGGTCCGACCAAGAGGCCTATATACAACTGGGCGGCAAGGTATCCCGGGTCAAGACCTACGGGGACCTGGTTACGTCGATCATCAATCCCTCGCACAAGCTAGCCCCGGGTTATCCGCTCGAAACCATCGCGGAAGATAGTCAGTCCAAGATGCCCATATACAACGGCTACATGACGGTACAGGAACTCATCGACATCGTTGCGTTTCTGCAGCCGCAATATGAAGTCATCGTCCCGCAGTATCATTACCGCGTTTATCCCTGACTCTCGCCCCTGAGCCAGAAACTCCGCAAAGCGCCGGCAGAATGCCGGCACTTTGCTGTTGATTAAAGGTAAAAAATCGCAATGACGGTGCCTTTGAATTAAAGTCATCCGACGATTTTCGACATAAGAACAAGAATGTGACCGATCCGAGCTGGTACTCCATACTGCCGCCAATCATTGCGATCGTCCTCGCCATCTGGACCAAGCAGGTGATCCTGTCGCTGTTCGCCGGTATCTGGATGGGATTTACCTTGCTGAATGGCTTCGACCCCTTCGTCGGGGTCACGGCAAGCGTCAACGGCATCATCCACGTCTTCAGCGATGCGGGGGATACGCGCGTCATCCTGTTCACCCTGCTGATCGGCTCGCTGATCGCGTCGATCGAGCTGTCCGGCGGCGTGCGCGGATTCGTGCATTTTCTCGAGACAAGACGCTGGGTGCACAACAAGTTGCGGGCACAGGTACTTGCCTGGGCCACCGGGCTGATCATATTCGTGGAATCCAACATCACGCTGCTCGTCGCCGGGTCGGTCAGTCGCCCGCTCTTCGACCGTTACAAGATATCGCGCGAAAAACTCGCTTATCTCATCGACGCAACCTCCGCGCCGGTGTGCGTCATGATCCCGTTGAACGCCTGGGGTGCGGTAATCATCGGGTTGGTCGCCTCGACGGGCGTCGACAATGCACTCCAGGTATTTATTGCATCGATTCCCTATAACTTCTACGCGATTGCGGCGATCATTCTTGCAGGCGTCGTTGTTCTCAGGAATATCGATATCGGGCCGATGAAAAAAGCCGAGGAACGCACGCAGGGTGGCCAAATTCTCTGGCCAGGCTCGATGCCGATGGTCGATATTTCCGCCGAGCTGATCGAGGATGCGAGTGAAAGCGACATACCGTCGGCCACGCTGATGGCGATACCGATTCTGACGATGGTCGTGATGATGCCGATCGGTCTTTATCTCACCGGTGACGGAAATATTATCGAGGGCTCAGGCTCGGTATCCGTGCTGTGGGCGGTCATCGTCGCGATCCTGGCGAGCTGGATCATGATTCTTGGCAAGAAATCGAGTTCCCTCAACGAGCTCATGCAAACCTTCATGAAAGGCGCGGGAGCGCTCTTGCCGATCGCGACAATCCTGCTGTTTGCATTGGCGCTCGGCGACGTGGCGATTGAGCTGGGCATTGGTGTCTATGTTGCCGGGGTCGTCGGGGATACCATTCCCGGCCCTTTGCTCGCGCCGTTGATCTTTATCGTCTCGGCATTCATTGCATTTTCCGTGGGTTCCAGCTGGGGCACGTTCGCCATCATGATTCCGATCGCGATCCCGATTGCGACGACGCTCGGCTTGCCGGTGCCGCTGTTCCTGGCTGCTGCAATTTCGGGGGCGATATTCGGCGACCACGCATCGCCGATCAGCGACACGACAGTGGTCGCCTCGATGGCCTCGGCCTGTGATCACATCGATCACGTCAGGACACAGCTGCCGTACGCATTACTTGCCGCTGGCATAGCCACTGTATTCTTTCTTGTCGCCGGCCTCTTTTAATAATAGCCGCTGAAACTGTATGCGACCGGGCCGGTCATGATGGCCGTGCCGTCACTCTTGATTTCGATAACGACGGCGCCGGCCGGCATCTCTACCGTCATCGTCCTGGCATCGGTGAGGCCTCGCGCCAGTGCGGCATAGGCGGCAACACATGCACCGCTGCCGCATGCGGTCGTCAAGCCGGCGCCCCGCTCATACACCGCCAGGCGGATCCGATCGTCCCCGACCATTTGCGCGACTCCCACATTGACCTGGTTAGGAAACAGCGAGTGCTGCTGGATCCGCGGCGCAACTGCCCCGATATCGATTGCCTGGAGTTCGTCGACAAAGAAAACGACGTGCGGGTTGCCGATAGCCAGTGCCACGGCATCGGCGAGGGGCCCGAATTCGATGTCCAGGTGACAGGTATCCCGTTCTTCCGCCAGCGGGATGTCGCGCCAATCCATGCTTACCTGGCCCATCGTGCAACTGACCCGCATATGCCCCGCCCTCCTGCATTCCAGTGGACCAGCGAGCGTCTCGATGACGATTGCGTCGCGCGCTTGTTCTTCCATCAGCAGCCATGCAACGCAGCACGTCGCATTGCCACAGGCTTCCACTTCGCGCGCATCGACGTTCAGGATGCGCATGAAGACGTCTGCAGCAGAGCTTTTTGCCGCTTCGATGATGATCAGCTGATCTGCACCGACTCCCGTTTCCGGGTCACAGATGCGCACGACCTCCTCATCGTCAGGACGGTATGGCTCGCTGCGGGCATCCGTAATCACGAAGTGATTCCTCAGTCCATGCATCTTGACAAAGAAACGGCCCGCAGGCGGTTTACCGAAGGCTGGTGGTTCAGTCATGTCGTGTTTGAGACAAATCCTCCAAGAAGGAGCGCTGATTATACAAACTGGCTTTTGCGAAAACGCAGTCAGAGCGTTACATTGGACCGGTAAATGCTGGAGCTCGTCTCATGACCGAAGAACTTTTTCGCGAAGATTCATACCTCAGGGAATGCCAGGCGACTGTCGTCGAGAGCAGCCCGGCGGGTATCGTGCTCGACAAGACAGTCTTCTACCCGATGGGTGGCGGGCAGCCGGGCGATACCGGGACGATAAGCTGGGATGGCGGCAGCGTCGACGTCACGGACACGCAATACGGAGATGCCGGTTCGATCCGGCACCTGGCAGGGCCGGACGCTGCGCTGCCGGCCGCGGGCACCGAAGTGACCGCCACCCTCGACTGGGACCGGCGCTACCTGCACATGCGCATGCATACCGCGCTGCACTTACTCGGATCGGTGCTGCAATATGGCGTCACCGGGGGCAATATTTCGACGACGAAAAGCAGGCTCGATTTCGACATGGAAGACACCGTGGACAAAGAACGGGTCACGGCTGAGGTGCAGGCGCTGGTTGCCGCCGATCACCCGGTCAGAGTGCGCTGGATTACGGATGCAGAACTCGAAGCCCAGCCAGAGCTGGTCCGCACGATGTCTGTGCAACCGCCGCAAGGGGCCGGCAGAGTCAGGTTACTTCAAATCGAAGGCGTTGACTTGCAGCCCTGTGGCGGCACCCATCTGAAATCGACGGGTGAAGTCGGCCAGGTTCGCGTCGGCAAGGTAGAAAAGAAGGGCAGGCACAACCGGCGGGTGTCGATTGTCCTCGATCAATAAAAAAGCCCGGCGGTGCCGGGCTTTTTTCCCATCCATGCGCGTCTAGTCCGCATCGTCCCCCGTCGAGGCCAGGTACCGATTGGCTTCCTCGAGTACCGGGAAGTCCCTGTCTTTCCAGACATCGGCCAGCTTCTGGTATTGCTTGCGCGCAGCGTCTTCGTTACCGAGCGCCGCGTAGGCACGCGCCAACCCGAGCAAGGACAGCGGCCGGTTCGGTGTACGAGCGAGCGATTTCGCAAACACGCCGGTGGCCTCGTCGGCACGGTTCGCCTCGAGCAATGCTTCACCGTAGAGCTCGTGAATTGGCTTCAGCGGATTCGGGGCGCCATTCGGCGGCCGCATCGCCTCGGCAAGCTCGACACCTTCGGCCAGCATTGCGAGACCTTTATCCGTATCGCCTTCGGCGATCGCGACGAGACCGGCTACCGAACGGTGCATGATCTGCACGGGTTTCGCGTTCTGCGAATAGTAAGAACGGTCGCTGTCGTCCAGTTCAGCAGCTTTTGCCGCCAACCTGTCTGCCGCCTTGCGTGCGACATCGAGTTTGCCGAGATGCACCGCGCTCATGCCGGTCGCCAGCAACTCCGTATCATATGACGACTCCGTGATCGGCGTTAGCTTCCATTGCTGCGTCTCGATAACCAGTCTTGCCTTGACGCGCGGCAGTGCTTCTTCGACACGTCGCTGACCCGCGTTGCGCTCCACGATGCCTTGCATGCGTTCGATCCACATCGCGGCGCGCTCATAGTCACCCAGTTGCAGGTCACCGTACTGGCCCCAATCCAGTGCATGCGTCATGTCGCCTGCCATGTCCCCGGGCTGCCACAGGGCGATCGCCGCATCGTAGGCGGACTGGTTGGAGTCGGATACCTGCTGCCACATGCCGTGCTGAATAAAAATGTGGGTCGGCATGTGCCGTGCGTGAGAGACCACCGGTGCGATGTCGTCGAATATCCAGGCAGCCGGCAGCGCCAACGGTGCATGCACCGGGTCGTCGAACGCATGGATCGTGTAATGCACGGCTCCGGGGTGGCGCGGATTGCGGCTCGACAGGTCCATGGCAATAGCGCCGGCCAGCACGTTCTGCCGGTGCCCTTCGCCAGCCGGTCCCGCAGACATCAGCAACGACAAAGCGTAGTAAGCGGCAACTTCTTCATCATCGGGATAACGTTCGTAGAGGCTGCGCATCTGCTGCATGTACGCAGTGCGGCGCGCCATCGTATCGCCTTCACCGAAAAACAAGGCATCTACCGCTGCGATATAGCCTTGTTCACGATCCGTCGGCGCGCTGGCAATGCGTTCCTCGCTGCTCGCGCCGAGCTTTTTTAGCACCGCTCGCGGCGTCTCGGGATCCCATTCCGCAATCAGCGGATGATTGTAGGTCAGCGATTCACCCCAGTAGGCCATCGCAAAATCGGGATCGAGCTTTTGCGCAGCCTGGAACTCGGTCCGGGCCTGCTTCCAGCCGAAGCTGTGCAGGATAGCCACGCCGCGCAGGAAGTGTTGCTGCGCTTCGCCTGTTCCCGAGGTGGGAAACGTGATCGTGCCGACGTCCTCCATCTCGACCGAATGGGCCGTAAACGCCAGCAAAAGCAGGCTCGAGCAAAGGTAAAGGCGATTCATGAGCGTCCCCCGATAGTCACTCTTAAAGCCGGAATGGCGGTTTGGCCGCCAAGGATACTCCAGTTCCGCAGTACTCCGAAACTCAGCGGAGCGCCTGTGGTCGACTTACCTCGGAGACCTCGGCGTGTACAGCGCCGCCTCGGCGCGGCTCAGCTGCTTGACTTTCAGGTGCCATTTCATGAACGAGCCGTTGACCCGGAAACGGTAGCTGCCAGACTCGTTGAACATGCGTACGCCGTTGCCGATGCTCTTGGTGCGCAGGACGCTGCCCTTGAGCACGCCGCTTCGGCCATCGACCAGGTCCAGGTCAAATGAAATCTGGTGACCGTAGTCGCTATTGATGCGCCAATCGAGAATCCACGGCGCCTGTGCCTTGAATTCGGCCGTGGTTCGATTGCCTGTGCCTTTGAATTCGACGATCAATTCTTCCGCGCCGCTTGGGCTGCCCCCGAGCAACAGCAGCAATGCTGTGAGACAAGTTGTCAGATACCTGGTCATCAACAAATCCATCGGTCCCTGCATCTCTTGGACCGGCAATGCATTCCAGAGGTTCACGGTGTTTTGACCTTACGCGGATTGATAGCGCTATCGCGAATCGGTAACGAATCCGGTCCACGACAATCGTCGAGCAAGTTCTTTTGAATTTCCTGCGGATCATTGATGATCGTGTAAAATCGATCGATATAACGCTTCACTCGGCGCGCCTTTTTCTTGGAAATTTCCGGTGGCAGTAGTGCCGATTCGATTTCGCTGCGTTTCTGATTGAATAGATCAATTGAGCTTGCAAGTTCCTCGTTCTGCCAGCAGAAACCTCGATATAGCCTGGTTCTGACATTTCTTATCGGCAACCGTTCGTGTGGCATCGCGTATTCCGTGTCAATGATTCCCGAATAATCGAAATCGTAAGGCACGATGATCCAGTCATCGCGTTTCGCTGCTTCTGTAATGACGCGGCCGTTATGACAACAGCCTTCGCCCGTCGGGCCTTTCTTCACGGCGAAATCGGTATTTCCGATCAGGTACTGAAACAACAGGTTATGCGTTGTTTCAACAAGCGCCATTTGCGCCGGCTCGACTTTTGGTGGGCGAATCCGCTTGCGGTTCAGGCGCTTCGCCATGTCTTTGTCGTCTTCCAGGAAAAAGGCCGGTTGCACCTGCTCGCGCATGCTGCGCGACCCGGTATCGCGGAAGGTCGCGTTCAGCTGCCTGGCCCTGTAGGAGTAATCGGTTATGACGTTATAGGCGCGATAGACTCCGAGCTCGAGGTGCAGCCAGTCCCGACCTGCACCGCCCCGCATGCACTGCCTGACGATCTTCAGCTTCTTTTGGCCTTCGAACAATGTGCCCGCAGTATCGTCCGGTTTGAAAGCGATTCTCAACGGCGGGTAATCGCAGACCTCGAGTCTCGACTTGCCGCGTGTACTCACCAGGACCGGGAAGACGTGCTCGGTTCCGGAGGCATCGGTATAACGAAAGGTGCCTTCGAATTCCGGTTTCTTTTCCCGCTGCCGTGACAAGCTTTGCATTGGCGCCTCTATAATCACGTCGAGCGCTTCCTGCGATTCGAATAGCGGCGCGGAAAACGTCGGGGGAGACAAGCCACACAAGAGACCTGTCAGTCCGAAAATACCCAGAATTTGTGTTTTCTTGTTCAAAATAAAAGGCTCGCAGAACTGTTTTGGGAACGGCTCTAGCCGCGATTCATTACCGCCTTGCTTATCTGAATATCCTGTACTGCAACGCCGGTGAGATCTGCAATCGTAAGTTGTTCGTCTGTTGATCTGCCGACCACGTGACCGGCAAGTATACTACCAAGCTCTACCAGATCGGATGCCGAAATCGCGTTGCATTTCAATGCCTGGTGAATTTCGCCCCGTTCGACGCATTGCGAGATGCTGTCGGCGACGATCAGGTCGGCCTGACGCAGAATCCCGGCATTCAGTTCCTGTTTATCGGGTGTGTCCGATCCGATTGCCGTGATGTGCGTCGCCGGCTGCACCCGCCCGGACAATATTGGTTCGACAGCAGGGGTTGTCGTCACGATCAGGTTGCAGGACCTAATGATGTTTGTCGCATCGCTGGTTGCTGTGACCTTAAATCCTTTGTCCGCCATGTCCGCTTTGTACCGCGCAAGCTTGCTCTCGCTCCTGCCCCAGACTAGCACTTCCCGGCAGTCTGTAACGGGCTTGAGGTATTCCAGTTGCAGTCTCGCCTGCACGCCGGTGCCGACAATGCCGATGCGCTCGATATTCGATGGCGCCAGGCATTTCGCGGCGATCGCGCCCGCTACCGCTGTGCGTACGTCCGTCAAATAGCCTTCGTCGAGCAACACTGCCTCGAGCGCACCCGTCTCCTGGCTGAATACGAGCATCAGCCCGTTGCTGGACGGCAGGCCGAGTTTGGCGTTCTCATAGAACCCGGATGCGATCTTGATGACGTAATATTCATCGCCGCTCAGATAACCGTACTTGATATGTACATCGCCCGGCGGGTCTCGCAGGATGAGTTCGCCGACTGGCGGAACGACCGCCCTGCCCTCGCTGTAAGCGATGAAGCCCTGTTCGATCTCGGCCATGAGATCGATGCATGGCAACACCGACTTGATTTGCTCGAGATTCAGTATTTTCATCAGGCGCAGGACTCGAGCGTCTTTTGCATGCGCGCAAAAGCTTCCTCGAGCACTTCCCTTTCCTGGCCGAAGGCGATGCGCAGGTGATGGTCCATGCCGAACGAATCACCCGCACCGACGAAGACGCTTGCCTCCCGACAGAGCTTCTCCATCAGCTCCGTTGAATTGATGTCCAGGTGATAGCGGACGAACGACACCGCCGATGCCATCGGCGGCGTGCAACTGAACAAGCCATCCTGCCGCGCCATCCATTCTTCGAGGACCGGAAATCCGTTGCGGATGTAGTCGCGTGTTCTATGGATCAGCCGCGGACGCACTTCGGCGGACAATGCATGGGCGGCAAGGATATTGCTCAACATCGAGGCGGTGATCGTCGTGTATTCGTGCCGCCGCCACAGCTCGTCGACGGTATCCGGCGGGCCGACGACCCAGCCGACGCGCAAGCCGGGCAGTCCGTAGGCCTTGCTCATGCTGCCGATTGCCAGCACCTTGTCGTAACGACCATAGAACGACGGCGTTTCCGCTTCCCGCACGCGTTCGGCGCCGCGGTACACCTCGTCTGCCAGGATCCACGCGCCGACGCGATCCGCGGTGGCAACAACGGCATGCATCTCCTCGTCCGTCATGATGTAGCCAGTCGGATTGTTCGGATTGCAGACGGCAATAATGCGTGTCTTTTCCGTTACCTGCGCCTTCAGCTCATCCGTGTCCAGGCGCCAGCCCTGGTCGGACATCAGGCGGAATGGCCTTACGGTGCAGCCTTTGTTCTCTGCAAGCCCCCACACCTGCTTGTAGGTCGGTGCCTGGGTCGCCAGCTCCTCGTGCGGCTCGATCAGCGTCTGCATGACGATATTGTTGGCCTCGGCTGCGCCGACCGTGACCAGCACGTTCTCGACGCCGGCGCCGTCGTAAAGGGCAGCGATGTTCTCACGAAGCTCCGGGTTACCGTTGACGTGCGGATAATTGATCTCGGTGGCGAGCAAGGATGCAAGCTTTTCCTGATCGTCGCCGAGCAGCTCGTCAAGCCGGATCGGGTGGACACCTGACTCGGTCAGGTTGATGTCAACCTTCTGTTCCCAGACGGATTGCGTGTATTCGAGGTCGAAAGGCGTAAATTGCATCGCTTATTTCCGGCGGATTACCCTGCGATCATAGCCTACGACGGTAAAAAGTTCGCAAGACCAACATCGTAGGAAATGTATAATCCGGGAATTTAGTGTCAGGCATGCTTCCCGCGTGAATACCAATACAAAACTGATGGACATGCTGACAGGCTATGCGTCGGCCCACCAGCACCCATTCAATATCGCGGTGCACTTCGTCGGTATCCCCGTCATCATGCTCGGCGTTTTTATCGCCTTGAGCTGGGTGCGCTTCGACATGGCTGGTGCAACATTCAACCTCGCATATGTCGCAGCATTCGGGCTGTTCCTTTTTTACCTTATGCTCGACAAGGTATTCAGTATCGTGTTTCTCCTATATGCGCTGCCCATCGCCTGGCTGGCAACGGGAATTGGCACGGAACCCCTCGCGGTGTCCGGAACTGTCGCCGCTGTGGCTTTCTTTGGCGGATACATCGCGCAATTCGTCGGGCACGCAATGGAGAAGTCGGTGCCGGTCATTCTGAAGCACCCGGTACAGGCCAATTTTGCCGCACCTTTTTTCATCGTCGTCGAGATCTTCAGCTTGCTCGGCCTGCGCGATGAGCTGTTCAGGGAAGTCCAACGTCGCATACAGGAATTACGGCAGGAACACGCAGCCTGAGGGAGAGGCAAAACATGACAGCCAGCACCGATACGCGCAAGTCAGTAAAAACAGCAAGAGAGTTCAGCTTCCTGAGTTTCGTGTGGCGCTTTGCCGCAACGCTGGCGCTCGTGCTGCTGACTTATAACCCGAGTGATTTTTCCTATATCGACTGGCTGCGGGCCGCGGATCCTGAAAATCCGCTGGGACCCGAGCATTTCGTCGTCGGCGTCGTTTTGCTCATTGGCTGGGTCATTCTCCTCGCGGCAACGCATCGCTCGCTCGGCACCTTCGGCCTGATCCTCGGTGCAGCCCTGCTCGGCGGCGTGGTCTGGTTATTAACCGACATCGGCTGGCTCAACATCGAGACCGTGTCCTCGGCCACCTGGGTCGCCCTTATATGCATCGCCGCTCTGCTCGCGGTCGGTCTCAGCTGGTCGCACGTATGGCGCAGGCTTACCGGACAGTTCGAGGTCGACGGCGACGATTGAGATACATAAAAACACGCTTCAACAATCCGCAACTCGATCTTTTGAACGACGTGCAACTCAATATCCTCGCGTTTCGCTACAACCCGGGCGGGCTGAGTGATCAACGATTGGATCAGATCAAGCAGCGAGCCGGTATTTGCCGCGCGCTGCCCGAGAATCGGCATAATGATGAATATTAGGCGATCGCTGATCGGCGTGATATTTGCGGTGCTTGCAGCTGCGTCTCTTGCCAGGGACGTAGTCACCGCGCCGTACCGGCCTGACAGCGGTAACCTGAGCATTCGATGCGGCATCCTGGTCGACGGAATCGCCGACCAACCTGCCACTTTTCAGACGGTCAAAATCATAGCTGGCAGGGTTGCCTCGATCGGCTACAGCGAGGACGCGGTCGACCTCGATCTCAGCCTTTACACCTGCCTGCCGGGCCTCATCGACACGCACACCCACCTGACCGATCGTACGGATGATACGACTGACCTGTCAGTCGTTTATTCCCGCACGAAGCTTGAGTCGATAGATATTGCCAGGGAAAACGCATTACTTACTTTGATGGCAGGAATCACGACTGCCCGCAACACCGGCGCATACATTAAATGGTCTGCGCGCGACCTGCGTGACCTGATCAATCGAGGCGATGCCGTCGGGCCACGGGTGCTGGTCGCGGGGTACTATCTGTCGGTTCCCGCGGGCGGCGGCGATCTCGTGATACCCGGATACGAGGAAAGTGAAATACCGGCCCATGTTCGAGCAGGCATCGCCCGAGGCCCGGAAGAGTTTCGACAGAAGGCCGAAGAAGCCGTAGCCGGAGGCGCTGACTTCCTGAAGATCATTGCCTCCGGCGCCGTGCTCGCATTCGGCGGCATACCCGGGGCGCCCGAGATGACGCCCGAGGAAATAAAAGCCGTTGTCGAGGTGGCGAACGCGGCCGGCATCAAGGTCACCGCACACGCCCACGGCGCACAGTCGATCAAGGACGCAATTCGTGCGGGCGTCGACTCGATTGAACACGCGTCGCTCGCAGACGACGAAGCGATTCGTCTGGCGGTTGAAAACGACGTAGCGTTCTCCATGGACATATACAACGGCGATTACATCGCAAGCGTCGGCCGGGAACAGGGCTGGCCCGGGGAATTCCTGAGGAAAAACGAGGAAACGATCGAAGCGCAACGCCAGGTGTTTACGAAAGCGCATGAGGCCGGCGTGACAATCAGCTTCGGGACCGACTCCAGCGTGTACCCGCATGGCGATCAGGCAAAACAGTTTGTCATCATGGTGCAGCGCGGAATGACGTCAATGGAAGCGATCCAGGCGGCAACCTCGGTCGCTGCGCGGGTCATCGGCTGGGAGCAAGACGTCGGGGCACTCGAGGTCGGCCGTTTCGGTGACCTGATTGCCGTGCGCGGCGATCCGCTGTCCGACGTCAGCCTGCTACAGGAGATCGACGTGGTCGTAAAGGGCGGGCTCCTGTTCAAGCTGAACGAGCAGAAGTAAGCACAAAGCTCAACCGGTATCGGCTTTTACCTATTCTCGCGGCGCTGCCCGGCGGGTAGCTTGAAATTGGGGTAGTTTGCTCGAAGGAGAACGGTCGTGAGCGAGTCAGCCGCCGAAGTCATTGAGCTCGACGCCAGCCGTCCGGTATGGGACCGGTGCTTCATGGTGGCGCCGCTGGTGCTCGTCGGAACTCGTGACCAGGACGGTTCACTCGACCTGGCGCCGAAGCACATGGCATTTCCGCTGGGCTGGAAGAACTATTTCGGTTTCGTCTGCAGCCCCAGGCATCACACCTGCGCCAATATCGAACGCAACGGCGAATTCACGGTCAGCTATCCGAAACCGTCCCAGGTAGTGTATGCAAGCCTGGCGGCCTCGCCGCGATTTGCCGGCGGGCCGAAGACGGTGCTGCAGAGTTTCGCCACGTTCCCGGCGAAGAAGATCGACGGCGAGTTCATCGAGGACGCGTACCTGTTTCTCGAATGCAAGCACTACAAGACCATCGACGGCTTCGGGGACAACTGCCTGATCAGCGGTGAGGTGGTTGCCGCATACGCGCACCCCGATTACTTGCGCTCCTCAGAGTTCGATGACCAGGAACTGATTCACGACGCGCCGTTATTCGCTTACTTGCCACCCGGGCGATTTGCCTCGATTACGCGATCAATTGCGTTTCCGTTCCCTGCCGATATGAAAAGGTAGTGTCGTCATGGGCGCGATTTATACCGATCAGGTTGTAGAGCATCTTCGGCTGCAACAGTTGGCCATGATAGACCTGCTCCGGCACCTGGTGGATGCAGAGTCGCCGTCCACGCAACCGGATTCGCACTGCCTGATCGTTTCGGTTCTCAATGAGGCGCTATCCTCGATCGGCTACCGGGTCAGCACCCTGACGCCAAACGGCTCGTACAAACATATCTATGCACGCCGCAAGAAGAGAGTGAAGAAAAACCGGGCGCAGTTGCTGCTTGGTCATTTCGACACCGTTTGGCCGCTCGGAACCATTGCGCAGCGACCGTTCTGCATAGACGGCAATATCATTCGCGGTCCTGGCGTATTCGACATGAAAGGCGGCCTCGTCCAGATCGTCTTCGCATTGAAGGCGATTCAGGAACTGGACTTACCGCTTTCGGTCGAGCCGGTCGTGTTTATCAATTCCGACGAGGAGATCGGCAGTCGCACTTCGAGACGATATGTACGGACTCTCGCCAGGCGGGTCGAGCGCGTGTTTGTGCTGGAACCGTCGATGGGCGAGGAAGGCGCGATCAAGACCGAGCGCAAGGGCATCGGCCGCTTCACAATCACCGTGCACGGCAAGGCGGCGCACGCGGGGCTCGACCCGGAAGGCGGCGCGAGCGCAATTCTCGAGTTGTCGCACGTGATCCAGGCCTTGTTCGCCATGAACGACGCCGACAAGGGGATCTCCGTAAATGTCGGGACAGTCGACGGCGGGTTGCAACCGAACGTCATTGCGCCGCACAGCCAGGCGGTGGTCGATGTGCGTGTGCCGTCGCTCGCGGATGGGAAAAGAATCGAAAAAGAGATTCACGGCATCGAGCCCGTGACGCCGGGCGTTCGCCTGAGCGTGGAAGGCCGTATCGGCCGGCCGGCGATGGAATTCACCACGCGAAACAAGGCGCTGTGGAAGGAAGCCAAAGCCCTCGGCAAGGCGCTCGGCATTGAGCTCGAGCAAGGTCGCGCCGGCGGCGGGTCTGATGGAAATATCACCAGCCAGTACACGGCGACCCTGGACGGCCTCGGCCCGGTCGGTCACGGAGCACACGCGGAACACGAGTTTCTGTATGTTGACAGGACGCTCGAAAGAACCGCCCTGCTCGCGCTTCTGCTCCTGTCACCGGGTCCTGGCGGGAAACCAGCATGACGGTGGTGTTGTACAGTTCCCTGACGCGAATATCCGATCTCGACAGCAAGCCTTATGAAGTTGCTCGTATACCGAAGCAAGACTGGGACACGGGTGACTACGTCGTCGGCGAAATAAGGGGCTCGTCACGCCGCACCTACGCCATCGAGCTGACCACGGGGCGCATGATCAATCCCATGCCCGGTGACCATGTTGTCGGTGCTTTCGGCAGTCGCGCCGCAACGCTCGAAGGGGTCGGCAGCTGGTCCGGAATCGAAGCGAACCGGATGAACGCAATGACGAGCGCGGGACTCTTTGGCGCCATAACTTCTCTGTCTCACATGATTCCAAGCACCGTCGACCTGAAATATCTCGGGCACGTGGTGCGTAACGGAAAAAAGGTCTGCATGGCGGACTTCGCGATTCGTCCGTCCGAAGTTGAATTCAACGTGCCGACAATCCTGCTTGTCGGTACCTCAATGTCGGCGGGCAAAACGACGACCGGGCGGCTGGTCGTGCACGAGCTCGAAAAGATGGACAGGAAAGTAGTTGGGACCAAGCTCACCGGTGCAGGACGGTATCGTGACGTTTTGAGTTTTCGAGATGCCGGGGCCAGCGCAATCTACGACTTCGTGGATGCAGGCCTTCCATCCACCGTGGTGCCGGAGGACGTGTTTCGCGCCGCCATCCGGCCGTTGCTGCACAAAATCGCCAGCCTCGAACCCGACGTTGTGATCGCGGAAGCCGGTGCCTCGCCACTCGAGCCGTACAACGGCGCAGCAGCTATCGAAGAACTCGGCAACAATATCCACTGCACCATTCTGTGCGCATCGGACCCTTACGCGGTTGTCGGCGTACAAAAAGCTTTCGGCCTGAAACCGGATCTCGTCTCCGGCCCCGCCACCAGCACCTCGGCCGCCATCGACCTGGTGCGCAAGCTCACCGGCGTCGAAGCGATTAACGTCATGGACACGGGCTGCCTGCCCATATTGCGCAGGGTCCTGAAGCGGACCTTGAAAATCTGAATACAAACGCCCGAATTCAGGGATTATTCCGCAAATTCCTTAGACCAAATCTGTCGCAGGATTCAACCGCGAACGTGCAGGTTTGTCCGGCGAAAAGAGTACAATCGAGCACAGCCGGCGGCGGCGCAGACCGTCCCTCGAAGCACAAAAATAAAGGAACAGGACATGAAAAATCTCAGACATCCCGCGGCTCTCCGTTTACTTTGCCTGTGCTGTGCGGTACTCGCCGTGGCAGCCTGCGGGCAACGCGACCAGGGCACTATGGACGCCACCGACGAAGGTGCGGCCACGGAATTGGCGCTGACGGACAAAGTGCCGGTGACGACGTCGTCAGCGGAGGCACGCGCACATTACGAAGAAGGGCTTGCACTGGCAGACAACCTGCATTTTTTCGACGCCAATGCGGCCTTCAGCAAAGCCGTGCAGGCGGATCCGGGCTTCGCAATGGGATATCTGCGGCTGGCGCAAACATCGCAGTCCGCCGCCGCGTTTTTTAAAGCCATCGGGCAGGCCGAGGACAGTATGGCCAATGCCACGGAAGGCGAGCAGCTTTACGTCCGTGCCTGGATTGCAATCGCCGAAAATGACCAGGCCGGGCAACTGGAAGCGGTAACCCAACTGCTCGGAATGTATCCGAAAGACGAGCGAACTCACGTGGAGCTCGCCAATTATCATAACGGCCAGCAGAATTTCGCGGAAGCCGCCAAACATTACGAGCATGCCACTACGATAAACCCGGATTTCGCATCGGCATGGAACTCGCTCGGCTATGCGCGCCGCAGCAATGGTGACCTCGACGGTGCGAAGAAGGCTTTTGCCCGTTATATCGAGATCATTCCCAATGAAGCGAATCCCTATGATTCCTACGCAGAGCTGCTGATGGAGATGGGCGAATACGACGAATCGATTGCCAACTATCGCAAAGCACTCGAGTTCGATCCGGATTTTCCTTCGGCTTATGCGGGCATCTCGATCAATGAATCATTGAAAGGAAATGCCGAGGCGGCTCAGGCAGCCACGCAGGAAATGCTGGCCGCAGCGAGGACCGATACCGAAAAAAGAAACGCGATTTTTCAATCGGTTGTCGCGCACTTGTATGCCGGTGATATCGAACAGGCCATTGCGGTTGCAGAGCAGCTGTATGCCCTGGCAGAAGAGCAGGGCAATCTTTCCGCAATGGGGGCGATCAGCGAGTACATGGGCGACGTCATGGCTGTAACGGGAGACGCCGCCGGTGCCCTTGAATATTACGAGATGGCGCTCGGGAATCGCCGGGAATCGTTTCTCAACGAGGCCAACAAGGCGCAGGCCGAACGGACTCACTTGTTCAAATCCGCGGTCGCGGCGATCGTCGATGATGACCTCGATACCGCAACAACCCTTGCCGCGGAGTACACGGCGGCGGTAGAAGCGAATGATGGCACCGCGTTCGAGCGGCGTCGGATTCACGAGCTGGCCGGATATATCGCGGCGTCGAACGGCGACAATGAAACTTCCGCGGCAGAGCTGGCGCAGGCCAACCAGCTGGATCCGATCGTCCTCTACTGGCAGGCAGTAGTGAACAAGGAAATCGGCAATGATGACAAAGCTGCCGAACTCGCAACCCAGGCCGCCTACCGTAATACCCTGTCAGCGAACCTGCCGCTGTTCCGCACCGCGGCAATATCCCTGCTCGAAGATCTCCAGATGCGGGAGGGCATGGAGGCAGAATAGGACTTTCCAGCATCGTATCGCCCGTCACGGGCGTCGCTCGTCTGGCAGTCGCCAAGCCGTGCAAAGCGACGTCGGGATGGGGCGAAATCGGCTGCGACAGGCCGTAGAATACGGGCCGACGTCATTAGACACCAATCAATCGAGGAGAAGAACTAAATGAAAAAGATACTTGCCGCGCTCACCGTTACCTTTGGATTCCTTATCGGTATGAATTCAATGGCACAGGAGTCGCTCGTGGAACATCTCGTTAAAGCCTGCGAAGACGACATCAAATCGTATTGCAGCCAGGTAACGCCGGGTGGTGGCCGTATGTTGCACTGCATGGCCGCGCATGAAGACAAAATCTCCGGACGCTGCCAGTATGCGTTCTACCAGGCCGCATCGATCCTCGAGCAATTGGCGACAGCGACAGCCTACGTCGCAAGCCAGTGCGCAACGGATATCGAAACGCATTGCAGCGATGTCAGGATGGGTGAAGGCAGGGTGCTTGCCTGCCTCACAGAAAACGAGGCCGACCTCAGCGATGCCTGCAACCAGGCGATCGCCGATACGGTTGGCAATTAAGCGGCGTTTATCATCTGCAATTAATCAGGCGGGAAGTTAGTCCATTCCCGCCTGTTCTCTTACCCAGCGCACTGCTTGTTCGTGAGTACCAAACCAGACGCCCGGTTTGCTCTTCATGTATTCGATCAGTTCGCTAAGTACGACGATGCGCGATCGATGGCCGATGTAATGCGGATGCATGGTCAGCACGAAGGTCGTGCCTTCTTCATAGGCAACATCGAATTCGTCCTTGTATACCTGTAATACTTCGCGAGGGTTCGAGTAGCGATCGCCGAGCGGATTCATCAGCGGCGCGTCATCCAGTATCCAGTCGACAGGTAGCTCGACAAATCCTGTCGGCTCACCGTCGGCAACGATCTCGTATGGACGGTCGTCCGCCATTAGCGACGAGTCGTAAAGAAAACCCAGTTCCATCAGCAATTCGAGCGTGTGATCGGAAAAATTCCACGACGGCGCCCGATACCCCACGGGTCGTTCGCCGACCAGTTCCGTCATGCGTTGCAAAGCCCTCAACAGCAACTGCTCTTCGACTTCACGTGGCAACACGGCGTTTCGCTCATGAATCCAGCCGTGAATCCCGATCTCGTGACGCCCGGGCGCTTTAATCGCCGCTATCATTTCCGGTGCCAGTGAAAAGCTGATCGCCGGTCCGAAAAAGGAGGCCGCGATATCGTGTTCGTCGAGGAGTTGCAGGACGCGTCCGAGGCCGACGCGGGCACCGTACTCTCCCTGTGACAGCCCGCCGACATTGGTGTCGCCGTTACGCAGCCAGATGGTCTCGTTATCGACATCGAAAGACAGCAGCACGGCCACCCGCGCACCGCCCGGCCAGCTATCCGGGTTCAGATTGCGGCCGGCCCTGACCTTGTTTACCGCTTTCTCGATTCGATCTTCGGACCATTCCCACGGCGGGTCCTGGTCCTGTGCAAGCGCGAGCTGGCCGAGAACTCCGGACAGGAAAATGGGGAGAAGGAATCTCGGTATTTTCATTTTCTTGTGCTCAGGATAGCGGCAAGTCACGCTGTGTGCCGATAAGCGAATCCCGCGTAACCAGCGTGGCGAGTTTTTGCTCCGGCCAGTCTTCGGTGCCGACTGGCCGTTGTGGTAACACCATGTAGCGCAATTCCGCCGTCGAATCGTGCACCCTTACCTCAATATCGTCATCAAGCTCGACGCCGAATTCGGCCAGTACACTACGCGGCTTGCGGATGACCCGCGAGCGATAGTTTTTGGATTTGTACCAGGCCGGTGACATGCCGAGCAGGGAGCGTGGATAACAGGAGCACAAGGTACAAACGATTACGTTGTGTACATCGTCCGTATTCGCCATTACGGTGAATTCGTACGGCGCGATGTCAAAGCCGAGCTCCCTTAATGCCTCTCCGCCGTTCTGCAGCAGGCGTGCCTTGTATTGCGGATCGGTCCAGGCACGGGCCACAATCATCGCGCCGTTTTCGGGGGAGGCCCCTTGCATTTCCGCTATTACCGCCTGCTCTTCATCCGCGGTGTAGTGCCCTGCTTCGATCAGCAGCTCGCGCAAGGCGAGCCCGATGCGCGCCGCATCGCTGGTCGGTTCCGGGTGATCCGGTTGAAATGTTCTCGAATGATCGTGGTCGCTCATTCTGCAGGCTCCAGCCAGTGTTCGAAGATCTCCAATTCAACAATGTCCATTTCGGTGCCTTCGTAAGGTTGCCAGAGATCCGTTTGTGGAATAGTGACACGATATATCCGCTGCTCCGGCTTGCCGTCGCCACGGATAAAATTCTCCGGCATGCCATGCACGCCGCACACGCGCTCGATCACGCCGACCTTTCCCTTGGCGTATGACGGAACCCGGTGGTGCACCGGCGGCGTGCGATCGGCGATGCGCACTCGCTGGCCTGCCGCGAACCTGGGTTCGTTCATTCGCCCATCCCCGCTTCCTGCCGTTCGCGGATGACTTGTGCTTTGGCCGTCAGTGCCGATTCCGTGATGACGCCGCGCGACACGAGCGTCGTCGCGAGCGCCTTTGCCCAGCGTTCGAAGTAACTCAGGTTTTCATAGTCATCCGGCGTCAGGCGCTCGATGCCGTCGCGCAGTTCGGCGAAGTCACTGATCAGGCCTTTCTTGAGTGCCAGTCTCACCATGGCGTCGATCTGCCACTCCCAGTGCGCGGTGTCGTGCTCCGATAGATCGATCGGCCCGCCTTCCCGGCCGCCGACATCGTGTGGTCCCCAGGGTTCACTCATAATATTAATTCGCTACCAGTTGCCGAGGGTTTGGCGGTAAATGACGGAGATTAAGGAGATATTAGAGCGCGGAAAGCAAGCGGTCAAAACAGCCGAAACATGCAATGCCTTGACAGTCATATGCGCCGGCAGTACAAGCAAGACGATCACAATAACAATCCCGTTCGCCGGGGGGCAAAATGCATAAATCTTTGACAGTCGCCCTGATGCTCGGCCTCGCCGTGCCCGCTCTCGCCTGGTCTCAATCGATCGCGGAACCGTTCAAGGTCGGCACATTCGAACTTGATGGCTCGCCCGCGGTAGGAATCGTGCTGCGAGACAGCCTGGTCGTGGAATTCGAGGCTGCCAACCTGGCCCTGGAGCGGGATCCTGCCTATCCGCAAATTCCCCTGCCCGCCGACATGCTGGAACTCATCAGCCGCTACGAATACGGCCTCAAGCGCAGGCTGTACGAAATCGTCAATCATCTTGTCGGGAGCGGCGCACTCGACGAAGACCGGCCCGCTTATGTTCATAATGTCGGCGAGGTGCGCACACTGCCACCCATCATGTATCCCGGAAAGATTCTCAATGCGGCCGTGAATTTTTACAGTCACGTCGAGGAATCAGGCACCGAAGAGGAACGCAGGGAGGCGAGGCGCCTGCGCCGCGAGCAGCGTGGCGTCCCGTACCTGTTCATCAAGCCGAGCCGTGGCGCAGTTATCGGCAACGGCGACAACATCGTGATTCCCTACGGCCGTAACCGGACCGACTGGGAGGTCGAGCTCGGTGCGGTCATTGGCAAGACAGCGAAATATGTGTCGGCAAATGATGCAGAGGATTACGTCTTCGGTTACATGGTCACGCTCGATATTTCCGACCGCGGCGGACGCCCGCCCGGCGGTGCGCCGTTCCGCAGCGACTGGTTCGTCGGCAAGGGTCATGACACCTTTGCGCCGCAGGGTCCGTGGATCGTGCCAAAGGAGTTCTACGGCAACCCCATGGAGATTCTCCGGCAGTCGCTAAAGGTGGGCGATGAGCAGATGCAGGAGGCGACTGCCGGCGATATGATTCACAGCTTGTGGGAATTGATCGAATACGGATCATCCATTATTAGCCTGTATCCGGGTGACGTAATCAACAATGGAACATCGGGCGGCGTCGGCATGGGCACGGCAGTGCGCGGCGCACAGCGATTCCTGAAGCCCGGAGAAATTATCGAAGCGACTATCGACGGAATCGGCACGCTGCGCATGCCGGTTGTCGGCGAGGAAAAACCGGCGGGCCTTACCGGCGCGCATCTACCGCCTGTCGATACTTACCGCGACCGGCTTTAAGGGGAGAACCTGTTGAACAGCGAAGGAAAATTGCTCCACGGTGCTTGTATGTGTCTGGTTTTCGCAATCGGCGCGTTCGCCTTGCTGCCGGCGGCGATGGCTCAGGGTAATGTCACCGAGAAACGCGTCCTCGAAGAATCTGCAAAAGGCGAAAACTGGTTTCTCAAAGGCGGAAATTTTCGCGGCGAGCATTTCAGCCCGCTCTCGCAGATAACGGCCGACAACGTTGCCGACCTCGGGCTTGCGTGGGCGATCGATCTGCCGATTCCCGACGGCATCTCCGCGACACCCATCGTCGTCGACGGCGTCATTTACCTGTCGGGCGCATTTTCGGTCGTCTACGCCATCGACGCCAAAGACGGCCGCATTATCTGGTCATTCGACCCGAACGTGCGCCAGGCACTCGGCGACGACCCCTTCATGTCCTGGTCTGCGAGGGTCAACCGCGGCGTCGCCGTCTGGGAAGGCATGGTGCTTGCGACCACCGCCGACTGCCGTCTGATCGGCATCGACGCCGCCACCGGCAAGGAACGCTGGTCGCAACAGACCTGTGATATTGAACGCGGCTACGCGATAACGGACTCGCCTTATGTCGGCGGCGGCAAGGTGTTTGTCGGCAACGCGGGTTCCGAATCACGCGAGAAGAATCGCGGCTACGTGACGGCCTACGAGGTGCAGAGCGGCAAACAGCTGTGGCGCTTTTACACGGTGCCGAGCGACAAAGCAGAGGAAAACGCTTCTGCCGCCATGAAGATGGCGGCGGCGACCTGGTCCGGCGATGCGCTTGCCACTTTCGGCGGCGGCGGCAGCAACTGGAACGAGATGACCTATGACCCGGAATCGGGCCTGCTGTTTTTCGGTACCGCCGGCGCGCTGCCCTACCTGCACCACGACCGCAGTCCCGAGGGTGGCGATAATCTGTTTACGTCTTCCATCCTTGCGGTCAACACGGATAGCGGGGAGTACGTCTGGCACTACCAGACCGTTCCCAGGGACAGCTGGGAATACAACGCGACCATGAACATCATTCTGGCCGACCTGAGAATTGCTGGCGAGGATCGCAATGCATTGCTCATCGCACCGAAAAACGGATTTCAGTACGTTCTGGATCGCCTGACCGGTGAACTGCTGGCAGCAGACAAGTATGCGAAGGTCAACTGGGCGACGCACATCAATCTCGAGACCGGCCGGCCGGTCTACGACCCGGAAGGCGAATTCTGGAACCGGCTCGACGAGGGCAGCGTTTCCGTCTGGCCGAACATGTGGGGCGCGCACAGCTGGCAGCCGATGGCATGGCACCCCGAACACGGGCTCCTTTATATCCCGGTGCTCGACGTCCCGACCGTCATCACCCCGGGCAAAGACGGTGCTTATACAGACACGCTCGAGCTGTTCACCGAAGTCGACGGCAAGCCATTCAGTCCCGGCAAGCTTGTCGCATTCGATCCGTTACAACAGGTCACGCGCTGGACAACAGAGCTTCCCCTGCCCTTCAACGGCGGCGTGCTCGCGACGGCCGGCAACCTGGTCTTCCAGGGCAATGCGCAGGGCCGGTTCGTCGCCTATCAGGCGGATACCGGCGAGGAGCAGTGGTCACTCGTGACCGGTTCGGCCATTACCGCCGCGCCGGTGAGTTACTCGATCGACGGTACACAACACGTTCTTATTCCGATCGGTTCGGGAGGCGGCATTCAATTCGTCTATCCGCAACTCGGGGCGACGCCGGAATCACAGGGTCCGACCCGCCTGCTCGCGTTTACCCTCGACGGCCAGGGTGAATATCCGCGCATCCAGCCTGTCGTTCGAGCCTTGCCGGAACAACCCGAACTGACGGCATCTCCGGAAGTGATCGAGAACGGCAGCAAGCTGTACGCGGGAAACTGTGCCTTCTGCCACGGCAAGGACGGCTCGGCCCGCTTTGGCGCCACGGTCCCGGATCTTCGCTACGCATCGGCCGAAACGCATGCCGCGTGGCATGAGATAGTCATTGGTGGCGCAAAGCGCGCCAACGGCATGCCGGCATTTTCTCACCTTAGTTCCGACGAGGTCGAGGCGATCCGGAATTACGTGCTATCGCTGTCCGGGGAGCTGCGCGCGGCGGATTCTGCCAGGTAAATTTTGGCAATCCGAGCAAACTGCCGGTCACCGCTTTGATCGCGGCTGGTTGCAATAATCTGGCTGCGACCAAATCCCCGTGCGGCGCATCATGGCTACAATACGTGCAAGCAAATGGGGTTCAGAGCAATGAAGTCAATGATAACGCTGGTATTGGCCACCTGCCTCGCTGTTGCTGCAGCAGCATCGGCCGATATCGAAGAGAAAAGGGAAATGAAGATCGTCGTCGCCGGGCATGTGGGTGACGAGGCCACGACAATCCACTGGATCGGCAGCGGCGATTCCGCATTTGACATGCACGGCATGCAGGTCGGCGAGACCCAGTCGATCATCGACGAGTCGGGCCGCGCGATTCTGATTACCCGGGAAGAGGAAGGCTACAAGTTCGAGGTCGATGGCAAGACTGTCGCTCTGCCGCAGATCGGGGTGCCAGGCGAATATATGGCTTTTGGTCACGCACCTGACGTTAGCGCCGATTTCGATGTCGAAATCGTCGGCAATCACCTCGCAACGCCGGTACACGATGCCAATACCGTGACTATCATCAGCGACGAACCACTCGATGCGACGACCCAGGAAAGCATCAAGGCCGTGCTGCAGTCGGCCGGTCGTGATGAAACGGTCACTTTTATCGACGGCGGCAGCACTTTTGGCGCCAGGCATGTCCAAGTAATCAGGAAGAGAGTCGAGACCGAGCATTAATTTGCGCAACGTTCTGACCATAACCAGGCCTCTCTCGGGAGGCCTGGCCAAAACCCGATCGCTGGCAGCTGTTTTGTTGCTAACCGTCTTGGTGAGTGCTTGTGCCTCGCAATCGGAACATGACGACGATACCGCCGGCACGCCGCGATGCCCGAGTCACCAGACCATGACCTGTTTCAAGCGCACGGCCGAGCAAGCCGTGTGCCGTTGCGCCGAGCATGGCGAGATGCGCGGAATCCTCGAAGACTCGATCAGGCGAGATTATCCGTAGAGCGGCGATTGCGATAGTAGAAAACCAGACCAGCTGCGACGAACAGCAAGCAACCGCCGCCGACTTTGAGAACAAACATCTGCGGATTCGCGGTCCCCTCCGGTGGAATCAGCGCCAGCACCACGGACAAGAGCGTCGCACTGAATCCGAGCACGCTGCACAGGGATATGCCGACAATCCCTCCCGGTATGAGACTTACCCCTTCATTGTTGCCAGCCGCCTTGATCCGCAGCATCGGCAGCGCTGCGAACATGTAAAGAAAAGGAATGAAATACAGGATTATCGCCATGTCGAGCAGCATGATGTAAGCCGCCTCGATTGTCGATTCGGTTACCGCAGCAAATATCAGAAGCGTCGCAACGACGCCTTGTGTAATCAACGCGATGTGCGGCGTACCCCAGGTCGGATGCGCCTTGCCGAGTGCCGCCGGAAGGTAACGGTCGATGCCGATTACGTAGGGTATTCTCGCGACTCCGGAGAACCATGCGCCGAGACCTCCCGTCGAACTCATCACGACCAGCAATGCACCCAGGATCGCGAGTCCGGGCAACGCTATACGTTCGCCGATCTCGGCGAGCGCCTGTGGTATGCCGGTAATGACGTTGATCTTGCCCTCCGGTACGGCAACCATCAGCAGCCCGGTTCCGACAATGTAAATTCCGGCGATGATCAAGCCCGATATGAGCATGGCCCGCGGCAAGGAACGTCGCGGGTCTTTTATTTCCCCGCTCATCACCGGGCCCAGCTCCAGCCCGGCAAACGCAAAGGTCATCGTGGCGAAGAAAGTCAGGGTCGAGAATTCGCCGAGATTCGGCATGAGCGTCGCCGCAGAAAAATCCGTGGCGCTGCCATGCCTGGCCCAGGCCCATATCCCGCCGATTGCGAGCACAGCAAATACCGCAGCGGTCGCCATTGCACCAATATTGGGAATCCACTTGCCCTTGCTCAGGCCGATAACATTTAAGAGAATCACCAGCCACAGCAGCGTCAGCGAAAACGCAGCGTTGTAATAGCCACTGCCAGCGAAACCGAGCCAGGCACTGCCACCGAGATACAGGAATGCGCCGGCAATGAATAGCAGCAGGCCCGGAAAATAGAAGAGGTTATTGACCCAGTAGGTCCAGCCTACAATGAACCCGTGCGCCTCACCGAATGCCGCCTTGGTCCACAGGTAAATACCGCCCTCGCCCGAATCGCGGGAGCTTAATTCCATTACCGTCAGTCCGGACGGAATGAAGAAAATGACGACGGCGAGCAACCAGAGGACCAGGCTGGACGGGCCCATCTGTGCGGCGGTCGACAGCCAGCGGATCCCGAGTATCGCGGCGATGTTGAGGAACACGAGGTCCATGACACCCAGCGTCCGTATCAGCCCGCCGCCCGTTCCCTCGTGGCTTGCTGTCGACATGCAAATCTCCTTAAGACTTCGGATAAACTAGGTCCCGAGTCCCGATCGCACACCGTGACCCAGGCTCAGCTCGCCAAAAAACCATAATCGCCAGCAGGCAACAATGCAAACAGGAGCGCAATTGCTACCAGGAGTAAGATTTCTGATCATATTGTTGCTGGCGCTTTGCAACACGTCCTCGCCTGCCAAGGAGCAACCGGCCGGCAATGCCGCTTTATTTGCAGATGCACTGGATGCCGCCGAGAGAATGCCACGCCTGCACAGCCTGTTGATCAGTCACAAGGGCGAGCTGGTGCTTGAAAGATATTTCAATGGCAGCAACCGTCAGCAGACGGCCAACGTCAAGTCGGTATCAAAATCCTGGATTTCGGCGCTCGTGGGGATCGCAATCGAGCAAGGCCACATTCAGGGACTCGATCAACCCATTGCCGAGTTCTATCCGGAGCTGCTCGGAATCCAGGATGACGAGGAAAAAGGATCGATTACGATCGGTAACCTGTTATCGATGCAGGCAGGTCTCGAAACGACCAGTTTTTACAATTACGGTGCCTGGGTGTTGAGTGACGACTGGGTCCGCTTCGCTTTGCAACAACCGATGCTGGCAGAACCGGGAACCCGGCTCCTCTACAGCACCGGCAATACGCATTTACTTTCAGACATTCTCACCCGGGCCACCGGCAAGTCGACGCTGCAGTTCGCCCGGGACGAACTCGGCCAACCGCTGGGCTTCCACATCGAGGCCTGGCCAACCGACCCGAAGGGCATCTATTTCGGCGGTAACAACATGGAAATAACACCTCGCCAGATGCTCGTGTTCGGCGAGCTGTACCTTAACAACGGCCGCGCAAATGGCAAGCAGGTCATTCCCGAAAACTGGGTAAAAACATCATTGGAACCGCGCGCCGAATCGTTGCGGGAACGTGGCAGGTTTTACGGTTACGGCTGGTGGTTACGCGACATGGCCGGCGTGCCGGTCGCTTATGCCTGGGGCTACGGTGGGCAGTTCATTCTGCTTGCGACGAACCTGGATCTCGTAGTCGTAACCACATCGAGCAGCTTTCCGGGACGCGACCGGCGGCCACATATTCGCAGTCTTTACTACATGCTCGAAACACGTGTGGTCGCACCTGCGGTCGAATACGCCAACTCGGTCATTCCGTGGGCGATCGACTAGGCCTGAACGCCGGCATCGGATCAGTCGTCAGGGTCTATGTGGACGCCAACGATTTCCATGTGGCGCACGCGGAACTAATATAGGTGTAATAGGGGTTGGCCGTCCTTCAACTCTGTGCGAAAAGGGACCCGGAGAGAACCAGAGAAAACGATGCCTAAAGTTCTGCCTAATCAATTTGCAGCAATTGCTGCAACCTTCTTACTGGCCGCGGGTTGCCAGCCCGGATTCGATGCTGACCAGCCTGTTACGCTGTCCGTGATTGGAACCAACGACGTGCACGGAAGCCTGTTGCCGGTCGATGGTAATCGGGGGCTGACCCTGCTTTCCGGCTACGTGGATAACCTGCGCGAGACCCGGGCCCGGGATGGCGGAGCCGTGTTACTGATCGATGCCGGTGATATGTGGCAGGGGACGCTTGAATCGAACCTGTCGGAAGGCGCTTCCGTGGTCGCCGCATACAACGCCATGGCTTACGACGCGGTAGCGGTCGGCAATCACGAGTTCGATTTTGGCCCGGCGGGCGAGAGGGCGACGCCGGCAGACTCCAGTGACGATGCGCGCGGCGCTCTGAAAATACGCGCGAGCGAAGCAAAATTCCCATTACTTGCGGCCAACCTGATCGACCAGAGGACTGGTCTGCCGGTGGACTGGCCCAATGTTCAGCCGTCGGTGCTGATCGAACGTGGCGGTATCAAGGTCGGCATCCTCGGGCTGATTGCAGAAAACGCGTTGATCGCGACGATCGCGCCTAACGTTCGGGATCTGAGTGTCGCACCGCTGTCTCTCACTGCCATGCGCGAGGCACGCAAGTTACGGGATGCCGGTGCCGAGCTCGTCATCATCGCCGCACATGCAGGCTCGCAATGTGAAAACTTCGATGATCCGAATGACCTGTCGTCCTGCAACCTGAATGGCGAAATCATGCAGGTCGCGCTCGACCTGCCGGTGGGTCTCGTCGACCAGATCATCGCCGGCCACATTCACCAGGGCATTGCCCACGAGGTCAATGGAATCGCCATTACATCGAGTTACTCGAGCACGCGTGCTTTCGGCCGTGTCGATCATATATTTGATCGCCGCAGTCACAAGCTGATTTCACGCAAGATTTTTCCTCCGCAAGCTGTTTGCGGTTACGTCGACAAAACGTCCGGTCAATGTTTTTCATCCGAGGAAGTGAGCGGCTCGTCGGAGCTTGCCTACTACAGTGGCAAGGTCGTTGCGCCGAATGCCGGGGTGGTAGAAATTGCAGAACAGGCGAAACAACGCGCAAGCATACTGAAATCGCAATTACTGGGCGTGTACCTGGAAACCCCGATCACCAGGGAGGGCCGCCCAGACTCGCCGATCGCGCACCTGTTTACCGACGTCGTGCACGATGCGCTCGGTGGCGACCTCGTGATTCACAACGTAATGGGTGGAATACGCGCAGATCTTCCGCAAGGCGATCTCACTTACGGCGCCATCTATGAAATGTACCCCTTCGACAATCTGGCCGCACAATTCGAACTTAGCGGGGCTGAACTCCGCGAGGTACTCGGGCGCCAGGCATTGAGGCCGCATAACCGTGCCGGGGTATCCGGTATCAGGGTGTTCGCAACATGCGAGGAAAACAAGCTCGAGATGACGCTATTCCGCGCCGATGGCACGGAAATCGAAGACGACGAAATGCTTCTGGTCACGACCACGGATTTCCTCGCGACCGGGGGCGATGACATTCTCACGCCGGTCATGCCCGAGGGCGGATTTCCGATAATGAAAAATTCGCCACTCGTGCGCGAGGCGATTGCCGACTGGTTGCGCGCCAGGGGCGGCACCCTGAATGCCGACAGCTTTTCGGATGCCGAAAATCCCAAGTGGAACCAGCCGGAACCGATGCCGGCAAACTGCGCGATGTGAATGAAATGCCCCGCTCAAACGCGGGGCATTCCCGAAGTCGCGCCCACGTTAAAAGCGAAATTCGAGGCCCACAGAAGCCATCCAGACGGCATCGGCTTCGTCCACGTCGAACCACTCGAATTCTGCACGCAATCCGAGACCGCTTTCCGAGCCGAATTTCGCCCCGATACCGAGTGCCAGGTCCTCGCCGTCATCGAAGCCTACCGGCACGCCGTTGAGCAGCGAATCAGCTTCCCAGGAAATGAGGCCTGCCTTTGCGAACAGGTCGAAATTATCGGACAAGCCCAGCGCACCGACACCATAAAGGCTCCACGCCTCGGCATCGATCTGCGCGGTCTGACCGAGAAAATCGTCATCCGGCTTGCCGAAGTCCAGGTAGCCACCCTCGATGCCGAATCCGTTATGGAACATGTACCGGCCGAACACTTTGTAGCCGGTATCACTGGCGTCCAAGGTGAAATCCTGATCCGAGTCTTTGATGTTTGCGAAGCCGTATGATGCGCCGAGCGACAAGCCTTCTGCGGCAGCCGAACCGGCAACAAGTGCGAGAAATATTGATGTTGCCCAAGTGAATTTACTCATAACAGACATTCCTTTCGAGTTTATTTAGTGCTGCGCACCCAAACATGAATGCAGCGTTGCCCGAAAGTAGATGCCTCCCGCTTAACGCAGCCTGAATGGAAGCCGATCCGGGAATATGTAAACCCGCGCTTCGGGCGCGGCTATGTCTTTGCGTCGGCATCGGAAATACGCCGATTCTGCAATTTACCTTGATCTCGGACGCCTTCGCGTCTAGCGTAACCGGACCGTCCCTATAAAGAGGCGAGAACAATGAATAACAAGACGTTTTGGATCGGCTTCGTGGTCGTTTACGTGTTATGGCAGGCGCTGGGCTTCATCATCTTCGAAACCATGCTGGGCGACGCCCACGCCGCAATGACCGACGTATTCCGACCTGAAAACGAGTTGAATGACATGATGTGGATGATGTTGGTGAGCAGCGCCGTCATGATGTTCATGTTCTGCTACATCTTCACGCGAGGTTACGAAGGCAAGGGCATCATGGAAGGCGCGCGTTACGGCGTATTGATCGCATTTCTGATGGCGAGCCCGATGGTCATCGAGCAGCATGTCTTGTATCCGGTCCCGGAAAACGTAGCGACCATGTGGCTTATTGGCATTTTCGTTTCATTCATCATCGTCGGCGCGGCATTCGCGGCGATTTACAAGCCCGAAACCGCGGGATAACGAATATTTTTCAGGCTGCGCTGGCTTTTTGCTCGCGCAGTTCCCTGATGCCGCGTAGCAGCGTCTCGCAGAAAGGTGCGACGTCGGCCGTGTCCATTACGGTCGACACGACACCTATCATGCCCGGCGACATCCAGTAACCATTCTGCACCATGTAGCGGTGCAGGCCTGCGCTGCGATAGACATGGCCACGCGCGGTGTTGTCTCCGAGTGCCGGATCCGAAAGGGTCATCGAAAAAATCGAGTACTGACCCTGTACCTCGCCTTCCGTGTCGGACAGGTCGAAGACTTCGCGGACGCCTTTGCGGAATTCCTCACCGAGTTGATTGATCCGTGCGAATTCGTCTTTGGTGAGCATTTCCATGGCCTTGTGCCCGGCCGCCATGGATACCGGATTGGCATTGTAGGTGCCGCCGTGCGGCAGTTTCGCCTTGGTCTCACCGGCCTCGAACACGGACATTACGTCGGCACTACCGGCGACTGCCCCTATCGGAAAGCCGCCACCGATGATCTTGCCGAGCGTCGTCAAATGGGGTTTCAAATTGCGTTCTCCCTGCAGCCCGGCCCATCCGGCCCTGAACGCGATCACCTCGTCGGCGATCTGCACGGCGCCGTTCTGTTCGCAGAAATCGGCGATCATTGCGAGGAATTCATCGGTAGGCGCGACCCGCGCCAGGCCCTGGCCGATCGGGTCGTATAGGACCGCGGCGAGATCAGCCGCATTTTCGTCGAGTATGCGGCGTGCGATCTCCGTCTCGTTAAAGGGGATGACGACCACGTCGTCCAGCACACCTTGTGGGGTGCCCGCGGAATACGCATGGGAGACAGGATCGCCTTTGGCAAGATCCGTCGGCTCCACGCCGAGGCTGACTTCGGCAAAATCGTAGGAGCCGTGATAGGAATTCTCGCACTTCGCGATCTTCGGCCTGCCGGTGTAGGCACGCGCCGCCTTGATCCCGTTCATAACGGCTTCGGTGCCGGAATTCATGAAGCGTATCTTGTCGAAGTTCGGCGAGCGGCCACATAGCAAGTCCGCCAGCGCGTACTCGGCCTCACTGCCGAATGAATATCCGGTGCCGCGATTGATCTGGCGTATTGCCGCTTCCACGACTTCGGGATGCGCATGTCCATGAATCATTGAGGTATAGTTATTGTTCAGGTCGAAGAGCTTGTTTCCGTCTAGGTCGGTAATGTATTTGCCCTTCGCTTCACGGGCATAAATCGAATACGGCGAAATGCGAATGGTGCTGCGCGAACCGCCTTCGGTCAGGACACGCTGTGCCTTCCCGAACATCGCAGCAGACTTGGAATCCGGATTGGGATATTTCATGATTGCTGGCCCTGGTTTTGCATAATTGAATGCGTCACGCCCTGGTGATGACGTCGTCCCGCTGCATGTAGCAACTGGTGTCTACCGACTGACGTGCCTGGAAGTAGTATTCGTAGTCCGCATCGAAGGCGATTCGTGACTCGACTGCCTCGGGATAAAAATCCATGATTCCCAGCATGAGTTCACAAATCTCCCTGACCGCATGGCTACTGCCGCTTGCTCCGGTGATGTAATCGCAGTATTTCTTGCGTTCCACGAAATCTGCAAAAAGCGGACTCGCGTCGCGCCGCACCATGAAACGCAGGCCGCACAACTCGGCCATCGGCAGATCGTTGATATCGTCAAACACGCATGCGATTTGTTGCGGCTGCAAGCCGCTCTCCTCGCATATATGTGTTATTACATCCTGCTTTTTACGTATACCGGTGTAGACAGCGGTCATATGCTCCCGCCTGGCGAATGCGACTGCTGATTCGTTGTTCTCGCCACTGATGATTGCCGAGTACGGAAGGGCGCCAGAATGCCGGCACATGCCGTAACGCAGCATGTTCGTTCCCATGGAATCGGCTTCAGAGAAGCCACTCGAAGTTGCCTGACCTTTGCGGCCGTCATTGAAGACGCCGTCCCAGTCGAAAACGATCCCGCGGCACTCGTCGAGCCTGGCGCTTAAATGATCGACGGGAGTGATGAACCTGCCGCCCGCCGCATTGAACCTTTTGACGACTTCCGTCAGTGCCAACTACACGACGTCCTGGATATCTAGTATGCCAATGGGTTTTTCGCCATCCAACGCGATGATCGTGTCTACTTTCGACTCTTCGAATTTTTGCACGGCATTGTAGAGCAGCGCGTCCGCCGATATTGATATCGGATTTTTGGAATATCCGACCTTGTCGAGCGTCATATCGATGACCTCGGCACCCAGTTCCTGGATCTTGCGGCGCAGGTCTCCGTCCGTAAACACACCGACGACTTTGTCTTTCTTGTCTGCGATGGTCACGGCGCCGAGCTTGGATTCGGTCATCTTGATGATTGCCGCCTTGACCGAGTCCGTCGGCTTACAGATCGGATTCTGCTCCCGCAGTACCTCGCGGACCCTGACCGTCATCAGCTGCGTATGCTCCACGAACTGAGCAGTTCCGACCGACGTCAGCGCGTTCAGGCAGAGTTTCTGCATCACACCCCAGGGCACAGTGCAAACGTGTACGCCGGCAAGCAATGCCTGCCGCACGTGGTCGGGATGACGTACAGACGAAAACATGACCTTGGTCTCGTAATCGTAACGATCGATGACCTTGACGCACTGCTCGAACAAGGCGTTTGCATCATGGCCTTGATCCTGCATGCGTCCCGCGAGCGGACATACAAAAGCGGCACCGGCGGCCATCGCCATGTATGCCTGGTTGAGCGTATATATAAGGTGTACGTTGACCCGGTGTCCTTCCTTAGTCAGCGTGTTACATGCCCGAACTCCGAAATCAGAAACCGGGATCTTGAATACCGGTGCCTTGGCGAGCGGTAGTTCGAGCAGGCGATGTGCCTCAGAGACGATCTCGTCGTGCGTGTTGCCGAGTGCCTCGACTTGAAGTTCCGGCACCATTTTTGACAGCTTGACGATTGCGCCGTCGATGTCGGTAATGCCGTCACGATGCATGAACGTCGGCGTTGTCGTCAAACCCGTCAGGAATCCGAGACCGAAAGCCTCTTCGATTTCCTGGAAATTGACCGAGTCGAGATACAGATCCATTTTTATTCCTTGCAGATCAGTGCGCTTGCTGCCGTACCAGCTTGTGAAGATCGAGTAAGGGGTTCAGGAAGTCTTCCAATTCGTCCAGGTAGTACTGGCTTGCAGCGTCGCAGAGCGCATCGGGCGGATTGGGATGCGCCTCCACGAAGATGCCGTCCACGCCGGCGGCGACGCCGGATCGGGCAAGGACGTTCAGGTACTGCCGCGTGCCGCCTTTCGGATCCTTGCTCGGAATCCCGTATCGCCTGATCGCGTGCGTAATGTCGAAGACCACCGGATAACCGGCTTCCCGCAGCATGAAAAAGCTGCGCGGATCGACGATCAGGTCGTTGTAGCCGAAGGTATAACCTCTTTCCGTCAGAATGATTTTGTCGCCGCCGACCGCCTCTATTTTCTTGACCGGCTTGGACATGTTATCGGGCGCAATGAACTGCCCGTGTTTCAGATTGACGACGGCACCCGTCTTCGCTGCCGCGGTCACGAGCTCCGTCTGCATGCAGAGATATGCCGGGATTTGCAGAATGTCGACGACCTCGGCAGCCGGTGCCGCCTGCTCCGGATAATGGATGTCGGTCAGGAGCGGCAATCCGACTTCATTCTTGATGCGGCCCAGTATGCGCAACCCTTCCTCGAGGCCCGGCCCCTGGAAATAATCGAGCGAGCTGCGGTTGTCCTTGGTGAAGGATGACTTGAATATGAGCGGCAGTGCGAGCTTCTCGCTGATCTTCTTCAGGCGCTCCGCGGTCTGCATCATCATCGATTCCTCCTCGATGACGCACGGCCCGCAGATCAGGAAAAGGTCGTCCGATCCGCAGTCGATGCCGGCGACGTTGACGTGTTTGACGGTATTCATGGATTGCTTCTGCTTCCTGGTTTTCCGAACGGCGTATCGTGGCCTGCCGAGCCAAAAAGGGCAAGTTCAGCGGCCCGAAATATAGGCTTCGATCAGGCTGAAATTGAGCTCCGTGGCACCGCGATTGCCGAGAATCACTTGCCTTGCCCTGGCTCCCATTTCCGCCGCAGTGCCCGGATTTTCGAGGAATCGCTTCAGCGCCCGGTAAATCTCTTCCTGGTCACCGACTTGCAGGCCCGCGCCGCCCCCGAGCAAGGCGCGGACAGTTTCCCGGAAACTGAAATTGTAGGGGCCGAACATCGGCGCAATGCCCAGGATCGCCGGCTCCATCAGGTTATGTCCGCCCTTGTTGCTGCCCCGATAGTGCAGGCTGCCACCAACGTATGCGACATCGGACATCGCGTAATAGCGTTTCAAGTCACCCATCGTATCGACCAGCAGAACACTGCGTGCATCGCCGAAAACTGTGCCCGGATTGTCCCCGAGCTCCGTCTTGCGAACAGCCGTGAGGCCGTGCGAACGGAATACGTTGACCATCACATCGGTTTCCGCCGGATAGCGGGGCACAATCACGAGCTGCGATTCGTAACCGCTTTCCACGAGCCGGTTTTGCGCCCAAGCTAGTGCCTCGTCTTCGCCACGGTGGATGCTGCCTCCAATCCACACGGGCATGTCATCCTCGAGCCCGTAATGCGATCGAAGCTTGCGTCTTTCCTCCGTGCCGTTCGCCGCGTCGCTCAAGTCGTATTTCATGTTCCCTGTCACGTGAATCGAATCGGCCGGCACACCAAGGCCACGCAATCTTTCTGCATGATCATCGGCCTGCACCGCGAAGAGCGTCGCCTTTCGTAACGCCCATGGAATCAGCCTGGTGATCCTGTGCGAGCGAAAGGACTTTGCCGACATCTTGCCGTTCAATACGCATAACGGAATATTTGATTTTTCGGCAACGGCAAAGAAATTCGGCCAGAATTCCGACTCGACGACTACGATCAGCACTGGATGTACCGCGCGAAGGAAGCGTCGGATGACGAAAGACAGGTCCACCGGGAAATAGATGACTCGATGATCCGGAAAGGTCTTCCTGGCAAACGTGTACCCGGAGACCGCGAATGCCGACACGACGATACCGATGTCGGGATACTGCTCCTCGATCCGGGCGACCAGTGGGCGCAGCAGATCGACCTCACCGGCAGAAGAGCCGTGTAGCCACACTGCCGCTCGCGAGGGCTCACCGCTACTCCTCGGTGCAAACCTGTCGCGGATCCCCGCGCGAAAAGCGGGCTTTATCAACAGCAACAGCAGCCACAGCGGTGACAGCAGGATGAATGCCAGCAAATAAGCGATATCGAGAATCAGCACTTCACGGGACTGCGGCGTTTCGACAGGCTTACTTTGCCGGGTATGCTTCCGCCGCTCAACAAAAAGGCCGCTATCGCTGACATTTTCGGCCGTTTCGGGCTAAGCTCCGCATCACGTAAGGCACAGCACTCTGTAACGACGCAGGAAGAATGAATAAATTCGTGGTCGTGATCCCGGCGCGTTACGCGTCCCTAAGGTTGCCCGGCAAACCGTTACGCCCGATCGCGGGCGAACCAATGATCCAGCACGTATACCGCCTGGCGCGCAAGAGCCGGGCGGACGAAGTCTGGATTGCGACGGACGACGAACGGATCGAGACGGCTGCAAAAGATTTCGGTGCCAGGGTCTGCATGACGAGCGCGGATCACCATTCGGGAACTGAGCGGCTCGCCGAGGTTTGTGAACTGAATAAATGGCCGGACGACCTGGCGGTCGTCAACCTGCAGGGCGATGAACCACTGATGCCGCCCATACTCATCGACGAGTGCGCTGCGTTGCTTGACGACGAGTCGGTCGGCATGGGGACGCTGGCGAGTCCGATGGATTCTGAAGAGGAAATGCGTAACCCCAACGTCGCCAAGATCATTATCGATCAGCATGACAATGCGCTTTATTTCAGCCGGGCACCAATCCCTTACTCCCGCGACGAGCACACGGACCGCCTGGTGATCAGGACTGCCCTGCGCCATCACGGCATTTATTCTTATCGCTGCAAGACGCTGCGGCAGCTCATCGCTGCAGGGCCATGCGACATCGAGCAGTGCGAGAAGCTCGAACAGTTACGTGCCCTGTATCTCGGTATCACGGTACGCGTCGGCCGTGCGTCGGTTCGTCCCGGCCAGGGGGTTGACACCGAAGAGGACATTGCGGCAGTCGAGGCGGCGTTGGCCGGATAATCGAAAGACGGCGATCAGTGACGGCGTCGATAGGCTGCAATCGCCAGGTCACGCATCGCGTCGAGTTGCGCTTCAATCGATGCGGCCAGGGCAAACTGGGCCCTGCACCGGTCCAGGTTCTGGTCTGGCCGGCTCGTGCGGAAGTAGATGTCCCCCGAGAGGTGGTCCGTCAGGAATCTGAGTCCGGTCTCGATTGTGATGATCTTGCCGGCCAGCGCCAGGTTCTCGACTTCCACTTCCCGGAGAAAACCTGCAGCGGTGCCCAGGTAGCCGTCGACCAGTGCTGCATAGTAATCCATGTGCATCGTTATCCTGGATAGATCCGCTTCGTCTTCTGCCGCGGGGCACGTCGCTGTGCGCACGAGGTCACCGAAGTCGTGCGGAGCGAGTCCGGGCATGACCGTGTCGAGGTCGATGACGCAGACCGCCCGGTCGGTTTCGAGATCGAACATGACGTTATTGATCTTGGTGTCGTTGTGCGTGACGCGCTCGGGAATGTCGCCGGCTTCGTGCAGTTCGACGAGCGTGGCGGCGCAATTCTCGTATTCCAGCGCCTGGTCGATCTCACGACTGCAATCGCTCACCCGGGCATGCTTGTCGCTCTGCCGCGCCTCGTGAAACTGTGCGAATCTCGCCGGCGTATTGTGGAAATCGGCAATGGTTTCGTTGAGGCGCGGGCCCGGCAGGTCTTGCAATATGGCCTGAAAACGGCCGAACTCCGCGGCCGCTTCCCGCGCATGGGCACGGGTCGGGATCGAGTCATGGCTTCTCGTTCCTTCGAGAAAGTGAAACATGCGCCAGTATTCGCCTGCCCCATCGACGTGAAAGTCCTGGTCGTCGATGGTCGGCACGAGGCTCAAGCTGGTATGGCCTTCGGGGACCCGGATCGCGAGATGATCCGTCACCCTGCGTATGTTTTCCATTAATGCCGGTGGATCCAGGAAGACTTCGCGGTTTATGCGTTGCAGGACGAAACGGACCTCAACCGGACCCTGCCGGGCGGTGACGACGAATGTGTCGTTGATGTGGCCGCTTCCGTAACATGCCGCGGAAACGACTTCGCTATCGAGCCTGAACCTGAGTGAGATGTCCCTGGGATCAGTGATCGACGGTTACCCCGTTCCACAGCGGTGACGGATAGATGCCTTCGGCGTGCATCTGCGTAATGGTCTCGACCGCGCTTTCGCGGTCTTCACGGTGGGTCATGCCGAACCAGGTGTCGTCATGCGCAAGACAGTCGCAGGTCACCTCGCCACTCTGCAAGAGGCGACCAACGATATCCGGCAACAGGAATTCGGCTTTCTCGTCGTTACGGTATTGATCCGCAAACTCGCGCATTTCCCGCTGCAGCATGGGAAAAAACGACGGCGTGAACAGCCAGAAATTCATCGAGGCAAGCTGTGTCTCCGACAAGGTAGTTGCCTGGCCGTCGCCGTCGAGCGCGGATATCGCGCCGCCCTCGTCGCCGACTTTCGTGTGCTCGACGATACTCGACAGCTTTCCATCGTCGGCGAGCTGGCAAATGCCGCGGGATACGGTGCCGTGAGGTGACAATACGCTGCGCAATACGTAACCGAGCATGCCAAAGTTTCGCGAATCGTTTGACTGCTCTTTCAGGAACTGCGCAGCGGTAGCATAAGCAGATCTGCCGTAATAGTCATCGGCATTGATGACCGCCATAGGCTCCTTGAGCAGGTGTTCGGCTGCAAGCAGGGCATGGCCTGTGCCCCAGGGCTTTTCCCGTGCCGGCAAACCCAGGTCCGGCGGATCGTATTCGTCCTGGAACGCGTACTCGACGGCCACGTGTTGTGCCAGGTTCGCGACCAGTTTCTCGAAGTCTTCGATGAAAGAGCGCCGTACGATGAACACGACCTTGTCGAAGCCTGCCTGAATCGCGTCATATACGGAGTACTCAATCAGGATATTGCCACCTTCGCTCAGCGGCTCCAGTTGCTTGAGGCCGCCGAAACGGCTGCCCATCCCAGCCGCGAGTACGACCAGCGTCAGTCCATTGTCGTTTGCCATTACCTGCCCGGGTTTCCTGTGCCGCGCGTATGGTATAGGCAATCAAGGACAAGCATCAAATTGCCTTGCGCCTCAGCCAATCGGCGCCTGACTCTTGTGCCATTCAGTAGCCTGCTCATAAGCATGAGCAAGTGCGAGTACGGGAATCTCGCCCAGCCTCGGTCCGCTGATCTGTATGCCGATGGGTAATCCGTTCTGGCTGAAACCGCAGGGAATTGAGATCGTCGGTATGCCGAAAATGTTGAACGCGAATGTATTGCGCAGCGCGGGTTCCCCGCCCGACGCTTCGGCAGGATTTATCGCATCCCTGATGCGTTCCGGCAATCCGGGTGTCGTTGGCGTCACGAGCAGATCGACGTCAGCAAACGCTGCCTCGATTGCTTTTCTCGCAAGCAGGAGTTCACGATAGGTATTGACGAAATCCGCCGCAGGAATTTCTGCGGCCGCGTCGATACGCGCCAGAGTGGCCGGATTGTACAATTTGCGTTTGGCCTTGTCGTAAAGAAACGGCTTGTGATAAGCGGTTGCTTCCGCGAGCAGAACAGGGAAATCCGGATGCGGTGGCAAGTTCATTTCCTGGGCCCCGGCAGTCAGCGTCTTCAATACGTCCAGCGCCGCGTCGACGGCACTCGCCACATCCGGATCGAGCCGCTCGTAGTACGGCGATTGCGGCATGCCCAGCCTGAGCCCTGACGTACTCTGCTGCAGTGCGCCTGTGTAAGCCGGCAGTTCCGCGCGTATGCTCACGGGATCCAGTGGGTCGTAGCCGGCGATCGCCTGTAGCACGAGCGCGGCATCGCCGACGGTGCGCGTCATCGGACCGCAATGATCCAGGGTCTCGCTGATCGGGATGATGCCGCGAATGCTGACCAGGCCGTGCGTCGCTTTGAGACCGACGATGCCGCAGTAGGCCGATGGCAAGCGGATCGAGGCGAGCGTGTCTGTACCGAGCGCCGCAGCACACAGGCGTGCCGCGACGGCCGCAGCCGAGCCACCGGAGGAACCGCCCGGTATGTGCGCGAGATTCCATGGATTGTGAACCGGCCCGTAGTGCGAGATAGCCGAAGTACCGCCATAGGCGAATTCATGCAGGTTGAGCTTGCCAAGGAGTACTGCGCCTGACTCTTTGAGTCGGCGATAGACTTCGGCGTCCTCGTCCGGCACGCGATCTGCCAGTACCCCGCTCGCCGCCGTCGTGCGGATGCCGGCCGTGTCCATGTTGTCCTTGAGCGCGATCGGGATGCCATGCAATGGTCCACGCCAGCGGCCGGAATCGAGTTCGGCTTCCAGGCTTCTCGCCTGCTCCAGCGCGAGATAGGCGGTTACCATGACATAAGCGTTGACGCGCGACTCGTACTCCTCGATGCGCGCGAGATAAGCACGCGCGAGATCAACCGGCGAGATCGTCCGCGCACGAATCAGCACGGATGCTTCGCTGATGGTCAGCTCTGTCAGGTCGGAAGCCGCTGAGAGCGCCCGCGTGGCGGCAAGCAAGGTAGCCGCGGACAGGCCGCCTACAAAAGTTCGTCGTGTCAGCATGCGATCCCCCGGTTATCGTCGATTCTCGGAATTTTCAGAATGCCGCCATTTTAGTGCAAAACAGCGCCTGTCCTTAAGCGGGCTCCAGTCCGGGACGCCAGGGGACACGGCCGTCCAGGATGCCCGATTTCTCGACGATTTCCGGAACGCGGTGTTCCTGGCGGTAGGCCATGATGTGCACGCCGCTGACGCCTTCGACTGCCCTGATTTGTTGCAGGACTTCGACGCAGATATTTACGCCTTCCTGCGCCTGGTCCTTTGCGGCCTCCAGTCTCTCGATGATCGCATCGGGAATGTATACGCCGGGAATGTTACTGCGAATCCATTTTGCAGATTTCGCCGAGGCCAGCGGTCCGACGCCCAGCAGGATGAACACCTTTTCGTGCAGCCCACGGTCACGCGCCCCGGCCATGAATTTGCCGAGCACCTCCATGTCGAAGCAGTATTGCGTCTGTAAGAATTGCGCACCGGCATCGATCTTCTGTTCGAGCCGTTCGAGGCGTTCCTCGAGCGGTGGTGCGAACGGGTTTTCCGCGGCGCCGAGGAAGACGCGCGGTGGCTGAGTCAGCTTGCGCCCGCTGAGATACTGGCTGTCGTCGCGCATGCCCTTGAGCATTGACAGCAATGACAAGCTGTCGATGTCGAATACAGGTTTGGCGTCCGGGTGATCGCCGCCCTCGACGCTGTCGCCGGTCAGGCACAATATGTTTGACACGCCCAATGCCGCGGCGCCGAGCACGTCGCTCTGGATGGCGATGCGATTCCTGTCGCGACAGGTCATCTGCATCACCATGTCATAACCGCGATGCGCGAGCAGCGAACACATGCCGATGCTCGACATGTGACAGTTGCCGCCCGAACCATCGGTGGCATTCATCGCATCGACAAAACCGTCGAAAACTTTCGCCCGGTCGTAGACTTCCTGCGGGTCGGCCGAGTCCGGCGGCGAAATTTCCGTCGTGACGACGAATGCGCCTTCCCGTAACAATCGCTCGAGCCTTCCTGGCGAGACGTGTCCCGGCGGGACCTGCAATCGCGTACTGGCAATCGCTTCGTCGTCAATTTGCATTGCGCGTATCCATCCTTCGAGATCAATCCCGTTTTATTACTGTTGTGTTGTGAAATCCTGCCGGAGCGTGTCGGCGTTATGGCACCGCGAGCTGTACAATCTGTTTGCCCGTGTTTTCGCCTTTGAGCATGCTGATAAACGCGTTCGGGGCGTTCTCGATACCCTCGGCTATCGTCTCCCGGTATGTCAGTTTTCCTTCCCTGAGCCAGTCCGCTGCTTTCGCAACATACTCTTCGCAGGCCTCGGGATGATCAAAGACAATAAATCCCTGGATGCGCAGCCGCCGGACGATGATCACTCCCATGCCGCGTGGTCCCGGTTGCAGTTGTTCATCATTGTAATTCGAGATCATGCCGCACAAAGCGACACGGCCAAAATCCCGCATGTTCCAGAGGGCCGCCTCAAAGATCCCGCCGCCGACGTTTTCGAAATTGACGTCGATGCCCTCCGGGCACACCTCAACAATGCTCTTCGGCAATGACTTACTGGTGCGATAATTGAATGCGGCATCATAACCGAGTTCGTCGGTCAGTAAGGCAACCTTGTCATCGGAACCGACACATCCGGCGACGCGGCAGCCGTGAAGCTTTGCGAGTTGTCCAACGACACTGCCGACCGCACCCGAAGCGGCGGACACGAATACGTTCTCTCCGGATTGTGCCGCGGCGATTTTGTGCAGGCCCACCCATGCGGTCATGCCTGGCATGCCGAGGATGCCGAGGTGATAAGACAATGGTGCCCCGCTTGCCTCGATCTTGCGGATATTCGTACCGTCCGTCAGGGAATAGTTTTCCCAGCCGAGCATGCCGACGACGTGCTCACCCTCGGCGAAATCGGCATGCGTGCTCGCCACGACCTGTCCGACGACGCCGGCCTGCAGGACCTTCCCGACCTCGAATGGCTGCACGTAGGATTTCGTGTCGTTCATGCGCCCGCGCATGTAGGGATCTACGGACATGAAGATATTGCGAATGACCAGCTGCCCGTCACCCGGCTCGGGGACCGCCGCTTCGGTAAATGTGAAATTTTCTTCGGTCACCCACCCTGACGGGCGGCTTGCCAGGCGGACCTGGCGATTTTGTTCATCCGGCATCCTGTTGTTTCCCGTTTTCGTGCCATTCGTATCCTTACGTTATATTGTTTTACATTCGCCAGTAAACTCGTTTATGGGATTCGAAGGCCAAAAGACAAGAAATCCCGGCCATGAGACAGGGCTCGTCAGGCAAATTGCTCCACACAATTGCAGTGCGGGGGATGAAAGAGCCGGGGCTTTCCAGCGCCCGTCCGTGCTTCAGGGCCGAGATCGAGTCGATTCCCGGTGAGGAATAACGGTGAGCGCTATTCCTTGTCCTCCGCTGTGATGTCTTCCATGTCCAGCTCGCTCTGGCAGAACACGGTGCGGTTCCTGCCGGCTTCCTTCGCCTTGTAGACGGCCTTGTCGGCGAGACTGAGCAGGTCCTCTGCCTTGTCGATGCCTTGCGCCATCGTGGCGACACCCACGCTCAAGGAGACGTGGCCCAGGGGCTGCTTGTCCGCAAACGGAAATGCAAAATCCGCGACCTGCTTGCGAATTGCCTCGGCCAGCTCACAAGCCTGCTCTTTGCCCGTCTCTGGCGCGATAACAATGAATTCCTCGCCACCCCAACGCGCGACGGTATCCGAATCGCGGGCCGCGCCCGACATCAGTTTGCCGAGCTGGTGCAATACGTCGTCACCTGCCTGGTGGCCATGCGAGTCGTTGAAATGCTTGAAGTGATCGAGGTCCACGAAGAGCAGGGAAAGATCCCGCTTGAACTTGCGTGCGCGATCGACTTCCGCTGCCAGCCGATTTTCGCCGTAACGATGGTTGAAAAGACCGGTCAGTCCGTCGCGAATCGCCAGCTCGCGGAATTTCGTGTTGAGCGTGCCGAGCTCCTCGTTCTGCCGGCTCAGCGTATTCAGGAGATGTTGTTGCTCGCGAATGGTCGAGAGATTGGCCATCGCGCGGTTCGCCGCGTCGATGACGACATCCAGATCCTCGAACGGTTTCAGGATGTAGTCGAAGGCGCCCTTCTTGAGCGCTGCAATGGAATTGTCGACCGAGGCGTGACTCGTCATGATGATGAACTGCGTGAACTCGCTGATCTCCTTGATTTCCGCCAGCAGCTCGATGCCGGTCATCTTCGGCATGCGGATATCGCTGAAGACGATCTCGTGCCACTGGCTCTTGAACTTCTCCAGCGCGTCCTCGCCATCCTCCGCCAGGGTAACGTTGTGACCCTCGTCCGACAGTAATTCGCCGACCAGGCTGCGAATTGCCAGATCATCGTCTGCGACAAGAATATTCATGACACTCTCTCCAGGGAGTACGAACCGGTCGACGCCGATTCCCTCGAAAAATCCAGTGGCAGCTCTATGACAAAGCGGGCGCCGCCACTTTCTGCCCGTTCAACCCTGATGTCTCCCTTGTGGTCCTGGATGATCCCGTAAGTAACGGAAAGCCCAAGCCCGGTGCCTTCTCCAGCGGCTTTGGTGGTGTAGAAAGGCTCGAAAATCTTCTTCGCCATGTCCTCGCTGATGCCGGGTCCGGTATCCGAAACACTTATATATACCTTGTCGTCGTCGCAGGATGTGACAATGTCGATAGTTCCGCCATCTGGTGCCATCGCCTGCTGGGCATTGATAGCCAGGTTCATCAGGACCTGCTGCAGCTGGTTCGGATTGCCGATGATCTCGGGAATATCGGGCGCCAGCTCCATATTGACCTTGACGTTGTTCAGGCCCAGCTGGTGATCGACGATGCTGATCGACTTCTCGACCACCTGATTGACCGCGACGTCAGTGAATTGGCCCTTTTCAGCGCGCGAGAATTGCATCAGGTTACCGATGATCTCGTTGCATCGCCGGGTCTCGTTTTCGATAGTTTCCAGGTGCTTTTTGACGATTTCGGGCTGTTCCAGCTTACGCTTGGACAATTGCGCATAGCCGAGTACCGCGGACAACGGGTTCTTGACCTCGTGCGCGAGCCCGGCGCTCAGTGTGCCGACCGCGGCCATCTTCTCCGATTGCACCAGAGCGAGCTGGGCCGTCTTCAGCGAGTGCTCGCGCTCCTTTAACTCATAGGCCATCTCGTTGAACGAGGTCGAAAGCTGTCCGATTTCGTCGCGCGACTCGATATCCACATTGACTTCGAAATTGCCCTTGCCGACTTTGCGCACCGCGGCAGACAAGATCTCGAGGGGTGCCGTGAATCTTCTCGACACGACAACACCGCTGATAGCTGCTATGAAGACGATGATCAGCCCGACGATCACCAGATCACTCAGGAGTTGCCTGGCCGTCAGATATGCAGCACTGACAGAGATGCGCGTNNAGATGCGCGTTACGACATTCATGCCACCGATGTCGATTTCCGCAGCACCCGCGAAATATTCGGTATCGCCATCGGTAATATTGGTAACGCCGGCGGCGCCGCTTTCGAGACTGTCGAATTTACTTAGCGCAGCCGTCGCCCATTGCGAGTCGCTGTCCGAATCAGCACCGGCCGTGATCGCATTGTTGCGGGAGTCGATCAGCACCGCCTCAAACGCATCGGCGCGCTGTATTGCGCGGCTGAATAATCGCGAAGTCGCGATGGCCGATATAATACGAGTATCACCTTCGGCAGCGAGTTTGTGTTCCAGCGTCAAAGCGACGCCCCGTTGGCCGGACGGCAGCTCGATTCCGTAAACACCAACGGCGTCAGGCAAGTCAAAGTTCTGTGGTGACTCGAATTCGAGCAAAGCTTCCGCTTCGATACCGGCATCACGGACGGCAGACGCATTATAAATCGAGACCGGCTCGTCTTCGTCATTGGTCGTCACGAGCGCCAGGATCTCCGGGTAGGCGACGAACAATGGTTTGACCAGCTGTTGCTTTGCCGACGTTTCCAGGTAGTCGGCAAAAAGCACTTCGGATAATACTCGTGTCGCGCTGACATAGCCGCCGAGTATCGTGTCGACCTCGGTCTTGATGTCGCTTGTGACCGATGCACTCAGGTCCCTGACATACGCCGTCTTATCCTGGTGAAACAAGTCTGCCATTGTCGCGGTGATGAAGCCAACTACCATCATCAAGAAAGCCAGTACCGTAATCAGCACTTTAAGTCGTAGTGGAAAAACGATCTTGTTCATAGCCATGTCACTTCGCGTTTACTGAAATTGATGCGTAATTGAGGTTGCCAACATCATCCATTGCTTTCACAACGATGATATTTGCGCCGGGTTTCAACTCTATCCGGTGATCGATGCGACCATTGTCATGCGTTACCGGTGTGTCATCGACAAACAATTGAGCGTCGGCATCGGTCGTGCCGTGCAGACGCCAATCTCCCGCCGCGACCGTCGCCGGCGGCGTATTGAGCTCGAGACTCGGTGGCACCGTATCCTGGTTGACACGCAACTGGCGTACGGCGCTCATTTCGCTCTGCGTCCAGCCGACGCGGCTGCGGACGTGCCAGAAATAGGTGCCCGGACCGAGTGCACCGTGGCGGAACGAGGTTCCGATCACGTCATCGTCCACGACGCGATCAAGGAAATCGGGATCCCGCGCGACGACGATGTGATAACGGTCGGCATCCGCCGCCGGCTCCCAGCTGAACTCGACCGTTTCCGGTACGTTTCTGTAGGTCATGGTCGATTTGTGCACGGGGCTCCTGCTACGCGGCGGGTCCGGCAGATTCGTGACCATCAGTTGCGTGCCGGTGGCGTCGATCGTGATCGATTGGTCTTCGCCGATCTTGGTGCGCCGGCCGTCGCGGCTCACGATTTCCGCGGCTCCGCCGTGCAGGTTCACGGTCGTTGACTGGTCGTCGTTAACCGTCACGAGGAACCTGACGTCATCATCCTGTCGCCTTCGAATGAGGGTGAGGTCACTGCTGGGAAGGGTTACGCCGAATGCAAATGGAGCGTCATCCGCACTCGTCAGCGTGCCGGACAATTCACCGTCGATCATCACCAGTGCCGATCCCTGCTGCGATACAAATGGATCAGCCTCGCGTTTGTCGAACACGATCAGTGAGTTCTGGCCTATCGTGATCCTGCTCTGATCGTGAACTTTGAGAAGCGCCGTCGACCGCGCGAAAGTCTGCACGGCATCATTTTCCGTAAATGTGTCACCGACATTCGCCTCGCTCCAGGCCAGGGAGTGCGCGCCCCGGCGCTGCACGCGGCGCTGAATCGTCAGGATTTCCGCGGCGAAAAACTGTGCCGCGAGCGCCGTGGCCGTGCCGAACTCAAGATTCACTTCGCTATCCCGC